>Ga0114960_10000217_pt1 | contig 46814 bp, 57 predicted proteins | sample C_130625_MF_Meta_FD_92637 | JGI IMG/M metagenome (GOLD analysis project Ga0114960, IMG submission 92637) | Freshwater microbial communities from Lake Croche, Canada to study carbon cycling - C_130625_MF_MetaG | ecosystem: Environmental > Aquatic > Freshwater > Lake | place: Lake Croche, Canada...
TACGGCCGCGTTCGCCGTCTTGGTGGGGAATTCGTCCGCAATGGTGTAGCCGGGCCCACCCATGCCGGTACCGGTGGGGTCGCCACCTTGCAGCATGAAGCCGGGAATCACCCGGTGAAAGATCACGCAGTCGTAGTACTCGTGGCTCGCCAGGAAGACAAAGTTGTTGACCGTCTGCGGAGCTACTTTGGGGTTGAGCGCCACCGTGAAGTTACCCGCCGTGGTTTCGAAATGCGCGTAATAGGTCGACATCGTGTTGATCGTCATCGGCGGTGCGCTCGACCATTGGAGATTGTTCGCGTGCGTCGTGGGTTTGGCGGGGCAGCCCGCACTGACGGCCAAGGCGTTCGCGGCGGCCTGCGTGGTGGCGCTTCCCGTGGCGGTCGTCGTCGTAGTGCTTCCCCCAGTAGAGGTGGTGGCCTTCGTGGTGGTGGAGGGCGCGGAAGGGGAAGATCCGGTCAAGCCCCAGACGGAACCAATAACCACTGCGGTGATGGCGACGACCCACGCGGAGCGTCGCAGTAATTGGCGACGCTTGGTTTCTTTTTGCTGTTGGGCGAGTTTTTCACGGCGTGCGGCCTTCTGGCGAGCTCTTTTTTCGGTAGGCATAGGTGCATCCTAGCGGTGCCCCGAAGTGCGAGAAAAGCGTGGCAACTAGTTTGTAGGGGTGGGTGTAATCGTTCAAAAGTTCGGTGGAACGTCGGTCGGCGATGCCGAACGCATACGCGCCGTCGCCAATCACGTCGCGCGGACCCGCCGCGCGGGTAACGACGTCGTGGTGGTTGTCTCGGCGATGGGCAAATTCACCGACGATCTCCTTCGTTTGGCCGATGATGTGAGCCCGAATCGACCACCACGCGAAATTGACATGCTGCTGACCGCCGGTGAGCGCATTTCCATGGCGCTGGTGTGCATGGCACTCGCGGCCGAGGGCATCGAAGCCTCTTCTTTTACCGGTTCGCAGGCCGGCATCATTACTGACGATGAGCACACCCGCGCGAAGATTTTGGAAGTACGACCCGACCGTATCCGTGAGGCTCTCCGCGATGGCCACGTGGCCGTGGTCGCGGGTTTTCAAGGAGTCTCGGCAAGCCGTGACATCACCACTCTGGGACGTGGTGGTTCAGACGTGACCGCCGTCGCCATGGCCGCTGCGCTCAACGCCGACGTCTGCGAGATCTATACCGACGTGACCGGCGTGTTTACCGCCGATCCTCGCGTCGTGCCGAAGGCGCGTCGTCTGGCGCGAGTGTCCTTCGACGAAATGATGGAGATGGCCGCCACGGGTGGTCGCGTCTTGATGTTGCGCAGCGTGGAATACGCCCGTCGCCACAACGTGCCCCTGCACGTGCGCTCGAGTTTTACCTGGGAACCAGGAACGTGGATAGTAGAGGAGGACTCCGATATGGAGCAGGCAGTCGTTTCCGCAGTAACCGATGACACCTCAGAAGCCAAGGTGACCGTTAGCGGTGTACCTGACCGACCCGGTGTGGCCGCCCGACTTTTCGGAGAGCTCGCCCAACGAGGGGTCAACCTCGACATGATTGTGCAGAACACTTCCGAAAATGGCCTCACTGACATTTCCTTCACGGTTGCCCTGACGGACGTGGACGCGGCACGCGGAGCTTGCGAAGCCGTGCGCGAGGAAGTAGGCGCCGCCAAGGTGTCAACCGACAGCAACGTGGGGCGGGTCACGGTGGTGGGCGCCGGTATGAAGTCGAATCCTGGCGTTACCGCTTTGATGTTCGAAACCTTGTCGAATATTGGGGTCAACATCGAAATGATTTCCACCAGTTCCATCCGTATTTCGTGCGTAGTTCGCGCCGATCGAGTCGAAGAGTCCGTCCGAGCGCTGCACACAGCCTTCGGTTTGGACGCGAGTTAAGGAGTAGCGATGCGTGTAGGAGTTCTGGGGGCCACTGGGCAGGTGGGGACGGTCATGCGAGCCTTGTTGGAGGAGCGTCAGTTCCCTCTCGATGAGATTCGTTTCTTCGCGTCGGCGCGTTCTGCGGGGAGCACTTTGATGTTTGCGGGTCGTCCCGTAATGGTCGAAGACGCCGCCACGGCTGACTACCACGGTCTCGACGTCGTTCTCGCCTCGTCCGGCGCGACCTCATCACGCGAACTAGCGCCGCGCATTGCCGCGGCCGGTGCCATCGTGGTGGACAACTCGTCCGCCTGGCGTCAAGATCCCGACGTTCCCTTGGTGGTATCGGAAGTGAACCCCGACGCCCTGGACAACATTCCCAAGGGAATTGTGGCGAACCCGAACTGCACCACCATGGCCGCCATGCCGGTGATCAAGCCACTACACCTTGAAGCCGGGCTACTGGCGCTGACGGTGTCGACGTATCAAGCGGTGAGTGGCACTGGGCGCGAAGGCGTGGAGGAGTTGGCGTCGCAAGTAGAAGCCACCGTGTCGAACGGTTTTCGTGCCTTGGCCTTTGATGGCTCGACCTGGACCGGTCCCGACGCCGTGGTCTTCCCGGCCCGCATCGCGCACAACGTGGTGCCCGTAGCCGGCAGCATCGTGGACGACGGCCTCGAAGAAACGAATGAAGAACAGAAGTTACGTTTCGAGTCGCGCAAAATTTTGGGGATTCCCGGACTCTTAGTGGCGGGCACCTGCGTGCGCGTTCCCGTCTTTACGGGGCACTCCTTGTCGATTACCGCCTCGTTCGAGCGAGCGATCTCGCCGGACCGCGCGCGCGAGTTGCTGTCGGTGGCCCCGGGCGTCGTGGTGACCGAGATTCCTCAGCCGATTCTGGCTGCCGGCACGGACCCAAGTTACGTGGGTCGCATTCGTCGGGCCGAAACGGTCACGCACGGCCTGTCGTTCTTCGTGGTGGGGGACAATCTCCGCAAGGGTGCCGCGCTGAATGCAGTGCAGATTGCCGAAGTTTTGCAATCGCGCCGTTAGGGACGTGCGGCGACCTGTCGTCGCACCAGGTTGACGCAGTGATCACCGAAGCGCTCGTAGAAGCGACCGATCATGGCGACCTCTACGGCCACGGGAACGCTCATTGACCCCGACACCAGTTCTGCCGTGAGACTGACGTGCAAATCGTCGAGTTCATCGTCGGTGTCTTCGATGGAACTCGCGGCTTGCAAGTTGCCGTCGAGGATGGCGTCCGTGGCTTCGCGCCAAATGACCGCAGCCACTTCGCCCATGCGCTCGACGAGTCCTCGACTACGCGGCGACATTTCACCACCCAGACCGCGCGCCGCGCGCCGCGCGACGTGCTCGGCCAAATCACCGTTGCGCTCTACTTCGGGCAGAATCCGTAGCAAGGTGAGCAAGCGACTGCGAATTTCACGGCTGGGCTCAGTGCCGTCAACCAAAATTTTCTCGACCGTGCGGATCAGGTCGCTGACGAGTCGGTCAATTTCAACGTCGTGGTCGACAACCCGCTTCGCGAGGTCGCGGTCCCCGGCTAAGAGGGCGTGCGTGGCTTCGGCGACGGCTTCACCCACGAGAGCAAAGACCCGAATAGTGGCGGCGGTGATCTCGGGATCCAAGATGGCTTCGGGCGCGCCCGGGTCACTTCCTCCGCGGGAGAAGAGCCGGTGCGTCATGGTGGAATGTTAGTTCTCGGGACCGCCAGCCCGCGTTTGAGTAAGTTCGTATGCCGTGGCCACCTCTCGCTCCCAACGCCGACGTCGCCGACGCATTCAGGCGGCGGTCGCCGTGGTTGTCGTGGTGGTGGGGTGGGTCTTCGTGCGCGACGTCGTGTCGGCGGCACGAAACTCCGTATCAATTCAAGAGACCACTAATACCGACTTCGCTGCCGTATCGCAAGGAATCGTGGCCGACGACGACCAACTCGCCACCAACATTGATCGCTTGATAAGGAACTCAGCCGCCATGTCGCGTCCCGCCTACGTGGCGCGACTCCGCGTGTTGGCAACCGAGTCAGCAGGACTCATACCACGTGCCGATCGCCTGCGGACGCCGGCCGTGTCGGGAAACATTCAAGACCGATTGGTGCAGCTGACCGAAGCCCGAGTGGCGCTCACGCAGTGCGTCGTGAGCTACTTGGCCACGGCCAGCCGCGTTGAGGTCACGAAGGTGCACTGTCCTTCGTTTGCGCAGGCTCGGCGCAACAACCGTGCGGCGAGCCGGGCCTGGAACGCGACGAGAAACTATTTACGCCACCGGCCCGGTCACGTCACGCTGCGCGCCACGCACGACAACGAGTTGGCCAGAGTAACGTTGTCCCTGCTGGACGGCGTGGCATCGCAGAGCCAACTCGCCTCGACGGGCGGGCTGTCGCTGGCCGTGGTGTCGGTGTCACCGACGCCGCTCCCGTTGACCAACGGCACGCTGATTATGCAGCCCGTGAGCTCCGCCGTCGTATCGGTGGTGGTCGCTAACTCTGCCGACCTAGCGGCCAACGGCTCCGTGAGAATTACCTTTCGCCCGACGAACTCATCGCAGCCAGTGACGCGCTGTGAACTCTCGCTGCGAGTGGCGCACCAGTCCAGCCTCACGGGAAGCTGCAGAATCCCTTTGATTTTGGGGGAACACGCCCACTTGTCGGCGACCCTGACCGGTTCCCTTCGGCCGGCGGGGCGTAGTAACTACAACTCGGTCATCGAGGTCACGGGCGAACCGAGCAGCTCGCAGCTCGCGGGCTGAAATCTTTGGGGGCGTCCTGAATTAGGATAGGAGTGAACGCAACTCCGAATGAGGCCGACGTGACTGAATCAATCACCGTAACTGACAACCGCACAGGGGTGTCTACCGAAATAGCTATCGACAATGGTGGTGTCCCCGCAACGGCCTTCTCCAAGGCGGTGCCGGGAGTGTGGTTCTACGATCCTGGTTTCATGACGACCGCGTCAGCGGAGAGTTCGATTACCTATCTTGACGGGGACAATGGGATCCTGCATTATCGCGGTTATCCCATTGAGCAGCTCGCCGAGCACTCCAGCTATCTCGAAGTGGCCTACCTCTTGGTGCACGGTGAATTGCCGACGACGGAGGAGTCTGCTGCGTGGGAACGCGAAGTCACCTATCACACTTTTATTCACGAGAACGTCCGTAAGCGCTTTCTTGAAGGATTCAACTACGACGCGCACCCCATGGGCATGTTGGTCTCGGCCGTGGCCGCGCTGTCGACCTACTATCCCGATTCCAAGGACATCTTCGACAAGGAGAACCTGCACAAGCAGATGGTGCGACTGATCGCGAAAATGCCGACCCTGGCCGCCGCCGCCCACCGCTTCAGTGTGGGCATGCCCTTCGTGTACCCGGACAACAGCCTGTCGTACACCGAGAACTTTCTCTCCATGATGTGGAAGGTCGCTGAGCCGCGTTACCAGGCCAACCCGGTGCTGGCCAAGGCACTCGACGTACTCTTCATCCTGCACGCGGACCACGAGCAGAATTGTGGCACCACCGCCATGCGCACCGTGGGCTCTTCGCACGCGGATCCTTACTCCGCCACTGCCGCCGCCACGGCTGCGCTCTACGGACCGCGTCACGGTGGGGCCAACGAAGCGGTACTCAAGATGCTCGAAGAAATTGGTCACGTGGACAATGTCGAAGCTTTCATCGAGGGCGTGAAGGCCGGCAACGGGAAGCTGCAGGGCTTTGGTCACCGCGTCTATAAGAACTACGACCCTCGGGCGAAAATTATCAAACAGACCGCCGACAAGGTCTTCGAAGTGACCGGTCGTAACCCTCTGCTGGACATTGCCCTCAAGCTCGAAGAAGTGGCACTGAATGATGACTATTTCATCAGTCGAAAGCTCTACCCCAACGTGGACTTCTACTCGGGCTTGATTTATCAGGCCATGGGCTTCCCGATGGAAATGTTCACCGTGCTCTTCGCGATTCCTCGCGTGTCCGGTTGGCTAGCCCACTACGAAGAACTGCTCGAACAGGACGTGAAGATTTCGCGGCCGCGTCAGTTGTATACCGGCGAGCCGCGTCGCGACTACGTGCCGATTTCACAGCGCTAAATAAGTCGGACGAGTCCTTCTTGGACCATCGAGACGCATAGTCGTCCTGATTGGTCGAACATAAATCCTCGTGCCAGACCTCGCGCCCCGTGGGCGATCGGGGAATCGGTGTCGTAGAGGAGCCAGTCGTCGGCACGCACGTCACGGTGAAACCACATGCAGTGGTCCAAGGAAGCACCCATGAAATTTCCATTATCCCAGTGCACGTCGTGGGGGGCCAAAATGCAATCGAAGAGGCTCATGTCGCTGGCGTAGGTGATGACGCAGGCGTGCAGGAGCGGGTCATCACCCAAGGTACCGTCGGCGCGAATCCAGATACGTTGACGCGGCTCCTTGTTGGCCTTGGGCCCCCAGGGCAATTCTCCGACGAAGCGCTGGTCGATGGGGTGACGTCGACCCCACCACTCATCGGCGTCGCCCCCGGCTGCCACGATGCGTTCGTACATCGGCAAGATGGTCTCGGGTCCGGGAACCTCCGGCATGGGGAATTGGTGCTCCAAAGAGTCTTCGTCGACGTGGAAGCTCGCCTGCATGTTGTAGATGGCGCGACCGTGCTGCACGGCGACCACCCGTCGCGTGGTGAAACTCTTGCCGTCGCGGATGCGGTCAACTTCATACAAGATGGGGACCTTGGGATCGCCCGAGCGCAGGAAGTACGAATGGAGAGAATGCACGCGACCGCGGTCCACCGTGCGGCCGGCGGCCATCAGGGCCTGCGCGGCGACTTGGCCCCCAAAGACGCGCTGTCGCTCCTCGTTGGGTTGAATGCCCCGAAAAATATTGACTTCTATGGTCTCGAGGTCGAGCAGCGTGACGAGGAAATCCAGAGCGCTCGTCATGAGGCCACTTGTACGGGGCAAGGGGGGAGTGTCACGCATTTCAGTCTAGGGGCAGTGCCATAATTCACCTATGGACAATGCACTCTCTTTCCCCGAAGGTTTTCTGTGGGGCACCGCGACCGCGGCGCACCAGATTGAAGGCGGCAACTACAACTCGGACTGGTGGCGCTTCGAACACGCACCAGGTACGCCGTGTTTTGAGCCCAGCGGCGACGCCTGCGACTCGTGGAACCGTTACGAAGAGGACCTCGACATCGTGGCCGACCTCGGATTAAATAGTTTTCGCTTTTCGTTGGAATGGGCTCGGATCGAACCGGCCAAGGGTGAGTTTTCCCAGGTCGCTCTCAATCACTACCTCGACGTGATCGAGGCCTGCCACGCGCGCAACATCGTGCCGGTGGTGACGCTGCACCACTTCACCCTCCCGCTATGGGTAGCCGACGAAGGTGGTTTTGAATCACCTCAGATCGTGGAGTGGATGGGTCGCTACGCGGCCAAGGTCGGCGAGCACTTGGGCGCGCGCATCGGAATCGCGTGCACCATTAACGAACCCAACATCGTGGCCTTCATGGGCTGGCAGATGGGCGTGTTCCCCCCGGGCACGGCTGCGACCAAGCGTTGGGAAGAGATCAACGTGGTGATGCGCGACTGCCACAAGGCCATGCGCGACGCGCTGGTGGCGGGTCCGGGCAACTTTCCCGTGGGCCTTACTTTGTCCATGGGCGACAACATCGCCTTGCCCGGTGGGGAAGAGCATCGTGACCGCTGGGAACGCGAGATGGAAGATCTGTATCTTGAAGCGTGTCGGGGGGACGATTTCATCGGTGTGCAGTGTTACTCCAAGGGCCTGTTCGGTCCTGACGGATACATCCAAGACGAAGACATCGAACGAACCGACATGGGTTACGCCTTTTGGCCAGAGTGCGTCGAAGCCACCGTGCGTCACGCCGCCCGCGTCGCGCAGGTGCCGATTTACGTCACGGAAAACGGCATCGGCACCACCAAGGACGAAGACCGGATTCGCTACCTCAACGCCGCCATCCGTGGACTGCACAACACCATTGCCGACGGCATCGACGTTCGGGGATATTGCCAGTGGAGCTTGCTGGATAACTTCGAGTGGGCCTACGGATACCGCATGCAGTTCGGCATCGTGGAGGTGAACCGTCTGACCTTCGAACGTACCCTTAAGCCCTCTGCTTCTTGGTACGCCACGGTGGCACGCAGCGGAATCATCCAGTAGTTGACTGCCGACTAACCTCGGTTTCGTGCGACATCTCTTTCAACGCGGGTGGGACTATCTCCACTCGCATCAGGGTCGAAAGATGTATCGCTACGTGATGGCTTCGGTGTTGTCGACAATTTTCGCCCAGACGGTCTTAGCCATTGTGTACGGAGCACGCATTATTCCTTCGGCGGTGTGGGCGACACTCTTCGCCAACATCAGCGCCGCTTTCCCCTCCTATTTCCTGAATCGGAATTGGACGTGGCGCAAGACCGGCAAGAGTAGCTTCAAGAGCGAAATTTTCCCTTTCTGGATGCTCTCGTTTTTGGGAATTGGGTTTAGCGGCGTGGGCTCGTTAGTAGCCCGCCATCTCATCAACGCACACCATTGGCCGCACCTCATCAACTCCGTCGTGGTGAACAGTCTGTCGCTTACGAGTTTCGCCATTTTCTGGGTACTGAAGCTAAAAATCTTTAACAAGATTTTTCACTCACCCGAGATGGAAGATATTGAATTAGCCGTCACCCGCGAGGAGCTGGCCGGAAACTAGTCCCGGAAGTTGGTGAACTGCACCGGCACCGGCAAGTCCGCTTCTTTGATCGCCGCCATCGCGCGTTGCAGGTCGTCACGTTGCTTTCCGGTGACGCGTACTTGATCACCCTGAATCGACGACGAAATGTTTTTGGCGTTGAGCTCCTTGATGAGCTTGTTGATTTGCTTGCCGATCTCTTGGCTGATACCGGCCTTGAGGATGACCTTCTGGCGGGCGGCACCACGAGAGGCGTCCTCAACTTTTTGGGGATCGAGGGTCTTGAGCGACACCTCACGCTTGACCATCTTTTCGATGAGTACTTGGTAGAGGGCGTTCAGGCGGTCCTCGGTGGACGAACTCAAGGTCAGTTCCTTCTCGGAAAACGTGATTTCCGAGTCGGTGCCCTTGAAGTCGAAGCGCGTCGTGGCTTCACGGTTGGCTTGGTCCACGGCGTTGCGGACTTCTTGGATATCTACTTCAGAGACGACGTCGAAACTAGGCATACTCAAATCCTAAACACTCCCGGCCCTCCCGGTTTGGAGAGGGCCATTTCCAGCGGGTAGGCTCTTCGACGGGTCAGTGCCCGAGCGGCCAATGGGATCTGGCTGTAAACCAGACGGCTTTGCCTACGGGGGTTCAAATCCCTCCTGGCCCACCACGTCAACTCATTTCGATGAGTTGACGCCGTCTCGAGGCGACTCGAGGTGGCAGTATTACGAAGCGATGACGTTGACGAAAAGAGCCCCGGTGAGATCACGACTGCGACTAGGACAGTGGATTCACCGTCGCTACGTCGACGCGGCTACCGGGATTGAATCACTGATTCAGTTCCTCGAACGTCGGTACACGCCACTGGGTCGCTTTACGCCGGGAGAGTTCGAAAACTGGGATTTCCTCTGGCGCCCCATGGTCTGGGGTTTCATCGCCATCACCGCCATCGTGGCCGGCTGTAGTTTTTCGAATTCTCCTTTCAAACTCGAAGTAGCGCACACCTGGTTTTTCGGGGTACCCACGTCCCTGCAGAACAGCGGCACCAACAACGAAACCACCTTGCTCTACTCCATCACCTTGGTATTCGGGGGACTAGTGATGTTGATGCGAGTGTGGCTGCGACTCAGCGAAGTCCTTCAAAATCATGTGGGGGCACCACTCAAAAAGTTGTACTTGCTTCTCGGGGTGTGGTGCGTACCGCTCATCGTCGCCCCGCCACTCTTCTCACGTGACGTGTTTAGTTACGCCGCCCAAGGTGAAATGACGAGCTACCACATCAGTCCCTACACCTATGGACCATTCACCTTGGGTCAGGGATCGAACCCCTTCACTTTGCCGGTGGACCCTCTCTGGGGGAATACTCCCGCGCCGTATGGACCGCTCTTTCTCGCCATCGATGGTTTCTTGGTGCGGCTGACGCACCATCACGCACTCGCCTCGGTGTTGTTGCTGCGCCTGCTCGAGGTGGTCGCTGTGGCCATAATGGCCATCGCCCTCCCACTCTTGGCGCGCGGCATGAAGCGCGATGCCGGAGAAATCCTCATCCTGGGAGCCGCTAATCCGGTGGTACTCCTCACTCTGCTCGGCGGGGCCCACAACGATGGTTTGATGGCCGCCTTATTGGTTTTGGGCATTGCTTTGGCCACGGTGAAGCGTCCCATGTGGGGCTTTTTCTTTGTGGCCTGTGCCACGGCCATCAAGGCGCCCGCGGCGCTGGGTCTTCTCTATATTGCCTGGTCATGGCAGGGTTCTGGAGTTGCGCTGACCCGTCGACTCACTACGGCAGTTAAGGGTGGCCTGATTAGCCTCGGTGTTCTGGGCGCAGCCACCCTCGCGGCGGGTTTTGGCCTGGGCTGGGTGAAAAATCTGTCAACGCCGGGAACGGTGCGCTCCTGGGCGGCGCCCGCTACCGGTCTGGGTCTGGGGCTGGCCAAATTATTTAATGCCTGCGGTTGGGACGTATCGGTGACGCCCGTTCTCACCGTGACCCGATTATTCGGGTTTTTGTTGGCCATCGGTCTCTCGGGCTGGCTCTTTGCTACTTCCGATCGCCGCGGATGGGTTCGATCCTTGGCCGTATCGCTGATTCTTTTCGTGGTTCTCGGACCCGTGGTGCAACCCTGGTATCTCTCGTGGGGCTTGGTCCTGCTGGGGGCGAGTTACGTTCAGCGGGAGCATTTCTGGCTCCTGACCCTGTCGATCGTGGCCCCCTTTATCGGTTTGCCGGGTGGTCGCCAGCTCCTGAACGGTCTGATTCACGCCAACGTTTTCGAGATGGTCTCGGTGTTAGCGATATTGGCCGGAATGTTTCTGGTGCCGCTTGGTCGCTGGACCCAGTGGTCATGGCCCGGTGTTAACGACGTCCGCGGACCCGCGCTGGAGGTCTAGCGCGTCTCGGGTATCACGTGCTGGTATTCCACCACGTCGAGCCATTTCCCGTGCTTGCGACCAACTTCGATTTCGGTTCCGACCAGGGTAAATCCACACCTTTCGTGCAGAACAATCGAGCCTTGGTTGTCGCCCACGATACGCGCGATCAGCGAATGAAAACCGTAGTCGGCGGCGGTGGCGATGAGCGCCCGCAAGAGTTGGTCTCCGACGCCACGCCCGCGTACTTCGCGGTGGACATAGATAGAGTTTTCGACCGTGGTGGCGTAGGCGGGGCGCTCACGGAAGGCCGATACTGAGGCGAAACCAATGATTTGGTCGCCAAAGGCCCCTTTTTCTCCGACGGAATCCACGTCGTTCACCGCTACCAGACAGGGGTGGGAGCTCTGGTGGGCGCTGATCCAGTCGACTTGCTCCTCGAGGGAACGCGGAACCAAGTCGAAGGAGATCTCGGTTTCGATGACCTCGGGGTTGTAAATGGCCAGCATCGCCGCCGCGTCGTCTCGCTCCACTAGTCGGGTTCGCATGACGTCAAGGGTAGTAGCCGGCAGGGTCCGCGCCGGTCGGCGAGGCCGTCGGTTGGAAAGTGGGTCCCGTGGGGCAGTAGGCTATTCCCTCGCGCCGCGTAGCGGTGTAGTGCCCTCTTAGCTCAGTGGTAGAGCGTCTCCATGGTAAGGAGAAGGTCGTGAGTTCAATCCTCACAGAGGGCTCGCCAGGCGGCGTAGCTCAGGTGGTTAGAGCACACGGCTCATAATCGTGGTGTCGCGGGTTCGACTCCCGCCGCCGCTACCAGGCAGATCCGCAAGGGTCGCAGATGTGACAGTGCAGTATCAGGTTGGTTGAGGAGAAAACGATGGCTAAGAACGAAAAGCGGATTCAGGTGACCCTGGCCTGCGAAGAGTGCAAGCGACGGAACTACATCACGATGAAGAACAAGCTCAATGATCGTGAGCGTATCGAGATGAAGAAGTTCTGCCGCTGGGACCGCAAGCACACCACGCACAAGGAAACTCGATAAAGAGGGTCCACCAGCGTGGTGGTAGGATGCAAGACCCTGACGCGTGACGCCGGAAGCGGCGGTGCGGGTCATAGGGCAGTAGCTCAATTGGCAGAGCATCGGTCTCCAAAACCGAGGGTTGGGGGTTCAAATCCCTCCTGCCCTGCAAGAGGTACGCCTCGACGCAGTGAGATGTAACGAAGAAGAAGAGTGAGATGAACCGCGAAACCAAGCGCATGATGCAGCGACAGGAGAAGGCCGGAGCCGACGGCTCCACTTCGTCACGTCGCGACACCGCCGTGGCTGCTTCACGCCGCCGCCGCTCACGTGTGAGTATCGGTGGTTTCTTCGGTGAGGTACGTCACGAGATGCGTCAAGTGGCCTGGCCCACACGTCCCGAACTTCTGAACTACACCACAATCGTCTTAGGCGTATTGATTTTTATGTCCCTATTCATTTTCGGACTGGGCTACGCGTGCTCCAAGTTCGTTCAGTTCCTCTTCAACAAGTAAGGCCAGACATGACCGAATTTGACAACACCGACACCCTCGACACCGAAGTGACGAACGACGCCCCCGACGTCACCATCATCGAAGACGAGTACGAGGCCGAACCCAAAATTGATTCCGCCTTCGACCGTCCGGGTCGCTGGTACGTCGTGCACATTCTTTCCGGTCACGAAAAGAAAGTGGTGGCCGCGTTGGACAACGTGATCAAGTCACACGACATGACCGACCGCGTTCTCGAAGTGCACGTCCCCATGGAGGACGTCACCGAGTTCAAGAACGGCAAGAAGCAGCAGGTCTCCAAGAAGTCCTTCCCCAGTTACATGTTGGTACGTTGCATTCCCGACCCCGAAGTCTTCTCGACCATCAGCGCCACGCCCGGCATCACCGGTTTCGTGGGTCAGTCCAAAATGCGGCCCACCCCGTTGACGCGTCGCGAGATCGACAACATCATTCGACCCATCGTCGAAGGCGTGGAGCAGCCCGTGACTAAGCGTCGCGCACCGACCCACGAGTTCGAGATCAACGACAACGTGCAAATCAAGTCCGGACCCTTCGCCACCTTCAATGGTCACGTCGCCGAAATCAACGAAGACCAGATGCGCGTCAAGGTCTTGGTCGACATCTTCGGCCGTGAGACCCCGGTCGAACTCGAATTCTCTCAAGTAACGAAGCTCTAGAAAGAAAGACCATCATGGCTAAGAAGATCACCGCAATTGTCAAAATCCAGCTTCCGGCGGGAGGGGCTACGCCCGCTCCGCCAGTAGGTACTGCCCTTGGGCCCCACGGCATTCAGACCATGGAGTTCTGCAAGCAGTACAACGCCGCCACGGAAGCCCAGAAAGGCACCGTCATCCCGGTGGACATCACCATCTACGAAGACCGCACCTTCACCTTCGTCCTCAAGACACCTCCGACGCCGGTGCTCTTGCGCCAAGCGGCCGGAGTGGAAAAGGGCGCACACTTGGCCGGTCGTGAGACCGTCGCTACGGTCACCATGGCGCAGGTAGAAGAAATCGCGAAGACGAAGTTGCAAGACCTCAACACCGATGACTTAGAACAAGCCAAGCTGCAGGTTGCGGGCACGGCACGTTCCATGGGCATTTCGGTCGCGGGCTAGGAGAAAAAATCATGAAGCACGGTAAGAACTACAACAAGGCCGCCGCACAGGTGAACCCCGAGAATCTTCTCGGAGTTCTTGAGGCCGTCACCAAGGTCAAAGAACTTTCGAGCGCGAAGTTCGACGAGACCGTCGAGCTGGCCTGCCGCTTGGGTGTTGACCCTCGCAAGGCTGAGCAGATCGTTCGTGGAACCATTTCCCTGCCTGCCGGTACCGGTAAGACCAACCGCGTGGCGGTTTTCGCCTCCGGTGAAGCAGCCCAAGCCGCCCGTGACGCCGGTGCCGACTTCGTCGGCGCGGAAGACCTGGTTGCCAAGGTGGCTGGTGGATTCTTGGACTTCGACATCGCCATTGCGACCCCGGACCTCATGGGCCAGGTCGGTGGACTGGGCCGCGTGCTCGGACCACGTGGTTTGATGCCGAACCCCAAGACCGGCACCGTCACCATGGACACGGCCAAGGCCGTGGGTGAATTCAAGGGTGGCCGCGTGGAGTATCGCACCGACAAGGTCGGCAACGTGCACATCCGCGTGGGCAAGGTCTCCTTCGCCGCCAGCGACTTGGCGCGCAACGTGCAGGCCGTCGTGGACGAACTGTTCCGCGTGAAGCCCGCCAGCTCGAAGGGCCGCTACTTGATGAGCGCCACTGTCTCGTCGACCATGGGTGTGGGTGTCAAAATTGACCCCGTGCGCGCCCGCGACTCGGAAGACATCCTCGTCACCGCCTAACTCGTTTTGACGCGGAGCGATCCGCGTTGCTATATTCGCAGTTCTGCACTCCTTCGGGAGAGCAACAGATTTGATAGAACGCCGTAGACATCCGGTGGGGGAAACCCCGTAATGAGTTTCACAACTCGCCTGACGAGGTTGTTCGGGTATGGCCTCGGCCGTGCTCGTGCGCTCAGGATGTCCACGGCCCGTACCGGGCGGCATCCGGTGAAGGAGCAGTATGAGCAAGATCAACGCCGAGAAGGTCTCTGTCATCGACGAAGTGAAGGCACGCGTCGAAGAGTCCCCTACCGCCGTCGCCACCGAGTACCGCGGTATGACCGTGGCCGAAATCTCGACCCTGCGCAAGACCTTGCGGGTCGCCGGTGCGGAGTACAAGGTTCTCAAGAACACCCTGGTCAAAAGGGCTATTTCTGGCACCCAGAGCGAGTCGCTGAGCGAATTTCTCCAGGGCCCCACGGCCGTGGCCTTCGTTAAGGGTGACATTTCTGCCGTCGCCAAGATTCTGATCGACTTCGCCAAGGCGACCCCGACCCTGATTCTCAAGGGTGGCGTTATGGACGGACGTACTCTGAGCTCGAAGGACCTCAAGGCTCTGGCCGACCTGCCGAGCCGTGATGTTCTCCTCGCCCAATTCGCGGGAGCCCTTGCGGCCCCCATGCGCAACATGGCCAGCCTGCTCAAGGCTGTCCCGCAAAGCTTCGCCTACGGCCTCTCGGCCCTGATCGACTCGAAGGGTGGCCCCGTGGCCGCCGCGAGCCCGGTCGTTGCCGAGCCGGTCGCCGAGACTCCGGCCGGGGTTGAGGACGCTGTGGAAGCAGCGAGCGACGACGTGGTGGCCGAGGTCACCGACGTTGCCGGTGACGTAGAGGCCCAGGCTTCTGTCGACACCGAAACCAGCGCGAGTGCCGATGAGGCTCCCGCCGCCGAACCGGCCGAATAACCGAGTTTTACCAACAATCACAAGGAAATAGGAAAGGAAGCACCATGGCTGGATCATTGACCAAGGAGCAAATTCTCGACGGCATCGCTGAGCTGTCGGTTATCGAACTGAGCGAACTGCTCAAGGAGTTCGAAGAGAAGTTCGGCGTGACCGCAGCTGCCCCCGTGGCCGTTGCTGCCGCTCCGGCTGCCGGCGGTTCCGCTGGCGGTGCTGACGCCGCTGAGGAGAAGTCGGACTTCGACGTCATCCTCACCGACGCTGGTGACAAGAAGATCGGCGTGATCAAGGAAGTTCGTACCCTGACGAACCTTGGTCTCAAGGAAGCCAAGGACCTCGTGGACGGTGCCCCTAAGGCCGTTCTGGAGAAGGTTTCCAAGGCTGACGCCGAGAAGGCGAAGGCTGCCCTCGAGGCCGCCGGCGCCACTGTCGAACTCAAGTAACACCCTGGTCGGAACCCTCCCGGCGCCCCACATGGGCACCGGGAGGGACCTTCGACTGGTGGTAGGTGCTTGACCTCGCTACTAACTCTGCCTAGGGTACGTCCCACGGCAGAGTGCTGCTGAGCGTTTCTCCTCGGAGGAACGCCATTTGCACGTGAGCCATCACTACCACTAGAGTTACAAGACCGTCTCTTGCCCGTGACTTTGTCATCCTCATTTTGACCACCCCACGCACGGAAGCGGTATGCAGCACCTGATGTGACCCTATTTCTACGACCTGGAGGATTGGCACTTGCCGCGCTCTTCACGCTCCGAACGTTTCTCTTTCTCATCCCTCGGCGAGGCGTACGCGCTTCCGAATTTGCTCGAGGTCCAACGTAAGTCATTTGACGAGTTCTTAGAGGAGGGTCTCACTGAGGCCTTCGGCTCTATCTCGCCGGTGCAGATCACCAGCAACATGAACGTCAACGGTGTGTCCGTTCCCGTCACCTTGTCGCTGATCTTGGACTACGACACTTCCGACCCTGACCTCAAGGCCGAACCCAAGTTCAGCGTCGAGGAATGTCGCCAGCGTGCCATGACGTACTCGGCACCCATCTTCGTGAAGGCCATCTTCACCAACGACTACACCGAAGAGATCAAAGAGCAGACCGTCTTCATGGGTGACTTCCCCATGATGACCGAGCAGGGGACCTTCATCATCAACGGCACCGAGCGTGTCGTGGTCTCGCAGATCGTTCGTTCACCCGGTGCGATTTACCAGCCGGGCAAAGATGGCAAGACCATCTTTGAAGGCACCGTGCACCCCGCCCGTGGTGAGTGGTTGCAGGTTGACCTCGAGGAGAAGAAGGGCAAGCCGGCCAACGTCGGTTTCCGCATTGCGCGTAAGCGTCGTATTTCTCTCTTCACCGTGTTGCGCGCCTTGGACACCAAGCTCGACAACAACCGCAACGCGCTGGACGGAAACTTCTACGACACCAACGTGTTCTTGAAGATTGTTCAGCAGTTCGACTTCGTCGACGAACAGTTCCGTGACGACTCCCGCAAGAGCCAGAAGGAAAAGCAGACCTTCTTGAACAACGACAGTCGTCAGAAGGAATTTGCCGACTGGTTGACCAAGAAGATGGACTACCCGCGTATCGACCGCAGCAACGCCACTTTGCTGAGCGGCATCGTCGCTTTCGAAAAGGCCAACAAGGCTTTGATCGCTGACGTCGTCAAGCTCGAAGGGGAAAACTCAGTTCTGCTCGCTGGTGTGGCGAACTTCGGCGTCTTGGCCGAAACCTTGGCCGTCTCGGGTGACAAGTTCAAGAAGGCCACCGACACCTTGCGTGCCACTTTGGAGAAGGGTTCATCGGTTGCTACTTCTGACCTCGACGCTCTCTTCACCAGCGCGGACACCTTCGTCGCGAGCTTCAAAAAGCTTGCGGCTACCCGCAAGGAAGTCGAGACCTTGGTGTCGTCCGCCGAAAACTTCGAGCGCGAAAACCCCGAGCTCTTCTTCCTGCTCGGTGCACACGCCGCGCGCTCGTTCGAGCGTTTCCGTCGTGCGACCTCCGTGTTGCGTGGTGGCCTCGAAGACTTCGAGCGCGAGCTCGAAAAGGTGCAAAACGCCATCGATGAATTCCGCGCTGCGGTGAATATCGACAACGACGCCGCTTCCGTGGGTCGTGCGTTGACCGCCTTGGCAAACGCTGTCAAGCGCCACGACCGCTTCACGCGTGGCGAAGTGACCTTCTTCGACAACGAATCGAAGGCCAACGAAAACTTCGTGCCGACCTTCACCGCGTTCTTGAAGACCAAGGGCGTCAAGGCGACCGACGAGGACTACGCCGTCTTGCTGGACCTCTACGTCGAGTGGTTGGACTTCGTCTCGGGTTGGTGGGCCAACTTGGCTCGCTGGTCGAACAAGCAGAACTTTGACCCCACCGCTGTCGTGCAACTCGACGTCACCTTGGGAACCGTTCTCGCCTGGTTGGAGATCTACCGTCGTGCTCGTCCGAGCGAACTGCAGAGCATTGAGGCTGCGCGTTTGTACTTCGACGGTGTCTTCTTCTCGGAGAAGCGTTACGACCTTGGTCGCGTGGGCCGCTACAAGCTCAACACCAAGTTGGGTTCCGAAGTCGCGAAAAACTTGGAGCTCTTCGGCGACGTTCTCGAACAGCCCACCGACGACCTTCACGTTCTTTCCCGCGCCGAAGTGCTGGCCTTCTCGACCTACCTGCTCAACCTGACCCGCGACCGCACGGCCAAGGTGACCACGTACCACATCGATGACCAGGACCACTTCGCTAACCGTCGCATTCGCACCGTGGGTGAGCTCATCCAGAACGCTTTGCGTACCGGACTCAGTCGCATGGAGCGCGTGGTGCGCGAGCGCATGGGTTCACAGGACGTCGAGTCGATTTCGCCGCAGTCCTTGGTGAACATCCGACCCGTGATGTCGTCGATTAAGGAATTCTTCGCGACCTCGCAGTTGAGCCAGTTCATGGACCAGAACAACCCCTTGTCGGGTCTGACCCACAAGCGTCGCCTCTCCGCACTCGGACCTGGTGGTCTGTCGCGTGAGCGTGCCGGTTTGGAAGTTCGTGACGTTCACTCCTCCCACTACGGCCGCATGTGCCCGATCGAAACGCCGGAAGGCCCGAACGTGGGTCTGATCGGTTACTTGGCGAGTTACGCCAAGGTCAACGAGTACGGCTTCATTGAGACGCCGTACCGCATTGTCAAAGACGGAAAGGTGACCGGCGAAACCCGCTACTTCACCGCCGACCAAGAAGAGCGTTTCGTTATCGCCCAGGCCAACACGGAACTCGAAGCCGATGGCACCATCAAGAACGAGCGCGTGCTCGTTCGTCGTGGTCCGACCGGTACCGGTTTGCGCGTGGGCTCGGCCAATAAGTCGGGTTCGACGACCTCGGAAATCGACTTCGTGCCGAAGGCTGAAGTGGAACTGATGGACGTGTCGACCAAGCAGGTCATCTCGGTGGCGACGTCACTGATCCCCTTCGTGGAACACGACGACGCCCAGCGTGCCTTGATGGGCGCCAACATGCAAAAGCAGGCTGTGCCGCTCATCGTGCCGGAGGCCCCTTTCGTGGGAACCGGCATGGAAGGTCGTGCGGCCTTGGACTCCGGTGACGTGGTCCTCGCAGAAGGTAGCGGAGTGGTCTCCGACGTATCGGGTGACCGAGTCGTCGTGACCTACGATGCGGACCAGACTGACCGCTACGGCAAGAAGCTCGGCAAGAAGCAGTACAACCTCAACAAATTCCGTCGCTCCAACCAGGACACCTCGATCAACCAAAAGGTCGTTGTCAGTGGTGGCGAAAAGGTCGTTTTGGGCAGCGTGCTGGCCGATGGTACCTCGACGGTAAATGGCGAACTGGCTTTGGGTAAGAACCTGCTCGTGGCGTACATGCCATGGGAGGGCTACAACTACGAAGACGCCATCATCTTGAACGAGCGCCTCGTGCGTGACGACGTCTTGACGTCGATCCACGTGAAGGAATACGAAATTGATGCTCGTGACACCAAGCTCGGTGCCGAGGAAATCACTCGTGACATCCCGAACCTGCCGGACGACATTTTGGCGGACCTCGACGACATGGGTATTGTGCGCATTGGTGCCGAAGTCGGCCCCGGTGACATCCTCGTCGGTAAGGTCACCCCGAAGGGTGAGACCGAGCAGTCTCCCGAAGAGCGCCTCCTGCGCGCCATCTTCGGTGAGAAGGCCCGCGAAGTTCGCGACACCTCGCTGAAGGTTCCTCACGGTGAATCCGGCAAGGTTATTGACGTCAAGGTCTACAGCCGTGACGAAGATCACGAAATGCAGCCGGGCGTGAACCAGTTGGTCAAGGTCTACGTCGCGCAGAAGCGCAAGATCTCCGAGGGTGACAAGCTCGCCGGGCGCCACGGTAACAAGGGCGTTATCTCGAAGATTCTTCCCGAGGAAGACATGCCCTTCATGGCCGACGGAACCCCAATCGACATCATCTTGTCGCCGCTGGGTGTGCCGAGTCGTATGAACGTCGGACAGGTGCTCGAGTCGCACTTGGGCTACGTCGCGCGTCACGGTTGGAAGGGTCAGGAGACTTCGGCAGTAGCCGGCACCTCCGGACACGACGACCAGTTCGCCGTCGACCGTCCCTACCGCAAGACGCGCCCTCGTACCGAGCCCGCCGTCTACGTCGCCACGCCCGCCTTCGACGGCGCGCACTGGGACAACGAAGCGGCCTCTTTGGGTAAGCCCACCATCAAGCAGATGTTCTCGGAGCTCAACGCCGACGGTGCCAACGGCACTCGTTTGCTCAGTAGCGAAGAAGATGGCAAGGCCGTGTTGTTCAACGGTCGTACCGGTGAGGCCTACGACAACCCGATCTCGGTCGGCTACGCGTACATCTTGAAGCTGGCCCACATGGTCGACGACAAGATTCACGCACGCTCGACGGGACCGTACTCAATGATTACCGCTCAGCCTTTGGGTGGTAAAGCACAGTTCGGTGGACAGCGCTTCGGTGAGATGGAAGTGTGGGCCCTCGAGGCCTACGGTGCCGCCTACGCCCTGCAAGAGTTGCTGACCGTTAAGTCGGACGACATGAAGGGTCGCGAACGCGCCTACGAATCAATCGTCAAGGGTCAGAACTTGCCGGAGCCGGGCATCCCCGAATCCTTCAAGGTTTTGATCAAAGAAATGCAGTCGCTGTGCTTGAACGTGGAAGTGCTGACCAACACCGGTGCCCACGTCGATCTCGCCGACACCGAAGAGGACTTCTTCTCAGTCACCCGCGAATTGGGAATCGACATCAGTCGACCCGAGCGTGGTAGTGACGAAGATGATGCCCGCCGCGCCGCCGAAAGGAAGTTGTCATGAGCCCCGTAGACGTCAACCAATTCAATGAGTTGCGTATTGGTCTCGCCACGGCGAGCAACATCCGCAGCTGGTCGTCCGGTGAAGTCAAGAAGCCCGAGACGATTAACTACCGCACCCTGCGCCCCGAAAAGGACGGACTCTTCTGCGAGAAGATTTTCGGACCTCAAAAGGCCTGGGAGTGTGCCTGCGGCAAGTACAAGCGTGTCCGTTTTAAGGGCATCGTCTGTGAGCGCTGTGGCGTCGAAGTAACCAGTGACAAGGTCCGCCGCGACCGCATGGGCCACATCGCCCTCGCGGCCCCGGTCGTACACATCTGGTACCTGCGCGGAACACGTTCCTGGTTGGCCTACCTTCTTATGGGCACCGCCCCGAAGGAAGAACTCAAGGCGAAGCAGTTGGAGAAGGTTATTTACTTCGCCGCCAACTTGGTGACTTTCGTAGACGTGGACAAGCGCCACGCCGACGTCACTGACCTGCGTGAAGCCCTGACCGACGAACTCAAGGAACTCGACGAGTACGAAGTCAAGGAACTCGAGCGCAAGGCCACCGACAACGAAGAGCGTCTCGCCAAGGCCGAAGCCGACGGCGAAAAGGACACGGCCATCCGCAACCTCACTCGTGAGGCCGCGCGTGACTTGGACTTGATCCGCGAGCGTTATGCCGACGCGAAGGATCTCGCCCAGCGCGCCTTCGATACCTTCGAAAGCCTTCACTCGCGTCAGATCATCGAAGACGAGCAGCTCTATCGCGAGATGGAACTCAAGTACTCGGAGTACTTCGAAGGTGGCATGGGTGCCGAAACCATCGTGAAGCTGATCGAGCGCATGGACCTCGACGAAGAGGAGCGCATGATGCGCGAGATGTTGGACCCGAAGGACGGCCGCAAGCCGCTCAGCGCCCAGCGTCAAGCCAAGTTCTTGAAGCGTCTGTCCATTGTGCAGTCCTTCAATCGTCGTGACGACAACGGTCAGCGCATCAACGACCCGCGCGCCATGATTCTTGACGCCGTGCCAGTGATTCCACCAGACCTGCGCCCCATGGTGCAGCTCGACGGTGGTCGCTTCGCGACGTCTGACTTGAACGACCTCTACCGTCGTGTCATCAACCGCAACAACCGCTTGAAGCGTCTGCTCGATCTCGGGGCTCCCGACATCATCGTGAACAACGAAAAGCGCATGCTCCAAGAGGCCGTGGATGCCTTGTTCGACAACGGCCGTCGTGGCCGTCCGGTACAGGGACAGAGTGGTCGCCCGCTCAAGAGTCTTTCGGACATGTTGAAGGGTAAGCAGGGACGTTTCCGTCAGAACTTGCTCGGTAAGCGCGTGGACTACTCCGGTCGTTCCGTGATCGTCGTTGGACCGACCCTCAAGTTGCACCAGTGTGGTCTGCCCAAGATGATGGCCCTGGAACTCTTCAAGCCCTTCGTCATGAAGCGTTTGATCGAGACGCAGGTTGCTCAGAACATCAAGAGCGCCAAGCGCATGGTGGAGCGTCGTCGTCCGCAGGTCTGGGACGTTCTCGAAGAAGTCATTCGTGAGCACCCGGTGCTGTTGAACCGTGCTCCCACCCTTCACCGTTTGGGCATCCAGGCGTTCGAGCCCGTGCTGGTCGACGGCAAGGCAATCCAGGTCCACCCCCTCGTCTGCAAAGCCTTCAACGCAGACTTCGACGGTGACCAGATGGCCGTTCACGTGCCGCTGAGTGCCGAGGCCCAGGCGGAAGCCCGTGTCTTGATGCTCTCGACGAACAACATCTTCACCCCCGCGACCGGTCGCCCCATTACGGAGCCGGCGCAGGACATGGTGTTTGGTGCCTACTACCTCACCCTTCCGGCCACCGCGTCAAGTGACAAGCCCGCGATCTTCCGTCACGTGTACGAGATTGAGGCGTCGCTGGAGCGTCACCAGGTGTCCCTGCACTCGGAGATTGAGATTCGTCCTTTAGGCGGTTCGGTATTGGATGGACGTTTGGCCGCCGCCGGTATCGCCATCGAGGGCTCGAGCCGCAAGCTCACCACCACGGTGGGCCGCGTCTTGTTCAACGAAGCGCTTCCCGAGAACTACAAGTTCGTTAACCAAGTCATTGGTAAGAACGCCTTGCCCATCGGCACCATCGTCGAAGAAATCTCTAACGGCTTTGGTCGTCAGCAGGTAGCGACGTCCTTGGATGCCATCAAGTCACTCGGTTTCCGCTACGCCACCCAGGCGGGTTTGACCATCGCCGTGGGCGACGTCGTGACCTCGCCGGACAAGGCTGCGATCCTCGAGAAGTACGAAGGCTTGGCCGAAAAGGTTGAGACGAACTACCGCCGTGGTGTCATCGTCGACGACGAGCGTCGTCAGCAGCAGATCGAAATCTGGACGAATGCCAACAAGGAAGTCGGTGAGTCCTTCGACGTCGCGCAGAACAAGTTGCCGAACAACGTGATTCGCATGATGGTTGACTCCGGTGCTCGTGGTAACTCGCAGCAGATTCGCCAGATCGCCGCCATGAAGGGCCTCGTGTCCAACCCTCGTGGTGAGATGATTCCTCGTCCGATTAAGTCGTCCTTCTTCGAAGGGCTCTCGGTCCTGGAATACTTCATCTCCACCCACGGAACCCGTAAGGGACTTGGTGACACCGCTCTGCGCACCGCTGACTCTGGTTACTTGACCCGTCGTCTCGTTGACGTGGCCCAGGAACTGATTGTCAAGCAGGTCGACTGTGAGACCTCGCGTGGCGTGTGGATCGAAAATGTGGGACACGACACCGCTGGTGTTCGTGCGCACCTCGAGACCAAGCTGTGGGGACGCATCATCGCTGATGACGTGACTCTTCACAACGGAACCGTTGTGAGCGCTGGCACTATGGTGCTCGCCGACCTCCTCGCCACCTTGCGTGACGATGCGGCCGTGAGTCGCGTGCGTGTGCGTTCGACGCTTACCTGTGACGCGGTACAGGGTGTCTGCGCCCAGTGTTACGGACTTTCCTTGGCTACCCACCAACTGGTGGAGCTTGGTGAAGCCGTCGGTGTTATCGCCGCTCAGTCCATTGGTGAACCGGGAACCCAGCTCACCATGCGCACCTTCCACTCCGGTGGTGTGTCGGAAAGCGACATTACGCACGGTCTGCCTCGCGTCGTGGAACTCTTCGAAGCGCGTACCCCGAAGGGTGCCGCCATCGTGGCTGAATTCACGGGAAGCGTCGCGGTGGAGCTCGAAGGTCGTATCCGCAAGGTGACCATCACGGGCACCAACGGCGACATCCAAGAGGAGTTCATCCCGATCAGCCGTCACCTTCTCGTGGCTAACGGTCAAGACGTCGAGGTCGGTATGCCGATTCACGACGGACCTTTGGACCCCAAGTTGATGATGAAGTTCCGTGGAACTCGCGAGACGCAGGTCTACCTCGTCGAAGAAGTCCAGAACGTGTACCGCGACCAGGGTGTGTCGATTCACGACAAGCACATCGAACTGATCGTGCGTCAGATGACCCGCCGCGTGCAGATCGTCGAAGCGCGTGATTCGCGTTGGTTCCCTGGTCAGATGGTCGACATGAAGGTATTCAACGACACCAATGACGCCCTCGAAGCTGAATCCAAGCAGGTTGCCGATGGTCGTGCTCAGTTGATGGGTATTACCAAGGCCTCGCTGGCTACCGACTCGTGGCTCTCGGCCGCCTCCTTCCAGGAGACGACCCGCGTGTTGACCGAAGCGGCCATCGAAGGCAAGCGCGACCAATTGGTGGGGCTGAAGGAAAACATCATCATCGGTAAGTTGATTCCGGCGGGATCTGGACTCAGCCACTACAGCCGCGCCAACCTCCGTTTGGACATGCCCGATGCCGAATTGTTGCCGGAGTGGGGCCTTCTGCCCGACTCGGACCCCGACTTTGCGTGGGAATTGGGCGAAATCGACGAAAGCACGCTGGCCGCAGACATGGCCGCCTTCCAGAACATCGGTACGGCGACCTACGACGCGACCTCCTTGCCCGAGGAAGATGGCAGTAACCCAGAAGACGGGTTCACTCCGGAGATCTAGTCGAGCGACCGCCGCCCTGCGGGGCGGCGGTTTGCCCGCGACCCCCGTGGTGTCCTAAACTAGAAAGTCCGCGTGTCGGTTACTCCGAACACGTTTTAACCAAGAAGATCGAGAGAGGTTCCGCGTGCCCACAATCGCACAGTTGGTCCGAAAAGGCCGACAGGACAAGACCACCAAGACCAAGACGCCGGCGCTGAAGGGTGCCCCGCAGCGTCGTGGTGTCTGCACGCGTGTTCACACCGTCACCCCGAAGAAGCCGAACTCCGCCCTGCGTAAGGTGGCGCGAGTGCGTTTGACCTCGGGCGTGGAAATCACCGCCTACATCCCGGGTGTTGGTCACAACCTCCAGGAGCACTCCATCGTCCTCGTCCGTGGTGGACGTGTGAAGGACCTTCCGGGTGTGCGTTACAAGATCATTCGCGGAGCACTCGACACCTCTGGTGTGCGTGACCGCAAGCAGGCCCGTAGCCGCTACGGCGCCAAGAAGGAGAAATAATGCCGCGCAAGGGACCCGCTGAACGCCGCGAATTGGCACCCGACCCGATCTACAAGTCGGTCGTCGTTACCCAGATCATCAACAAGATTCTGGAGCGTGGCAAGCGCACCATCGCCGAGCGCATTGTGTACACCGCCCTCGAGACTGTCGAACAAAAGACCGGCACCGACCCCGTGGCCACGCTCAAGCGTGCCCTCGAAAACGTTCGCCCCGAGCTGGAAGTTCGTAGCCGCCGCGTCGGTGGAACGACCTACCAAGTTCCCGTCGAAGTTCGCCCACGTCGCGCCACCACTTTGGCCGTTCGCTGGTTGACCGACTTCGCCCAAAAGCGTCGCGAGAAGACCATGGCCGAGCGCCTGGCGAACGAAATCATGGACGCCGCTAACGGCGTTGGTGCTGCCGTGAAGCGTCGCGAAGACATGGCCAAGATGGCCGAATCCAACAAGGCTTTCGCCCACTATCGCTGGTAATTAAGGTACTTCTTCCCTCATGACTGCACGTCTTTTTCCCCTCGACAAAGTTCGCAATATTGGCATCATGGCTCACATTGATGCCGGTAAGACGACGACCACCGAGCGTATTTTGTATTACACCGGTAAGAACTACAAAATCGGTGAAGTGCACGAAGGTGCCGCCACCATGGACTGGATGGTCCAAGAGCAAGAGCGTGGAATCACCATCACCTCGGCTGCGACCACCTGTGAGTGGAATGGTCACCAGATCAACATCATCGACACGCCCGGACACGTCGACTTCACCGTGGAAGTGGAGCGCTCGCTGCGCGTCCTCGACGGCGCCGTCGCGGTCTTCGATGCCGTGGCCGGTGTCGAGCCCCAGACCGAAACGGTGTGGCGCCAAGCGAACAAGTACAACGTTCCGCGTATTTGCTTCGTGAACAAAATGGACCGTACCGGTGCTGACTTCTTCCGTTGCGTCGAGATGATTGAAGATCGTCTTGAGTGCGTGCCCGCCGTCATCCAGCTGCCCATCGGCGCCGAAGGTGACTACCTCGGCATCGTCGACATCTGCTCGATGACCGCCACCATCTACCACGACGACAAGGGTGAGAAGCTCGAAGTCGTCGACATCCCCGCGAACATGAAGGCTCAGGCTGACGAGTACCGCACCAAGTTGCTCGACGTTCTCACCACTTTCGATGACGAGCTCATGGAAAAAGTTCTCGGCGAAGAAGAAATCACCACCGCCGACGTTCGTCGTGCGCTGCGTATCGGAACCCTCGACGGACACTGCGTACCGATCTTGAACGGAACCGCTTTCAAGAACAAGGGTGTTCAGCCCATGCTCGACGCCGTGGTGGACTTCCTGCCGAGCCCGGTGGACCTTCCCCCTACCGTCGGCACCAAGCCCGGTAAGGAAGACGAAGTCCTCGAGCGGCGCGCTGCTGACGACGAGCACTTCTCCGCCTTGGCGTTCAAGATCATGACCGACCCCTACGTCGGTAAGTTGACCTACCTGCGCGTGTACTCGGGCCACCTCGACAAGGGTGACACCGTCATCAACACCACCAAGAACATGAAGAAAGAGCGTCTCGGACGCCTTCTCCAGATGCACGCCAACAACCGTGAAGACCGCGACTCGATTTACACCGGTGACATCGTTGCCGCCGTGGGTCTGAAGCAGGTCACCACGGGCGACACCTTGAGCTCGGTGGATCACCCCATCGTGCTGGAAAACTTGACCTTCCCCGAGCCCGTTATCCACGTGGCCGTGGAGCCAAAGACCAAGGCTGACCAGGAGAAACTATCCAAGGCTCTCTACGCCTTGTCCGAAGAAGACCCCACCTTCCGTGTGCGCACCGACGAAGAGACCGGTCAGACCGTGATCTCCGGAATGGGTGAATTGCACCTCGAAGTGCTCGTGGACCGTATGTTGCGCGAGTTCGCGGTGGACGCCAATGTCGGTAAGCCACAAGTGGCCTACCGCGAGACCATCCGCAAGAAGGTCGAAAAAGTCGAAGAGAAGTACGTGCGTCAGACCGGTGGTAAAGGTCAGTACGGCCACGTGGTTATCACCCTGGAGCCCACGGGCCCCGGCGGCGGCTACGAATTCTGTGACGAAATCACCGGTGGTGTTATCCCCAAGGAATACATCAACCCCATTAACCAGGGAATTCAGGAAGCACTGACCTCTGGGGTCTTGGCTGGTTACCAGGTCGTGGACGTGCGTGTTCGCCTGACCTTCGGTAGCTACCACGACGTGGACTCCTCGGAAATGGCCTTCAAAATCGCCGGTTCGATCTGCGTGAAGAAGGCGGCCCGTTTGGCGCAGCCCGTGATTCTTGAGCCGATTATGTCGGTCGAAGTCGTAACTCCTGATGACTACATGGGAGACGTGATCGGTGACCTTTCCAGTCGCCGTGGTCGCATCGAAGGCATGGAACAAAAGGGCAATGGCCAGACGATTAGGGCGCTTGTGCCCCTAGCTGATATGTTCGGCTACGCTACTGACCTACGTTCACGCACCCAAGGGCGCGCGACGTACACCATGCAGTTCAATTCGTACGCAGAAGTGCCGGAGTCGGTTTCGAAAGAAATCGTCGCGAAGGCTACGGGCGCGTAAGAACGCCGGGAAACCGGCACACCTGGTCCAAACCGTAGTCGGGGAGGGCCGAAATCCAACCAAGCGGTTCCGAAGAGGAACCGATTTAAGAGAAAGCTAGTCCCCGACAATGGCAAAGCAGAAGTTCGAGCGCACTAAGCCGCACGTAAATATCGGAACCATGGGTCACATTGACCACGGTAAGACCACTCTTACCGCGGCCATCACCAAGGTCCTTTCCACCAAGAACCCCGGCACCGCCTTCACGCCTTTCGACCAGATCGACAAGGCCCCCGAAGAGCGCGCCCGCGGTATTACGATTTCCATCGCCCACGTGGAGTACGAGACGGAAAACCGTCACTACGCCCACGTTGACATGCCCGGCCACGCCGACTACGTCAAGAACATGATCACCGGCGCCGCGCAGGTTGACGGCGCCATCCTCGTGGTCTCGGCGACCGACGGTCCTATGCCCCAGACGCGTGAGCACGTGCTGCTTGCTCGCCAGGTGGGTGTGCCCTTCATCGTGGTGGCCCTGAACAAGGCCGACGTTGTCGACGACGAGGAACTCCTCGAACTCGTCGAAATGGAAATCCGCGACCTGCTCTCCAGCTACGACTTCCCCGGCGACGATGTTCCTATCGTTCGCGTGTCGGCCCTCAAGGCCCTCGAAGGTGACGAAGCGTGGGGCGAAAAGATCGTTGAGCTCATGGCTGCCGTGGATGCCTACATCCCCGAGCCGGAGCGTGCGACCGACAAGAACTTCCTCATGTCCATCGAAGACGTCATGTCAATTACGGGCCGTGGCACCGTGGTGACCGGCAAGGTCGAGCAGGGCATCATCAAGGTCGGTGACGAAGTCGAAATCGTGGGTCTGCGTGACACCACCAAGACGACCGTGACCGGAATCGAAATGTTCCGCAAGCTCCTCGACGAAGGTCGTGCCGGTGACAACCTCGGCGCCCTGCTGCGTGGAACCAAGAAGGAAGAAGTTGAGCGCGGGCAGGTTCTCTGCAAGCCGGGTTCCATTACTCCTCACACTGTTTTCGAAGCGTCGGTGTACGTCTTGAACAAGGAAGAAGGCGGCCGTCACAAGCCGTTCTTCGCCAACTACCGCCCGCAGTTCTACTTCCGTACGACTGACGTGACCGGTACCATCGAGCTGCCTGCGGGCACCGAAATGGTGATGCCTGGTGACAACACCGAAATGACCGTGACTTTGGGTAAGCCAATCGCCATGGAAGAGGGTCTCACCTTCTCCATCCGCGAAGGTGGCCGTACCGTGGGTTCCGGTCGCGTCGTCAAGATCCTGAAGTAGTCCGGTCATGGCCGACAACCGTCAAATGATTCGAATCCGGCTGAAGGCCTTCGACCACGAGATTCTTGACCAGTCCACCGCGAAAATCGTGCAAACGGTTGAGCGAACCAGCGCCAAGGTCCAGGGTCCCGTGCCGCTGCCGACCGAGAAGCACCGTTACACGGTGATTCGCGGGCCGCACAAGCACAAGGACTCTCGCGAGCACTTCGAAATGCGCATTCACAAGCGCCTTTTGGACATCGTGGACCACTCGGCCAAGACGGTGGATGCCCTCCAGCGTCTTGATCTGCCGGCTGGTGTGGACATCGAAATAAAGATTCGCCAGAACTAGCTACTCTCCGAAGCCCGCCGCGCAATTATTTTGCGTTGGCGGGCTTCGGTGTTGTAGAGTAAAAAGCCCTCACTCTGTGGGGGTACGGGGCGAAAGCCCCAAACAACAGATGTGCCCCGTTGCCCGCAAGGGAACGCGGGGCCGAAACATTCGAGCGCTCCGTTCGGGTTTTTCACCCGAGCGGAGCGTCTGTGTGTCGGGCCAACCGATTCACGGGTTTATGAAGGAGAGAACATGGCGGCAAAGGCAATTGTCGGCGAGAAGGTGGGCATGACCCAGGTCTGGGACGACCAAAATCGCGCCGTCCCCGTCACTGTGGTTCGTGTGAGCCCTGCTCGTGTCGTGCAAGTTAAGACCCCCGAGAAGGAGGGCTACAGCGCCGTCCAGGTCACCTGGGGCACTCGTCGCGTGAACACCATGACCAAGCCCGAGCTCGGTCACTACGAGAAGGCCGGCGTCAGCCCGGGCAAGAAGTTGGTCGAGCTACGTCTCGACGACGTCTCCGGTTACAGCATCGGTCAAGAGATTCTCTGTGACGCGTTCGAAAAAGGCGAGATGATCGACGCCACCGCCATTTCCAAAGGAAAGGGTTTCGCCGGAGCCATGAAGCGTCACCACTTCTCCGGTCAAGGCGCGTCCCACGGTAACCACAAGCACCACCGTGCTCCTGGTTCCATTGGCGCGTGCTCGACCCCGGGCCGTGTCTTTAAGGGCACCAAGATGGCCGGACAAATGGGTGGGGGACAAGTCACCACCACCAACCTCGAAGTGATCGCCGTGGACGTGGAGCGTTCCTTAGTGCTCGTCAAGGGTGCCGTTCCCGGCCCCCGTGGCGGCACCGTGGTTCTGCGCACGTCGGTGAAGAACCCGATGAAGGCCGGAGGCAAGCGATGAGCGACGTACTAACCCTTCGTGGTCCTATTAAGAAGGACCGTCCCGAGCCCGCGAAGCGCTCGGTGACCAAGAAGTCACTCGACGGCAAGGACCTCGGTTCGGTTGCCCTTGAGCCGACCATTTTCGGCATCGTTCCCAACATGGGCGTATTGCACCAGGTGATCACCGCCCAGCTCGCCGCCGCTCGCTCCGGAACGCAGTCGACAAAGACGCGTAAGGAAGTTTCCGGTGGTGGCAAGAAGCCGTTCAACCAAAAGGGAACTGGTGGGGCCCGTCAGGGAACCGTCCGTGCCCCGCACTACCCCGGTGGTGGAGTTGCTCTCGGACCCAAGCCACGTAAGTACGACCAGAAGACTCCGAAGAAGATGATCCGTTTGGCTCTGAACTCGGCCTTGTCGGACCGCGCCGCTCTCGAGCGCGTGGCCCTGATCGACAGCTTCTCCGCCTGGACCGAACCCAAGACGAAGAACGCGGTTTCCGCGCTCGAAGCCTTGGGCCTTAGCGGCAAGGTGCTCGTCGTCTTGACGCGCGAGGACATGGTCGCCAACTTCGCTTTCCGCAACTTGGAGAACATCAAGACCATCGACGCCGGCGAACTCAACGCGCACGACATCATCGATGCCGACTGGGTTCTCTTTACCGAAGCCACTCTCCCCACCGCGAAGGAAGTTAAGTAATGCGCGACGCAATGAGCATCCTCGTCCGACCAGTTGTGTCGGAGAAGACCTACACCTTGATGGACCGCAACGTCTACACCTTCGTGGTGGATTCGTCGGCCACCAAGATCGACGTGCGTAACGCCGTCGAGCAGGCCTTCAACGTCAAAGTCCTCAAGGTCAACACCTTGAACCGCAAGGGCAAGTCAGTGCGCAACCGTCGCACCGGCGTCGTCGGCCACAAGTCCGACACCAAGCGAGCCATCGTCACCCTGAAGCCGGGTGACTCGATCAACCTCTTCGAGAACTAAGGACAATCATGGCCCTTCGTCACCGTAAACCCACGAGCCCCGGTCGTCGTTTCCAGACCGTCTCCGACTTCGCCGACATCACTAAGTCGACGCCGGAAAAGTCACTGCTCGCTCCTAAGCCCAAGACTGGTGGACGCAACGTCTACGGTCGCAAGACCTCGCGTCACCGCGGTGGTGGGCACAAGCAGCAGTATCGCATCATCGACTTCAAGCGCAACAAGAACGGCATTCCCGCGACCGTGGCGTCGATTGAGTACGACCCGAACCGCACCTGCCGTATTGCCCTGCTGCACTACGCCGACGGAGAGAAGCGCTACATCCTCGCTCCGAACGGACTGGGTGTCGGCGACAAGGTAATCTCCGGACCCAAGGCCGACATCAAGACGGGTAACGCCCTGCCGATGCGCTTCATTCCGACTGGTTCCACGGTGCACAACGTTGAGTTGCGCCCCGGTGGTGGTGGGAAGATGGCCCGCAGTGCCGGCATGAGCGTGCAGCTCGTGGCCAAGGATGGCGGATTCGCCACCTTGCGCCTGCCCAGTTCGGAAATGCGTCGCGTTCCTATTGACTGCGTGGCCACTTTGGGCACCGTGGGCAACTCGGAGCACGAGTTGATGAAGATCGGTAAGGCCGGTCGAAATCGCTGGAAGGGCAAGCGCCCCCAGACTCGTGGTGTCGCCATGAACCCGGTCGACCACCCACTCGGTGGTGGTGAAGGTAAGACCTCCGGTGGACGCCACCCGGTCTCGCCGTGGGGACAACCCGAAGGTCGTACTCGTCGTCCGAAGCCCTCGGATGCGCTCATTGTTCGTCGTCGCCGTGGACGCGGCGCGCGTAGGTAGGTAGGAATATATGTCACGTAGTCTCAAAAAAGGCCCCTTCATTGACGGCCACCTCTTGAAGAAGGTCGACGCACAAAACGCGGCCAACGAGAAGAAGGTCATCAAGACCTGGAGCCGTCGTTCGACGGTGATCCCGGACATGGTCGGCCACACTTTCGCCGTGCATGACGGTCGCCGTCACGTACCGGTCTTCGTCAACGAGTCCATGGTCGGTCACAAGTTGGGTGAATTCGCCCCGACGCGTACTTTCAAATTCCACGCCGGACAAGAAAAGACGGGGAAGCGCTAATGACCGCGACTAAGACCAACGAGCGTCCCGGTACCAAGGCCGTACTTCGCCACTTCCACATGTCCGCCACTAAGGCCCGCGTGGTTCTTAACTTGATCCGCGGTGAAGACGTCAACACCGCGCGCGACATCTTGGCGGGTACCACCCGTGAGGCTGCCGACATCATCGGCAAGGTTCTGGCGTCGGCCGTGGCCAACGCCGTGAATAACGACGGACTCAACGCCGAAGACCTCTATGTAGCTGCCTGCTACGCCGACGAAGGTGTGACCATGAAGCGTTTCACGCCTCGTGCTCGCGGTCGCGCCGGAAAAATCCTGAAGCGCAGCTGCCACATCACCGTGGTCGTGGCGCGCTTGGATGACGACAAGCTCGAAATCCTTCGCGCGGCCCGCAACGCGCAGGCCGTCGCAACCCGCACCCGCCGTGTGGCCAGCTCGCGCAAGCGTGCCGACCAGACCGCGAGTCTCAACAAGCGTGAGACCCGTGACGCCGAGGCGGCGCTGGAAGCCGAGAACGCTGACGTCGAGACCACCGAGGTGATCGAGACCGAAGTGATGCAGGACGTCGCTACGACCACCGTGGCCGGCGAGACGAACGAGACGGTGTCGGTAGACGCCACTGAGGAGACGGACAACTAATGGGCCAGAAAGTAAATCCCTACGGTTTCCGCCTCGGTATTACGACCGACTGGAAGTCACGCTGGTTTAAAGAGCGCGGCTACCGGGAGCTCGTCATCGAGGACTGGAAGATTCGCGACTACCTGACCAAGCAGCTCGAAAGCGCCGCCGTCAGCCGTATCGAAATTGAGCGCAACTCCGATCGCATCCGCGTGGACATCCACACGGCGCGCCCGGGTATCGTCATCGGTCGCCGTGGCGCCGAAGCCGAGCGCTTGAAGGCCGATCTGGAAAAAATCACCGGCCAAAAGAACAAGTTCTCCTTGAACATCCAAGAAATCAAGCAGCCCGAACTCGACGCTGCCTTGATCGCTCAAGGAATTTGTGACCAGCTGATTCGTCGCGTGGCGTTTCGCCGTGCGATGAAGCGCGCCATCCAGACCGTGCAGAAGGCCGGCGCCCTGGGCGTCAAGGTTCACCTGTCCGGCCGCTTGGGCGGCGCCGAAATGAGCCGCACCGAGCAATACCGTGAAGGTCGTGTGCCGCTGCACACCCTGCGTGCCGACATTGACTACGGCTTCCGTGAAGCTCGTACCAGCACCGGACGCGTGGGCGTCAAGGTCTGGATCTACAAGGGTGACATTCTCCCGTACTCCATCACTAACGACGACAAGATCGTTCGCGAAGCGGCCATGGCCGCGGGCGACGCGGTGACTCCCGGAGCGACCGCCGTGGCGGCAGCTCCTCGCGGTGTCGTGCGTGCCGGTGGCGGACGTCGCCGTGTGGACAGCGTGACGGTTGATGCGGACACTGACGTCGAAGTTCTGACCGACGTGAACCCGGCCGACTTGTTGGCCACCAGCCCCGACATCGAAAAGGCCATCGCCGTGGACGAAGAGGTCGCACGTCGCACCTCGGACCACACCGACACGCCTCACTTCCGAAAGGACGCGGATTAATCATGTTGATGCCTCGTAAGGTTAAGCACCGCAAGCAGCAGCGCGGACGCATGACGGGTAACGCCAAGGGCGGCACGGAACTGAACTTCGGAGACTTCGGTATCCAAGCTCTGGAAGCCGCCTGGATTACGGCCCGTCAAATTGAAGCGGCTCGTATTGCCATGACCCGTCACGTCAAGCGTGGTGGAAAAGTGTGGATTCGCGTGTTCCCGGACAAGCCCGTGACGCAGAAGCCCGCCGAAACCCGCATGGGTTCGGGTAAGGGTAACCCCGAGTTCTGGGTGGCCGTCGTGAAGCCTGGTCGGATCATGTTCGAACTCGGTGGTGTGGATGAGCCCTTGGCTCGTGCTGCCATGGAGCGCGCTATCCAAAAGCTCCCGATCAAATGCAAGTTCGTCATCCGTCCCGGGACGCATGGCACTCCGGAGGTCACCATCTAATGGCAAAGCACACAGAACACGTCGCGGAACTCAAGCTGCTCGGTGATGCCGAGTTGGTGGAGCGCATCGCGGAATCGCGCAAGGAGATGTTCAACCTGCGCTTCCAGCTGGCCACCGGTCAGTTGGACAACACCAGTCGTCTCGGCGAAGTCAAGAAGGACATTGCTCGCTTGTCGACCTTCCTTCGCCAGCGTGAGATTGCGGCTTTCGAAGCCGCAGGAGAAGGTAACTAATCATGAGTGATGACACCAACACCACCCGCGAGAATCCCCGCAAAGTCCGTGAGGGCATCGTGGTTTCCGACAAGATGAACTCGACCGTCGTGGTCGCCGTGATGGAGCGCGTCGCGCACCCTCGCTACGGCAAGACCGTACAGCGCACCAAGAAGCTCTACGTGCACGACGAGAAGAACGACGCCAAGATCGGCGACCGTGTCCGGGTACAAGAGACCCGTCCGCTGTCCAAGCTCAAGCGCTGGCGCCTGACCGAAATTGTGGAGCGTGCCAAATGATTCAGCAGGAATCTCGACTCCGCGTGGCGGACAACTCGGGAGCGCGCGAGGTGCTGTGCATCCGCGTCCTCGGAGGAACCCGTCGTCGCTACGCCTCTATTGGTGACGTCTTCATCGCCACCGTCAAGGACGCTATCCCCGGCGCCGCCGTGAAGAAGGGTGACGTGGTTTGCTGCGTCGTCGTTCGCGTGGCCAAGGAAAAGCGTCGTCCCGATGGCTCCTACATCAAGTTCGACGACAACGCGGCGGTGCTGATCAACGACCAGCTCCAGCCCCGTGGCACCCGTATCTTTGGGCCCGTCGGTCGCGAACTTCGTGACAAGAAGTTCATGCGCATTATCTCGTTGGCACCGGAGGTGTTGTAATGAAAATCCGTACTGGTGATGAAATTCTCGTCATCGCGGGCAAGTTCCGTGGCGAGCGCGCCAAGGTCGAGAAGGCCTTGCCGTCCACTAACCAGGTCATTGTCGAAGGTCTCAACTTCGTCAAGCGCCACACCAAGCAGGCCGGCAGCACCATGCAGGCCGGGATCATCGACAAGGCCATGCCCTTGAACGTGTCCAACGTGGCCATCTGGTGCGACGCCCACAAGGGACCCGCCAAAATTGGTTTCAAGGATGTAGACGGTGCCAAGGTGCGCGTCTGCCGTAAGTGTGGAGAGACGCTATGAGCACCCGTCCCCGTTTGAAAGTTCGTTTCGACGACGAAATTCGCCAGCAGCTGAAGGACGAACTTGGTCTGCCCAACATCATGCAGGTCCCTCGTCTCGAGAAGATTGTCTTGAACTCCGGAGTCGGTCGCGCCACGCAACAGGCCTCGCTGCTCGAAGGAGCCCAGCGTGACCTCGAGCGCATGACGGGTCAAAAGCCCATCGTGACGCGCGCCAAGAAGTCCATCGCCAACTTCAAGTTGCGCGAAGAAGTGCCGATTGGTGTGAAGGTCACTCTTCGTGGCGACCGCGCGTGGGAATTCTTCGACCGTCTCTTGTCGGTGTCGATTCCGCGTATCCGTGACTTCCGTGGCCTGTCCCCGAAGTCCTTTGACGGTCGCGGGAACTACACCTTCGGTATTAACGACCAGCTGATCTTCCCGGAGATCAACTACGACCAGATCGACGCACCGCGTGGTTTCGACATCACCATTGTCACCACCGCGACCAACGACGAACAGGGCCGCGCCTTCCTCAAGGCCTACGGCTTTCCCTTTAAGGAGATCAAGTAAATGGCTAAGAAGGCCCTTATTAACAAGCAACGCAAGACCCCTAAGTTCAAGGTGCGTGCCTACACGCGCTGCGAGCGCTGTGGTCGCCCCCGTTCGGTCTACAAGAAGTTCGGGCTCTGCCGTATCTGTCTACGCGTCATGGTCCACGCCGGAGAAATTCCTGGCGTCACCAAGGCCAGCTGGTAAGGAGATCAGAACATGACAATGACTGACCCCATCGCCGACATGCTCACCCGCATTCGCAACGCCAACTCCGCCATGTTCGACTCGGTCTCCATGCCCGGTTCGAAGGTGAAAGAGTCGCTGGCCAAAATCCTCGAACGCGAAGGCTTCATCAGCGGTTACAGCCTCAAGCCCGCTGACGGCAAGCCCGGCACGACCTTGGAAATCGCTTTGAAGTACTCCGAGGATCGCCAGCGCACCATCATGGGCATCAAGCGCATCTCGAAGCCCGGATTGCGTATCTACAAGAAGGCCGATCAGATGCCCAAGGTTCTCGGAGGCGTCGGCGTGGCCGTCGTGTCCACCAGCCACGGACTGATGACCGACAAGGAAGCCCGCAAGCGCAAGCTCGGCGGCGAAGTGCTGTGTTATGTCTGGTAACACGACGACTACCCAGGAGAATTTCTAATGTCACGCATTGGTCGTAACCCCATTACCGTTCCCTCGTCGGTGACCATTTCGGTCAACGGCACCGTGGTCGGCGTCAAGGGACCCAAGGGCAACATGGAGCGTTCGCTTCCTGGCGGGATCACCGTGGCCCAAGAGGGTGACGTGTTGACCGTGGACCGTCTCGACGACTCCCGCGACAACCGTGCCCTGCACGGTCTGACCCGCACGCTGATCTCCAACATGGTGGTCGGCGTTACTGACGGTTGGAGCAAGGAACTCGAAATCATCGGCGTGGGTTACCGTGCCGCCGCCAAGGGTGACACCACTCTGGAGCTGGCCCTTGGTTTCAGCCACCCCATCGTGTACCAGGCCCCCAATGGCATCACCTTTGAGGTTCCGGCACCCACCAAAGTCATCGTTAAAGGTGCAGACAAGGAAGTGGTCGGCCAAGTCGCCGCTTCCATTCGCAAGCTACGAAAGCCCGAGCCCTATAAGGGTAAGGGTGTGCGCTACGCCGGTGAAAAGGTTCTGCGCAAGGCTGGAAAGGCGGCCAAGTAATGGCTCGTACTACTCGTGAACTCCGTATCCGACGTCACTCACGTCTTCGCAAGAAGCTCAGTGGCACCGCGACCCACCCCCGCGTGGCGGTGAGTCGGACCAACAAGCACATCTCGGCTCAGATCATCGACGACACCGCGGGTCTGACCCTGGCGGCTGCCTCGTCGGTCGAAGCCGGATTCAAGGACGTTTCCGGTGGCAACATCGCCGGTGCCGTGGCCGTGGCCAACCTGCTCGCGCAGCGTGCCGTGGCGGCGGGTGTCAGCACGGTGGTCTTTGACCGCGGTGGCTACAAGTATCACGGTCGCGTCGCGGCCTTCGCAGACGCGCTTCGCGCGGGAGGACTGGAGTTCTAATGACGATCGAACTAGAAGCATTCGAAGAGCGCACCATCAAGGTGAACCGCGTGTCCAAGGTGGTGAAGGGTGGACGTCGTTTCTCCTTTACCGCCCTCATGGTGATCGGTGACGGCAACGGCCGCGTCGGTCTCGGATACGGCAAGGCCAAGGAAGCCGGTCTGGCCGTGCAGAAAGGTCTCGAAGAAGCTCGCAAGAACCTCTTCGAAGTGCCGCTTGCCGGAACCACGATCGTGCACCCCGTTATCGGCGAAGCCGGTGCCGGACGCGTGATGCTCAAGCCCGCCGCCCCCGGTACGGGAGTAATCGCCGGTGGCGCTGCGCGCGCCATTCTGGAAATGGCCGGCGTCAAGGACATCTTGGCCAAGTCGCTTGGTTCGTCCAACGGCATCAACGTGGCCCACGCCACCATCCAGGGCCTCAAGCAATTACGCACCCCCGAGCAGATTGCCGCCGTGCGTGGCAAGGCACTCGACCAGGTTCTGCCCGCCGGAACCCTGCGTGCCTACCGTGAGCGTCAGCGCGACGCCGATCTCTTCAAGGTTACGGAGACCCCCGCATGACCCAGTTGAAAGTCACTCAGACTCGTTCATCCATTGGCACCAAGCCCAAGCACCGCGGCACGCTGCGCGCTTTGGGCCTGCGCAAGATTGGTCAGAGCAACGTGTTGCCGGACCGTCCCGAAATTCGCGGGATGATCGCGCGCGTGCCGCACCTGATCTCAGTAGAGGAAGTTAACTAATGAAGTTGCACGATCTCAAGCCCAACGAAGGATCCTCGAAGCGCAAGCGCATCGTCGGACGTGGTATCGCTGGTAAGGGTGGAAAGACCGCCGGACGTGGAACCAAGGGACAGAAGGCGCGTCGCCAGATTCCTGCCGGTTTCGAAGGTGGTCAGCTCCCGATCCTCGAACGCATTCCGAAGCTCAAGGGTTTCACCAACCCCTTCCGCGTGGAGTACACCCCCGTCAACATCGACGCCGTCGCGGCCCTCGGCATCGCCGAGATCACCCCGGCCGTTTTGGTGGCCAACGGTCTCGCCGGCAAGAAGGACCTCGTCAAGATTCTCGGACGTGGCACCCTGAGCGCCAAGCTCAACGTGTCGGCGCACGCCTTCTCGGCGTCCGCCAAGGAAGCGATCGAAGCCGCTGGTGGTACGACGACGCAAGTGGCTCTGCCCTTCGCTGTTCGTCCTCCCGCAGCCGGTAACCAACACCAGAACCGCTAGGTCCCTGCCGTGCTGACGCGCCTGGCCAATATCTTCCGTGTGAAGGACCTTCGCAACAAGGTCTTATTCACCTTGGGCGTCATTGGCCTCTATCAGCTCGGCGCCAACTTGCCCATTCCTGGCGTGAGCTGGCACCAGATTCAGACCCTTCAGGCCAAGGCCGGAGCGTCGGGTGTTCTGGGATTCTTGAACTTGTTCTCGGGTGGTGCCTTAACGCGCCTGGCCGTCTTCGGTCTCGGCGTGATGCCCTACATCACTTCCTCCATCGTGATTCAGCTGATGACCTCGGTCATCCCGAAGTTGACGCAGTGGCGTGACGAGGGAGCCACGGGTCAAAAGAAGATCACCCAGACCACTCGCTACCTCACCGTTGCCCTGGCACTCTTGCAGTCCACCGGCTTGATCTACGCCTTCAACGGTCACGACCAGGCGTTGCTGGGCTTCAACATCAACCTCATGGTGTCAGGATTTAACGTCTGGTACGGCATCTTCATGGTGCTGGTCTTGACGGCGGGAACAGCCTTCGTCATGTGGCTCGCCGAACTTATTACCCAGCGCGGTATCGGCCAAGGCATGTCGCTGCTCATTTTCTCTAACGTGGTAGCCGGTCTGCCGTCGGGTGGACACTCGGTGCTGACGCAAGGTGGCGTTGGCAAGTTCGTGACCATCTTGATGATTTCAGTTCTCTTGCTAGTCGCCATCATCTTCATGGATCAAGGTCAACGCCGCATTCCCGTGAGCTTCGCGCGCCGCGTGGTCGGTCGCAAGATGATGGGCGGAAACTCCACCTATATTCCTTTGAAGGTCAACCAGTCGGGTGTTATTCCGATTATCTTCGCTAGTTCGCTGCTCTACATTCCGGTATTGCTGAGCAACATCTTGCCCCTGGGTTGGTTTCAGAACTTCGTGAACCATTCCTTCCGTACCACCAGCGGTTTGTACATCGGCTCGTATTTTCTCTTAATCTTCGCTTTCACTTTCTTCTACGTCTACATCGCCTTCGAGCCGCACCAGCAGGCCGAAATGTTGCGTAAGCAGGGTGGCTTCGTACCGGGTATTCGTCCGGGTCTGCCCACCGAGAAGTACTTCGCCAAGATGCTCAGCCGCCTCACCGTGGTCGGCGCGACCTTCTTGGCCTGCGTGGCGGTCATTCCGTCCATTCTGATGGCCGTGTGGAGCATTAGTAAGTTTCCGTATTACGGCACCACCTTGCTGATTGCCGTGGGTGTGGCTTTAGAGACCATGCGCCAGATCGACAGTCAGTTGATGATGCGTAACTATGAAGGATTCCTGAAGTAGTCGTTATGTCATCACGACTCATTCTCGTCGTCCTCGGTAAGCAGGGCGCCGGTAAGGGAACGCAATGCAAGCGTTTGGCTGCCGACTTCGCCATTCCCCACGTGTCCACCGGTGACATTCTTCGCGCCGCCGTCAAGGAACAAAACGCCTTAGGCCAACAGGTAAAGGCCGTGCTCGACGCCGGGGCTCTCGTTTCCGACGACTTGGTGATTGCCTTGGTGGCCGATCGTTTCGCCCAGGCGGACGCCGCAGGTGGCGCCGTCTTGGATGGCTTCCCGCGCACCCTGGCCCAAGCCCAAGCTCTCGATACCTTGTTGGGGGACGGCGGAGTTTCGCTGTGCATCAACTTGGACGTCAGCACCGTGCGTGTGGTCGAGCGCCTGTCCGCCCGCCGCGTGTGCCAGGAGTGTGGTGCCATTTACCAGGTCAATGACATTTCGGCGATCTCGGAAAGCTGTGAGAACTGCAGCGGCGACGTGATTCAACGCGCCGACGACCAGCCCGAAGCAATTACCCGTCGCTTGGACGCCTACGAACGCGACACCGCCCCCTTGGTGGAGTACTACCGCGACAAGAATCTCCTGGCCACCGTCGACGGTGACCAAAGCGTGGACGCCGTCAACGCCGACTTGCTGGCGGTTATTTCCGCTCGGGGATTGGCGTGAGGCGCAACGCCGACGAACTCAACAAGATGCGTCGTGCCGGCAAGGTAGTTGCCGAAATGCACGAAGTGACGCGCGCCGCCATTCGCCCGGGCATCACCACCATGGAAATTAATAACGTGGCGGCAGCAGTCATTGAAAAGCGTGGAGCGCGTTCTAATTTTTTGAATTACCACGGCTTCCCGGCGGTCATTTGTGCCAGCCCGAACAGCATGATCGTGCACGGCATCCCCGGGGACTACGTCCTCCAAGAGGGCGACATCATCTCCATTGACTGCGGCGCCATCATCGAGGGCTACCACGGTGACGCCGCCTACACCGCCGGCGTCGGCGAGATTTCCAAGGAAGCCCAGCGCCTCTTGGACGTGACCGAGCGTTCCCTGTGGGCCGGCATCGAGCAAATGACCATCGGGAATCGCCTGCACGAGATCGGTCGGGCCGTGGAGAAGGTGGCCCTGGCCGCCGGATACGGCATTGTGCGCGAATATGTCGGTCACGCGATCGGCACCGCCATGCACGAAAGCCCCCAAGTTCCTAACTATTGGCCGGGATCACCGGGCCCCATTATGAAAGAAGGCATGGTCTTTGCCGTCGAGCCGATGATCAATATCGGTGGGGAAGAGACCTATACCTTGGACGACGGCTGGGGCGTCATGACCACCGACGGCAGCCTTTCCGCCCATTTTGAACACACCATCGCCCTTACCGACAACGGCCCGGAGGTATTTACCCTGGCCTAAGGACGGGACGAAAGCTCCGGATTCTCCTCGCTTTTGCGTTGGCGGAGAATTTCGGTAGAATAGTCAGCCGACCTCTGGGACTGTTCCCGAGGTTATCCGTAGAAGCCCACTGGGGGTTTCTGCGTGCAGTATCGCAACAAGGAGAAGGAAACTGAGCAAGCCGAAAGAAGATGCGTTCACGGTAGAAGGAACGGTTGTCGAACCGTTGCCCAACGCCATGTTCCGTGTCGAACTAGAAAACGGATACACCGTGCTCGCGCACAGCTCCGGAAAGATGCGCATGCACCGCATTCGCATTCTCCCCGGGGACAAGGTCCAGGTTGAGATCACGCCATATGACATGGCCCGTGGTCGCATTACCTACCGTTACAAATAATTCGGTATCAGTTTCTCCACCATCGAGAAAGAAAGACGTATGAAGGTTCGAGCCAGCGTTAAGCAGATGTGCGAAAAGTGCAAGGTCATTCGCCGGTCAGGTCACGTCCGCGTGATCTGTGAGAACCCGCGTCACAAGCAGCGTCAGGGATAAGGGAAAATAAATGGCACGTATTGCCGGTGTAGACATTCCGCGCGACAAGCGCACGGTCATTTCGTTGACGTACATCTACGGCGTGGGACCCACCACGGCGCAGCAGATTTGTGCGTCCACGGGAATTGACGAGTCAATTCGAGTGAAGGATCTCACCGAAGCCGACGTGAACAAGATTCGTGCCTACATTGACGCCCACGTCACGGTCGAGGGTGACCTCCGTCGCGACGTCACGCAAGACATCAAGCGCAAGATGGAAATTAACTGCCTCCAAGGCGTCCGTCACCGCAAGGGTCTGCCCGTTCGCGGCCAGCGCACCCGTACCAATGCCCGCACCCGCAAGGGACCGAAGCGCACTGTCGCCGGTAAGAAGAAGGTGAAGAAGTAATGGCCGGTAAGCCCACAGCAGTGCGTAAGCCACGCCGCAAGGAACGTAAGAACGTTGCTTTCGGTGTCGCTCACATCAAGAGTTCGTTTAACAACACCATCGTTTCGATTTGTGACCCTGAGGGCAACGTGTTGGCCTGGGCCTCATCGGGTCAGGTCGGTTTCAAGGGCTCGCGCAAGTCAACCCCCTACGCCGCCCAGCTGGCCGCCGAGAAGGCCGCCAAGGCCGCTATCGAGCACGGCGTGAAGAAGGTCGACGTTCTCGTACGTGGACCTGGATCGGGCCGTGAGACCGCGATTCGCTCCATCGCCGCTGCCGGAATTGAAGTTGTTGCTATCAAAGACGTCACCCCGTTGCCTCACAACGGTTGCCGTCCCAAGAAGCGTCGTCGAGGCTAAGGAAAATTATGGCTCGTTATACCGGACCCGTGTGTCGCTTGTGTCGCCGTGAGCGCACCAAGCTGTACTTGAAGGGGGAGCGTTGCTTCTCCACCAAGTGCCCCATGTCAGAGAACACCGACCGCACCCTGCGCGCCTTCCCACCGGGAATGCACGGCGCTAGCCGCCAGCGTCAGGGTTCGGAGTACCTGACCCAGCTGCGCGAGAAGCAGAAGGCTCGTCGAATCTACGGCTTGCTGGAAAAGCAGTTCCGCAACCTGTACGAAGAGGCCAACCGTCGTCCCGGCATCACCGGTACGAACCTGTTGCAGTTCCTCGAGCTGCGTCTCGACAACGTCGCCTACCGTGCCGGTTGGGGTGCTAGTCGTTCGCAGGCGCGCCAGTTTGTTCGTCACGGTCACGTGAACGTCAACGGCAAGCGCGTCACGATCCCTTCCTACCGTGTGCGTCCGGGTGAAGTTGTCACCCTGAAGAACGTCACTCGTGAGAACTTCAACGTCAAGCGCAACCTCGACGTCCTGGACCGCAACGTCCCGGGCTGGCTCGAGGCGGGCGAGAACGGTTTCTCCGTTACCGTGCGGGCCGTGCCGCAGCGCGAGCAGATTGAAGAGTCGATTAAAGAACAGCTCATTGTTGAGTTGTACTCCAAGTAGTACCCCTAGTTACCCGATACGAAACGAATTGTAAGGAGTTCCCATGCTGATTATTCAACGCCCCACTATCGAGGCTCTGGGTGAAGAGACCAACAACCGTCAGTCCTTCGCCGTAGGACCACTGGACCCCGGTTTTGGACACACCCTCGCGAACTCGCTGCGCCGCACGCTGCTCAGCTCGATCCCGGGCGCCGCAGCGACCAAGGTCAAGTTTGACAGTGTTTTGCACGAGTTCGGCACGATTGAAGGTGTCAAAGAAGACGTCCAAGACATCACCTTGAACCTGAAGGACCTCCTGCTCAAGGTGGAGAGCGACGAGCCCGTCGTTCTGCGCTTGGAGAAGAAGGGTGAAGGCGCCGTCACGGCGGCCGACCTTTCGACCACCGCCGACGTGGAAATCTTGAACCCGGGCCTGCACCTCGCCCAGCTGACCAACGCTAAGGCGTCCTTGGCCTTCGACCTCACCGTCGAGCGCGGTAAGGGCTACGTAGGCGCCGAAGGCAACAAGGGTTCTTCGACCATCGGTGTGATTCCGCTCGACGCGATTTTCTCGCCCGTGCGCCGCGTCACCTTCGAAATTGAACCCGTCCGCGTCGAGCAGTCCAAGGACTTCGACCGCGTGATCTTGGAAATCGAGACCGACGGAACCTTGACCCCGAGCGAGGCTCTGGCCTCGGCCGGTAAGACTCTGCGCTCGCTGGTCGACCTCATTGCCGCTTTCGACGAAGCCGCTCCGGCTCTGGAACTCGGCGACGTGGGCACGGCCGTAGCCGCTGCTACCGAGCTCGACAACATCACCATCGAACAGTTGGGTCTGTCCGAGCGTTCACGCAACTGTCTGAAGCGTGCCGGTATCAACACGTTGGCGCAGTTGGTTAACTGCTCCGAGCGCGACCTCACTTCCATCACCAACTTCGGTGCTACCTCGCTCAAGGACGTGCAAGAGCGTCTCGACGAGCGTGGACTCACCTTGAAGGCGGAGGCGTAAGCCATGCGGGGAACTCCTAAGAAGGGCCGCCGCTTCGGCGGTGACGCCGCGCACCAGAAGGCCATGATGGGAAACCTCGTGGCGTCGCTGATCGCTGCGGAATCCATTGTCACCACTGAGGCCAAGGCCAAGGCACTTCGGCCCATCGTGGAGAAGTGTGTGACCGCCGCCAAGAACTCACCGGAAGGTTCCGTTCACGCCCATCGTCGCGTGGTGGCTTTCATCCGTGACAAGGACATGACCCACAAGCTCTTTACGGAAATCGCTCCGCGTTACACCACGCGTCCCGGTGGTTACGTCCGTATTTTGAAGTTGGGTCCGCGTCCGGGTGACAACGCCCCGATGGCGCGCATTGAGTTCGTCTGAGATTACTGAACCCGTCACCGTTCGGTGGCGGATCGACCTGTCCTATGACGGGTCGGGTTTTAAGGGCTTCGCTCTGCAACCCGATCAATCCACGGTGGTGGGCGAACTCCGCGAAGCCATCGCGCTGACTTTGCGACTTTCCGACGTTCCCTTCATTGTGGGAGCCGGACGTACCGACACTGGTGTGCACGCCTTCGCCCAGGTGATTCACCTGGACCTCCCGGAGCGTTTCTATCCCGACAACAAAGGGCCCGAAGATGAGCGCCTGATGCGCTCACTCAACAACCAGTTGGCTGGCCGCATCACCGTTCACGCCGTACGTCGTGTCAGCGGCGACTTCCACGCGCGCCACTCCGCTACCTGGCGGGCGTATCGCTATTTGGTCATCGAGTCGAATTCGCCCGCTCTGGCCTTATCCAGTGCGTTGAGTTGGACGGTCGAAGGCCCCGTGGATATTGATCTGATGAATCTGGCCTGTCAGGATCTCTTAGGGGAGCACGACTTTCGCGCCTTTTGCAAACGTCCCGACAACGTCGATGCGGAGCAGCCTCTACAACGTGACGTATTCGAGGCCCAGTGGACGCGCCTGGCTGATACCTGGCGTGTGACGCCGACCGCCGCCCCCGCCCTGCGCTTTAACATCCGAGCCAAGTCCTTCTGCCATCAGCAGGTGCGCAGCCTGACGAGCACTTTGGTGGCTATCGGTCAAGGGAAACTGCCGGTTTCGACCATAAAAGAGCGACTCGAGAGCCATTCGCGTTACCAGCTCCCCGGTCCGGCCCCTGCAGGGGGCTTGAGCCTCATCGGCGTCGGATATCCCGAATTTGCCGGAGGGGCCTCCGGGTTTGTAGAGTAGAGAGTCCCTTAGGAACGTAACGATGTCGTTGCGCGACTACGCACCATCTTTGTAAGGAAACCAACTGTGAAGACGTATTCACCGAAGTCAGCGGAAATTGTCCGCGAGTGGCATCTGATCGATGCCGAAGGTCTCGTCCTCGGACGTCTCTCCACCGTCGTAGCTTCCTTGCTGCGCGGTAAGCACCGCACCTTCTACGCCCCCCACATGGACACCGGCGACAACGTGGTCATCATCAACGCTGACAAGATTGTCGTCACCGCTAACAAGGCCGCACAGAACTTCAAGTACCGTCACTCCGGTTACCCGGGCGGTTTGCGTCAGACCAGCTGGCAGGCCCTACTCACCGATGATCCGGTGGCGTTGGTGACCTCGTCGATTCGTGGCATGGTCCCGAAGAACCGTCTGGGCCGCGCCCAGATGGACAAGTTGTTCGTTTACGCCGGTGGTGCTCACCCACACATCGCGCAGAAGCCCGTTCCGTTTGACACCTCGGCGATTCGCCGCGGTTAAGTAGGAGTCCCACATGGTTGCACCACTCACTCAGTCCACTGGCCGTCGCAAGGAAGCAGTGGCTCGCGTCCGCCTGCGTCCAGGTACCGGAACGATCACCATCAACGGTCGCGCCTTCGATAACTACTTCACTTCGCCGACGCACCGTCAGCTCGTCACCGAGCCGCTGCGTTTGACCGACACCGAAGTCACCTACGACATCGACGCCACCATCGAAGGTGGCGGCGTGGCCGGTCAAGCCGGTTCGTTGCGTTTGGGAATTTCACGTTCGCTGATCGAGCTCGACGAGACTCTTCGCCCCGCTTTGAAGAAGGCCGGATTCTTGACGCGTGACTCACGCAAGAAGGAATCCAAGAAATACGGCCTCAAGAAGGCGCGCAAGGCTCCTCAGTACTCGAAGCGTTAAGGCCTCCCCGTGCAATTTGGCACGGATGGTATTCGTGGTCGGGCGTATGACGACGTCACTGCCGAGGTCGCGTTTCGCCTCGGAATAGCGGTTTCCTCCGTATTCCCTGACGTCACGGTGTTCGTGGGTTACGACACTCGTGAAAGTTCCCTCGAGCTCTGTCAAGGCGTCCTCAATGGCCTGCGCGCGGGCGGATCCACGGCAGTAAATTTGGGAGTCATTCCCACCCCGGGCGTGGCCGTGATTGCCCA
>Ga0114960_10000219_pt1 | contig 46740 bp, 69 predicted proteins | sample C_130625_MF_Meta_FD_92637 | JGI IMG/M metagenome (GOLD analysis project Ga0114960, IMG submission 92637) | Freshwater microbial communities from Lake Croche, Canada to study carbon cycling - C_130625_MF_MetaG | ecosystem: Environmental > Aquatic > Freshwater > Lake | place: Lake Croche, Canada...
GAACGCCTTCTCGAAGCTCACGAGCTTGCGGTATAGCTTGGCCAGTGGCGATTCGACCAGAGATCCGTCGCCCACGGTGATCTCCATTTTCCCCAGCCGCGTGGTGCGGTCATCGGTGAAGACCACGGAGTTGACGTAGTCGGTGTAGAGCAGGCCGCGGCTGGCGAAGCTGGCCATCTGCCCGACGTGAATATCAACCCCAAGGGTGTACGGATACCCATTGAAGGCTGTCCACTGATAGGTGTACTGGCCGCGTGTCTCCCACATCGCGTTCTGCATGGCGAACCAGGAGTCAAGCGTGTACGCCGATGAGCCGGTCTGGCAGAAGTATTCAGGGAACCCGTAGGGTCCGAGGTCTTGGCGACGGCCGAAGTTTTCCGAGCGCCAGAACGCTAGCAGGACGTCGTCGATGATGCCGTTGAACAGGTCAGTAGGTATGCCGCTGATGCCGATGATGATGGACAGCGACGAAATGGCGAAACCTACGACGAGATTGAGAAGGTCGTTGATCCATTGAGGACTTTTGCCGCCGGCGACAATCGTGTGCGCTAATGCGTGCCGCGCTTTGATGCTGTACTGCAGCGTGCCACCAGCGGGGTCGTCCGTCATAACAACCCACGGCTGAACAAAGTTGACGCCCAGCTTCGGCGCGATGTTGATGCCCTGTGGCGCGTACTCATGTGACGGGTTGAGGAACGGGGCGAGCACTTGGCCCAGCGCCGAGTTTTCAAGGTCAACGGCGGTCTGCAGGATTCCGTCAAGGAACGTGCCGGTCGGGCCGGTGACATTGAGGTTGGACTTGGCGTCCATGACGATGGTGGCTTGGGTCAGCGTGGCGCGCAAACCCTTGGGCTGCGGGTCACCCGGTAGCCACAGTTGCATCGTGACGGTGATGCCGGTGTCCTTGCAGACCTGGGCAATGAGCGTGTCCAGTTGATCCATGCGCCCCGAAAAGCTGACCCACGGCGAGGTGTCGAACCAGAAGTTCGTCGGCACCACCACAATCGGCGTCATGAGTTCCTGCTGCAGGTTGCCGTTGGACATCAACAACGTCCCGAACCAGGACTCCCAGTTCAGTTCACCCGAGCCCAGATTGTCGACCATTTCCCAGATGCCACTCTGTAGCCTGAAGCATTGCTCCGCGACCAGGGTCTTGATGCAGGTGATGGCAGGGCCGATGTAGACGGCAGTCGAGGGGAACTGTATTTCGATGGGCAGGAGAAATGCAGGCCAGCACAAGATTTTCGACAGCCATGCGTAGTCGCTGACACACGTCACGACGATGGTGTTGATTGAATTGTGGTATCTGTCCTCGGCGGTGAAGACGCGGCCCGAGTAACGGATGGTGCCCGTTTCGATGGTGATGGGCACGACGGTTTTGGCGCAATTCAGCAATGCGGGAACCAGTGGGTCGTTGCCTTTGATGACGATTTCGGCCGACCCGACAGCGTTGCGCGCCAACTGGAACGTCAGCGAAATGTAGTCGTTGAGCTCGCCGATGGCGCGGTACACCTTGTCATACACCGTGATGCGGATGTCATCGGACGGCCGATTGACGGCGTCGGCGGCGATGCTGGCGGCTTCAATGGCGACTGCGGGCGTGCCGTTGTAGTAACCGGTTTCGATGAGCTCAAGAAGCGAACGGCCTCCGGTGAACTGGCCGTCGGTGTAGGACAGTGGCGGCTGGAACGGCAGCAGGACTTCGCCGGCCGGGAACGTGCTCGGTATCGGTGCGGGCGCCACCGGCTGCACGATCTGCTGCGGCGGCAGGTTGGGGTTGAATGGTCCTTGCAGGCTCACCAGGGCCACGTCCTGTACGGAGTGGATGCGGCAATGATTTTGCTGTTGGAGTTGCCGCCGTTGATGGACACCGGAATCCACGACGTCACGGGCATCTGGCCATCTTTTTTGGGCGGCAACGCTGACGCACTGGTGAATCGGCCGTTGAGTAACGAGTACATCGGACCCTGTGGCGGCAGAATGCCGAACAGTGACTCGAACTGCTGCAACAAGGGCGGCACGTTGTTGTTCGTGACGAAGTTGACGACCTGCTCAACGAGAGTCTGGAACTGCGACAGCGCCTGCGCCGGCTGACCGACCGAGACGTCAACGACGCTGCGAAGACGCGGCATTGTGGTGATCAGCGCGACCTGACCCGCATACAGCGGCCCGAAGCGCACGGTGCTGGTGGTGGTGCTGAGCAGGCCGGGACCGCCGCCCGATATGGCGTTCGACCCGGTCGCGTACACGTTGGCGCCGTTGCCCAGGGAAAAAGTTCCCGGCCCGTACACCAGGAATCGCGGCCATGCCGGTCGGGTGCCGAGGTTTGTCAGCGGCAGGAACCCTGAACCGTTTGCGCCGTCAGGAAGCGCCGACAACGCTCCTGCGTGCTTACCGCCGGGAAACTGGCTGACGCTGTCGATACCCTGCCAGAAAGCGTCATCGCCGCGGCATTCCCAGGTGAAGCTGAATCGGCGGTGCAGCGATGGGTCTTGCTGCAGCGCATCGGGAATGCGGGACTTTTGGCGCACCGGCATCCACCACTGGCCGAGCTCTTGGGTGAACACGTTGAGCGTGCCGACGTTGGGCGGGTTCCATGCGGAGATCCAGCTTCGGACAACCGTCCGCAGTGACGCGGGGGTTTTTCCGGATGCTTCCAAGGTGAGCTTGATGGTGGCTGGCTCAAAGACGGTGTCAAGGTAGGTGACACCATCCTGGCGTGCTGCCTGTTGGTCAAGGATCGAAAACGGCGCCTGGAATCCTTCAGTGCCGAGCAGACCGATTCCGTCCTCAGTGCCAAGGTCTGGCGCCTTGCCGCCTTGCAGAAAGAAGATGCTGCCCTCGGCTCCCACAAAGCTGATGTCAGGAACGGCGCCTTTAAGGGCACGCCGATCACCCATCGGGGAGATGATGCCGGGAGGATAGGTGCTCATAATTGGAGCTGCGGCAAGTTACCCGCACCCATGTTCATGTTGTTCGACGCCGCTCCCTGCGGTGGCTGCTGCGGCGCATCGGCAGACTTGACGTGAATCGGATCGTCCTTGCCGCCGCTGGGTCCATTTGGCGTCCCGGCTGGCGGTTGGTTTCCGTTGAGCGGGTCGTGTTTGTCATCAGGTTTTTTCGGATCTGCCGTCGCACCGGCAATGTTGGGCGTGTTCGCCTGCTGGCCGACCAAGCCGCCCAGAATCTTTCCGGCCCAGCCGCCTAGCTGCACTGTCGGGGCACCGAACTGGCCGCCTTGAAGCCCGAATGTCTGCAGTGGTGCGCTGGCCAGAATGGATGCGGCTTGCACGCCGGTGGAAATGGCCTGGTTGGCGATCTGTGTTCCGGCCTGGGCCGCCATGCCTGCCAGTGGCCCGCCCGCGCCCATGAATCCTGCTGCTGTCGCTGCGCCGACGATACCCTGCTCGGCTAGGCCGATCAGGCCGCCGCCGCTGACGCCGCCACCGGGGCCGCTACCGAACGGCACCTGCTGCTTGGGTCCGGTGGGCGCCGGTCCTGCGGCGTTGGGCATGGTGGGTGGGGAAACGATGCCGGGGCCAAAGAACATATCCTGGCCCATGCCGGGAACGCCGCCGCCGTAGCCTTGGCTCATCCCGCCTCGACGGCCACCACCGGCTGCGCCGGCAGGGCTGACAACGCTCGCTGCGCTTGGCCCGCCAGAACCATAGATGTAACCGCGGCCCGCTGTGGCGGCGGCGGCATTCTGCGCGGAAATCCAGTAGTCACTACCTTTGCCTTGCGGCGCAGGGTCTGCTACGCGAATGTTGCCGCCTTTTTCATCCACGCCCATGACGGCGACGTAGTGCTGTGTGCCTTCAGAATAGTTGGGCGCATTGGTTCCGTTGACGCCTTGAACCCTGACACCGTTGACAAGGTCGTAATTGAGGACACCGCCATAGCCAGATTCCACCGACTTGGACAGATCTGCCATAAGTTTTTGAGGGTTGTTTTGTCCAGTGACCCCGGTGTATCCAGCCTGCGGCGCGTACCTTTGCAGGGTCGCCAATTCGGTGCCAAAAGGGGTTTGCCCATTGGCGACGGTGTTCATGTCGGCGGTCAATCCTTGCTGACCCCTAAAGATGCCTTGGCCGTTGAGAACGATGTTGGCCGCGCTCGGGCCGCAGTTGATTGCCAGCGTCTGGGCCTGAATGCTTCGGTCGTAAGGCAGTTGAAACATGCCCGCCCCGGTGGCATTGACACCGCCGCCGCTGCCACTGCTGGCGCCGCCCGAAAAACCACCCGCCGAGGCTCCGTTGGCAAACCCGTCAACGATGACGTGGACCGGGCCGCGACCTGATCTACCGAGGGCGCCGCCGGCATTCTCGCTTGAACCGCTGGCCGTATCGTCGGCTGAGCTCTTGCTCGATTCTGATTCGGCATTGGTTGCCGGTGCGGGGTTCTTGGCGAAAAACCACCCTTTTCCTGGCTCAATGAAGTTATTGTTATTGTCGACCAAGTGGTCGTACCCGTCAGCGCCCTTGGCGACTTTCCGTCCATACATATCGGTTTTAACTTCCGGCCCGAACATACCGCCTGGCTTTTGCAGTTGAGGATCTGTGGGAGCCGTGGGAAGCCCGAGATGGTCGTGTAGCCACTTGCCAGCATTTGCTGGTCCCTGGAACAGCATTTTGTCAAGGGTGCTGTTGTCGCCGATGATTGGTGCAGTATGCAGCATCTTGTCAATTTCGGGGTCATTGACTAGCTGGCCAATGGTATTGAGCGTTGAGACAATGCTGCTCAACGCGCCGAGCTTGCCGCCAATCCTCCCGAGCTTGCCCTCAAGGCCGCCAGCATTTTTATCAAATCCGCTAAACAGTTCCTTGCCGTCGCTCAAATGCCTATTGAGGTCTGTGAGGTACGGGATTTCTTTTGATGTTGCATCAGCGAACTTGTTGAGTGTGTCAGCAGCTTTGCTGCCACCAATTTTTTCCAAACCTTCGGAAACTGCTCTGAGGCTTTCGCTAAGGTTTTTGTCACCCACGGCATCTTTTAGATGCTTGAACGGGTCTCCGATTTTCTTTTCAAGAAACTCTGACAGGTTTCCGCCGAGGCTGCTACCCAGCTTTTTGGTATCGCCCAGCGAGTCGACCAGACTGGCCGCTAACGAATTGCCAACTTCTTTGCCGGCAGTTTTAGCACCGTCTTTGAGTGTCTTTTCGAGAACGGCTGCAGCTTTGTTCCCGTTGCTTGATATCGAACTTGCGATTTCGTCGGTGATCTGCTTGCCGATTTCGGTGCCAGTGTTTTTGGCGCCGCCTTTGATTTTCTCGGCGGTTTCTTTACCGGCTTTTTCGGCAGCTTTCTCGTCCACCTTGGGCACGACGTCGACATAGATGACATCTTCGTCATTGGCCATCGACACTCACCGCCCTTCGTCGTCTGTGTGCCCGCGCATCTGCGCAACGATTTGGTCATGGACGGCGCGAGTCTCCGCGCGCTTGGCTTCCTCAATCCGCACCGAAGACGGCGGCAGGATCGGCTTGTAGGTCATCTGCTCTTTGCCAAGCAGCGCCCAGAGATCCCCGCGCATCGCTTTGATCTCGTTGACGATGGCGGCCAGCAGATGATCGGTCAGTCGCCAGTCCTGGGCCAACCGGAACGATGACGTGTCCGACAGGTTCTCCACACGGTTGATGACCGTGCGGCTGGACAACGTGCCGCGATGCCAGTCGGCGATGTCTAGGCCGTACTCGCGGGCCAGGTCGGCTTCAATCTCGCTGGCGTACTCCGCGAGCAGCGCCAGGACTACTTGCCTTTTGGGTCGTCGTCGTCATCCTCGTCACCGCTCTCGGCGAGGTCGTTCCAGATGGAGTGAATCTCGCGGGCGGTGAAGCCGTGGTCAACCAGCTTGACGTAGTCCTCGTCACCGAGGATTGCCTTCATCAACCGCACCAGATACGGCTCTGCGGGCTTGCCGTCAATCTGCGGCGGTTCTACGGCGCGGGTCATTGGCCGACCGGTCTCAGGGTCTTTCTTCGGCTTTCCGGCATCGTCCAGCAGTGGCTCGCGGTCCAGGCCGTCGCCGCGCTGCATTGCCTCAAAGCGACCCAGTGCGGCGTCGTCAATCCGCAGCGGGTGCGGCAACCGGATGGTGCTGCCGTCCTTGAGCTCAAAGTCGACGTAGGGCTGTTGACCCAGGGCTTCGATGCGCTGCTCTCCATACCCGAGAGCCTTCACACGACGATCTTTCATGGCTGTCCTGATTTTCTGGCTGTGCGTGCAAACGGTGAAACCAGGACCGGGCGGTCAGCACAGCCATGCACCCCGCCCGGCCTGGCGTTCGTTACGACGCCGTGGACGTGATGGAGTTGGACGCGGCCGACGTGATGCTGACGCTGTTGGCGTCGGTCGCCGTCACCGTGAAAGCGTTGTACGCGGTCGATGCGGTCAGGCCGGTCACGGTCACCACGGTGTTGGAGCCGCTGGCGACACCAGCAGCGGCCTGCACGGTCGCCGCACTGAACGAGCCACCGGAGGTCAACTGCTTCTGCACCGTGTAGCTCACGGGCGTCGTAAAGCCGTATGGGGTGGCAAACGTCAACGTCGCTTTCAGGCCGGTCACTGCAGCGGCAACCGGAGCGGTCACGGCGAAGTTGGACTCGCCCTGTGCGCGCCACGCGGGTCCGTCGCGCAAGATCCACCGCGGCGAGCCGTAGTCGCCGATGGGCGGGTTGCTCCACGGGTCGGGCACGGCCATGCCTTTGACCATCACGGTGGCGGCTTCGTTGATGTTCCAGTTTGTCTTGCCGAAGTCGCCGATCAGCACCTTCGGGTAGACCCGCACGATGTAGTAGTTCTGACCGTTCTTGCCGTCCACGCCGATGAACAGGCATTGCCGCCAGATGAGGTCGGTATCCACCTGGGCCGCCGAGGAATACCCCGGCGTACCAATGGCCTGCAAGCTGGACAGGGGCGCCGAGTTGTACAGGGCATCCAACACCGGGTTGGACTCCATGATGGTCGCCGACATTTCTTCGGACTGCTCGGTGAAGTCGTAGCGCGCCGGCCACCGGGACTGCATGACCTGCGTCGGCTTCATTGACAGCTTGGGCGTGAACTCCGGGCCCTTCTCGTCCATGTAGCCCAGGTCGTACCAGGGACCACCGGAGTTGCTGGACGAGAACAGCGTGGACGACAGGTTGCCGTCAGTGCCGAACGGGGTAAACCCGGTCAGGCTGGTGGTCGAGTAGTTCCAGTCGCGGATCAGCCACGACCCGTAGAGGACTTTGCGGATGTTGTCCTCGTTGCCCTGAAACAGTGCGGGCCACAAGATGCCGTTGGGCATGGCAGTTCCTTCCGAAATGGGTGTGTTAGAAGCCGGTGATGGTGGGAAGTCGCAGTCGTAGCCGATAGCGTCCGACGTAGCGGAAGATGACCGCACCGCCGCCGCCGGGTTCCCACTCCATGTAAATCGGGGTGAGCTCAACCTGCGTCGGCGCATACGGTGTGACGACTATGCCACCAGGGAGCGTGACAGGAGTCTTGGAGCGCAAAGTTCGCATCGCGTGATGCACCGTGCGGGCGATGTCGCTGGCCGCGGTTTGCGTGCTGTGAAACGAGTGGATAGAGATGGTCGGGTAGTCAACGAAGTAGTCGTCATCCCCGGCGATGCGCTGCACCAGGACGAACGGCAGCGGGGGTTTGGGTGGCATCCGCGCGGCAATCTGGCCGGTGGGTACGATGCCCAGACCGCCGAGATAGGCGATGACGAAGTCCTCGACGTCGATCTCTGATGTGGTCATGGTTTGCGGAAGTGCGCTTTGACTTTGGCCATCAGACCGTATTCGGGCATGTGAACCACTCCGGTGTCGCTGGAGTGCTTGCCCCTGCCGTGACTGCGTGAGCCGCCGGGTTTCTGAGAATCTGCGCGATACCGGGTGCCGAACTCAATCCAGTACATCTTCGCATCGGTGGGCTTGACCCTCCACCGCACCGTTGTGTCATCACTGGCGTTTTTGATGATCAGTGAATCGCGGTAGTCGCCGGGATTGCCGAACGCCGGTTCATCGCGGTGTGGCGGTTTGTCGCCGAATACCGGAGCAATGCTTCTCCAGTAGACCCACACCTCAACGGCCTTTTCGCCGACCTTTTTATTGACAAGGTCGCTGTGCAGGACTTTGTCGATCTCTGATTGTTTGATGCCTGGAATCTTTTTAACCATTGAGACCACTTGGGTTCTCGCACATGATCACAACGTGGTGGGGCGCACCGTTGACGCGCGGCTGAACCTTGGCTCCGTACACGCGGTATGTCGTTCCCTGGGCGTCAACGATGCGGTCTGTGGCCTTCGCGGCTAGGGCGGCCGGCGTCGGCGATGTGATGAATCGAAACTGCGTGATCGTGTAGTCGATGTTGCTGGCCGATTCCTTGACTTCCGTCGGCTGCAGGATGCCGTACAGCGTCGTCGGGGTGTAGGACAGCGCGGCGATGCCCTTGCGGTCCAGGGCTCCTGCGACGGCGGTCTGGTAGGTGACCGATTGCGCGCCGATCACAGGTAGATCATCCGGTAGTCGCCGAGCAGTTTCTCATCCAACCAGCCGGCCGCCGACATGCTCGGGTCATTGAATCGGTTGGTGACCTCACCGACGCGGACCTCAGAGGCTCCAGTGGGATTGTCCAGGTACAGCGCCGCACCGCGAATGACGGCGTTGACGATGCCCGAGGGCAACGTCGGCACGCCGGTCACGGTCGCCGATTCGGGCAGCGTGTAGCCGTGGCTGTAGGTGACCTGCAGGCTGCGCGGCAGCGACGGCCAGGTCGGCACGTTTGAGGTGGATGTCACGCCGTAGTAGCCGTAGTAGCGCGAGGTGTCATAGATAAGACCATCGGTTGCCCAGCCGTAATTGGTCAGCGTCACCCACTGCAGACCGGAGCCGAGGTTTTCCTGGGCCTGGACGGTGGTGACCGCCGATACGGGCGGGTTGGGCAGCATCGCCATAGGCTGGCCGCCGTTGCCGACGAACGGGTCCACGAACACGGTCTCAGATGCAACGTAAGCGAACTTGCGTTCGCAATAGGACTCCACCGAGTCCGACGCCCAATCCAGCGCAAGCTGAACTTCGGCGACGCTGTGCGCGCCGACGATCATCGGGTAACTTGACGTCACCAGCGATGCGGGAACGAGGCTCATTTGGTTTTCACATCCGTTGTGGATGCTGTGACCTTCTGTGCTTTTGGCGCTTTGACGACCTTGGCTGTGACGTTGTGACTTTTTTGCAGGAACTCCATGCGCGCAGCAACCTCCTCAACGTGGCGGGTCTGGGTCATGGCGTGCGTCCTTGCGTCAAGAGTGAATGAGTGCGGGGCGCACCATGTTTGGGTGCGCCCCGCCTCATCATGGTCAGCCGTTCTTCAGGACAGCCAACTCGAACAGCTCAGGCCGCTCGATGGCGAGGCCGACACGGGTGTATGCCCGCATTGACCACAGCCCCTGCTCGAAATCGGTGCCGTTGGTGTTGGCGAGCTCGACCCGCAGGCCGCCCTTGCGCAGCACCTGGCCGCCGTTGGCGAAGTCGCCAACCAGGATGTACCCCTGCGGGATCGCCGGAGTGAGTACAACCCGCTTGCCCCACAGCGAGTAGGACGTGTCCGTCGCCTGGATGTCGGGGCGCACGTTGGTCTGAGCCTGACCGTAATCGGCCATGAACGGCGAACCAGCAAAATACTGGCCGTTCTGGTCCTGCCATGTGCGGATGGTGAAGAAGTCCGCGGGGTTCATGACGATGGCGGTGGGCTCAAAGAAGTGCGTGGTGCGGATGTCGGTCAGCATCGCCAGGATGCCGTTGGCGATCTGCGTTGCGGTCGGCGCAACGCCGCTCGCTCCGGTGATCGCACGACCGGGGGTCACCGACGTCACGGTTGCACTCGCCGCACCTTCACCGGGAGTGTTCAGCGCGGGCACCACGAAGTTGGTGACAGCGGTGACCGTCTGCGGCTGCGTGAACGACGCCGACAAGGTCAGCAGTCCCTGCACACCGGGGTAGCCACTGCCGGCCAGGATCTGCACTTCCTCTTGGCGGGCAACACCCTGAGCAAGACGCTTCTGGATGAGCGCCCAGAAGTACGGGGCGTCGGCCAGTGTTTCATCGCTGGTGCGAGTCAGGTTGGCGACCTTGCCAAGCTGCGCGGTCCAGCGCGAGATTTGGTTGCTCGACGTCGGGAACGTCTGACCCTCGCCAGTCGCCGCGGCGTTGTTCGTCCACGAGTTCTCGCGCACGTAGCTCACGATGGGCGACTCGGTCGGGAACGACGGGAACAGGCTTGCGACGACGTTGTCGTAGAACCGCAACTCCATGATCCCAGGAATGAACGTGGGCAGGATGTCCGGTCCAGCGGTGCCGGGAAGGAAGTACTGACCTTCGGCGGTGGGCAGGCCCGCGGTGGTGCCGTAGGCGTTCTCGCCCTGCATCCCGGATGCGCCCTGCGCCTTGAAGTTCAGGTCAAACGCGAACGAGCCCTGACGCTTCTCGATGGCAAACTGCTTCATCCGGTTGTATTCGTCGTTGACGGCCTTGGCGTGGGCGTAGCGGCTGTCGACGGCCTGGGCGGCGTCGGAGTTCAGCGTGGCGACTTCGGTGCCGCCGCTCATCCGCTTGGCCTGGTCGTATGCCTTGAGGGTGGTCTCGATTTCCTCAGACTCGGTGTACGCCTTGCCGACGAACTCGCCGAACTCGGCCTTGGTGATGGTGCCGGCTTCCATGTCGGCGGTCTTGGCGTTGACTTCCTTCTGGAGGTCAAGTGCGCGCTTGCGCAGGTCTTCACGATTCATGGTGTGTGTCTGCCTTTCGGGCATGACGAATCGCCAGACGTTCTCGCCTGGTGATTCGGTGAGTGGTGCTGGCTAGTCCTCTAGACCGCGCAGCTTGATCGCCAGCCGCATGGCCAGCAGTGCCACGTCATCAGCGGAGTCGTCAGCGGCGGCGGCCTTGACGGCGGCGGCGGCGGGCTTCTCGGTGGATTCCGGTGGCGAAGATTCTTTGGTGACAGCGTCGGACACGCTGCGGTTGCCCATCCCGTTGAGAACGCCGGGAGTGGCCTGGGGGTCAGACGACGGACACCCGGCGCCCAGCTTGACGGCCATGTCGTGCATGTCCTGAATGCCTTGCTCGTGGTCTTGAGCGTCATCGTCGCCGAACATTTCCGCGACGGCGTCGTTGTCGTTGTTCATGTAGTTCGATGAGACCTGCGACTTCTCAGACGCTTCGTCCATCTCGTTGGGGTTGTAGACGCCCAGCACGGTCATGAGCGAGTCGATGGATTGTGACGCACCGACAAGCAGGTCAAGGGCTTGACCAACGGGCTCGGGAAGCAATGAGCGGTCGATGTTCTCGCACAGGTCGCACGCCTCGTCAATGATGGCATCGACACCGGCCAGCAGCAGCCGCGGGTTCTTGGTCTGCACAGTGGCGGCTTTTGATGCCAGCACGCGCGCTTCGGGGTTGGCGGGCACGGCGACGAACGCACCGTTGAGCAATTCGCGCTGCGGCTTGGCGTCTTTTTTCGTCTTGCCTTCCATGAAGGCCACCGACACCCGGTCGATGTGGCCTTCGTTGACGAGTGTGCGAACGGCCTGGCCGTGCGGAGTGGACGCGAACGTGCCGCGAACCTGAAGCTGGCCGTTGTCGTTAATGAACGGCTTACCGGAGCCGACGCAGGTTGCCACGCTCATGCCGTGGTCGGAGTCGAAGGTGATCTTGTCCGGTAACGGCATTTTCCACTCGTCAGGGTGGAGCTCGTCGCCGTCGCGGTCCAGCGCGCTGGTGCTCAAGATGACGTCAAACTCGCCGTGCTTGCTGCCGGGATTGTCGACCGGCTCAACGGTGGCGGTGGCTTTGGTGACCACGTCCATCATGCGGTCCTCTCTACAAGCTGGTGATAGGCGTCAACGATGTGCGCCTCGTCGTGCGGATTGGCGGTCAGAACGGCCAGCAGCGCCTGCTCAAGTGGCTGGCCCCGGCCGACGCGGCCCGCTAAATCGCGCATGTATTTGCGGCCCGACACCGATGGCACGCCGCTGCCGCCGCCGGCCGGGGTGGTCTGTACATCGCCGCCTGGGGGAAGCGCCAATTGCGCTCGGTTATTCGGGTCGGAGGTCAGTTGGCCCTGTAGGCGCACCGTTTCCGGCGTTGCGCCGAGGGGCTGTAGCGCGGAGTTGGCGTACAACTGGTTCGCTAGGTCACCGGCATCGCCGAGGTCAAACTCCGGACGGGCCTCGGAGGGTTTCTCAATGCCAGCCTGTACAAGCTGTACATGGGCGGTCGCGCGGGCGGTGAAGTCGCCGCGCATGACCTGCGTGGTGTTGAACTTCATCTGAATTTGTTTGCCGAAGCTAGTGCCGATGTGGTAGTTGAACACCGACTCAAAGAACTCCAGCCGCGGGCAGATGCTGTCGCGGTAGACGCTGCGCAAGTTTTCGCTGACGTTGCTGTACGTAGCGTGATCAAGGATGTGAACGGCGGTCGGTGAGATGTCGTAGACGGCGCAGACTTCCTCGCGGTTGAGCTTGCGGCTGTCGATGTACTGCATTTCCTCGCTGGACAGTTGCCACTGCTCCAGCTTGGAGCCGTTCTCAAGGACGGCCACCTTGCCAGCGTTCTCCGCGCCCTGGTACATCATCTGTAGCTGCTCACGCAGAGCTTGCTTGGCCTGCGGGTTGAGCTTGCCCTCAACGTGCATGACCGCGCTCGGGCGTCCCATGTTTTTCCACCACGACGCGGTAGCCCTGCGGCTGGCGTCCTCGTTGAGCAGCGTGGAACGCAGCGGCTCCAGCCGGGACACGCCGCGCATCGCGGTGTCTGGGTTGTAGCTGCGGAACGGCACGACCATGTCCTCGGACATAAGCTCGTTGGGCTGGCCCATGAATCGGTAGGTCAGTTCGCCGTACTGATTGCGGAAGATCTGCACCAGCGACGGGTGCATGGGGATGAACCCGTTGACGCGGCCGACGTCGTCCTTGATCTTGACGAGGTAGACCTCGCCGTACACCTCATGCGTGGCGGCCAGCCACAGACGGAAGCTGTAGGGGTCCATCGTCGGGCACGGGTCGGCCATCAGCTTGGCGTACTGGTGGGCGCCGGTTCCCTCGGCGGGCATCAAGATGTTGCCGGTGGCGGGGCTGGTGTCCCACACGCACATCTGCAGCCGCGCAATCGCGTGACTGATGCGGTTGACCACGGTCGCTACCCACGGTTGACGCTTGTAGAGTTGCGCGTAGGTGGCGAAGCTGGTCTCAAGCTGCACGCCCTGGTTGGCCGTGAAATAGCCGTTGAAGAACAGCGGTGCGGTCTCGGCGAACGCCTGGGGTGCAATGGGCTGGCTTAGGCCATTTTCGAGTATCACGACGGCAGCTCCTGCAGGTACGCCACCGTGTCGCGGTCAACGAAGACGCGACCGACGATGGGCGACGATGTGCCGCCCTCGTTGGTAGGTACGGTCTGGCACTGCTCAAAGACAAAAGTTTTCGGGTCGTACTCTGTCAGCACGCCCGAGAACACGCCCTCGCCCGATTTGAGCGTGACGGCGAATCGTCGCCTCACCACACCGCGCATCAGACGATTTCGCATCAAATTCCTTAGACGATCAACATCGCCGACTCGTTGTAGACGGATTCGTATTTATCGCCGCGGGTCCACCAGGCGTTGACTGCCATGACCGCAGAGGCCACAGCGTCGATGCGGTTGGCTGACAGATCGCGTTTCACCTTGGCCGGCATGATCAGGTCAGGGTCGGTGGTGTGCAGCTTCGCTTCGCAGTTGTCAAAACACCAGCGGGCCAATGGGTTGCCGTGATGCCGGAACTGGCGCTGGCTGACCATTTCGAACGTGCGGTGCATCCCGCCGCTCATGTGGGTGAAGTCACAGGTGTAGGCCATGACGTCGTTGACGTAGGTGCGGTAGCCGATTTCCTGCAGCACCGGGTCGGCCGACCAGCGGTCAGCGTCGATGCCGAGGATGGTGTACCGCTGCGCGTCGGCATCGATGGCGTCGTACACGGCGGCGAAGTCGAGCACGTTGCCTTCGGTGATCTCGAGCCAGCCGTCGCGCACCCAGGGGGCCAGCTTGCCGTTGTTGGCGCGGTCCAAGCGCTCATACATCTCACGCGGCATCCAGTGGCGCCACACGAGGTCGCAGTTCTCGCCGTCGGGAAACAGGTAACAGATGGACGTGAGGTCTTGGCGGGCGGCGAGGTCGATGCCCATCCAGCACTCGCGTCCCGCAAATGCGTCCAGCGTTGTCCTGGCGTCGGGGAAAACGGTGCCTGCGGTCTCGTCGTAGATGTGCATCGGCATCCAGTGAACTTCGCTCGACAGCGTCTGGTTCATCTGAAAGCGCCGGAACGCGAGCTCGCGCACCGGATCGTTGCGGGCTTCCTGCGCCATGCGGCGCATTTCCTCCAGCGACAGGAAATCGCCGAGCGCGGGATTGGGGATGTACCAATTTGCTTCGTCGTAGATATCGGCATCGAGCGGCAGGTTGCGGATAAACGTGTGGACGTGTGGCGCGCGTTCGGGATCTTCCTGCACACGAATCATTTCGCGGTGCATGTCGCCGCCAAAGGTTTCGCTGTCACCGGGCGCCGTGGTGGCCGCAACCATGAGCGGCTGCATCCGGTCCATTGAGCCCATGCCCGAGCGCAGCGCGTCCCAGATTTCCGGTGAGGGCCACGCGAGGATTTCGTCGGCGGCTACTCCGGACGGGTTAGACCCGAGCGCTCGGCCGGCGTCGGCAGCGATGACGCGGTAGACGCTGTTGGTGGACAGCCGCACGATGCGCTTGGTGCTGGGGATGACCTTGGCCTCGCGGCTCAGGATCGGCGACAGCAGCACCATGCGGGACGCGACGTCGAACACTAGGCCCGCCTGGTTGCGGTCTTTGGCCACCGAGAATATCTCTGCGGATTCTTCGCCATCGGCAAACAGAAGGTAAAGCATAATGCCTGCTAGAAGCTGGCTCTTGCCGTTTTTTCGGGCAAGCTCGATGTAGGCGATTCTGGTGGCTCGGACGAAACTCAAGTGATCTTTCGACCACACCACCTGGCCGAATATCGGACGCAGAATGTCAGCCTGCCAGTCGCGCAGCGCGAACCGCTGGCGAGCGTGACGGCCCTTGGTGTGAACCAGCAGGTTCTCAAAGAAGCCGCAGACGTGATCAGCGCGCGGAATGCAGAAGTGATCGTCGACCTCGGTGCATTCGTGCTGGTTGGCAGCGTTGATCCAACCGCACGGCGGCGTCGAGTCAGACGATGTAGGCTTCGGCGCCGGTCTTTTGTCCACCACTGTGATCGACTCTCAACTGGGCGCGGTCGCCGGGGGTCAGGCCGAAGCGGCTCCAGATTGACCGCAGCGTGGCCTCAAGGCTGGTGACGACGCGGATGGCCGGATTCATGATGGTGTTTCCGTTGGAGCCGTCGCTGGTCAGCGGCGCGTGCTCGACTTCTTCAAGGGCGCGGTTGAGTAATGCCTGGATTCGGCAGCCGTTAGCGAACTCATCGACATCCCAGCAGGTCAGAACCCTTTTGCCGATCATGTCGGGAGCGAGCCGGTCCCAGATTGCCTGCGCGGCCGGTTCTAGGCCAACCGGTGACACGATGGCGTTCTCCGACGGGATCGGTTCATCGCGGTTGAGGCGCGATTCCTCGACGCCCTCCAGGGCGCGCAGATGAGTCGGGCGTGGTGTAAATCCTCGCTTTCCCATCTGGCTGTCCTTTGCATAAAATGTTGGCCGGCGAACCGTGTCGCACGCACTCAGAATCGAACAGGTGTTCTATGGCATCGCACAGGCGTTCGATTATGCCCTATTGGACCGAATCGCTATTAGACACGACCCAAAAAATTGAGAAGTTGTGGGCATTCACGCCCGCTTGGGGGTCGGGGCTTAGGGCGTGCTGATCCATGATTGAGACCCCCCATGCCCCGGACCAGCGCAAATGCACTCACAAGTTACTGATGACGGCATTGCAGTAACATCTAACCAGGCTTTAGGAGTGGTAGGGTCTTAATAGACTGAACCTATGAAATCCCTGTGTAGGGACTCCTGGCAAGGCACTCCTGCTCGACCATCCCCGAACACCTGTTCGATATGCGCGAACACCTGTTCGAAGGGACTCTTTTTATTCACTTCCGAGCGGGTTTATGCACGGCAATGCACCCATCCCGCTATCTCTAAATGGGCGGGAGATCCGCGCTACTGGCCTGCCACGCAGAGATAGGTCACGCTGGCACCAGTGGCAGAGGCGATGGCGTACAGACTGGACTGGGCACCACCGAGTGAGGGCACCAGCACCGATGACCCGGCGGCCAGCTTGAACCCAGCGGTCGCACCACTGGCGGTGACTGCGCTGTTGCCGAGGTACACGACCTGCGACGAGCCGCTGTTGTTCTGCACCAGGATGCCACCGTTGGTCTTGGCTGTGATCAGCAGGACTGCCGTGGTTCCCACCGTGGCCGTACCCGAGGAATAGGTCGCTGACCTGGGCTCCGATGAGTACGTGTAGTAGGGCTGGGTCACGTTAGTTCACACCAGGCCATGCGGTGAAGGTGTACACGGTGACGCTGCTGGTGCCGCTGGCGGTGATGCCGTACAGGCTGCACGAGTTGCCACCGTACTGCGGGGCGAACTCGCCGTAGGACAGGTACACCGCGCTGGATGCGGCCAGGGCGTACCCGGTGGTGGTGGTGACACCGGAGTTGCCGAGGTACACGGTGCCACCGGAGCCGTTGACGAGCAGCACGGGGCTGCCGTTGCCGGGAACGGTGGCCAGCGAAGTGCCGCCGGCAGTGGAAGCGACCGACACGCTGGCAGAGCTCACCGGCACGACGGCGGGGTCGCTGGTCGCGGCAGAGCTGTTACGCGGGTTCTGCTGAGGGAAAACGGCCATGAGTTGTGGTGCTCCTTTTTTTCAGGTATTGCGGGTGGCTGCCGCAGACCTATTACAGCGGCGGTGTTCTGGACCGGCGTAGCGTTGCCGGTTGGTGTCGTCGTGCCCTAGATCCCACGGTTCGGTCGGTGAGATCGGCTCTGTGCAGCGCCAGCAGTAGGCGCGGCCCTGGGCGACGGCGAGCTCGTAGCTGGCGCGTCGGCGTTTGTGTTCCTCGCCGTAGCCGCGGTCCACGGTTTTCGGGCGCTGGTGGCGCTCGCAACGGCTGCGCGATACCGCAGGCTGGCCGCAGAACGTGCAGGGGCTGCTAGGCGCTGTCGGCATGGCGAAGCGAGATTGTCAGTGAACTGGATTTCTTCGTGACCTTGACGACCACTTTGATGCCGAGTTGCTCGGCGGTGCGCTTGATCAGTCCGATGATCAGCGTGTCAATCACCGCCTCAAGCATCGGCCATGTGTCATTCTTCGTCGGCAGCATGTTTGCGTGGCCGGCCGGGGCGTTTCTTCAGTTTGTCGTTGGCCTCAAGCAGCAACACGATGGCCTCGCAGAACCGCTTCTTGACCTCACGAACGCCATCGGGGTTGTCGGAGAATCGCTCATCGAAGTACGGGTGCTTGATCCAACCCATCGGGTGCGACAGGTTGGCGATGTTGTCGACGAGAAGCGCCAGGACTTCTTCGTCCTCGACCTTGACGGTGAATGGCTGTGCTGCAGTGGTCACGCGATGACGTCCTTCGGGCCGAACTGCGCCGCCCAGTGCATGATGCAATCGACGGAACAGAAATGGTTATCCTTGCTGTCCTGGCCTGTGAGAACCAGGAACGACTGGGAGGGCTCGCGCTGCCAGCTATCGCACTGGTCGTAGTCGCAGTGGATGGCTAGCAACGTGGCACCTCGTCCAACAGGTCGTTGAGTCTGCCTTCGGCAAAGCCGATTTCGACGTCGTTGTTGACTTTTCGGGCCAATCGCAACCGCGACAGCGCGTTGATCAGGTCAACCGTCAGCTTCGCGGAAATCGTCGGCGCCATCGGCCTACGGTGCGGTCGCTGGTATGTGCCCGAGGATCATGTGCGAACCAACCGGTACGTAGCTCTTGGCGCGTGTTCGCAAACCCACGATGGACGGCGGTGCCATGTCGGCGGCGGCCTGGGGGTATCGCTGGTCGCGGAACGTCCGGATGGTTTCCCAGTCGATCGGGTTGAGCATGATTTCAAGGAACTCGATGTCGGGTTCTTGGATGCGCCACGCGGTCATGGATTTGAGCACCTGCGTGCAAATCTCCAAGGGCGTCATGGCGTGGTCTTTCGCGGTGTAATCCTGGCGGCGGGTCGGTCCATGCGCGTCTGCTGAGAAACCGGGTGCTGCCCGCCCTTACCCGCGCATCGGCCAGGTTTTCACTGGTCGGAAGGGGTGGGGGAAATGTGAAACGATATTCGGGCACAGCGGTGCTACCACATCGTCACGGCCACAATATCATCAAACTACACGCTTGTCATTCCAGTCGGCGTCGTGTCGTGCGTATTTGCGGCGCATCGCGCGCACGTCAGCCAGCAAGTAGCCCGGTTCTCCGTACAGTTCGCCCGCGGGCTTGACCTGACCGAGCTCGCGCCAGCGCCGCCAGGTGCGGTCAGCGATGGGTTGACCGATGCGGCCCATGACGGCCAGCACGTCCTTGGCGCGGAACAGCAGATACTCCGCTTCGGTGAGCCGTGCCTCAATGAGCGATTCGATGTTGTGGCTGGTGCGGCATCGCCAGCAGATGACCTCAACGGCGCCGCGCTTGGCTGACAATCCCGCGCCGCACGGCTGCTGCTTGTCGTTCAACGCCGGACACGGGCCGCACTCCACCGGGTGCAGCGGCCGGTTGATGATCCGCTCAATTTCTAAAATCGCGTTCTCGATGTCGCGGAAATACTGGCCGGCCGATTCGTCGGCGGCGATGGCGCTGATGTTCGCGGCGAGCCAGCGCGCGGCGGTGTTGGGGTGCATCGAAATCATGGGATGGTGACTCCTCGGCTTTCGCAGATGTCCTGCAGGATGCGGAACAACGTCATGCTGACTTGGGAATACAGGTCGCTGGCTGAGATGTTGACCGGCATCGGTGTGCTCTGGTCACTGGACCGGCGTTCCGATTCGCCGAGCCTGGTCTGACCGACGGCGGCGTCGTGCAAATAGTTCAACCACATCGGCAGGCCGATGAGCATGTCGCGCAGTTCGGTGGCGCACTCGCCGCACAGGAACGCATCGGGTGATTTTCTGGCGCAGTGCCCACAAGTTGCGGTGGCCATCAGATCTCCCTGATCTCTCGAACGACGTCGGACACTGCTGCCAGTGGTGCGCCGCAGGTCGGGCATTGCAACGGGTCGCGGCGGTATCGCCGTAAACGTTGGCCCACGGCGTGGTAGAGGCTCAGGACGCACGGGGTGCACCGCAGTTCCACGCGGTCGCCGTGCAACAAGCCGGCGTCGTTGCACCTGTCGATGGCGTGGATATGGACGACGAATCGGGCGCGGTTGTGGCAGCGGTGCTCGGGGCATTGGCAGGCCACGCTGTGCCAGTCGTGCTGGCGCAGGAAGTCGGTCTCGGTCTGCGTCATCGGTTCACCACCAAGCGCAGCTTGCTGCGTACGTCACGTCGGCGGCGTTGTCGCTCCGGAGGCGTCAGACCGCCCCAGATGCCGTAGACCTCGTCCAAGCCCGCCAGTGTGCAGTCGGCCTTGACCGGGCAACCGCGGCAGATCTGCTTGGCTGCGACGATGCGCCACGGCTGACTGTCGGCCGGAAACCACAGGTCGGGTGCGTGGTCGCGGCAGGCGGCGTAAAAATGCCAGGAGTTGTCTCGCGTGTTATCCGGTGTCACGGTCATACTCCGTCCTGAGCTTGCGCAGGTTTTTCTTGCGGGCTGTGATGCGCTGACACGGCAAACACCGGCCAGCGGAGCCTCTGTTTTCGGGTGTCCTGGGGTGGCCGTTGGGGCAGAAGTTGGGATCGACTATCGGCTTGTGAGTCCTGCGTCCTCGAGGATTGACGCCGCCCCAGATTCCATCGGTGATACCGTGGCGAACGGCGTAGTCCAGGCATTGCTTGGAGACATCGCAGCGTCGGCATACGGCGTAGGCTTCACGCCCCGGTGTTCCTGCCAAAGGGAAGAAAATCTCAGGATCGACCTGGGCGCACAGCGCGTCGTCGCGCCAGTCGCCGCGATTTTCCGTCCCGCTAGACATGAAATTTCTGCCGAATCTCGCGCGCGTTACCAAACGTAAGATTTAATCTCAAGGTAAGTAAGAGTCTCCGTAAGTACGTCCGTACGTACGTGCATATGCTCGGTGCAATGCGAACGCATATGCTCGGAGCATTGCTACCGAGCATTGCTACCGAGCATTGCTTGAGCATCATTGATCCGGATGCCATCGGCTCATGGCAGCATCACGCGCCTTCCTCTTTCGCTTCTGTGTTTCCTCGTCGCTGATCTGGAACTCATCCCAACCGTTGATCTGCCAGCCGCCCACGTCGCCGTGCCATAAACCGGCCTTGACCAGTTCGTTCGCTTCTTTCTTGGTGGCATGGATGAACGGCAGGACCGCGTCGGACAGGTAGCCGTCGGTGCCGTGTGCGCCGGCATAGGCCAGGGCGGCGACGTAGGCAAAGCAGGCCCGCCAACGGTTCTGCGCGGCAAGGTCGAGCATCTTCGGATTCGATGCAAACTGGGTGTCCAAACGCACCCACGGCAGCCCCATCAGCGCCCCTTGTCCATGTGTTGTTGAGCCCGTTCCAGATGCACAACGCGGTCGAAAACGTCCTTGGTTTGCCACGGATGGCGGCAATTTTGGCCCGGTTTTACCCCGCAGATGCCGCATTTTCTGTCCAGCGCGGCCAGAACTCGGGCATCTGCGGGGTCGTTGAGCCATGCCAAGCTCACTCGCTAATCTCCGGTGTCGGCTCAATTTCTGCCTCGATGTACTCAGTTGGCACACCCAGTAGGTCGGCCGCGGTGTCGGTGACGCTGATGTCGCGCACGATTTCGTCCTGCTGCGCGGCGACGTTGAACTCACTCGACATCGGCAGCCATTTGGCCAACTGCTTGACGGCGGTCTTCTTGGCCATCGCCGCCCAGTCGGTCACCCACGGTCCCGACTTGCCTGCCTTGGACCGCGAGCGAATGGCCTCGACCTCGTCAACGCCCATCACGATGAACGGCGTACCACCGGACTTCAGCCGCGCTGCGGCGTAGACATGAGTGGGCTTGCCACGCTCGCCCAGTGCCGGCTTGTGCGTGAGGTCGCGCGCCAGGCCCAGGTCGTAGGCGAACTCATCCTTCTCATGCACGACCTCGGCCCAGATGTCGGACAGTTGCTCGGACTGCCACGCCAGCTTGATCAGACCGCGATAGCCGGGGATGAACGTGCAGGTCTGGCCGTAGGGCACCAAGTACGCCTCACCGAGCGGTCCCGGCTCGAGGCCGAGCTGGCTGGCGGTGAGCAGCGCACCCAGGAAGCTCTCGGGTGTGCAGCGGGACAGGCCGGGGTTCTGCCGCAGCACGGTCGTGGCGATGCGGGCCATTCGGTCGCCACTCATGTGTTTGGGCAGTGCGCGCGCCAGTTCGGGTTTCATCCGTTCGATGAGTTGAACAAGCGTCAGCTTGCCGTTCTGCGACACGGGCTTGTAATCAGTGCTGGTCATTTCTTCTTCTCCCTTGGTTGTGTTCTTTTCCTCGTCCCTTTCGGGCCGTACATCTGCCGATCCCGATTCGCTCGGATGGTCGGATCGGGAAAGCAGACCGCGCACATGGTGCACGCGACCTGGACGGGCTCGACATGGCACAGCTTGCAAAGGCCGGCGAGAAACGCTTCGTTGTCGACGGCGCTGGCGCGGCGATACCAGCGGTCGTCGTGCAGGGTGGGAATCTCGACGGTGGCGGTCACTTGATCTCCAACAATTCGCCAATCGACTCCTGCGCCCCGAACGCCCACCTCGGCAGATACATCGGCGTAATGCCCTCGAAATAGCCGCCCCAGAAATCCGATTCCATGCACCGCGCGTAGGTGTCGATGGCTTGGCGCATCAGCAGCGCGCCCTCCTGCATCGCCTCGCCGTCCCACTCGGTGACGCTGACGAGGTACGGCGGTTCCTTTTCCACGGCAACGAACACGAACGCCGCGCACGGGTCCAGCTCGAGCAGCGCCGCCACCTGGACGTACCACGCGGCCTGAAGGTGGTACTTGTAGTCGGCTGCCCTGCGCGCGAATGCTTTGGGCTCAGCGGTCACCGTCGTCTTGAGATCCACCAGCCACAGCCGACCGCCAATCGTCGCCGACCAGTCGGGCCGCGCCTTGAGTCGCACGCCGGTTGTCGGGTCATCGGTGAGCAGTGATACCTCGGCCTCGCCCAAACCTTCGCCGATGATTCCGCTCGCCATCGGGTGCGCCAGCACCGCGTCGGCCATTGCTTTGATCTGCGCGAAGTCGCCGCTCAGAATCGGAATCACACCAGCCGCATATGCCTCATTGCGCGCCTCGGACGCCGCCTTACTGCGCCAGTCCTTGGCGTCAATGATGTGCAGCGGCGCGCCCTCGCCCAGCACCAGACCGTGAACCGCTTTGCCCAGGTCGAACACGGCGTTGCTCGGCGGCGGGTTGTCGCGCTGCTGCCTAAACTTGGCTGGGCATGACGGCGGCACCAGCAGTTTGGCGCCGCTGGCCGACAGACCCGGCAGCCGGTGGTACACCGTGTCGGGTATGCCACGCCACCGTCCGGACGGGATGTCGGCGACAGGCAGCAGGATGTCGCTGCTGACGTGCAACGTGTCACTGCCTACTGTGACGGCGGTCTGCTCGTCACCGACCTCGGTGACGGTGCCGACGTTCAGCCAGTCGGCGGTATGCCGCCACCAGACTTGGTCTCCGATGTTCATGCCTTTGCTCCCTTGGTGGTGCGAGTTGTAGACCGCAGCGGCGAGCGCGTTATGGGTTTCGTGAGCCGACTGGCCACTGCGGTTGTCTTTGTTTTTCGCGCCTTTTTGACCGCCTTCGTTCCGGTCATTTCGGTGGTTATGGACCGCAGCGGCGTTGCACCACTGGGCTTCAAAGGTGGTCTGGCCGCTGCGGTTGCTTCATGGATGCGCTTGGACTCAACCCACAAGTCCTTCAGGAACTCCTTGGCGACAGCGCGAATCGCCCGAGCCCTCTGATGTCCCATCGATAACGGCGAGCCAGCAAGTGCCGGTTTGCCGGCGGGGCCGCAGCGCACGCAGTCATGGGCGTGAACGGAGTCGGCGTACTTGTCGCGGATGCTCTCGTAGTACGCGCGGTAAGGGCGACTGGCGACGGGTGACCCATCGGGCATGGGCCAAGTGCGACCGCCCTCCTTGACCAAAGATTCCGCGATCAGGAAGCACCGCTTGCGTGCGGTGTCATTCCAGTTGGCCTTCTGCCCTCGCTGGCGACGTGGTGCGTCGCCGTTGATGACGTGGTAGCCGCAGTACGCCCACAGTTCACTGACGGTGCGCGGTCGGTTGTGTAGGTCATTCCAGTAGGGGTCGCGCACCGATTGCAAAAGCCGTCCGAACTGCTTGGCGCCCAGGCCGGTGATCGGCTTGGCCCACCCCCACAGCGCGTGCGCGCGCATGGATTTCTCCAAGTGCTTGATCGCGTCTTTTTCCAGATTCTCAATGGCATTGACCAACGCCGTAAGAACCATGACGTTGTCCTCAAACGGGTCCATACCATGACCGCGCTCGCTGGTATCAGTCAGCGTTCGCAGGCGATTGCACTCTGCGGTGCGAACCGCTTCTAAGTCATCCACTACGTCGGCGGCGATGCCGATGGACGGGTCGGCGAGGATGGGGCCGAGAGCGACAATCTGCGATTGGGTGTCGCCTGTTTCCTGGTCGCTCTCGGGGTCTGGGTCGGGCGTGCCGATTAAGGTGATGGTCATGGTGCTAACTCCTTGCGTGGGATAGAAGAAAAACCGACAACGGCAAATGTCGCCTGGAAATCGCCGCTGGCGTGGCCGTTGTCGGTGGTCTGATCGTCAACAGCGGCGGAGCTATGGGACGCGCGCGGTAATTGGCTGTTGACGATGGTCAGTTCGCCGCCGACGCCGCGAGCTTGGGCTGCGGCATGGTCTTGGTCGGCGGCAAAGTGTGAACCGAGAGCGGCGGGTTGAGGCTGGATTTCGCTGGCGCGATGGCCGCTCTCGGTGGTCTGGTTCCTTGCCGAGGCGCTCGACGCTTGGGGCTCGGCAGTTTGTTGGCCTCGGCGGGGAAGTGTGACGCTCATTTGTCGCCCTTCAAGATGTCTGAGGCCACAACGGCCTTCTTGCGGCGCATGAGCGTGATGACGTGACGCAGGTTGGCAATCTGCTTTTCGGTTCGGTCAATCAACTGCTGCCGTTGCTCAATGGCGATGGTCAAGTCATCGACGGTGCAGTCGCCGATCAGCTTCCACTCGTTGGCGCCGAGGTTGACCTTGCACCGGAACAGGTCACGCATTGAGTCTTGATACGCGCGGCGTTCGGCAAGTTTGACTGAGTAGTTCGACCCAGCCTGCGCGGCCGATGGCACAATCGGCTCTGCCAGCACGCTGTCCATCGCGCGGCGCCGGTCCTCGCCGATGACGTTGACAACGTAGGGGTACAGCGTGACGGCGAACAGGTCGCGCAGGTCATCGTCTTCTACCAAATCGTTGACGATGGCGGCAACCTTGCCAGGGTCATCGTTGGGATGGTTGGCGACGGTGTCGCGGATCATTCGACGCAGCCGGAATGACGGCTTCTCGTCGCTGAACTCAATTGCTTCTGCTGTACTCATGCCAATACCTCTCCCTGTTGAATCTGATTCCCTTGCCCCGCGAACTGCTTAAGCACCGGCACAAACTGCGGGCAGTACGCATACACCGCGATTCCAATGACCTGCCCCGCCTGGTATTCGCTCCACCCGGTCTCGCCCTCAATGGCGTCAGCGGTGGCGATGATGCCGTCTTGGCCGTGACGGCCAATGGTGAGGCACACCGACGGTGCGATGGCCATCGCGTAGCCGCGGAGGTCTGGGTCGGCGTGGGCTGGCGCGGCCAAGGTGACGGTGGTGATGGCGGCGGCGGTGAGTTTGAGGATCATGCGACTGCCTCGCACACGCCCAGCAGGTACTCCAGCGCCGCCACCGCCTGTTGCGGGCACACACCGTTGCCCACGATCCGCAACTGGTCATTTCGGCTGATACCGATGGCCGCGTCGGTGACCCAGCCGTCAGGCCATCCCATGAGCCACTGGCTAAACGCCGCCGACAGGCGCGGGTTGCCGTTCTTGTTCGGCTCGGTGGGTGCCGGGGCGGGTCGGGTCAGGGATTCCCAGCGTCGGATGGCGGGGGCGTACTTACCCCAGTTGGTGTGCATTTCGCGCGCTTGGCCACCAAGCAGCGGCTCATCAATGCGGCCACCGGAGCGGGATGTCTTGCCGCCTGCGCCGCCTGATGCGGAGGGTGTGCAGAGCAGCGGAGCTATTTCGCACAACACCACGCCGGTCAGCATTTTATCGCCATTAGTGCGGTGCTGGTTTGGAGAACCGTGACGTGCTTCGCCGGACAATGGCGTCGGCAGCAACTGCACCGCCACGCTCAGCGGCATACCCATGCCGTTGCCGTTCTTAATTCGATCCTTGACCGCAGCCTGCCTCGCTAGCCACTGCTGGGCGTCCTCGCCGTCGTTGAAGTTTCCAGCGGCTGGCGTGGGCAGCAGCGGCGCGTCACTTACTGCCGCCATCTGCCACAACACATCGGTGAGCGTCGTGCCGCTGTGGTGCTTGGAGTCGGGTTGCCGACTGGACGTGGCGTTGCGTGCGCCGACTGAGTCCATCGCGACGGGCGTCGGCAGCAGGTCTACATCAGGTTGTTTTCGATCACGATTGCCAAATCGGTCACCGCTTTGCGACCAGGCTTCTTGCGAAGGTGATCCTCCGGTGAACATCCCGACTGCTGCGCGACTGGCGTAGGCAACAACAAAGACCCGCTCTCGCCTGTGCGGTGCCCCAACATCGCCAGCGGCAACAGTCGTCCATTGCGCGTCATACCCGAGGTCGGCCAGGTCTCCGAGTACGGCTCCTGCTGCTCGGAGAATAAATCGCTCTGACTTGTTTCCCAGAGTTGTGTCTGCGGATTCCACGTTGCGATGGGCTCGGGCACTGAGCAGTCCTCTGACGTTTTCGATGATGACGATGGACGGGCGCAATACTCCGATGGCGACGGCCATTTCCGACCACAGACCTGAGCGCGTTCCCTCCGCGATTCCAGCGCGCTTGCCTGCGGCAGAAACGTCGGTGCAAGGAAACCCACCGCACAGCACGTCCACCGGCTCCACGGCGGTCCAGTCCACGGCGGTGATGTCGCCCAGGTTCGGCACATTGGGCCAGCGGTGAGCCAGCACCTTGCTTGCGGCCTTGTCCTGCTCGCAGTGCCAGACCACGTTGCCGCCGAACACATGCTCGACGGCCATGTCAAGACCGCCGGCACCGCTGAATAGCGAGCCGATGTTCACCGCTCCCCCATCCGCTCCACCCAGCCCAGCAACTGCCGCCGCGTCATTTCCACCGGAACGCACGCCAGCGCGACGACGCACAGTTCCCGCACCTCGCGTTCAGGCATTCGCGCCAACTGGCCCCAGACGATGGTGGCGTCCTCGTCACGCAGGACGGCGGCGAGGCGCAGCGCCAGCGGGACCAGCCCCTCAAGGTGTTTGATCTGCTCGTCGGTGGCGCCGTCAGCGTGGTAGAGCCGCCGCGGGATGCCCTCGGCTTCGTGCGCGTAGCGCAGTTTCTCCATTGCGGTGGACATCAGCGTTCTTCCCGCCTGGCCCACACCGCATCGCGGTACTCGCGTCGGCGCTGGCGTTCGTAATCGAGGTGGTCAATGAGAAACACGCCGCCGAGCGACAGGATGGCGACCAGCGCGCCAACGGTGGTGTCGCCGGTAAACCCGGTCAGCCACGACACGATTGACCACACCGTCGCGGCGAGGGCCGCGAAGATGAGCGCGAGCTTGACTCCGCTGGCCGGAATGGGTTCGGGCTCACGCTCGGGCGCGCAGAGGTCGGCTCTGGCGGCGGCCAGCCGCCGCAGTTCGCGGTGAAACTCCGCGTCGTCGTCGGGGTCGTCAAGGTAGTGGGTCACAGGCGTCCCTTCGTGGCTGTGCGGGTGATGGGTTGTTGGGGCGAAACGTTCTGCGAGCGTTGGCCGAGCCAACACGGGTTGCAGAGGCAACTCGGTGGTGTGCTGCGGCAGCGGAACACGTCGCCGCAGCGGTCGCAGACGGCACCGACGGCGCTGGCCAAGCGGTTCATATTTCGTCCACCACCGTGACGGCGGCAAGGATGTCGGCGCTCATGCGCTCGGCGAGTTGTGCGTGAGCCAGGACTGCGTCGGCCAGGGCGCTCAGTTCAGCCAGCGCGGAGGTGAACTCGTCGTCGGTCATGCTTGACTCGCCGTCGCGTAGGCGCGGCAGTCGCAGTCCGTCTGACAGCACGGCCCGACGCCTACCTCGCGCCATTCGTGATCGCCGCAACGGTGGTCGCAGCCGGCGCAGGCATCGCTGACCGACACGGGCTCGTAGCCGTGCGTGCAGGCGTGCGATTCAAACTCGTCGCGGGCCTGGGCGCTGCTGAACATCGCGGCCTGGTGGCATCGGTCGCAGACGCCGAGGTAATGTGTCACGGCGACACCACCATCGGCTCGCGCTCCAGCGTTTCGACCTGCGAGATGAGGCAGGAAAATAGCGCGGTCAGTTCCTGCTTGGTGAAATGCAATGCGTTTTCTGGATCGCCAGTAATCTGCGCCGTGTAACAGCCGGGGTGTCCTTTAATGTTGTGAACCTTCGGTGTGCTGGACACCTTCTTGCTCAGGTAGATGTTCATTGAGCCATCTGCTCCGCTGCGTCACGCAGTTCGTCGGCCGACCAGCCAACGTGTTCGATGTCGTCGTAGTCGTAGAGGTCCGACAGGCGCTGCACCACGTCGGCCGCGGCCTGCACCTCAAGGACGGTCAGCGGCGCGGGCTTGGGCTTGTCGAGCAGTCCAGGCTGAACGTCGTCGTCGTCCAGGTCTGTGGGCCACCAGAAGTCGGGCGATGGCCAGAGGATGTCAAGGATGCTGCTGATGCGGTACTGCCTCATCGCCGCGATGAATCGGTCCATGTGTGTTCTCCCTTGTTGTGTGATGCGCTGCGTTGAAACAAAACGTGTTATGCCATTGCCTCGGTAATTTCAAACAAGTTTTGAGTCACGATGATTGCTTTATCCGCTTTGTGAGACTCAAGTTCTGCGCGCGCAGCGGCTTCACGTTGTTTACGCGCGAATTTGATTTCTTTGTAGGCTTGGTAAGCGTCAGATTTTGGTTGCGCTTGGCCGAGGCTGTGGCACCAGTAGTCATTGCGGAGCAGTGCTTTGGCCATGCGCCGCCATGATGGCGCCCATTGCTTTGCTTCAAGGACGGCGGGCGCTTCGTCGGGCATCGTTGTGTAACCACGACCCTGCCAGCCTTTGATGAATCTACGAAAGCGGTCAATGTAATGATCGCGGGTTGTTTTAGGCAAACTGGCTAGCAGCAGGTTGGTGAATGATTTCCAGGTATGCCCTTCGGGCAGCGTCACCGTGCGGTAGCCGGCGATGTTGCCAGATTCCTGAACATAAAGTGCGCCGGTATTGGCGCCGTTGACTCGGGCGATGAGCTTGAACCATGTGTCGGGTTCAAGAATGTGGTACAGCCATAGCCCTTGGCGCTGGTCGTCGCCAAAAGGTTGGCACAAACGTTGTTTGGATAACGGCACACCGGCCTTAAACATCAGGTCGTAAACTCGGTTGGAGGGCAGTTCTGGTTGGCGACCGTGGAAACGCCAGATGTCCTCGGTGGCCCAATCGTAGATTGGGTAGATGTTGTAGAGGTTGTCGGTCAAACCAGTTGTCCATCGTTTACCGTCGCGCATGGGTTTGCTGTTCCAGCGAACAATGGATGCCAGCCGCTTTAAGGATTCGTCGGCGCGAATGCCGACAAATGCTCCAGTCATTTGATCGCCTGCGTACCACTTCCCCCATAAGACGATGAACTCCTCAAACTCCATGCCAGGTACAAACCACTCGTAGTCAATGACGGCATCGGCGGGTTTCGGTCGCACCCAAAGTTCTGGGCAATCGTCGTCCCAGCACGTCCATTGCGGCTCGTAGTTGGTCACAGCATTGCGAAGGTTCATGGGTAGGCATACCCAGTGCAGGTCAATGTGGTCCCGGTAAAGGTCAACGCAGTTTTGAATGTGTTCGACAGTGGCGCGGTACTGCGCCTCCATGTCGATGATGAGAACTCCAACGGTGCGGCCGCGGCGCTTGGCTTCGTCCATAACCAGGTGCAGCATCACGGTGGAATCTTTGCCGCCGGAAAAGGAAATGTATAACTTCTCAAACTGGTCAAACGCCCAAGCGATGCGTTCGCGTGCAGCCGCAAGCACTGTTTTGTTGGGGTTATAGATTTTGCGTGCATCCATTAGTACAACTCCGGTTGCGTTGTGCGTTCGGCGTCTTTTAACGTCGCCAGCGTGGGTTCGCCACGAGATTTCAGCCATTTGTTAAGGTATTCCAAAGCGGCCAGGTTCGCTTGATGTTGCTGTTCAATCGTCAGCAGATTGAAACCGTTACAAAACGCTGACGGCATTCCCGTCGCGTAGCACATCGCGGCTTGGCCCAACCATGCGATGCGGTTCATGCGGTCGTTGGACAGGTAATGCTCGGTGGAGTTCGACCACTCGCGTAGTACGCCTGCCATCGCTTTTTTGAATCGCGGTATGTCGGCTAAGAACTCGGCGTACATTGCCTTGCATGCGCCCTCGGACAGATTGCGGGTTTTGAGTTTGGTGTCGTAGAAGCCGGCCGGGTAGCATTCCCACTTGTCCCATGTGTGATAGATGCGTTTCATTAGTACGGGTCGCTTTCGCTGAAGCCGTTGAAGTCGTCGCCCTTTCCGACGACATCCCAAGACGCGGAAAACTCCTCATCGGAAAACAACTCCTGAAGGCCGGAGATTTGACAAAGCCGCAAAACCTCGTCGGGTTCCATGCCGAGCTCGCGGCCAATCTTGTCCTCTGCCCATCCTCGCCGCTTTAGTTCGACCACGATGTCGCTCATGGCATCGACGCGATGTTTGCCGCGAGCGCGGTTGTGTCGAATGGTGGATGCGATGCGGTCGCCGCGTTCTTCGCGGTCGTTGCGGATTCGGACTACGGGTAGGTAGCCGTGGATGCGGCGCTGGACGTCGGGCATTTCGCGCCCGACGCGATGACGATGGAAACCGTCGATGACTACGCGGCCCTCGTCGTCGGGCATCGTAACGATGGGCTGGGTAAAACCGTCGGCCATGACCGACAAGCGCAACAGCTCCATCTCGGGTGGCGCCACGCTATTGGGGTTGTAGTCATTCGCGTGAACGGTGTCGGCGGGCACCCACTCAACTAGGTCAACCGGTTCGCCCCCGAACGGAGAAAGCTCGCAGATGGCAGCGCGCAGCTTGTTCAGGCGCAAGACCCGTTCGGCTAGACCGTTGGCCGACATCAGGTATTCGGTGATAGCGGGAATGGGGTCGCAGTCGTCAGGGTCGAACGGGTACGTCGGTTCGTAAGACGGGTCGGGAATCTCAAGCTGTTCGTGAGCGGAATCGGTGGTCGTCATGCGCCGGCCTGGATCTGCGCCAGGTCGGCCTCGGAAAACCGGTAGTGCCCGCCCGGTGTGACAAATGCGGGTTTCAGCCGGTGTTTGGCAACCCAACGGCGCACTGTGGAGATGTCGACGCGCATCCGGTCGGCAACTTCGGATGTGGTGAGTAGCACATGATTCATAGCGCGAATGGTGCCATATCGTTACAAATGGTGTCAAGCACCATTTGCAGCGACACGCGGGTAAATCTCACACATGGTTGAAGTTGCGCGATATGCGCGTTTTAGCGCACACTGTGACTCATGAGTACCGATAACAACGTGCGATGGATACCGGACACGACAGGGTTCCCGGTGCGGTTGATGCTGGTGCGTCACCAGATGGGGTGGAATCTTAAAGAGGCGGCGCTTGCCTGCGGCCTGCCACCACAATGTTGGCGGCACTGGGAGCTTCAGGGTCGGAGACCGCGGGACTACGAAAGTTTGTGTAAACAGATCGCCGAGCACACCGGATGCGACCTACTGTGGTTGATGTCAGGTCAGGCGGGCGATGGTGCCACGGCGGCTCCCATTGCAACAATCAGGGGACGATCCTCGCCAACATTCCAACCCACCGGTTGGTTTGCGGTAGCATAGACAGTAACGGCGGGCCGTCACGATGCGAGATACCGGCATGAAAACCTACGAACTCCCCCACGCCTGGGATGCCAGCATCAACCTATGGCGCGGATACCTGCGGATGCGCGGCCTGAGCCGAGCAACCATTACCGTGCGCGTGGATCACGTGAGATCCATCGCGCGCGCCAGCAACACCGCTGGCCCCGAATCGCTTACCGCGGTGAATTTGGCCAACCTGTGCGCGTCTAGGCCGTGGTCAGCAGAACACCGTAGAGGCGTGCGAGCTAGCCTCAAGGGTTTTTACGGCTACCTAGTGGAGCATGGACTCGCCGCCGAGGACATCAGCCTCGCGCTTCCACCGGTCAAATCGGCCATGCCTCGGCCTCGGCCGGCCACCGACGACATTTGGGCGCAGATCATGGCCACGGCGCCGCCGCGGGAGCGGCTGATGGCACGACTGGCGGGCGAGGCGGGGCTGCGCCGCGCCGAGGTGGCCCAGGTGCATCGCGACGATGTGGTGGCCGACGGCTCGGGCTGGACTTTGATCGTCCACGGCAAAGGCGGCAAGCAACGCGGCGTTCCGCTCACCGCATCATTGGCCGCCGACATCAACGCCACCGCTTCCACAGGGTTTCTGTTCCCCGGCGACGTTGACGGCCATATGTCGCCGATGTGGGTGGGCGTACTGATCAGCCGACTGATGCCGGAGGGCTGGTCAATGCATAAGCTAAGGCACAGGTTTGCGACGAGGGGTTACGCGGGAACCGGCAACCTGCGAGCGGTACAGGAGGCACTGGGGCACGCTTCGGTGGCGACGACGCAGCGGTACACCGCTGTCAGTGGCCGCGAGATCCGCGCGGTGGCCGACGCGGCTGCCGATCCTGGCGCCGCATAAGCTAAGGGGACTCGAACCCTATTAGAACTGCGACTAAATACATTCTGACCTGCGGCGATGCAAAACTGCTGGTCGTGGTAGCGTGCGTCTGTCAACGGCAAAACGCAAGGTCGCGCAGCGGGTGCATTGACAGTGTCAATGGTCAAGGGGTGATGAGTTAAGCCTTAAATCGCGGATTGGCCAGATGCACCCTTGGCTCGCACTGCGGCGGCCAGGAGGGCTCGCACATGGTCGGCCCGCCGACGCGCAGCCCTTCCTCGGGCGGCGCTTCCACGGGTGGTGTTGGCTTGTCCCAGAACATGCACGCGGCTGCGAACAGCCAAACGCTGGTAACGATCCAGACCCGCACGATGCGGGCCGCGCGCATCATCGCACCGATCTCAACTCGGTGGTGATCTTGGCCCTCTTGCCGCGGCTGACACCACCGCACGACGCGCAGCGATAAAGCTGATACCCGGCGACTCCGGTGTAGGTGATGCCGTCGCGCACGAGCTTGCCGGTCGTGCCACAGGTTGTGCAGACCAGTAGTTCGTCGTCGTCGGCGTGCGCCTGGAACAAGCCGAGGTTGACCGGCGAGTACGGCAGGTAGACCTCAAGCCACAGCCGCTCGGTCAACTCGACATCGCGGATGTTGTACTGGCGCATGGTGCGCTGAGCGTCCTTCTGCTGGGTCTTAGTGCCGTGCCGGATGTCGTGCCAGAGATCCCGGCCGCCGTGGGCCAACTTGGACTCGCGCAGGTACATGCGGCTACTCCAGTCAAGGCTCTTGTAGGTGAGCCCTTGGCCGAACTTTCTCCGCGCCAGCTTGATGAGGTCGATGGATTTGTAGGGACGCACACGCGGCAGGCCAACCGTCGAGCACGCCTGCTCGCACCATTGAAGGTCGAAGCGGTCGCCATTGAACGTAATAATCACGTCCGCGGCGTCCATCCACTTGTGAATGGTGCTCAGCATCTTCGTCATGGCCTCGGCGTCATCGTCGCGCCAGGCGTGAGTGAACAGAGTTTTGTCCTCGCCGACCCACTTGCCGGCGGCGCAGAGGATGCGCGGGGGAACCAAGCACCGAGCTGCTGGAAGAAACTCGGTCTTGGGTTGAAAGGACTCCCACACGCCGCGCTGGGTTTCGATGTCCAACGTCAGGATCTTCGCCGTTGTGTTGACCTCGGCGACACGCTCAGCCAGACTCACTGGCGCACCCCATGATGATTGGCGACGTGGTCCCGAAACGGTGAGCAGGTCACCGGCAACCCTTCGGCCGAGCACATCTTCCACAGGCCGCGAACAGATTTACCATCGGTCACCCAAGTGTCGAACGCTTGCCTGTCTCCCTTGTTCAGCGATGCGTACCACGCGCACGACGCGCATCCCCGGCGTCCTGCAAGGCTTTCCCCTTCTTCAACGATTCGTTCTGCCAATCCCATCAGTGCACCTTTCCTAATGACGCAAGCAGCGCCAGCGGATCAAGCTTCTGCGGTAGGAGATTGAGTAAATGCGCGGCGACAGTAACCACAACCGCGCGCGTCACGCACGGGCGCGCTTCCAGGTATCGGTCAACGGCCTCGCTCATGAGTTGCCCTTCGGGCGCCAGCGCGTCATACGCGGCAACACCAATGGCTAGGACGAGCCAGGCGGCGTTCGCTGGTTTCATTGGAACCCGAAACCCTTGCGCTCGGTGAACTCCCAGTCAAACCTGGGCAGCACCGGGTCAAGGGGCGCCGGGTCTCGCTCGAGGGAGCCGGAACCGCCGCCGCCGGACCATTCGTCGGCGTCGAGCTCCTCGTATTCGCCGCGAGTCAGTGTCAGCTCGAGAATGGTGTAGCCAAGTACCCGCAGGAGAATCGTCACTGTGACACTACAGCCCGTCATCAAGGTCGAATTGGCCGCAGCCGCAGTCGCACTGCTGCTGCGTGTAGCTGGCTCTCGGGTTGTTGTAGCTGATGTTGGCGTAGCGCAATTCGCCCATGAGGTAATACGGCTTGCGATTGTGATTGATGATCGGCACGCTCAGTGTCACGGGCCGGTGCGATGCTCGGTCATGCCCGCACACGCAGAGCATCAGGAAATCCGTAGCTCAACTTCGGTGAGTCTGTCGGACACTCTGGCCACGTCGGAGCGCAGCGAGCGCACGTCTGTGAGCAATTCCGTCAGGTCGTCGCGCAGGTTCGTCGTGTGGTTGTTCTTGACCTGGCTCTGAATCTCATCAAGCCGCTTGATTAAGTTTTGCCGTTCCTCCAGCAACTGCTTTGACCATCCGAGCAGGGTTTGCGAGTCAGTCTCGTAATGCTGCTCGCGGGCTTCTGCCGCAGCGGAATACTCACTCGCGGCGCGGTTGTGTCGCGCGCCTGCCCACGCTCCGAACGCGGCGGCTGCGGCGAAGATCGTCGGCAGCCAGTCCATGATCATGAATCAGACACCACATGAGGATTGAGCGAGGCCGTGCCGTTGTAGCGCGTTCCAGGCGGCCCGACGTGCAGGCTGGCAAAGCTCTTGAGAATTGAGGCCAACGCACCAAGCGCCGCGGCGCCGGCCAGCGCCTGCCACGGCACGCTGTTGATGTCTTGGATTCTCATGCCGGTCCAGACGGCCATTGCGGCTGCGGCTGCTGAGCCCAGCGCGTTTTCCAGCGCGTGTTCAAACCACACCGTGCCGGGAAGTTCAAAGAATGAGGGCATGTTCGTTTCCTGTTCTCTCGGAGGTATGTGCCCGATTTGGGTGCTGACCGTCGGGGCCGCGGTCGGCGCGTGACGGTGGGGAGGGGCCGTCGAGCGCGGTGGGGCGGTCTAAATGCGCGAGAGGATGTACTCGCACAACGGATTTATAAATCCCTGATACTGCCAATGTGGTGCGTTCGTGCCAGCGGCGAAAAACAGAATCGCGTTATACAGAGCCTCGACGGTGGCGACGGGCATGAAGAAGTCTTTCGCGATGGAGATGACATCGCGGAACGTGGGCTGCATGACGATGTCGAAGATGTTTGTCTCAACATCGCCGACGTGTGACTCCGCGCGCCAAGGGTTGTCACCTACCGGAGCGCAGGCGTACATATCGCCGTCCAGCGCGCATGACAGATAGAACTCAGGAGTCTGCGCTGGCGTCAGGCAACCGGGTCCAGCGATGCCGCCAGTAACAAAGGTTTCCAGTTTCTTCGGCATTGGCAGGCCAGCAACCACATTGCCATTGGCGATGCCGGGACACCGCAGCGGATCTCCGAACTGGATGATTCCGCGAACGTCCGGCAGTCGGTTGTGCAGCACTCCGTTGGTGGCGAGGATGTCCAGCGCCCAGGTGCGCCCGGTGACGATGGCGCCTTGGGAATACCCACTGAGAAACAACGGCGTTCCGAGCGGGCGCATCGCTATCTGTCGGACCAGTTCTGCACGGCCTGCTTCAACGCTGGGCGCCATCGGGAACACTCCAGCCGGGTAGCCAATCGGCTGCCACATCAGCGCCGATTTAGGAGCCAGCAGCCCGTCGAGCTTGTTGGCTATCGCCTGCCAGGGATTGATGACGCCGAGCGCACGACCCAGGTCTGCGGAGAAGCCGGGGCCATACGGGTCGGGCACACCTGTGCCGTTGACCGTGAGCAGCAACGCCTGACTCACTTGGGCGCCGCCCGACGGTGATTGACGCTGTTGACCTCGTCATCGTTGATGTACGGGTTCGCCATGATCAATGCCTTGCAGAGAGTTGCGAGCATGTCCAGTGCGTCGTAGCTGTTCCCATCGGCCATCTTCACCTTGCGCGTCAGCACCTTCGCCAGGGTGGTGATCTGATCCAGCGCCGATGAGGATACGTTGCCGCCCTCGGGGAATGCGTAGTCAGTCTCCAAGCCCAAGATGTTGGCGTCGTAGAGCATGGCGACACGGCGAAACGGCTCAGAGTTTCCGGCGTTGACGCCGTCGAGCTTGTCGAGGATGTTCTGCGCGCTGGCGCCGTCATTAGGTGCTGTCATGATGTCCTCAGTGGCCGGGGTTAGTAAAGCCGGAAATGCCAAGCTGCGCGCCGATGGCGGCGACAGCGTCTACGAGCGAGCGGCCACCAAGCTGCGGCCATGAGATGCGAAGCTGGTCGTACACCTCCGACACTTGCGCTTCTTCACTCTGCGGTTTTGTCACTGTTCCTCCTATGTGAATGCCACACCGAGCGGCGAATGCCACCGGGTCAAGTCCATCTGCGCTGTTCATGTCGCAGTTGCCGAATGGTGGTGCGCCGTCGGGCAGGCCGTCGCGTGCGCCGTAGCCCTGGCCGTCGGTGTACTGATGCGCGAGCTTGATGAGGTCGGGGTCATACGGGTTGGCGCCGTAGCCCGCCAAAATGAACTTGATGTCGCTTGGACGGCACTGCCACATTGTGCGTTCGTCGCCGAGGTTGGCGTAGCCGATGACGCGCTTCTCGTTGCCACCCAGCCAGCGCACCAGTTGGTTGTACTCATCGTTGAGCACGGCGCTCTGGTCGTAGTTGGGGTTGCCGCCCGACTCAAGGTCGATCATGGACACCATGCGTGGGTGCGGCCCGCCCGCATTGTTGACCATCGCCATGTGGTTGGCGACTCCGGTCTGTCCTGGGCGCCAGTAAAAATATACAATTATCAGGTCGAGCTTGCCCGCATCGCATGCGGCGGTCGCCCAGGCGTAATTCGCATCAAAGTTGGCGTCTAGATGCGTGCCGTCATTGCTACGGAAGGACAGCACGCGATAGCCAGCGTCGGTGTAGGAATCATCGACGGGACACTGAAACTCGCTGACATCAGCGAAGATTGTGCTAGTCACGGTTTCCTTCGGGAGGTAGTGATAATCGGTCCAGTACGGGCTGGTTTGGTTCATCGCGCCGCAGGTTTCGTCGCACACGCCGTAGGTTCCGTTGTCTTCCATCATTCGCCAGACACCGGGTGCGAGTTGAACGCGAACTTGCGTGTGGCTGTTCGCTCCACCGCCGTGGTGACCGACACTGACCACGGCCACGGCGTCGTCGGGCACGTCGTTCAGCGAGGCGACGGCGATGGTGCCGTAGGGGCCAACGGCTCCCGGCTCGGCGGGGCTGCCGGTGGCGTAGTCAAACCACCATGATTCAGTGCTGATCGGGTGGCCCCACTGCATCGCTGGGCCTTGAGTAAGCGCGGCCAGAATCATGCTGACGAGCCCGCTGCAATCGGTGCCGGCGTAGATGTTGTCGCCATCCCACGACCCGCCGTAGACGTAGCCCTGGCCGATGCGCTGGTTGAAGATCCTGTTAGCGAGGTCGATGTTTGAGAGAGGTATCACGGCGCGCCTTCGGGTCGTCTAGTCCTTGGAACTTCTCGGCCAGCATCTTTTTCATAGCGTCGATGTCGTGTGTGGTGTTGTCGGTGTCGCTCACCATCCGCTGCGAGCCCTCAGTTCGCGCATCGTCACCGCGTCGGCGGGCACGCGGTGGCGACGTGGCGGGAAGCGCAGCGCGAGGTCGCGGAACTGCTCAGCCAGCTCGGCCTTCGCGTCGTCGCTCAGTTCGTCGGTGAGCGGGTTAGGCAACGGTTCCCCTGTTGAGCAGGTTGAGATCCGCAAGCAAGCTGGCCCGGTCAAACCCGTCGATGGTCTTGCCGCTGCCGTTGAGCATCTCGTCGGTGAAATGCACGACGGCCACGTTAGAGAACCGCTGGTAGAACGCGCGGGTCATTTTGATGCTGCGGCCCCATGTCAGGATGTCGATGCTGTTGCCGTTGCGTGCGACTGCGGGAATGTAGTGGCCGCCGACGATGTCGTGGTGACCGCGCAGCGGAGTCCACGGCCCACCGTGGGCAAACTGGGTTTGCAGGTAATCGGGGCATTGGATGCCGATGCCGACAACCTGAAACAGGTACAGCGCCTGGAGCAATTCGTCCCAGTTGCCGGGGGTCAGGCCGACGTAGGCCGCGAGGGTGTGCCGTTTGCCTGCGTCGTCAATGATGCCGGTGTGCTTCCGGTAGCGGTAAAGCTCGGCCATGTCAGTGCCCTGGTCGGTGTTCGGGTCCGACGGGTTGTAGCCGGTGATATCGCTGTAATTCCGCAAAGCCGTCGCCGTGGTGAACGGAACGGTCACACCGCGCTCGGCGTTGAGAAGCCGGATTTCCTCGATGCTCCCCGCGACGGCGCAATCGCCGACCTGATCGTTACCCAGCATCATCGGAGTGATGAGGTTGCCATGGCCGAACCGCAGTGGTGGTGGTGGCAGGTTGGGCGCGAGGTAGTTGACCAGCCTGAGCTTCGGTAGCTGGGTGACCGGCTTCAGGCCAAACTTATAGTCCACTAATTCTCCTGATGGTCGCTGAATCGGCAGGCCCATACACCTCGGCCGTTGAGCAGGGCGCGGTCTATGTCGTGGCCCAGGGCGCTGTCATTGTCAGCGGGGATCAGTCCGGCTTGGAGTAGGGCAAGGTGGAGATTGTCTCGGGCGTGGTCATTCATGCAACGGCGATGAGCGGGACGGCACTGCTTGCCCATGCTCCTGACGCACACGTCGCAGAAAACGTGACCGATGAGGCACCGAGAGCGTCACCAAGAAGGTTCGGAACGTAAGCACCATTTGCGCCGGGCACGTTGTATCTTTGCGTTTTGTTATAACCGGAAATGGTTCCGTTAGTTGCGGGAAAAATCAAATTCACGACTCTGTTTTGACTCTTAATCCCGTTTATTGTTTGTGCCACTGACGTGCCCGATCCTGTGACTGTTGCCATTGTTCCGAAACTAGACACGTTAAAATACGAAACAGAGTCAACAGCTATGGCGACAGCATTACCGCCAGCACTGTTAACGCTAACGCTGAATGTTTGAGAACCCGTTGGTGGATTTAATAATCCATAAAAATATGACGTATATGGATAGGTTGATACATACTGATAACTGCCGATAAGGTTCAACGAAGTTGTCCCTATTTTTACTGATGAGATGGCAACGGTTCCAGTTCCACCAAATAAATTCGCTCCAACTATTACAGCGTTGCCCGAAATGTTGTGCGTCCAACTAAAAGATGTTCCAACGGTGTTAACTGAATTAGTTCCCGCGCCGGTGCTGTCATACACGACTTGCGGCCTAGCATTGCTGACCGGAACCGGAAACCCGCGCCCCATGCGAACCACGGTTATTCCTCGAAAATCACGTAGCACAGCACCGTGACGCTGGCGCTGGACGACGGCGTTGCCCTGATCCGCAAGCTGTAGCCGTTCTGCACTTCAGGCTCGCGCCCGAGCGGGAATTGCTGCGAGAACACCGTCGATAAATCAGAGGTCTGCGCAAGCAGTCGCGTCGCCGTGACGCTGCCTTCGGCCGATGCGTTGAACCCGGTTGCCGACGTGCCGGTCGACGCCAAGCTCGCCACGCCCGTGGTGTCGTTGTAGTTGGCGACAGTGCCGGCGGTGACGGTGGCGAACACCGTTCCCGTTTCCACCAACTCCATCTGCACGGGCGCGGCCGGGGCCGTGGTGAAGCGGTAGCCCCACTCGATGATGCGGATCTTTTGCGTGCCGGGTTTCAGTTGCAGAATCGTCTTGACCGTTCCCGACGTGCCCGACGTGGCCGTGCCGCTCATCGGCGATGACAGCGCGGTCGTGCTGGCGTTCCAGGTGATGTAGCAAGGGGCTGCCATGTGTTTGTCTCCTAGCTTGCGACGGTGAACGTTGAGTCGAATGCGGCTTCGGGGTACACCAACACGACCGGGCCGAACGGCAATTGCTGGCCGGTGACGATCCAGTCGTGCAGGTTGCCGATTTGCGCGTTGTACCCCGGCTGGCAGATCGTGACCTGCCAGTTGGCGCCGCCGTCCACGATGATCGGTTCGCACGATGACTGCACGCCGTCCTGGTGCAGCGAGGCGAGCAACGTCACCACCTCGGCGGCGTTGGCCATCGTGATCTGCACAGCCGAGTAGGTCGGCGGCGTGGTGAGGGTGGGGGTGATGGGCATGGGGCTCCTAAATCGTTGCGGCGCGTTGGACGGCGATGGACAGGGAGGGCTGCGCGGGTGTGACCGTCTTTGTGGTCGCGGCGGTCGTGGTCGCGGTGGTGGTGATGGTGGGCGTGACCGTCAGCGCGACGGCACCGTATCGGGTCTTACTGGCCGCCGTAGATACGACCGGCACGACCGACAGTGCAGCCGCTCCGAACGCTTTGCGGGTCGCCGCCGTGGGTGTGGTCGGCGTGACCGTCAGCGCGGCAGATGCGAACGCTTTCCGAGTCGCCGCCGTGGACGTGACTGGCGTGACCGTCAGCGCGGCAGATGCGGTCAGACGCTTGCCTGTCGCCGTGGACACGGTGGGCGTGACCGTCAGCGCGGCAGATGCGGTAATTGCTGCCGTGGTTTTCGTCGCAGTGGTGGTGATGGTGGGCGTGACGGTGAGTGACGAGGATGCGTAATGCTTGACCGTTGGTGAACCAAGCGCAGGGAACGGCGTAGTCGCCGGCGTGAAGGTGGACGTGTACCGGGCGTAGCCTTTGGTGACGCGGATTTCGTCTACATACCCATTAAAAGGTGTCGTTGCGCTCCCAAGTTTACCGACTGCAAACGAACTAGTGGCGGCATAGTTCGTTGAGTCTGACCAGGTGGAACCCTTCTGCACACCGTCAACGAACATCCTGGTCGAACCACCGGAACGGCTTACGGCGATGTGCTGCCAAGCCCCGGTGGTGATTGCAGCAGCGCCGCTATTGATCTGCTGAACATTGTCAATGTCCCAAAGCAGCACCCCGTTTGAAACAAGCAACCACTGAATATCTGGATTAGCGAACCCTACGTCAAAGCTCCCGTTAACCGGAAGCGATATTGTGTACAGCCACATCTCAATCGTGAAATCGCCCGTTCCGAAAGCAAAGGTCGACAACGCCGCGCTGGATGCAATATAGCTGTTTGAATTGGGGAAGCTGACCGATGCACTACCGAACTTTGACTGCGCGGTGGAGAGTATCGCGCCATTGATGGAGTTGAAGTTCGCCGCGAGGGATGACGAGTCGGTGAACGTGGTTGAACCGTTTGACCCGTCGGCGTGGAGCAGCGCAACAACCTGAGAGTAGGCGGCATCGCCTGTAGATACGACCGGGGTGACGGTGAGCGCAGCGTTGGCGTGGATGACCTTTGCCGCGCTGACCGTGCGCGCCGGGGTGACGGTGAGCGCCACGGCGGGCTTCGCGGTGAGCTTCGTCGCCGCCGTGAATACCGGCGTGACTGTCAGCAGCGCGCCCTTGGAGGTCTGGCGCACCTCGATGGCAATCTCCACTGGGGTCACGGTCAGCGATGCCGTGGCGTAGGCGCCGCGCTTGGCCGCGGCGACAAGAGCCGGGGTGACCGCCAGTGTGGACGACGCGAACCGGATGCGCTTGCCAGCAGTCGACACCGCAGGCGTCACCGTCAGCGAGGCGCTGGCGTGAATGACCTTGGTGACCGCAGCGGCACGCGACGGTGTGACGGTGAGCGATGCGCTGGCGATCTTGGCGCGCACACCCGATGTCGATACCGCTGGCGTCACCGTCAGCACACCGACAATCGACTTTATGCCCGTGCGGCCGGACACCAGAACTCTCGGCGACACCAGCAGCGACACATCCGCGAGGTAACGCACGCTGCTCACGATGAGCGATGCGCCCGAAACCATCGTCGTGGACGATTCCGGCGCAACCAGAACTGACGTTGACTCAGGTGCGACAACCGCGACGGGAGTGGTCATCTCACCTCATCTATGTCAGGACTGGCGCTGGCGAATTGTCACGTATTTTTGCGTGTCGTAGCGATTGTGCTGGCCGGTGGCGTTCGTGGTGTTGACCATGCACGACAGCAATGACTGCGTTCCGGCCGTGCCACCAGACACCTGAATCAGCACCGACGTTGTGGTCGAACTGTCGGCTACCTTGGTCAACGCGCTGTCACAGGTGACGGTGTAGGACGAGATGGTTTCGCCTGTGGCCAAGAAGCTCGACCAGTCGAAGGTAAACAGTCGGATGTCGTCAGGGTCTTTAACCCAGACACTCACGGTTAGCTCGCGGTCGGGATGCTGACAGCCAGCGAGGAGAGCTGGAGCGTGTCGCCCGAGGCCCAGGCTTTCGACGCGCTCAGAGCTGCTGAAAATAAGAAGGTTCCAGCGGTCGCCGCGCTCCACACCGAGATGTCGGTGATGGTCTCGGAGGTCGCGGTGCCGCCCGTTCCGTTCGTCCACGACGGCGTGTTGCTGAGCGCCAGGGCGCCGGCCGATGCCGTTGAGAACGTGGCAGCCACGCGGGTAGTCGTGGCCACGCTGGTGTTTGCGGTGCCCGCACTACCGGGCGCTCCGGTGTGAAGTAACGCGTAGCCACCTGAGTACGCCGTGGGCGCGGTGTTGGTGAGCGCGTTGAGCAGCGAGTTGGCGAATGTGGTGGAGAAGCCGTCAGCCATTGTTTTCGTCCTTGTCTTTCGTGTTGGCGGGAATTACCTCGGCGGTGGCCTCTACGTCCACCACGATGTTGATCTGGTCGGGCATGGTTGCTCCTATGTCGATGTGACGGTGTAGTCGGCCTCAACCTCGGCCTGGGTAAACAGCCGTGCGTATTGGCCGTCGGTGGCGAACCAATCGGTGTCGTGCACGATGATCGCGGGAAAGCCGCCCTTGGTTAACTGCATGCGCCACAACGTGTTCGTGTCGTCCAGTGGATCTGCCTCGATGATGGGAAGCCAGCCGGTCGCGCGCATGACTCCCATGCCCTCGTATACGTCGGCGAACGTCGCGCCGGTGAAGTGCCAGCCCAGAAACGGATTGGCAAGTCCGGTCACCGAGTCGGCGACGTTCGGTGTGAGCGTGTGAGTCGTCATGATTTCCCCTTACTGATAGGCCAGGATGAACACGGCGCCAGGCGCTCCGGCCCCGCCAAACGGATTGCCTTGCCCGCCACCGCCGGGTGCGTTTGCCGCTCCTGCGGCGCCTCCGTAATACGTGTTGCCGTTAAATGCGGTGTTTCCTGGACTCATGCCAGCGGAGTAATACCACGAGCCCAAAATGCTTGACGCATATGCGTATCCGTAGGTGCTGCCGCCAGCAGTTCCACCGGCTCCGCTCACGGTGGTTCGCCCGGTCGCTACAGCACTGGAGGGGTATGCCGCTCCCTGCGCTGCGCCGCCCGCGCCCACTGTCACCGCAACGGTGGACAACCCGGTCGCTGTCCATGTTCCGGTCGCCCACTGGCCAGCCAGGCCGCCCGTGTAATACGTGCTTGTCGTTGTCGTGGTGAACATTCCACCGCCGCCGCCCACCACAACCACGTCCAATTTGGTTGCCCATGTCGGCACCGAGTAGCTAAATGTTCCCGCCGTCGAGAACGTCGTCAGCACGGGCGGGTAGGCCGTGGACGCGTTGCCGCCGGACAGGGCGAGCCACGGTGTGACTGCGGCGTAGGTGGGGCTGGCGATGGTACTCGGAGCAATAGTCGATAGAGACTGTTGCAATACCACTGCGATGCCAGCGGTGTATCCCGCGCTGACTGTTGCGGCAAAGGTCACCGAGCCGACAGTTGAGGAATCGCCAATGACGATGTTGCCCGAGTATGTTGCGTTGCTGCTATACAGGAATCGTTGCGTCTTGGTGTAACCGCTCAATGTGGCGGCGCTGGACAATGATGTGCCACAAATTGCGTTGACGACGATGCCGCCCGTCACTCCGGTTGCGGTGACCGAAGGCGACGTGCTGCTGCCATATGACGTGGTCACCGTTGAGGCTAAGCCGGTATTGAGGTATGAAACGCTGTCGCCAGCAAGCGAGTTGTTGATGGTTCCACTGAACGTCGCCGTCACGGTGACCGTTTGTGTTCCACCGGAGACATTTGCGAGGCCGAACATTTGAAGCAAACCACTGTTCGCGGTGTTATTTGGAGAAACCGAGCCAAGCGATGTCATGGTGACGCCGCCGTAGGTGACGGTAATTGAGGACACCGAACCCGACAGGTTGAGTTGCGCGAACGCTGACACGACGACGTAGGCCCCCGCCGTCGCGGTGTGTGACCAGGAAATCGTGGAAGACGACGAGGTCTGGTTATTCAGGTGCGCGCCAGCACCGGCCGCATCGTAAGCAACAGAACTGGCCGCCCTACTCGCACCCAGCCGCTGCGGATACATGCCCGACGCAGTAATCGCCGGAACCAGCGAGGTCTGCCCGACGAGGTTGTAGGTGCCGCTGCCCACGACGACCAGCTCGACGGCGTACACGTCACCTTGGAACACGCCGACATACGGACTCACCGCCGCCGTGGTGTTGCTGCCCGTCAGCGAACTGGTGATTGTCAGCATCGTCTGCGCGGTGTTGGCGAGCGTGCCGGTAAAAGTCACGATGAACGGGCCGCCGTAGGCGGCGGTAATCGGATTGACCGCGACGACACTGACGTTGCCGGTGCCGATGCCCGACAGCGCGGCCAGCGCCGTCTGCACAGTCGCGGCTGAATCGTTCCATTGCAACGTCGATGTGGTGGCCGAGCCGAACGTCAGCTTGTAGGTGCCGCCGGTCGGCGTGCCGAGGTTGACCGTCTGCACGGCGCACGCCGTCACCGTGCCCGACGTGGTGGTGTTGGGGATGGTGTAGTAGTTCCACAATACTGACGAACCGCCGGCCACTGAGCCTTGCAGGTTCGGCGTCGTGTACACCCATGACAGCGCCCCGGTGGACAGGTTCATCGCGTACAGGTTGAAGTAGAAACCTGTCAGCGTGGACATACTGCCGCCGCTGGGGTAGCCCAACCACGCGAACTGGTCTTTCTGCGCGGCGACATCGGGAATGGAAATCATGCCGATGACCGAACCGGCCTGCGTCACTGCCGTTGTCGGCATCGTCGTGCTGACCGTGGATAGATGAAAAGTAGGGTCCAGAGTCGGGTCGACGTTGTTGGCGATCTGCTTGGTGGTCGCCTGGCCCTTGTTGAAACCGTCGGTGGTTTGGGAGAACGCAGCTAGCGAGTTGCCGGGTGGCGTTCCCGGTTGGGCGCCAGACGATGCCGGCGGCGCATAGCCGATAAAGCCTTTCGTGAATGCCGTCCACTGATTCTGGATTGCCGTCAGCGAGCCGGTGGTTTGGCCGCTGATGTTGCCGACAAAACTGTTGGCCCATTTTTGGAGATCGTCACCGATATGGGCGCCGCCTAGTACCGGCAGCATGTTCGCGGTCGGGATGAGTTTGAGCGCGGTTTCAATGCTGGCTATGGTCGTTCCGGCCTGGCCCAGCGCGGTGTTGATGCTGTTGATGATGTTTTGCTCGGTGGCGGTCACGCCGGTGATAAAACTCGCCGGAATGGATTGCAGCGCGGCATTAAGGTCGGTCAGCGCATGATTCGTGCCAGAGCCGCCGGTTATCAGGTTGATCACGTCGTCAATGATTCGCTGCGCGAGCTTGATGGCCGCGACGACATCGGCGATGACGGTGCCGCCGATGCCGTTGATGAGGGCTTCAATATCGTTGATCGTTTGAAGCACCGGGGCGAGCGCGGTCTCCAACGCCGCAAGTTGCTCCTGCCAGCCCGCCGGTAGAACGCCGTTGAGCGCCCGGATGATTGCCTCAACCACCAGCTTCGTCATCGCTGCGGGCAGTTGTTGCGCCCAGTACTGAAGCTGATGCTCGGCTAGAAGAAACTGCTGCTGGCGGTTGTAGCTGTCATCGTGGATGCCGGGGTTCGGCGTGATCGGATAGGTCACGGGCTACACCGGCAAGGCGAGAACCTGGAACGACGTGGTCGCGGCCGACGTCGTCCAAGCGTCGGTGGTGGATGCGACCTGCTGCGCATAGAGCACGATGGTGGCCGTGGTTCCCGCCGAGACCTGGCCGTAGGTGGAACCTGAGCCGGTCGGCACGTTGGACGTCAACACCGGAGCCTGGGTCGCCGTACCCGGTGCGCTGTATCCGATGCCGACCTGCTGGCCACTGGAGTTGCCGATGTAGGCGTAGAGGTTGCACTGGGTGTTAACCGTGCCGGTGACGATGCACTGGCCCGAGACCACCGGGAAGAAGTTGTAGGGCTGGGCGGGGATGACGATCTGCGCAAGCTGGCGTGGACCGGCAGTGTTGCCCGACGTTGCCGAAATGGACGTCGGGAAGTACACCGCGCCCTTCGGTGGCGGCACCGGGCTGAACTTGCTGGTGGTGGCATTCCACATCAGCGTGAAACCGTTGGCCAGCGCCAGCGTTCCGAGCCCCGACGGTGCGCTCGTTGTCGCCGTGGATGTACCGGCGACGTAATCGGTGGATGCGCCGATGCTGTAGCTTCCAGTGCTGCCGGTAGCACCCGCGGGCAGACCCAGGTTCAGCGAGTAGGTGGACGCCACTCCTGCGCCACCTGCGGTCAACTGCGTCAACGTCGCAGTGGCCGAGCTTCCCGCCGACAGCGTGGTCACGGTGCCGATGGAAATGGTGGGCGGCAGGCCGGGTGTGCCGTTGACGAGCGCGGGAAGCGTGCCGAGGCCACCGGATGGCGTGATGGTGAGGGTGGCGATTCCCGTCGTCGGGTCGAATGCGTTGTTCAGTGTCAGCGTGCAGTTGTCAACGACGAGCGAGTTACCGCTTACCGAGATGCTCATAGTGTCCTAGTGGCTGCTCAGAGTGATGATTTGGAACGCCTTCTCGAAGCTCACGAGCTTGCGGTATAGCTTGGCCAGTGGCGATTCGACCAGAGATCCGTCGCCCACGGTGATCTCCATTTTCCCCAGCCGCGTGGTGCGGTCATCGGTGAAGAC
>Ga0114960_10000220_pt1 | contig 46720 bp, 41 predicted proteins | sample C_130625_MF_Meta_FD_92637 | JGI IMG/M metagenome (GOLD analysis project Ga0114960, IMG submission 92637) | Freshwater microbial communities from Lake Croche, Canada to study carbon cycling - C_130625_MF_MetaG | ecosystem: Environmental > Aquatic > Freshwater > Lake | place: Lake Croche, Canada...
CCTGTGAAAAAAGCGGCCCCTGCAAAGACAGCTACCAAGGCGGCTCCTGCAAAAGCGGTTGCGAAAGCAGCACCTGTGAAAAAAGCGGCCCCTGCAAAGACAGCTACCAAAGCGGCTCCTGCAAAAGCGGTTGCGAAAGCAGCACCTGTGAAAAAAGCGGCCCCTGCAAAGACAGCTACCAAGGCAGCTCCTACCAAAGTGGCTCCTACTAAAGCGACGCCTGCAAAAGGAACTGTAAAAGCAGCCACTGCCCCCACAAAAGCAAATGAACCAGTTAAACCTGTTGAAAAATACGTTCCTCCCGTAAAGGCAGCACCAAAAGTGCCAACGGCTCCTGTTAAACCTGTTCGAAAAACTGAAGAGCCTATCAAAGAAATAAAAGTGCCTAAGATTACTGCAAAAGGAAGCGTTCCTTACCAACCCGGATATGTGCCAATGGAAAAGAGAAAAGAGGTTGAAAAATCAACTGAAACTTTGATTAGGTATACAGATGCTGAATTGTTAGAATTTAAAGAAGTTGTCTTAAAAAAATTAGAAGAATTAAAAAATCAGGTAGCCTATTACAAAGACCAAATGAGACATACCGGTGCTTTTGGAGGTGATATAGACGATGCAAGGTATATGACGATGGAAGATGGTACCGTGAGTATGGAAAGAGAATTGTTAGCAAGTAAGGTAAGTCAAAACATTGGAGTGATCCAAAAACTTGAATTTGCCTTAATGCGTATAGAAAATAAAACATATGGCATTTGTAGGGTTACCGGCATGAAAATACCTAAAGAACGTTTGCTATCAGTGCCACATACGACAACAACCGTTGAAGGAAAAGGAAGTGAGAAAAAATAACGCAAACATTTATTTTACTTCCTGCATTTCAATTAATTTCCTGTAATACCCATTTTGAGCAATTAATGCATCATGGTTACCCCGTTCTACGATGGAACCTTTTTGCAATACAATAATTTCATCAGCATGACGAATGGTGGAAAGTCGGTGTGCAATAACAATGGAAGTTCTGTTTTGCATCATATTGTTGATGGCTTCTTGCACTAATTTTTCACTTTCTGTGTCCAAAGCGGATGTAGCTTCATCTAAAATTAAAATGGGAGGGTTTTTTAATACGGCTCTCGCAATGGTTAATCTTTGACGTTCTCCACCACTTAATTTACTTCCACGATCACCAATCATGGTAGAAAAGCCATCTTCCTTTTTGGAAATAAATTCAAATGCGTTTGCAATTTTTGAAGCAGCGACAATTTCATCATGAGTCGCATTGGGCATTCCTAAAGCAATATTGGCAGCAATTGTGTCATTAAATAAAATAGGTTCTTGGGTGACAATACTAATTTGTTGTCTAACACTATGTAAGCTATAGGCTTTTATATTTTTTCCATCAATCAACAATTCACCACTACTTACATCATGAAAGCGAGGTATTAAGTCTGCTAAAGTACTTTTACCGGCTCCTGATGCACCTACTAGTGCAATGGATTTTCCTTTTTGTATTGTCAAATCAATATTTTTCAATATCGATATGTCCTGGTAAGAAAATTGAACATTTTTAAATTCAATTGAATCAGCAAAGCCAAAAAGTTCAATGGGATTGTTAGCTTCCTCCACAATAATGGGGGCTTCTAATACTTCATTTAATCGGTCTAAAGTGGCCGTCCCTCTATTCACATTATAAAATGATTGAGATAGGGCTTTTGCAGGATTAATAATTTGTGAAAATAAGGCAACATATCCTATGAAAGCACTACCTGATAAGATCTCTCCACTTAACACCAACCTCCCCCCAAACCAAAGCACACCACATAAAATAATGACGCCTAAGGACTCAGACAGGGGAGATGCCAAGTCCCTACGGTATAAAATTTTATTTTTTATAAAAAATATTTCATCAATCAATCCAAAAAAGTTTTTCTTTACGCGCCCCTCAGCATTAAACGCTTTAATAATTCTTAACCCTGTTAAGGTTTCCTCCATCTGGGTCATTATTTCGCCCCATTTTATTTGAGCTTGATTGGTTTGTTTTTTTAAGCTTCTACCAATTCTTCCAACAATAAGCCCTGCTAATGGTAATAAAACAAAAACAAATAAAGTCAGCTTTACACTAATTACAAATAAAACAACAATGATCCCAATTATATTTAAGGGTTCTTTAATCATTCCTTCTAATGCACCTATTATAGAGGTTTCAAGTTCAGCAATATCATTGGAAGACCTACTTAAAATATCTCCTTTGCGTTGTTCAGTAAAATAGCCAATTGGTAATTGTAAAATTTTGTTGTATAGTAATTTTGAATACTTTTTAGTTACAGCGTTGCGGATGGGCGCTAAAAAGTAAAATGATAAGTATAAAAACAAATTCTTTAACAGAACAGCAATAATAATACCCAAACAAATCCAAGCTAAAGCATAGGCTTTTCCATAGTGCGTAATTTGATTTTGTAAAAATACATATACCATGTCTTTTATATTGCTTGCATCAGTGGTCAAGTTGGAAACAGTACCATTCAAATTTCCTTTTCCAAAGATTAAATCCATAAAAGGGACAAGCATACTTAAGGAAAAAAGGCTAAAAATGATAGAAAGTGAAATAAACAAGGTGTACAAAACCATATATAATTTGTACTCCTTTATATAACTTATGATTCTTAAAAATTTCTTCATGTATAAACTATTCAACGAAATTATGAGCAAAGTAACTAATTTTACATTGAATCAACGATTTTGATTATTATGGAAGAAGGTAAAAGACAAAAACAGGTTGCAGGTGCAATTCAAACAACCTTAAATGATATTTTCTTAAAATTGGGATTAACTATTATGGATGGAGGAATGGTATCCATTTCATCTGTAAAAGTAACCCCCGATTTATTAGAAGCGAGAATTTATCTTAGTTTATTTCAAGTTGTTGACACAAAGGCTTGTTTTAAAAAAATTGAAGCCCAAAGTTGGGAAATTAAAAAAAGACTAGGGGATGAAATGAAACATGCACTAAGACGTATCCCTGTGTTGCATTTTTATGTGGACGATACCTTAGATTATGTTTTTAAAATGGAAGAGATTTTAAAAACTTTATAAGTGCACTTTTTAATCGCATGGCGTTATTTTAGAGGTAAGTATGCTTTTCAAGCAATACAAATTATTGCATGGGTCAGTGTCTCTGCTATTGCAATAGGCACAGCTGCATTAATTACTATTTTGAGTGTTTCCAATGGGTTTACAGAAGTGGTGAAAGGATTGTATGCTGATTTTTATGCAGATGTTCGTGTCACTCCAAAACAAGGAAAGTTTTTTACCATTGATGAAATGCAATATGAACAATTAAAGCGTATAGTGGGCGTAAATGCGATAAGTAAAGTTGTTGAAAATAGGGTCTTACTCGTAAAAGGAGGGTATCAAACAGTTGCCCTGCTTAAAGGAGTTGAAAATTCATATGGTGAAATTAATCAAATTGGGAATCATTTGAAAAGAGGTGCCTATGCAATAGGGGATTTACAAAGCCCTTTGTTAACAATGGGTATTGGTGTAGAACATAAATTAGGTTTGATGCAACAATTGATTGGGGATACAGTTCAGTTGTATGCGGTAAACAGAGCTGGTAAAACAATTTCAAGCATTGATCAACTCAATACATTGACAGCAAAAGAGGCAGGTGTTTTTTCTGTGCAACAAGAATTTGATGATCAATATGTTTTTACCAATTTAGGGTTTGCTCAATTTCTTTTTGATGTACAATCCAACCAAGTGACTGCACTTGAATTTTCAATTTCAAAAAATGTTGCTGAAGAAAAAGTAATAGCCACCATACAAAAAATAATAGGCCCTAATTTTATAGTACGCAATAAGTACCAACAAAATATTGATTTGTACAAAATCATGCAAGTTGAAAAGTGGATTATATTTTGTATTCTATCTTTAATCATGTTAGTAGCCTCCTTTAATTTGGTAGGTGCAATAACCATGTTGGTTTTAGAAAAACAAAAAGACATTCAAGTATTTAATGCAATGGGGGCAACCTCCTGGGATGTGCAAAAAATATTTTTACTATTGTCAACCATAATGGCTTTTTTAGGAGCGATTATTGGAGGTGGATTAGCGAGTATATTTTGTTGGTTGCAATACCAATTTCATTTTATTAAATTGGGAGGTGGTTCCTTTGTGATTGACTATTATCCCATAAAACCAATGGCTATTGATTATATAGCGATAATGAGTTTAGTGGTTGTCATCGCACTGGGTGCAGGGTGGGTTCCCGCACGTAATGCAGCTAAAAAAATGCAGGAGCGTATTGATTAATAATCACCTAAAGTTTCGGCTAACTGACCAAGTGCACTAGCTAGTTGAGCGTCATTTGGCGCAATACCATGCCATTCGTGTCCAGTTTCCATAAAATCAACACCTTTGCCCATGGTTGTTTTCATTAAAATAACAATGGGTTTACCTTGGCCAGTGAATGATTTTGCTTTTTCTAAAGTTGCAACAATCTCATCCATATTATGCCCATCCATATTAAATACGGTCCAATTAAAAGCGGTAAACTTTTCTTCCAAACTATCAAGGTTTAACACTTTGCTCAGTGGCCCATCAATTTGTTGTCCATTTACATCGATGGTGGCAATATAATTATCTACTTTATTGTGTGCAGCAAACATGATCGCCTCCCAATTTTGCCCTTCTTGTAATTCACCATCACCATGCAATGAATAAATGATTCTATCGTCATTGTTATATTTTTTACTAAGTGCTGCACCAATTGCCACACTCATCCCTTGACCTAGAGAGCCACTTGCAATGCGAATTCCTGGTAAATGTTCATGCGTTGTTGGGTGCCCTTGTAAACGAGAATTTATTTTACGAAAAGTAGATAATTCCTTGGTATCAAAAAAACCATATCTTGATAAAACAGCATAGAAAACAGGAGAAATATGACCATTCGATAAAAAGAAAATATCTTCATTTTTGCCGTCCATTGTAAAATGAGTATCCAATTTCATTACTTTAAAATACAGGGCAGTTAAAAAATCGGCACAGCCTAAGGAGCCACCTGGGTGACCACTTTGTTGTGCATGGACCATTCTTACAATGTCTCTTCTTATTTGAGAGGCAATTTTTGTCAATTCAATTGTTTCCATAGTATACATATCTATTGCACAAAGATAACTAAAAAAAAGACTTATGAAGAATACGATGATTTACTTAGCTTTGTATACTCAAATAATTGATTATGTCAGACGAATTAAAGAAAATCATTACGGAGGCCGAAGCAGGGATGAAAAAGGCCATCAATCACTTGGAAATTGAGATTTCTAAAATAAGGGCTGGAAAAGCAACCCCCTCCATTTTGGAAGGTATTAATGTGGATTATTACGGAACGCCAACACCCATTAGCCAAGTCGCAAATATTCAAGTATTAGATGCCCGAACGATTAGTATACAACCTTGGGAAAAAAATATGTTAGCCCTAATTGAAAGAGCTATTATGGCTGCTAATATTGGCATTACACCTCAAAATGATGGAATTAATATAAGATTGTTTATGCCTCCTTTGACCGAAGAGCGTCGAAAAGAATTGTTTAAAAAAGCAGCTGCTGAAGGAGAGCATACCAAAATTGCCATTCGTAATATCAGAAGAGACCATATTGAGAAAGTGAAAAAATTACAAAAAGAAGGAACTAGTGAAGACATTTGTAAAGGTGCCGAAGAAGAAATTCAAGCTTTAACTGATAAGCAAATTGCTTTGGTTGAAAAACACCTTGAAGCGAAAGAAAAAGAAATTATGACGGTTTAATTTTTTTTGATTTCCAAAACTTGATTGGGTTTACATTCCCTTTGTTTACAATATAAACACCTAAAAGAATTAGCAACAAGGCAGCTATTTGTAACAAACTCAAGCTTTCTCCATCCAACAAACCCCATGCAACCGCTACAACAGGGATGCCATAGGTTACGAGTGATCCAAATAAAATACCTGCTTTTTTTACTAAATAATAAAATAATATCGTTGCAATTGAAGTGCCAACAATGCCAAGTAAACAACAAGCCAGTAAGGATTTGGTGACCAATGCATTAGTTACATTATTCAAAAAAAAACCCGTAAAATAAAGGACAATTCCACTTGGGATCATTAAAAAAGCAAAAGCGGTAGAAGCAATTGTCAAAGCGCCTAAATTTTGTAAATAGCGACCTACGATATTCACATTAATCCCATACAACAAAGTGGCAAGTAAAACCAATGCTGCAAAAGATAAATTGTGAAAACTTACATCCTTTCCTGCAGCCAGTAAAAAAATAAGTCCGACAAATCCAATCAACAAACCGAATATTTTAACATAATTAGTTTTCACTTTAAAAAAAAGGACACCTACAACGATAGTAAACATGGGAGTGAGTGAATTTAAAATGCCCGCTAATGAACTGTCAATTTGTGTTTCTGCAACACAAAACAAAAATGCGGGTATAAAATTTCCTAAGACGCCCGAAAATAAAACGAGGCCTATTTTTTTTGCAGGTATTTTAACGATTGTTTTAAAGGCAAATGGCAGTAAAACGAAGCCGGCGGATAGCATTCTCAAGGAAGCTACTTGGTAAGGGGTATAGGCTTTTAACCCTTCTTTCATGAGGATAAAAGAACTTCCCCATACAAAAGATAATATGGTAAATACAAGCCAATTTGCCCACTTAGCTTTCATTGTAAAAAAATTTTTTCAAAGATGCTCCATTTTTAACTAAAAGTGGATAAAAATTAAAGTATTTATATAGAATGTAATTAGGTTTCCTTTTCTTTGTAACTTATGAGTCAGCATGTAAATTATTCGATAAAAGTAGATCAATTTGAAGGTCCATTTGATTTACTATTGTTTTTTATTGAGCGGGATGAAATGGATATTTACAATATTCAAATCACTAAAATTATCAATGATTTTTTGGATTTTATTCATCAGCAAGACAAGCTTAACATTGAATTAAGCAGTGAGTTCATTCTGTTTGTCTCAACCCTTATGCGGATAAAAGCAAAATTATTATTGCCCAGAAAAGAGATTGATGATCAAGGAAATGAAATTGACCCAAGACAAGAACTAATTGATAAAATATTAGAGTATAAAAAGTTCAAAGAAGCTGCTGTTCAAATGGCCGATTTAGAAGCTACTAGAATGTTGATGATGAAGCGCGGAAATATTCATAAAGAAATGTCAATGGTTGGGGAAGAGGCTGCCGAAGGAACAGAATTGCAAACGGTTACTTTGTTTAAATTAATGAAGTCATTTGAAAAAGTAATGCTTCGCTTGCAAGACCGGCAGCTTAAGCCTGTTCATACAGTCGTTAGGTATAACTATACCATGGAAGGAAGTAGGCAACATTTACTTGATTTAGTTGCATTTGAAAAAACGGTATCTTTTGAAAAGGTATTTGATATTTGTGAAGATAGGGTACACGCTTTATTTTTGTTTTTATCCATCTTAGAATTAGCACAACAGAAATACATGAAATTGTTGGTAGGCGAAGGAAGAAATAATTTTATCATCGAATGGAATGAAAACAGAGCAGAAGATATTGATGTTAGCTTAAACTAATTATGGAAAGATTATGCTTCTGTAAGTATCGATTTTCCCATCATCGTTTTAACAGCCAATGCAATTGCATTGGCATCGAATTGACACTCCTTATGCAATTCCTTCAGGCTACCATGTTCAACGATCACATCAGGTATGCCTAATAGTTTAATTTGGCTTTGGTATCCATTCAAATTCATGAATTCTAAAACGGCAGTTCCCATACCTCCTACGATTGTACCATCTTCTACTGTGACTATTTTTTTGAAATTTTGAAACACTTCGTGTAACATTTCTTCGTCTAAAGGCTTTACAAATCGGAGATCATAGTGCGCAGGGTCAATGCCCTCGGCCCTTAAATTGCGAATGGCAGTTTGAGCAAAATTACCTGGATGTCCAAATGAAACGATCGCTATCTCATGACCCTCTTTTAATTTTCTTCCTTTGCCAATGGGTAATTTTTCATAAGGCTTTTTCCAATCTACCATAACACCTTCACCACGCGGATAACGAATAACAAAAGGTAAATTAATTTCAGGTAGTTGTGCTGTAAATAGTAAATTTCTTAATTCTTGTTCATTCATGGGTGCAGCGATAATCATATTGGGGATGCACCTAAAAAAAGCAATGTCATAACAACCATGATGCGTTGGGCCATCTTCACCAACCAGTCCAGCTCGATCCAAGCAAAAAACAACAGGTAATTTTTGAAGGGCAACATCATGAATGACTTGATCAAAAGCCCTTTGCATAAATGAACTGTAAATATTACAAAACACTTTCATTCCTTGTGTGGCCAAGCCTGCGCTTAGGGTTACTGCGTGTTGTTCACAAATACCCACATCAAAAGAACGATGTGGCATGGCTTCCATCATAAATTTTAAGGATGATCCACTTGGCATTGCAGGAGTGACACCCATGATGAGTGGATTTTTTTCAGCTAAATCTAATAAGGTGTAGCCGAATATATCTTGGTATTTAGGAGGCTGAGGGGTATCAATTTGTTTTTTAACAATTTCGCCTGTTACTTTATCAAAAAGGCCGGGGGCATGCCATTTTGTTTGGTCTTTTTCAGCCAGCGCAAATCCCTTCCCTTTGATAGTAACAATGTGTAAAATTTTTGGTCCAGGTATTTCCCTTAGGTCTGTTAAGGTGTCAACCAATTTGGTAATATTATGGCCATCAATGGGCCCAAAATAACGCAATTTCAACGCTTCGAATAAATTGCTGCTTTTGGATACCACTCCTTTTAGTCCTGCTTCAACTTTAGAAGCCATTTCTCTGGTAAAATGACTGCCAACGGGCAATTTTCCCATTAGTTGCCACAATTCATCTCTAAACTTATTATAAGTAGGTGAGGTACTAATATCTGTTAAGTATTCTTTTAAAGCACCCACATTGGGGTCAATACTCATACAATTGTCATTCAAAATAATCAGGATATCACTATCTGCAACACCAGCATGATTCATCGCTTCGAAAGCCATTCCAGCTGTCATGGAACCGTCTCCAATGATGGCAACTGATTTTCTATTCTCCCCTTTGTATTTTGCAGCCATCGACATTCCTAACGCTGCGGAAATGGAGGTGGAAGAATGGCCTACCCCAAAAGTGTCATAAGGACTTTCCGTTCTTTTCGGAAACCCACTCATTCCTTTATATTTTCTGTTGGTAACAAAATAATCCCTTCTTCCTGTCAATATTTTATGGCCGTAGGCTTGATGCCCAACATCCCAAACCAATTGGTCATAGGGTGTATTATACACATAGTGTAAGGCTACGCTTAGTTCAACAACACCTAAACTTGAAGCAAAATGTCCCCCTTGTACGCTAACTACGTCAATAATATATTGTCGCAATTCGTCACACACTTGGTGTAACTTGTCCCTTGACAATTTTTTAAGGTCATTAGGTGAATCAATCTTACTCAATAAGGGTCCAGCCTCAAAGTGCATGTGCAATAGTTATGTTGTAAAAGTAAGTTAATAACACAAATAATGCTTAAAAGTTTAGCCAAAATTAGCCTACCTCCTTTTATTGATAAATATTGCCTTTAAAAATTTTAGGACCTCCAAAAGCCAAAGGATTGTTTTAAATTTGATTCTTATGAAAAAGCTACCTTTTTTTTATTGGATTTGTCAAATAGTGGGTTGGGTTAGCTACGCTTTAACCATTATTTTGTTTGCATATGTACTTGAAAAACAGCTAAGTGTTGTTTTTATAGAAAGAATTTTAGTGAGTGTTTTATTAGGCATTCTTTTTACACATTTACTCAGAAAAACATTAATTAGAAACAATTTAAAACCACCCGCCCCCGCCAAATATTGGTGGAAAACTTTTGTGCTTGTCTTGTTTTTCTCTTTTTCATTTAGTTTGATTTCCAGTTCCTTAATCGAAATTTTTAGACTTTTCGATCCAGGAAGAGAATCCATTAAGGCAGGAAACAATGCTTTTATTTTCTCAATAAAAGAAATCATTAAAAATTGGAATGGGGAACGTTTACTAAGGCGATTGTTGTTTAGCTTGATTTTAGATACCCCCATTTTTTTTGTTTGGATTTCCATCTATATCTTATGGCATTATATTGAATTCACAAATAAGGAAGAAATAAAAAAAGTAAAATTAGAAACCCTTATTAAAGAACTAGAGTTAAAGACCATCAAATCACAAATAAATCCTCATTTTATTTTTAATGCTTTAAATAGCATTCGAGCATTGGTTGATGAGGATCCAAATCGTGCAAGACAGGCTATTACAGAGCTGAGTAATATTTTAAGGAGTAGTGTTCAAACGGATAAAGTAGAAATTACTAGTTTTGAAAAAGAATTAGCCATTGTAAAAGATTATTTAGCACTCGAATACATACGTTTTGCAGATCGACTCAAAATTATATATGAAATTGAACCTGAAAGTTTACAATTTCAATTTCCTCCAATGATGCTTCAGACATTGGTTGAAAATGCAATAAAACATGGGCTTAGCAAACATCCTGGAGATTGCATCATAAAAATTGTAGCCAAAGCAGGTCCTCAAAAGCAAACCATTGAAGTAATCAATTCAGGAATATTACAATTTGCAGACCATGATGGGTTTGGTTTACAAAGCACTAAAGAAAGATTAAAAATTTTATACGGAGGGGATGCCTTATTTGATATTTATCAACTGTCGTCCAATCAAGTTGCTGCCAAATTAGAAATACCCTATCCATCCGCTTTAAATAAAAATTAAGTTATGTCCATAATCCCTGTGAAAACAATTATTGTAGACGATGAAAGATTGGCTAGGAATGAATTAAAAAAGCTCTTAACACTACATCCTGAAATTCAAGTGGTGGATGAAGCGAATAATGTGGACGAAGCGATTGAAAAAATTGATATTCAACACCCCGATTTGGTTTTTTTAGATATTCAAATGCCAGGTAAAACAGGGTTTGACTTATTGTTAGCCATAGAAAAGGCGCCTAAAGTAATTTTCACCACCGCTTACGATGAATTTGCTTTAAAAGCATTTGAGGTGAACGCCTTGGATTATTTATTAAAGCCTATTGACCCCAAAAGACTTGCAGACGCCCTTACTAAATTGCAATTAGAAATTGAATTAGCACAAGCAAATTTAATGGGAATCCAACGGGGTCCTCTTGCCGAAATGGATCAAGTATTTGTAAAAGATGGCGAAAAATGTTGGTTTGTTAAGTTAGGGGATATTAGGTTATTTGAAAGTGTCGGAAATTATGCTAAAGTATATTTTGCAACGAATAAACCACTCATCTTAAAATCCTTGAATGCCTTAGAGGAACGTTTGGATGAACGGGTATTTTTCAGGGCAAATCGAAAACACATTATCAACCTACATTGGATTGAAAAAATTGAGCCTTATTTTAACGGTGGATTGTTAGTTGAACTTAAAGGGGGAGAAAAAATTGAAATAAGCCGAAGACAAACTGTCAAATTCAAAGAAATGATGAGTTTTTAGTTCATGCTTCGTACCCAACAAAACTATTTATTGAAACTGTGAATAACTTGCGCCATTTCCTTAATCAAGGAAGGATCTTTTTCAACCGCATTACCAACTACGATAATATCGGCACCTGCTATACAGTTTTCTTTGGCTTTTTCAACAGTGGTTATGCCTCCCCCAACAATGAGTGGGATGGTAGTAAATTTTGCCACTGCTTGAATCATTGCAGTAGAGATTGGACGAAGTGCGCCACTTCCTGCATCCATATAAATCAATTTCAATCCTAACATTTCCCCTGCCATAGCGGTGCAAATAGCAATATCATTTTTAGTAGCAGGAATCGGATGGGTGTTGGATATATAGGATACCGTTGTTGGCATCCCACCGTCAACCAACATATAACCTACAGGAATAATTTCTAATCCACTTTGTTTTACAAAAGGGGCACTAATTACGTGTTGTCCTATTAACAATTCTGGATTGCGTCCTGAAATTAAAGAAAGGTAAAGCAAAGCGTCTGCTTTAGGGGTAATTTGGTCTGGAGAACCAGGAAATAAAATGACGGGAATCGTACATATTTCTTTAATGGTAGCCACCACTTGCTCTAAGGTATCCGTAACGACCAAACTTCCTCCAACAAAAAAGTAGTCAACCTGCGAGGACACAGCAATTTCGATGGTTGAGTGTAATGTGTTTTGATCTAATTTATCAGGATCAATTAATACTGCAAAAGCTTTATGTGCGCTGGTTTTTCCTTTGCTAATAAGTTGATATATCTGCTTGTTCATGGTGAATCCTGATTAAGATTTCATTTATAGGAACCCAAAAATATCATATTTAAAGTAATGTCTACTCAACAATCAGATTATATTACAAAAAAATCGGTTAAATAAAGATTTTTTTTCTCAAGAAACTAACATCTAATGGGGATAAATCATCAAATTCAATAGCATTAAGTACTTGCACATTATTCACATCAATTTTCCACAGCTGTTGATATTTACGGAAAGGAAGTATGGAAAGAGTGGGATATTTTCGTATACCCATCTAAGTTTCCAAAAAACTTAATGGGCAACATATCGAATACCCAAAAAATTGAACCCGACCATGGCCAACCCAAAAACAAAAACCACCGCGAAAAAAGGTTTAGAATTTTCTCGCCGCTTTACAAAAGACAATGTGTCTCCCTACGATCAATTTGATTATGATTATCGTGATAGCGTAATCAAAAATCCAAATGGAGAAAAAGTGTTTGAAATGACAAATGTAGAAGTTCCAAAACAATGGAGCCAAATTGCTACCGACATTTTAGCACAAAAATATTTCAGAAAAGCTGGGGTTCCACAAGCCGATGGGTCATTGGGTAGAGAAACTTCTGTGAAGCAAGTAGCACATCGTATGGCTAATTGTTGGAGAGTATGGGGTGAGCGTTATGGTTATTTTGCCACAACAAATGATGCACAAGTATTTTACGAAGAATTAGTGTATAGTATTTTAAACCAAGCTTGTGTGCCTAACTCGCCACAATGGTTTAATACAGGTTTACATGAAAGCTACGGGATTACGGGAGGAGCACAAGGTCACTATTATGTAGATCCAATTGATAAGCTATTGAAAAGATCAACAAGTGCTTATGAGCGTCCGCAACCACATGCTTGTTTTATTTTAAGTGTGAAGGACGATTTAGTGAACGAGGGTGGTATTATGGATTTGTGGACAAGAGAAGCAAGAATTTTTAAATATGGTTCAGGGGTAGGAACAAATTTCTCTCAAATTAGAGGAGCGAATGAAAAATTATCTGGTGGTGGTTCATCAAGTGGTTTAATGAGCTTTTTGAAAATTGGTGATCGTGCAGCAGGTGCGATCAAATCAGGCGGTACAACACGTCGTGCTGCTAAAATGGTTTGTTTGGATTTAGACCATCCAGAAGTGTTAGAATTCATTAACTGGAAAGTACAGGAAGAGGATAAAGTGGCTGCCTTAGTTGCTGCTGGTTATGATAATGGTTATGAAGGAGAAGCGTATGCAACGGTTTCAGGTCAAAACTCAAATAACTCAGTGCGTATCCCAAATAGTTTCTTTAAAGCCTTGGCTGAAAATGGAAACTGGGAATTAAAAGCAAGAACAGATGGCCGTGTGATGAAATCTATTCCTGCAAGAGAAGTGTGGGCGCAAATTGCGAACGCAGCTTGGCGTTGTGCAGATCCAGGTACACAATATGATACGACCATTAACGAGTGGCACACTTGTCCAAAAGGCGGGCGTATCAATGCATCTAACCCATGTTCTGAATACATGTTCTTGGACAATACTGCTTGTAACTTGGCTTCTATCAACTTAAGAAAATTCTTTAACGAATCAGATAACTCATTTGATGTTGAAGGGTTTGAATATACAACAAGATTATGGCAGACTGTGTTGGAAGTATCCATTTTAATGGCGCAGTTCCCTTCTAAAGAAGTGGCTCAATTATCCTATGATTACAGAACAACAGGTTTAGGTTTTGCGAATCTCGGTTCTATGTTAATGGTGAGCGGAATTCCCTATGATAGCGAACAAGCGCGTGGTATTGCAGGTGCTATTACAGCGATCATGACAGGTATTGCATACAAAACATCTGCTGAAATGGCGAGCTTCTTAGGTGCTTTTGATAGGTATGAAGAAAACAAAGAAAACATGTTACGTGTTATGCGTAACCACCGTGCAGCAGCATATGATGCTGATGCCTATGTTGGTATTGAAATTAAGCCTCAAGGAATCAAAGCGCAATACACACCTGATTATTTATTGAAAGCTGCTACCAAAGCTTGGGATGATGCAGTACAATTAGGAGAAAAATATGGTTACAGAAATGCACAAACAACGGTAATCGCTCCAACAGGAACCATTGGTTTGGTAATGGATTGCGATACGACAGGTGTTGAACCAGATTTCGCTTTGGTGAAATTTAAAAAATTATCTGGTGGTGGATACTTCAAAATCATCAACCAATCTGTACCTCAAGCTTTAAAGAACTTAGGGTATACGCAAGCACAAAATGATGCGATCGTAAACTTTGCGGTGGGTCATGCAAGCTTCACGAATGCGCCATATATTAACGATGCAGCATTACTTGCGAAAGGATTTACACAAGAAGAAGTAACTAAATTAAACAACGCAGCTAAATCTGCATTCGAAATTGGATTCATCTTTAACCGTTTCACTTTAGGGGATGCATGTTTAACAAGGTTAGGATTTAAAGAAGAAGTGTTTGCAGACTGGAGCTTTAATTTATTAGAAGCATTAGGATTTACCGAAGATCAAATTGATGCTGCGAACGACTATGTTTGCGGTACCATGACGGTAGAAGGTGCGCCAGACTTAAATCCAGCACACTTACCAGTATTTGATTGTGCGAACAAAAATGGTAAAAAAGGAGTAAGATATATTCACGCGCATGGTCACATTCGAATGATGGCTGCTTGTCAACCCTTCTTATCGGGTGCGATTTCAAAAACAATCAACCTTCCAAACGAAGCAACAGTGGAAGAAATTGCAGACTGTTATTTAATGAGTTGGGAATTAGGTTTAAAAGCAAATGCTTTATACCGTGATGGTTCTAAATTAAGCCAACCGCTATCTACAAAATCAGATAAGAAAAAGAAAACAGAAGAAGAAGCGAATACAAATGATACAACTGATGCAACAGAAAAAGTAGAAGCAGGTTCTCAATTAGTTGACCTAAGCAACTTAACTGTTGATGAGTTATTGGAAGAAGTACAAAAGCGAATGACGACTTCAACTGATACGGTATTAAAGCGTCAATTGTCACGCATTGTTGAGCGCAAATCCTTACCAGCTAAGCGTCGTGGCTTTACACAAAAAGCAAGAATTGGGGGGCAAGTATTGTTTTTAAGAACTGGTGAATACAATGATGGAACTATCGGAGAGTTATTTATCGACTTAGCAAAAGAAGGATCAACCCTTCGTAGCTTAATGAACTGTTTCGCGATCTCCATTTCTGTTGGATTACAATATGGTGTTCCCTTAGAGGAGTTCGTTGATAAATTCGTATTCACTAAGTTTGAACCATCAGGTATGGTGGATCACCCAAATATTAAAACAACTACTTCTATTGTTGACTTTATATTCCGTGCATTAGCATATGAATATTTAGGAAGAACTGATTTAGTTCATGTTTTAGACAAACCAACTGTTGAAAACATGGGTGATGCAAACGATATTACATTGGTGGGAAAGCCAGAATTAAGCAGCATCCGCGTAACGGCACCAGCCGCAGCTACAGCACCTGTAGCAAAAGCAAATGTTGCCACAGCAGTTGCAGAAGGTGGTACTATGGATAATGTAACGGCTGCAGCAAAAAGCATGCAAAGCGATGCGCCAGCATGTAGCACTTGTGGACATATCACTATCCGAAGCGGTACTTGTTACAAATGCTTGAACTGTGGTACAAGCATGGGTTGTAGTTAAATTTATCGGCCCCTTCTTTGAAAAGTAGGGCCTCAAATTATAACCTCTTTTGATTTTTAAATGCCACCCGTTTATGGGGTGGCATTTTTTACTTTTGCACTTTTATCATCAAAAAAACATTCCTGTAAAATATTACAGCTCATTGATAAAATTCATTAAATTCATGCTTTAAATCTCATTAGATAAAACGATTGTACTATGTCAGATTTTCAAGTTAAAGTTGCACCTAAAAAATATGATGCTATCATTGTTGGATCAGGTGCTGGTGGGGGTATGGCCGCATATGTATTAGCAAAAGCTGGTCTCAAAGTATGTTTATTGGAAGCAGGTCCAGATTATGATCCCGCAAAAAATTCAGCACAATTAAAAAATCCTTGGGATTCACCACGTCGTGGTGCTAGTTCAAAGTTTCGACCTTTTGGAGAATTTGATGGATGTTATTGGGGTTGGGAAATTGATGGCGAACCCTATACCCAAACAAAAGGAGCTGATCACTTTGATTGGTGGAGAGCAAGAATGGTGGGCGGACGTACCAATCACTGGGGGCGTATATCACTTCGTTTTGGACCAAGAGATTTTAAAAGACATAGCATTGATGGTTTAGGTGATGACTGGCCAATTGGATACGAAGATGTAAAACCTTACTACGATAAAATCGATCGCTTAATTGGCGTTTATGGAACAAATGAAGGATTGGAGAATGATCCTGATGGTATTTTCTTACCTCCCCCAAAGCCACGTTTACACGAATTGATGTTTAAAAAAGCGGCTACTGGAATTAATATCCCTGTGATCCCTTCTCGTTTATCTATTTTAACTAAAAAAATTAATGACGAACGTGGGGCCTGTTTTTATTGCGGCCAATGTAACCGTTCATGTAAAGTATATGGCGACTTTTCTTCTTCTTCAGTATTGGTTCGTCCTGCTGTATTAACGGGCAATGTGGATTTAATTACAGGTGCTATGGCGCGTGAAGTGTTAACGGATAAAGAAGGAAAAGCAGTAGGTATTTCTTATGTAAACAAATCAGACAAACAAGAGTATCAAATAAATGCAAAAGTGGTTATCCTTGGTGCAAGTACTTGTGAAACGGCTCGTTTATTATTAAATTCAAAATCACAAAAACATCCAAATGGTTTAGCGAATAGTAGTGGTGTGGTAGGTCATTATTTGCACGATTCAACTGGCGCTGCATTAGGTGGAGTCATTCCAAACTTAATGGGCCGTAAGCGATATAATGAGGACGGAGTAGGTGGTATGCATGTGTATACACCATGGTGGTTAGACAATAAAAAATTAGACTTTCCACGCGGATACCATATTGAATACTGGGGTGGCATGAGCCAACCTAGTTATGGCTTTGGTATGGGTATGCAAGGATTAAATGGTAAGTTCCAAGTAAATGGAAAAACAAAAGAGGAAGGTGGGTATGGTAGTTCGTTAAAAGAGGATGTTCGTTTCTTTTATGGGGCAAGTGTAGGAATGGGAGGTCGTGGCGAAGCCGTTCCTCGTTTTGAAAACCATTGTAAGATTGATCCAGAGGTAGTAGATAAATATGGTATTCCTGTTTTAAAATTTGATTGTAAGAATTCAGAATATGAAATTAAACAAGCAAAGCATATGAAGGAAACCTTCCGTGAAATTATGCATGAAATGGGCGCGGTTATTACTTGGGGTGATTCGGATGATGCAAGCAATAATTACGGCTTATCGAATCCGGGAAATATTATTCACGAAGCAGGAACCGTTCGTATGGGTGCCGATAAAAAAACATCAGCATTAAACGCATGGGGTCAAGCACATGATTGTAAAAACTTATTCTGTGTAGACGGATCAGTATTTACATCACAAGCGGATAAAAATATTACCTGGACCATTTTAGCATTGTCCATGCGTACTTCAGAATATATTTTGGATCAGCTACAAAAACAAAATTTTTAATTTTGTTTTTAAAATCATAAAATAAGTGAAACACTTGCTTACATTTTCAAAAGCAAGTGGTGCACGACCAAAAACAAAATTTATAAATTAACATATTATGGATAGAAGAAGTTCCCTCAAAGCCATGTTTCTTGGAACAGTTTCTGCAGGTGTTTTTTTAGAAGCTTGTAAAAGTGAAAAAACAACCGTAGCGGCAGTTTCTGATGCTGACCGCATGCAGGAAGAGAAAGATTATTTAGTAAAAATAAATGCAGAGCCAAAGTTTTTTGATGAGCATGAAATGGCAACCATCACGGTTTTGGGTGATATCATAATGCCTAAGGACGAAACAAGTGGTTCAGCTTCTGAAGCAAAAGTGCCAGAGTTTATTGAGTTTATTGTAAAAGATATGCCTGAACATCAAATCCCGGTAAGAGGTGGTTTGAGGTGGTTGGATTTACATAGTTTTAATAAGCACGGTAAATCATTTGTGAGTTGCTCTCATGATCAACAAATAGGCATTGTAGATGAAATTGCTTATCCTAAAAAAGCAAAACCCGAAGTGGCACAAGGTGTTAGTTTTTTTAATAAAATGCGTGATTTAGTGACTACTGGTTTTTATACTTCTGAAATAGGGGTGAAGGATTTAGGTTATATGGGAAACCAACCTAACCAATGGAATGGTGTACCTGATGATGTTTTAAAACAACATGGCTTAGCATACACTGAAAAAGAATTAAAAGAGTGTATTAGCTATTAGTTATACTGAATTAAGCAATTGCACTTCCCGATGCTATGGTATCGGTAGGGTTTACAAAGTATAATTTACCTTGTGTATCCTCTGCCATTAAGATCATTCCCTTGCTTTCAATGCCGCGCATTTTACGAGGCGCTAAGTTGGCTACAATGGTTACTTGCTTCCCTACAATATCTTCTGGTTTAAAATGCATGGCAATACCAGACAAGATGGTCCTTTTTTCAAAGCCAAGGTCAACTAATAATGCTAATAATTTATCAGCTTTCTCCACTTTTTTGGCTTCAATGATGGTTCCAACACGCAAATCAATTTTACCAAAATCATCAAATACGATTTCTGGTTTCAAAGGAGTGATTCCTTTTTCATTTGCATCTTCAGTAGCAACTGTATTATTTGTGTTTTCCATTTTTGCTTTTTTTACTTCTGCGTTCGCTTTTAATGCTGCCAACTCTGCTGCGATTTCTTCGTCTTCAATTTTTCTAAATAATAATTCAGGTGGTCTCAATGTATAACCTACTTTTAACAAGTTAAAGTTGCCCGCATTTTCCCATTCCAACATTTTTGGAACCACTTTCATTAAGTGACACATTTTCTTTGCCGTGAATGGCAAGAAAGGATTAATTAGAATAGCAAGATTCGCTGTTAATTGTAAACAACCATGTATGCAATTGTCAATCTTAGCTTGCGCAGTAGGATCGGTATCTAAATTTTTTGCTAAAATCCATGGCTCTTTCTTTTGCATATACTGATTACCCAATCTTGCTAAGTTTACCACTTCAAATTGAGCTTCTCTAAATTTATATTGCTCTAATAAAGCAGTTACTTTTTCCTTGGTTTCTTTCACTGCTTTCTCGATACCTCTGAAACTATCAGACGCATGCGCGTCTTCTTCATCATCTAAAAATTCAATATGAATCTTTGGTACTTTGCTATTACAAAGCTTGTGCATTAACACCCAAGTCCTATTGACAAAATTTGCGAAGATGCTCACTAGTTCACCGTTTACAGCCTCTTGAAAACCTTTCCATGTAAATTCGCTGTCCTTGCTTTCTGGTGCAATAGCGTTTAAATAAAAACGTAAACAATCTGCTAAGGACTCGCCTCCGTTTTCTTTTTTAATCCATTTATGAATATAATCATCCATCTCAATACTCCAACCTCTAGAAGTACTCATTTTATCGCCTTCCAAATTCATGAACTCATTAGCTGGTACATTCTCAGGTAAAATATTGCCATGTAATTTTAACATGACTGGGAATATGATACAGTGAAATACAATATTATCCTTCCCAATAAAATGTACCAATTTTGTTTCAGGGTCATTCCAATAAGGCTCCCAATCTTGATTATTGTTGAGGGCCCATTGTTTGGTAGCACTAATGTATCCAATAGGTGCATCAAACCATACATATAAAACTTTACCTTCTCCTCCTGCCACGGGTACTTTTACACCCCAGTCCAAATCACGTGTTACGGCCCTAGGTTGTAATCCACCTTCAATCCAACTTTTACATTGACCTATCACTGCTGGCCGCCAATCATTACCATGCTCTTCTATCAACCATTGGCGTAAAAATTCCTCATGTCTGTTTAAAGGTAAATACCAATGCGAAGTTTCTTTTTTAATCGGTGCATTACCGCTTAAAGTACTTACAGGATTGATTAATTCTTCGGGACTCAAACTCTTACCACACTTTTCACATTGGTCGCCATACGCTTCGGCATGTCCACAATTAGGACATGTGCCTTTTATATAACGATCTGCTAAAAAAGTATTGGCTTGCGTATCAAAATATTGCTCGGTTGTTTTCGTTTCTAATTCACCACGGCTTTCTAAATCTTTAAAAAATTCACTAGCTGTTTCGTGGTGCAAAGGATCACTTGTTCTATGATAAATATCAAAAGAGATGCCTAGGTCTTTGAAATTCTGTTCTATGATTGGATGATACTTGTCAATAATGGCTTGTGCAGTGGTTCCTTCCTTGGTGGCTTGAATTGGTATAGCTGTACCATGTTCATCACTGCCACATACAAACACAACCTCTCTTTGTTGTGCTTTTAAATAACGTACATAAATATCAGCAGGTAAATAAGCACCCGCTAAATGACCAATATGCTTTAAACCATTGGCATAAGGTAGGGCAGCAGTAATCAAATATCTTTTAGGTGTCTTCATTGTTGCAAAAGTAATTAATATTGTGGTATGATTCAACCTCAAAAACTTCAACAAGGAGACTTAATTGGTATCGTTTGTCCAGCAGGATTTATTGCTAAAGACAAAGTACAAAAATGTGTTGAAACCATTATAGATTGGGGATATCAGGTAAAATTGGGTAATACAGTAGGTGCCAAATATTTTAATTTTGCCGGCACAGATGCCGAGCGCATTGCTGATTTACAGGAAATGATTGATGATAAAAATGTAAAAGCTATTTTATGTGCTAGGGGTGGTTACGGATTAAGTAGGATTATTGACAATTTGAATTTCAATTCTCTGAAAACTTTTCCTAAATGGATTATTGGGTTTAGTGATATAACCATTTTGCATGCTGCGCTGCAAAAAAATGAAATGATGAGTATACATGGTCCAATGGCTGCTGCTTTTGACAAAGGACCCGAAGGGGAAACTTATATACAATCACTACAAAACCTACTACAAGGCCAAAAAACTAGCTACCTTGTAACTAGCCATGTGTATAACAAATTAGGGTCAGTTACGGCACCTATCATAGGTGGAAACTTGTGTTTGATTGCGCATTTGATTGGATCTCATAATAGTTTGGAAACAGCAAATAAGTTGCTTTTTATAGAAGATATAGGAGAGCATCATTATAATTTGGATCGAATGTTAATTCAAATTAAAAAAGCAGGCATATTTGATACGCTAGCCGGCTTGATCATTGGTGGATTTACAATGATGAAAGACCCCAGTACTGATTTTGGCGCCACTGCCAATGAAATCATACATTCCTATGTTAAGGAATATACGTACCCCATTTGTTTTGAATTTCCAATTAGCCATGACACCCCAAACTATGCTATTGTGGAAGGAGGTATGTATGCCCTTTCTGTTCAGGAAAAAAGGGTAACACTGACTTTACAATAATGCTACATTGATATCAAGATACATATTTGTAGGCTGAAATGATAAGGACTAGGTGATATTGTGTTAAATTTGTACTAGTACCCTTAAAAATTAAATAAGTAATCGTGGTTTTTTTATTTAGAGATAGATCTGATATTAATTTACTTTTTTTAGTTATCCTAAGTGTTGCTTTGCATTTTCACATTTGGGTAAATCCGCCAATTGTGGTGGCTACGGCATCAGATGGTATTTTAGCTTATATTTTATTACATACCATAAAACAAATGCATCCCATTGCATTGATGTTTTTGTTTCAATTTATGATCTTAAGCCAAGCCATTCGGTTAAATTTATTGTTGAGTAATTTAAAAATGTTTCAGAAAACAACTTATTTACCAGCCTTCACGTATATATTGTTAACTGCTTTATTTCCGTATTGGGATGTAATCAGTTCAGGGTTGGTTGCTAATTTTTTAGTGATTTGGATTTTAGTTAAATTATTAAGATTGTATAATCAAAATCAAGCTAAAACCTTGGAGTTTACCATTGGCTTAATTTTAGGATGCTCCATTTTATTGTATGCACCCATGGCCATTCTAATTCCTGTTGTATTGTTTGCGATGGCGATTATTCGACCTTTTAAATTGGTTGAATGGCTTGTATTATTAATGGGCATTTTGTTGCCATTTTATTTTATGTTTACCTATATATTTTTAGTAGGGAAGCTGTCTGATTTCAGTTATTTCCTACCGAGATTAGATTGGAAGAATCCATTTTTTACATTAGAACAAAGTGTACTATTGTCTTTGATTTTAATAGGCTTACAATTTTTTTTAGGGTTATTTTACTGGCAAACACAACAAGCAAGGTTTATTATTCAGGTCAGAAAATATTGGGGGGTATTGTTTTTGGTTTTAATATTGACCTTATTTCAACCAATTATTTTTTCTGCCCAGGCTTTATATACTTCAGCGATTGTATTGACACCCTTGGCATGTTTTATAAGTTTTGGCTTTTCGGTGCCTAAAAATTTATTGATGCCCAATATCCTTTTTTGGTCTTCGGTAGCCCTTATTGTGTATAACCACTTACCTTAAGTGAAGAATTTAACAAACCTTTTTTGGTTGATTTTGGTAACTTTGGCTTTCAAATGAATACTAATTTGTAAATTAAAGTAAATGAAATTTGGTGTAGTTGTTTTTCCGGGATCAAATTGTGACAGAGATATGCAAGATGCATTGGAAACAGATTTAAATGCATCGGTAGAAATGCTTTGGCATAAGGATAATGATTTAGCTCATTTTAACAAGGAAGATTGTATTATTTTGCCTGGTGGCTTTTCTTATGGTGATTATTTACGTTGTGGTGCCATTGCAAAATTCAGTCCAATGATGCAGGCTGTGGTAGCATTTGCCAATGCCGGAGGTAAGGTATTAGGCGTATGTAATGGATTTCAAATTTTATGCGAAAGCAGTTTATTGCCTGGCGCCTTATTGCAAAATGAAAATCAACAATTTATTTGTAAGAATGTGTATATCACTTCTAATGAAGGGGCCTTAAAAATTCCTATTGCACATGGAGAAGGAAGGTATTATGCAGATGCTTCCACTTTAGCACAACTTGAAAACAACAATCAAATTTTATTTCGTTATTGTGATGCACAAGGAAAAGTGGGAGGGGCTGCCAATCCCAATGGCTCCCTAAATGATATTGCTGGTATTTGTAATCAAAATCGGAATGTGTTTGGTATGATGCCACATCCTGAAAGAGCCACCAATAGCGCATTAAACAATATAGACGGCATGAAAGTTTTTGAAATATTAGGCTTGTATAAATAAATTTTTGATTAAATAAGATGAATATGAAAAAAGTGATTGTAATTTGTTTGGCTATTTTTTTAGCAATAAATGTGAACGCGCAAAAATTAAATCCTGTAAAATGGACTTTTGAAGCAGTAAAAAAATCAGATAAACAATATGATCTTATTTTTACTGCCAATGTAGCAGCACCTTGGCATATATATTCTCAGTTTGTTAAAAAAGGTCCTGTACCAACCAGCATAATGTTTAAAAAAAATGCACTTGTTCAATTGAAAGGTGCTGCTAAAGAAATAGGAAAACTAGAAAAACATTTTGATAAAAATTTTGGCGCTGAAATTGCTTATTTCAGCAATAAAGTACAGTTTATTCAAGCCATAAATTTAAAAGTAGCAAGTAAAACAAGTATTGCAGGTGAAGTTGAATATATGGTATGTAATGATGAGCGTTGCTTGCCACCAACTAAAATTCCATTTGAAGTAGCTATTCAGTAATTGTTGATTCATTTTGTAAATACAATATTTTGAATAAAATAATTTCTTTTTTTGCGTCATTGTTGTTGTTAATGATGCAATTATCTGTTTCTGCCCAAACTGATAGTTTGGTAAAAGTAACTGCTACAGCAACCCCCATAAATGACAGTATGTACACTTTGCAATATCATGTACAAGTGAAAGAGGGTTGGAACTTATATGGTACCACAAAACCTGTTGAACCCAATGGTGATCTCGTTACGATGGGTCCTTTACCTAGCATCAAACTAGAAACTGCAAAATGGGTGGGAGAAGTACAGTTTTCTGCCGTTGGGGAAAAACAAAAGGACATACTTTTTCAATCTGCCATCATACTACCTAATAGCGTTGATGTAACGGCGAAAATTGTTATAAAAGGTTTTCAACCCGACTCTTTAAAAACATTTTTAGAGTTACAAATCTCAAAGGGTAACACTTTTTATGAAAAAGAAATCCCAGTATCCATCTTTTTAACAAATGGTAAAAAAGTACAGGGTGTTCAAATTTTATTACCTACAACAGCCACCTCACCACCAGCAGGAGCTTGTGGCGAAGCTGCGCATGATCGTAAAAAATCAAGTAGTTGGACCGTTTTTATATTAGGTTTTTTAGGAGGATTCATTGCCTTAATTACACCTTGTGTATTTCCAATGATACCTGTGACTGTTTCTTTTTTTACAAAGCGATCAAAATCAAGAAAGCAAGGCATTGTGAATGGACTTTTATATGGATTGAGCATTTTTTTCATTTATGTTTTAGCAAGCGTTCCTTTTCACTTACTAGGAAATATACAACCAGAAATTTTCAATAGTATTTCAACAAGTCCTGTTTTGAACGTAATCTTTTTTGTTATTTTTATCTTTTTCTCTATTTCTTTTTTTGGCTATTTTGAAATCACTTTACCTAGTGGAATCGCAAGTAAAGCTGATTCAAAAAGTGGTTTAGGAAGTTTAGGGGGTATCTTTTTCATGGCAATCACATTGGCCATTGTTTCTTTTTCTTGTACGGGGCCTATATTGGGTACTTTATTGGTTGGCTCTTTGCAGGGAGGTGCATGGGCATTAACATTGGGTATGGCAGGTTTTGGTTTTGCATTAGCACTGCCCTTTTCTTTGTTTGCCATCTTCCCGCAATGGTTGCAAACCATCCCTAAATCCGGGGGTTGGTTGGATACAGTTAAAAAAATATTAGCCTTTCTGGAAGTCGCCTTGGCCTTCAAATTTTTGTCTAATGCCGACCTTGTTCAACATTGGGGATTGTTAAAACGAGAAGTATTTTTAGGAATATGGGCACTTATAGCAGTAGCGTTGGCACTCTATCTTTGGGGTAAAATACATTTTCCACATGATCATAAGGGGGCAAAAATTTCGGTAGGTAGAAAAATTGGGGGTGCAATCGCAGTTGCTTTTTCAGCAATTTTAGTGTTAGGTATTTTTCCGAAAAATGCTGAGTACATTAAATTTTTAAGTGGATTCCCTCCACCAAATCACTATAGTTTGTTTGCTAATACAAATGATGAAAATTTGGGTGTACATGCAAATGTGGTTAATGATTACCAAAAAGCCTTAACCTTGTCAAAGGAGCAACACAAACCCATTTTAATTGATTTTACGGGGTGGGCTTGTGTGAACTGTCGTAAAATGGAAGAAAATGTATGGACCGATCCTGCTGTATCCAATTACATGAAAGACAATTTTATTTTGGTTTCTTTGTATGTGGACGACAAAGCCTTATTACCTGTAGATCAAAGATTTAAATACATAACGAAAGTCGGCATCCCAAAAGACATAAATACAGTTGGTGATTTATGGGCAACTTTTCAGGCAGAAAACTTTAACCAAGTTACGCAACCATTATATGTTGTGATAAGCCCTGATCAGCTATTACTATCAAATCCAATAGGCTATACACCTAACATACAGGAGTATTTAAAGTGGTTGCAATGTAATGTTGCAAAGGGTAAATAATTAAAGGCTCATTCCTCGCTCGTTCATCATCTTTCTCAAGTTGATCAAACCATAACGCATTCTTCCCAAAGCAGTGTTAATGCTACAGTTGGTCATTTGTGCAATTTCTTTAAAACTCAAATTTGCATAGTGTCTTAATACAATAATTTCTCTTTGTTCTTCTGGTAACAAGTCAACTAATTCTTGAATATCTCGGTGTGTTTGGGCGCGCGTCATTTTATAATCAGCAGGATGATCAGTATGCTTAATAATTTCAAATAAGTCTTGATCATCGCTTGTTTTAATCGTAGGGGTACGCTTTACTTTTCTAAAATGATCTACACAAAAATTATGTGCAATACGTAAAGCCCAAGGTAAAAATTTACCTTCATCATTGTATTTATTTTGCGTGAGGTTGTTGATTATTTTTATGAAAATATCTTGAATTAAATCTTCAGCTAAATAATTGTCTTTCACCATAAAATGAATAGTGTTAAAAATTCTTTCGTAGTGTCGATCAATTAAAGTGTCAAATGCACGGGTGTTTCCTTTCTGAAAAAGTTGGATTAACTCGTTGTCGGTTAGTTGTACGGCTTTGTTCATCTTTTGTTTTTTAAGGCATTCAAATAGTAAGTAAGGGTATACTTGGTTGGATTAGTAATGGAAAAATACCAACAATATCGATTCATTTTTCAATTGTTGAAAACGATTTTAGCTCCACGAGGATATCCACATTTCAATGAATCGTCCATTTTATAGGATATTGATATTTGAAAATCAAGACCGTTAAAAAAGAATATGCAATTTGGTACAACCAATTCAAATGTTATCTGTTATTTTGCTATATGGCTGCAAGTAAAAAAGATATAGATTCTATTGAAGTGATAGGGGCGAGGGTACATAATTTAAAAAATGTGTCTGTTTTGTTTCCCCGAGAAAAATTTATTGTGGTTACAGGTGTTTCAGGAAGTGGAAAGTCATCCTTAACCATTGACACCTTGTTTGCTGAAGGCCAAAGGCGTTATGCCGAGAGTTTATCATCCTATGCTCGCCAGTTTATGTCTCGTATGGGTAAGCCAGATGTGGATTATATCAAAGGGCTTTGTCCTGCTATTGCCATTGAGCAAAAAGTGACTACTAGAACACCCCGAAGCACTGTTGGAAGTATGACCGAGTTGTATGATTATTTAAAAGTGTTGTTTGCACGCATTGGGAAAACGTATTCGCCTATTAGTGGGCAAGAAGTAAAAAAACATGACGTTGAGGACGTATTATCATATATTCAAAAAAGTCAGTTGGGTGATAAAATAGTATTACTAATTCCATTTAAACAACAAGCCAAAAGAGATATAGCAGAGGAGTTGAATATATTAATGCAAAAAGGGTTTACCCGTATATATTGTAGAACTCCCAAAATGGAAGCTGAAATTGTAAGAATTGAAGATGCTTTAGAACTATCAAAAATTGCACTTGCTAAAAAAATAAAAGCACATGATGTATATGTACTCATTGATAGGATTATCGTAAAAGATTTTGATGAAGACGATATACATCGTTTAACGGATTCCATTGGCACAGCATTTTATGAAGGCGAGGGTATTTTGTGGGTAGAAAAAAACAATGAAACCTTACAAGACTTTAGTAATAAGTTTAGTTTAGATGGAATGGAGTTTGATGAGCCTACGCCTAATTTATTTTCCTTCAACAATCCATACGGAGCATGTCCAACCTGCGAAGGATATAGCCAGGTGTTGGGTATAGATGAAAATTTAGTAATTGCCAATCCTTTTTTATCAGTATATGATGGTGGTGTGGCCCCATGGAAAGGTGAAAAATTAAGCTGGTGGAAGGATCAATTTGTGAAGGAAGCCGGAAAAGTAGGTTTCCCCATTCATCAACCCATCAATCAATTGACAAAGGCACAGTACACGCAGCTTTGGAAAGGAACAGGAAAGGCCTTGGGCATTGACGATTTTTTCAAAGATGTAGAAGCGCATCTATACAAAGTGCAATTCAGGGTATTGTTAAGCAGATATCGTGGAAGAACAAATTGCCCTGAATGTAATGGATACCGTGTGCGCAAGGAAGCTTTGTATGTAAAAATTGCTGGCATGCATATTGGAGAATTATGTGCGATGCCCGTAAGAGAATTACAACAATGGTTTAAAGACTTGAAATTATCTGCACATGATGCAGAAATCGCAAAACGAATATTAACTGAAATTCAACAGCGCATACAAACCTTAATGGATGTGGGGTTAGGCTATTTAACATTAAGTAGATTGGCCAATAGTTTAAGTGGTGGTGAAAGTCAAAGGATCCAATTAACAAGATGTTTAGGAAGCAACTTAACCAACTCCTTATATATTTTAGATGAACCGAGTATTGGATTGCATTCAAGAGATACAGAAAGACTAATAACCGTTTTACAAAATTTAAGAAATTTAGGCAATACCGTAGTGGTAGTAGAGCATGATGAACAAATTATGCGCAAGGCTGATCATATTATTGACATGGGACCCCTTGCTGCGCACCAAGGCGGAGAAGTGGTGGCAGTGGGCAATGCAACCGCATTGATGAAAGATAAAAAAAGTTTAACGGGTAAATATTTAAAGGGTGAATTGTTTATTCCCATTTCGGCAAAAACAAGACCAACTAAATATTTTATAAAACTACTAGGTGCTTATTTGCATAATTTAAAAAATGTGGATGTTGATTTTCCTTTACAAAGTTTATGTGTTGTAAGTGGCGTGAGTGGAAGTGGTAAAACAACCTTGGTAAAAAAAGTATTGTATAATGCTTTATTAAAATCAAAACAACAACCCACTGAATTAGTAGGAGGCTATGCCGATATCAAAGGCGACTTACATTTAATTGACGCCATTGAAATGGTGGATCAAAACCCCATTGGTAAATCATCTCGAAGCAATCCAGTAACTTATATTAAGGCATACGATGCCATAAGGGATGTGTATTCAAAACAAGCGCTCTCCAAAATTCGTGGTTTCCTGCCCAAACATTTTTCTTTCAATGTGGATGGCGGCCGTTGCGATACTTGTAAGGGAGAAGGCGAACAATTGGTAGAGATGCAATTTTTAGCGGATGTGCATTTAACCTGCGAGGATTGTGGCGGCAAGCGATTTAAAGAATCAGTATTAGAAGTACATTATAAAGGCAAGAGTATTTATGATGTTTTGGAAATGAGTGTGGATGAAGCCATTGAATTTTTCAGCGAAGAAAAAAATATTGTCCTAGCAATAAGTCCGTTGCAAGAAGTAGGATTGGGTTATGTGAAATTGGGACAAAGCAGTAGCACTCTAAGTGGTGGTGAAGCGCAGCGTGTAAAACTAGCCAGCTTTTTAGGAAAAGGAAAAGCCAACCAAAAAATGTTATTCATATTTGATGAACCTACAACCGGCCTTCATTTTCATGATATCCATAAATTATTAAAAGCATTCAATGCTTTAATTGACCAAGGCCATTCCTTAATTGTAGTAGAACATAATACCGATATCATTAAAGCATCCGACTGGGTGATTGACATGGGCCCCGAAGCTGGAGACGCCGGTGGGACTGTTGTTTACGCAGGTGTTCCTAAGGGTTTGGCAAAATGCAAAGCCTCTCAAACTGGGAAATACTTAGCATAATTTCTATGTAACTTATTGAAAAACAAATACTTATAACAAGTAAAATTGTTATTGCAAATAATTATGTCTTAAATTTATTGCAACTGAAAAATAGTTGCATAAATTTACATGACAAAGAAAGACAAACTACTAGAAAGATTCTTAAGTATTCCTAAGGATTTTACATTTGATGAGCTTACTACATTATTATTTAGTATGGCTTTGAAATTGAAAATAAGGGCAAAACCTCTGGTTCAAGAGTTGCATTTGTTCATGTAAATTTCAATAAACACATCTTAATACATAAACCTCATCCAGGTAAAATAATTAACAGAGTTTACTTGAAAAATATAATAATTGATCTTACTCTAAAACAAATTTTATGAATAATACATTAAATTATAAAGGATTCTTCGCATCTGTTTCATTTGTTGAAGAAGATAATATCTTGTTCGGTAAAATAGAAGGAATTGATGATTTAATAATGTTTGAAGGTTCTTCTGTTACCGAATTAAAAGCGATGTTTAAAGAAGCAGTAGAAGACTATATAGAACTTTGCAAACAGACAAACAAACCATGTTTAAAAAGTTTTAAGGGATCTTTTAATGTTCGTGTAAAGCCTGAAATTCATCAAAGGGCTGCCATGATTGCTACTGCAAAGGGTATTAGCTTAAATCAATTTGTACAAAAAGCGATAGAAAGAGAGATTGAGGCTGCTTAGAAATAGCTTTTTAATTTGAAGCAATTTGCTCTTTTGTCCTTTCCTTTCCTATCTATCTCAACCTATCCGTGCTCTTTACCAATTGCTCGTCCTTGTAAATTTTAACCATAGCTAATATTTGCAAAACAGGGATCAAGAACAATGCAGCTGAGGGAAGCGTAAATCCGCCACCTGGGTTGGCAATAACTACTTTGTAAATAAAGAATCCAATTAAAGCAGATAGTAAAAAGTTTACAATCACCACTTTCAATTGCAACATGCGATTGCCGTATAAAAAAATAGTGATAAAACTAAGGGAAGCACTAAATGCTAATGAAATTAGGGTCGTCATATTATCACTGCCGCTGATTTCAAAAGGGGTGGGTGCGGGTGTATAATAAAAAGGCAAGCGCAATACCGTAAAGGCAGCTGCGCTAGCTAATAAAAAGTATATGGATTGAATTCTTTGTATCATAGTATAAAGTTATGAAAATTTATTATCAAATAAAATAGCCCCTCCGATGGGAGAGGCTATAGACTTATATTAGTTCTTTAATAAATTAAGCGCCTAGCTCAGGGTACAATACAAATTGCTCCATGAATTTGTTAACTTCTTTCTTAGTTTCTGCTAAGATCGTTTCGTTATCGGCATTCATTAATACTTTATCAATGGAGTCAACTACAAAAGGGATATGGTTTTCATTCATTCCACGAGTTGTAATGGCAGCAACACCAAAACGAATACCTGAAGTTACAAATGCTGACTTATCATCGTAAGGCACCATGTTTTTATTAGCAGTAATATCGGCATGTCCTAAAACTTGTTCTGCTTTTTTACCACTGATATTTTTATTGCGTAAATCAATTAACATTAAATGATTTTCTGTACCACCACTGATAATTTCATATCCTTTCGCAACAAATGCAGCAGCCATTGTTTGTGCATTCTTTTGAACTTGCTTCGCATATACTGTGAAATCATCTGAAAGAATTTCACCAAATGCAATTGCTTTTGCAGCAATCACATGCTCCAATGGTCCACCTTGTGTACCAGGGAACACGGCCATGTCAATGACGTTGGACCATAGTCTTACATTACCTTTTACGTCTTTTAAGCCCAATGTGTTTTCACCATCTTTAGCCATCATAATCACACCACCACGCGGTCCACGTAAAGTTTTATGTGTAGTAGAAGTTACAAAATGACAATGATTAAATGGAGAACTTAATAATCCTTTGGCAATTAATCCTGCAGGGTGTGCAATATCTGCTAATACAAATGCACCTACTTCGTCTGCCACTTTTCTAATTCTTGCATAGTCAATATCACGGCTATAAGCACTTGCTCCACAAATAATTAATTTTGGCTTATGTGCTCTTGCTTGACTTTCTAACATTTCATAGTCAATCAATCCAGTTTCTTTGACTACCCCATAAAAATGAGGCTTGTAAGTTTTACCTGAAAAGTTAACCGCACTTCCGTGTGTTAAGTGACCACCCATACTTAAATCCAATCCTAAAATCGCATCGCCTGGTTGTAAAATCGCTAACATCAATGCAGCATTTGCTTGTGCACCACTATGTGGTTGCACATTGGCGTACTCTAATCCAAAAACTTCTTTTAAACGATCAATAGCCAATTGCTCTGTTTTATCTACAATTTCACATCCACCATAATATCTACGACCAGGATATCCTTCGGCATATTTATTGGTCATCACCCCACCCATTGCTTGCATAACTTGTAAGCTAGTAAAATTTTCAGAAGCAATTAACTCAATGCCACGACGTTGACGTTGTAATTCTTGATGGATTATGTCAAAAACAAGGGTATCTCTTTGCATAGTTGCTTTATTTAAATTGGCTAATGATTATGATTTATTGAAATATTGTGCAAAAATAATTAAAATAGACCATTACTAACAGTTATTTACTAATTTTAACCACCCCAAAATGTAAATTCATGAAGGCGATCATCCCCGTTGCAGGAGCCGGCACCAAATTGCGACCACACACATATACGCAACCGAAGGCCCTAATCCCCATTGCAGGTAAAACCATCTTAGGTTTTATTGTGGACCAATTAAGCGAAGTAGGCATTGAAGAGTATATATTTATTGTTGGCTATTTAGGTGAAAAAATTAAAGACTATGTTCAGCATACATATCCCCACTTACGTACGCATTTTGTTTATCAGAATGACCGTCAGGGTACTGCACATGCGATTCAATTGACTCAGGAAATCGTAGGCTCCGACGAGGTATTTATTGCCTTAGGGGATACCATATGTGAATTTGACCTAAAAGAGGTAATGGCTAGCGAAACAAGTATGTTGGGGATTAAAAAGGTAGATGACCCAACACAATTTGGTGTAGTAGAATTAGATGAAACTGGCAAAGTATTACATGCAGTTGAAAAACCTTCTATTCCTAAAAGTAATAATGCTTTAGTAGGTTTATATAAAATTAAAGAGTCGCAAATTTTATTTGATTGCTTTTCTCAGTTGGTGATAGAAAATATTAAATCCCATGGAGAATACAATTTAACCGATGCGTTGGTGTGCATGATTAAAAAAGGAGTTGTATTTAATTCCTTTAAAGTGAAGCATTGGTATGATTGTGGTAAGAAAGAATCTTTGATGATTGCCAATGCAGTATTACTTAAAAAGACAGGCGGCTTAACCGTGAATCCTGCATTGTACGTGAATAGCATTATTATTCCTCCGGTAAGTATTGCCGACAATTGTGTGATTGAAAACTCTATTATTGGTCCACACGTCACGATAGGTAATAACACCACCATCAAAAGTTCGGTGGTGAAAGAAAGTATTATTGGTACCTATACTTCATTGGATGAAGTGGTTTTGGATAACTCTTTAATTGGCAGTGACGCCTCGGTAAAAGGCTTAAGTCGTACTTTAAATATTGGAGACAATACCGAAATTGATTTTGGTTAGTCCTTTTGTAAGTACATTGAATTGGCTTGTGCAACACAAGTCATCACTACATCATTAATACATACATGTTTTGGAACATTGGCTACATACCAAGCAGTGTCAGCGATGTCTTCGGCTTTTAATGGTGCATAGCCAGCATAAACAGCTGCTGCTTTATTGGCATCCCCTTTAAAACGAACCAATGAAAAATCTGTTTCAACAGCACCAGGGTGAATGGCGGTTACTTTAATTTTATAAGGCAATAAATCAATTCTTTGTGCTTTAGTAATGGCATCTACAGCATGTTTCGTTGCGCAATACACATTACCGTCTTTATACACTTCCTTGCCTGCCGTGCTACCAATGTTTATGATATGTCCTTGTTGTTTTATTAAATAAGGAAGGGCTGCTTTTGAAATATACAATAGCCCTTTTACATTGGTATCAATCATGGTTTCCCAATCTTCTAAATTGGCATCAAAAAAAGAGTCACGTCCTAATGCAAGCCCTGCATTGTTTACCAATAAATCAATGGCCTGCCATTCGGAAGGAAGATTACCCAAATTTTCAATCACCGCATTTTTATCCTGAACATCAAAAATTAAAGAAAGTGTTTTAATGCCAAATTGTTTTTCTAAATCAGCAGCTACGGCTTCTAATTTTTCTTTTCTTCTTGCAGTTAAAATTAAGTTCCATCCACCTGCAGCAAATTTTTCTGCAATTGCTTTTCCAAATCCTGAACTAGCGCCTGTAACTAAAATAATTTTTGACATGTTTTTATATTTATTGCTTTTATATTATTGCTCAACAATTTGTTATTTTTTGATTTCAGCGGCAGTTATAAATGTAAGTAAAGCATTGTTCACTTTCTCCGTTGCTTCCAACATTCCCATATGACCCACCTGCTTTAAGACAATAACATGATTAGGGGGCAAAAGTTGAGTTTGTTGTAAAGAATCTTCAATGGGTACCGCAATATCTTCGGCTCCAACCACCATCCAAATAGGGATACGTTGTTGAGTAAGCATGTGTTCATGTGATTTTCTGTTGCGCATAGCCATTACAAATTGTACCATGGCTTCAGGGCTAATATCACTTGCACTATCCATTACATCCTGCACTTTTTCAGGATGCAGTTGTTTAAAGGCATTGCCAAATAAATTTTGTGTAGATGTTTCTAAAAACTTTTGCGTGCCATGTTCTAATATAAATGCTGCCACTTTTAACCTAGTTTCTTTTTTCACAGGGCTGTCCTCATAGGTAGTAGAGTGAACCAAGCCAAGTCCTATAACATGGTTTGTGTAAGAATCTGCAAATGCCAGTCCAATGTATCCTCCCATGCTATGACCAAGTATATAATATTTTTCAACATGTAAACTATGCATTAATTCATGCAGCACTTCCACATAATTATGGATACTTGGTGCATGTGAATGATGAATTTGTAATGGCTTACAATGCACGCCTGGTAAGTTGGGTGCAATGACTCTATAGTATTGAGAGAGAAAAGCTAATTGATTTTTCCAGATGCAATGATCTTCTCCAAATCCATGAATTAATAGTATAGCGGCCCTTTTTTTATTCGTATCTTTTTCGCTTACATTATTTCCTTCATCAAAATAGGACAATTGATCCTCGCCATAATCGTAATAGTGTAGCATCTTATGATTCGTATTTACTTTGTGCGCCTCTTTTGATTAATCTAATTTGTAGGCACAATGCAATAGCGATTAATGCTATGACTGACTTTGAAAAATGTTGCGGTAACCAATAATTTGAAAACATTAAAACAAGGGTGGCCATAAAAAATATCCAACCTAAATAACCCGTCCATTTTTTTGAAATGAAATATACTGGAATAACCAGTAAGTATAATGGATGAAGCCATATTAAGTTATAATTTTCATGGCATGCACTATGCAATGAAAACTGACTCATGTAAAAAACCAACGCACCGCCAATGCCAAAAATGAATAACAGCATGAGATCAAAAATGCGCGCTATTCTTTGTGTTATTAAGGCATTCCAATTGGCAACAAATAAATACACCAATAAAAAAGCAATTAATATAGTTATGGGTTGTAATCCTTTTTCAATGGATTTACTATTGTATTTTATATGATTGGTAGCAATTACTAAATGAGGATTTAATTGCAATTTTTTATACAATAATGTTGGCAAGAATGCCTCTTGGTATAAACTCGGTGTTTTATCTGCAACCGAACCCAATAATAAGTCAATGCCAAGGCCTACCCAACCCAGTCCGTTTTTATAAGGAGCACTCACTACTTCTTCTCTAAAGGAATGAATGCCTATGCTGTAATTGTTGATAGGAGCGTGCTGAAATAAGCCATCTTTTATCCGGGTTGTACAATTATCATTTGTAAAATTGTATAAATAATAACGATTGGTACCAAGTAGATTTATTTGTAATGCCTGTAACCATTTATTTTTTTCGTAAGTGGTTAGTTTTAAAACTTGTTCGTGCACATCTCTTCCAAAGAATTGGTATTCGTATAAAAAATTAGCATAGGTATCAACACTAATAAAATACATTAAATCGCCCTTTAAAAATCGAGCTAAAAAGTTGGGTGTGTTAAAGTCAAAGCTTCCGTAATTATAAACAAAATCGGTGTTGTGTACACTGTCAATAACCCTTAAAGCAGAATGTCCCCAAATGGTATAAAGGTCATCTCCTGCATCACAAGTGAGTAAACTAAAGCTGAGCCTTTTATTTTCAACGATATCCTGTGCTTTGATTGAATTGTTGGTTGTTAAACCTATAAGCAAAATAAAAATGAGTAAAATTGTTTTTGCAATTGACTTCATTATTGTCTTGTTCATTTTTATTTATTTTCGGCTGTAATTAGGCGCTTCTTTGGTGATATCAATATCATGTGCATGACTCTCTTTCATTCCTGCATTGGTAATTTGTACAAAAGTAGCATTTTGTAAATCCTTTACTGTTTTGGCCCCGCAATAGCCCATTCCAGCTTTTAAGCCTCCTACAAATTGATATATAATTTCACTTAAATTTCCTTTGTAGGCAACACGGCCTTCAATGCCTTCTGGGACAAATTTTTTGCTATCGGTACCTTCTTGAAAATAACGGTCACCACTCCCTTGACCCATGGCACCAATACTTCCCATTCCACGATACCCTTTAAATTTACGACCTTCATAAATGATGGTTTCGCCTGGGCTCTCTTCAGTACCTGCAAAAATACTTCCCATCATGACGCAATTGGCTCCTGCTGCCAATGCTTTAACCATATCGCCTGTATACCGAATACCGCCGTCTGCAATGACAGGAATATTTTTACCTTTCAAGGCATTTGTCGCTTCCATAATTGCTGTTAACTGAGGAACCCCTGCACCAGCAACAATACGCGTCGTACAAATGGAACCAGGTCCAATACCTACTTTCACGGCATCTGCACCTGCATTGGCCAATGCCAATGCACCTTGAGCTGTTGCTACATTGCCAGCAATCACTGGCAGATTTTTAAAATTCTTTTTTAATAATTTCAAAGCTTCAATCACCCCTTTACTATGACCATGTGCACTATCTAATGAGACAATATCTACGCCTACTGCTTGTAAAGCAGCAGCACGGTCAAGTATGTCTTTGGTAATTCCGAGCGCTGCCCCTACCAACAAACGACCAATTTTATCTTTCACTGCATTTGGGAATGCACTTAACTGCAAGATATCACGATATGTAATCAAGCCAATCAGTTTTCCTTGTTTGCTTACTACTGGTAGTTTTTCAATTTTATGTTGACGTAATATTTTTTCAGCTTTCCTTAAATCGGTACCTTCTGGGGCAATGATTAAATCTTGTTTAGTCATTACTTCACTTACTTTTCGACTACGATCTGTTTCAAAACGTAAATCTCTATTGGTCAAAATCCCTACTAATTTATTACCCTTGTCTACAATGGGAATGCCTCCAATTTTATTTTCCTTCATTAAATTTAACGCATCCCCAATGGTTGCATTCACTTCTAAAGTAATGGGATCAACGATCATGCCACTTTCACTACGCTTAACTTTGCGCACTTGCTCAGCTTGGCGTTCAATTGGCATATTTTTATGTAAAATACCAATGCCACCTTCTCTTGCTAAAGCAATGGCTAAACTTGCTTCAGTAACAGTGTCCATTGCTGCAGATAAAATTGGAACGTGTAGTTGAATATTTTTGGTAAGATAACTTTTGATGATGACTTCGGATGGAAGTGTTTCAGAATACGCAGGCATTAACAATACATCGTCGAATGTTAAGCCTTGACCAAAAATGCGGGCGTTCTTGTTTGAATTTCTTATTGCCATAGGCAAAGGTAGGTTTTTGACTTATTTAGACAAAAAACTTTTTTGTATGACCTAAACTTATGTACAACAATAGTAATTGGCAGCTTTCGGATATATATGTCCATTTAATTCCAATTCTAATAAAAAAGCAGCCAATTGAGTAGGAGCCATTTCCATTTTTTGGGCTATTTCATCCACATGAATTGGTCCCAATGATTCAATGAGTAAATAGATAGCAGCGGCCTTTGGGTTGTCTATTTTTTGACTTATTTCTTTTTGTTTTAAAGGGGACAGGATTGGTTCTGATTCAGGTTTCTGAGGCCAATTCATATCTTCAAGTAGTTGAATGGGATCATGGTACATAGTGGCAATATTATTTTTGATTAACCACAAGCAGCCTTTACTTTTAGTATCATGAATTTTACCCGGAACAGCAAATACTTCTCTATGGTACCCGCTGGCTAAATGAGCAGTGATCATACTTCCGCCTTTTACCTCACTTTCAATAACGATGGTGGCATCACTCATTCCTGCAACGATTCGGTTTCTTTTTGGAAATTGAAAAGTCATTGCAGGGGTATTTTTTCTACATTCAGTAAGCAAGCCTCCTTCGTTTTTTAATATATCAATAGCAAGCTTTCTGTGCTGATTTGGATAAATGGTATCAAGGCCATGCGCTAATACGCCCCAAGTGGACAAATTGTTTTCCAAGGAAGCCATGTGTGCGAGGCCATCAACCCCTAAAGCCATTCCACTAATAACGCCCATTTTTAAATGATTTAATCCTTCTAATAATTCAAACACAACTTTTTTTACCTGATAAGTGTGTTGTCGAGTGCCCACAATACTAATAAGATATGGGAGATTAAAATGAGAGGATCCTTTAACATACAATACATTGGGAGGATCATTGATGGTGGCAAGGCGGTTGGGGTAAAATTTGTCTACAATCGAGAAACATTCAATGCCGTGTTTTTCAATAAATTTTAATTCATCCTCAGCCTTTGAAAGGGGCCAATCCTTTTTTTGGTGACTGCGGCATTGATAAACAACCGAAGCTGATCCATAATAATGAAGTTGACTTAATTTCTGTTTGTCACTATATTGATCGTACATGCTAAGTGCAATACAATATAATAGTTCAGTTTCTTTTTCGCTGTTTGAAGCATTATGAATTGGGTTCATTTGCTAAACCTAGAAAAAAAGACTACCTAAAAAACACGTATAAATACCTGACTTATTAAAACAAAGTAATTGTAAAGCTTGTTCTTCGGTTCAAGGCCCTTCCTTGTTCTGTTGCATTGTCGCCTATGGGTTTCGTATCTCCCCATCCCTTGGTTGTAATGCTGTTTTTTTGAATTCCTTTCATCAATAGAAACTGTGCAATGGCTTCGGCACGCTTGCTTGATAACAGGCTATTTGCTGCAGGAGAACCTGTATTATCGGTGTGGCCCTCAATGAGTATATGTGCAGCAGGGGTATTTTGCAAATAGGTATACAATGCATTTAACTCTACTAGGGAACTATTTAATAAATTGGCAGTATTTTTTTCAAAAAGAACATTGTTGAAATTTTTAGAAAATTCTTTTTGAATGGGTTTTAATACAAATTCATAATGAGAACCATTCATTTTTTTAAGCAAGGGTTTACTTAATATTAAACTAGTAAATTCATGTGAAGGGCTGTTAACTTGTATACCTAAACTATCAAAATAAGGTAGTGCCAGCACAAATTTTCCCGTGCTATCTACATCAATAAACATCAATTTATTTGTTTCTTGGAAATCAGTGAGTTTTATGGTGCCACTTATTCCTTTTGATGTGATGGCATCTTTTATGAATCCATTAAAGTAATAGGTTGTATTGGCTCTTGCATATTCGGGTAAGTTAATTTTGTAAATATCTAAATTGCCCCTGCTATCAATGCGGTCACTCGCAATATATCCATTACTTCCATCGCTCGCAATAGCAATACTTAGTTCATTATCGTTGGTATTAATTGGGTTCCCTAAATTGATTGGCTTGCTCCAAAGACCGTCTATTTTCTTATGAGAAACAAATAAGTCAGCACCGCCAAAGCCCGGCCACCCAGTTGAAGAAAAGTATAAAGTATTGTTATCCGCATGAATAAAAGGTGTTTGTTCATCACCAGCAGTATTAATGGTCGGGCCTAAATTAATTGCCTTGTTCCAACCTCCTTTTTTGTTTTTATAGGCAACATAAATATCTATACCCCCGTAGCCTCCTGGCATGTCACTACAAAAATACAAGGCTTCACCATCCGGAGATATACTAGGTGCACTTTCCCACCATGCTGAATTTATGGCGGGGCCTAGATTGGTTGGTAACGTCCATCCAGCCTCATTTTTAGCAACAATATAAATATCATACCTGCCAAAATTTACATCGGTGTTTTCGGCTGCAAAATACATGTGCTGTAAATCGGTAGAAAGAGAAGGTGCTCCTTTTTTAGGGATCCAATTTAGATGGTCTGAAAAAGGAGTTGCTTTAGAAAATCCATTAGTTGACATGGTACTGGAAAAAAAATCTTCCCTATTGATCCCATTTTTTCGCATAAAAATTAACATGCTGTCTTGTACGGTAACACTCGGAAAATATTCGGCAGCTGAAGTGTTTATGCTGTCGCCTACATTGATCACTTTAACAATTGTGTCCAAAGGGTGTTCATTTGCAAAGGCACAAATGTTTTTTAGTTGGGTATAGCTATGCAATAAATAAGCAGGAAGCTTTGGTGCAATGGTTTGTAAAATAATGGCCGCTTTATTAAAATCTCCAAGGCTTGCATAGGCGTTGGCATATTTTACAAAATAGGGTAAGCAACCCATACTGTCTTTTGACACTGCTTTTTCAAAAACCTCAACTGCTTTCTTTTTTTGTTTGTTGTCAAGATATGCCTGAAATAAGGCAAGATAACCATCAACAAAATTGCTGTCTTTTTGGACACTTGCCAATAATAAACGTACGCCTTCAGGGTATGTTTTATTGTCAAATGCTTCAATGGCTTTATCAAATAATTTTTGAGCTGCATTGTTATTTTGGGCAAAAGCAATCGTAAAAAAGCTGTTCAATAAAATGCAAATCATTAAAGAAAGTAGGTACTTTTTTTGCATCATATCAATTAAAAATTTATGACCGTAAATTAAGGTACTTGGATGTACTTATGCAATTGAGCACTAAGTTCCCATCGGGGATTGGCCTTGATATATTCAATAACCATTGGGGTGATCAATGCTTGTTTGTCCCATTCAGGCTGTAAATATAGTTTACATCGGGCATTTGTTTGTTGCGCATTTTTTTCTGCCCAATCAAAATCGCTGCTGTTAAAAACCACCACTTTTAATTCATGGGCCAATGGAAGTATAGAAGGCAAAGGGGCTTTAAATTTTTTGGGGGATAAACAAATCCAATCCCAATCACCTGACATTGTACTTGATCCTGAAGTTTCAATATGACTTTGGAAACCTGCTGCTTTTAAAGCCGTTGTTAAGGCGGTCATGTTATGCAATAAGGGCTCACCACCCGTTATGATCGCTAACCGAGCAGGGTGGGCGAGTGCACTGTTTACAATTGTTTCTACTGACAATGTAGGATGTTTGCTCGCATCCCAACTATCTTTCACATCGCACCAAACACAACCAACATCACAACCCGCCAATCGAATAAAATATGCCGCTTTCCCTTGATGGTATCCTTCACCTTGCAAGGAATAAAACATTTCCATGACAGGATATTCAGTTGGTAAAATGTTATGCATAATGATGGGTTGCTGCCTTTACATTCATTTAAATAAGTTAATAAAAGCTTTTATTGCGCTTCATAAGCTTTTAGGGTATTCATCAATAAACCAGCAATGGTCATTAAGCCCACACCACCCGGAACAGGGGTAATAGCAGCTGCCTTTGTAATTGCTTGTTGATAGTCAACATCCCCTTTGATGCTAAATCCTTTTTTAGCAGTAGAATCCGCCACTCTAGTGATACCAACATCAATAATAACCGCTCCTGGCTTAATCATGTCCGCTGTTATAAAACCAGGTAAGCCAACGGCAACGACTAAAATATCAGCTAATAAAGTCATTTGTTTAGTTGCCTCAAAAGGGGTATTTCTGTGGCAAATGGTAACATATGCATTTCCCTGTGGACGTTCACTGCTTAATAAAATACTCATTGGTCTGCCCACAATATTACTACGTCCAATAACTACGACATGCTTTCCCTTTGTTTCAATATTATAATGTGCCAACATGAGTAAAACACCATAAGGCGTTGCTGGAATAAAAGTGTCAACTCCTTGCACCATTTTACCAATATTTACCGGATGAAATCCATCTACATCTTTTTTGGGATTGATGGCTTCTATAATATTTTTATCGTTGATATGATCAGGCAAAGGCAATTGTACTAAAATTCCATCAATGGATTCATCGTTATTTAATTCGGAAATTTTTGCCAATAGTTGAGCCTCACTAACATCATTGTTGAATCGAATTAAGGAACTTTCAAATCCTGTTTCTTCGCAATTTTTTACTTTGCTCGCTACATAGGTTTCACTAGCCCCATTATTTCCCACTAATATGGCTGCCAAGTGAGGTGATCTTTTACCGGCTGCTTTTAAAGCGTTGGTTTTTTCTAAAAGACTTTCTTTTACTGCTGCTGCAGCTATTTTTCCATCTAATACTAACATTTCACAAATTTAGTTCATTGCGTTGCAGTGGGATAATTTTTTTTTAAACATTTCATCCCCTGTATCTTTGCACCTTAATGAATCATATGGAACAAAACCCGAACCAAGCTTTAAATATTGAAATTAGTGAAGAAATTGCTGAGGGGGCTTATGCCAACCTTGCCATCATCACCCACAGTAATGCAGAATTTGTGATTGACTTTGTAAATGTAATGCCAGGTACACCAAAAAGTAAGGTAAAATCAAGAGTGATTATTACCCCGATGCATGCCAAAAGATTTATGAAAGCCTTGATAGAGAATATTGAAAAATTTGAGGAAACAAATGGGCCCATAGGTGATATTTCTCCCATGGAAATTCCATTGAATTTTGGAGGGCCAACCGCTCAGGCCTAATTTGCTAATAGTTACCAATTGTTATTTTGTTCTGCATAACTATAGTATCCTTCGGTACTTACAATGATGTGGTCAATTAATTTAATATCTAATAACAACGCACCTTTCTTCACTTTTTCAGTAAGCAAATTGTCCATATTACTTGGATGCAATTGCCCGCTTGGATGATTGTGACAGATAATAATACCAGTTGCTTCATGGCTTAATGCTAACTTGAACAACACCCGGGGGTCCGCAACTGTACCGGTGATGCCGCCTTCACTTAAAATTTGTTCGTGAATAATTTTATTGGCTTGGTTTAACAATAAAACCATAAAAATTTCTCTAGGCTCAAACTGCAAAGTATATTTTAAATGTGCGATAACGTCTCCACTTTGAAAAATGGGTTGGCCTACCCAGGTGGTAAACATTCTGCGGGAACCCAGTTCAATGGCTGCAATAATTCTAATGGCTTTTACCTTTCCAATACCTTTAATTTTTAAAGCGATAACATCGGCCACTGTTAACTTTGCCAATTTTTGTAAATTATTATTACATCTAAATAATAAATCTCTGGCTAGATCAACCGCATTTTGAGCAGGGGTACCCTGTTGTAAAATAATAGCAATTAGCTCGGCATCACTTACATATTTTGCTCCTTTATGGTGTAATTTATAAATGGGTTGATCATTAAGTGACCAATTTTTGATGGTAAATTGATTTGACATCTAAGCAAGTTAACGAGAAAAATGGGGTAGCGGGGCGTATAAATACCCTTGCAAAGGTTGATTTTATCCTATGTTAATGCCTTGTTGAAAAGTACACTGCGTAATCTTGCTCAATTCCTTCACAGAATGATAACTTTGAAGCATATTCAACACATCTATGAACCCTTCTGTAAAAATATTTGCTGGAACAGGCTCAACGGCCCTAGCGGAAAAAATTGCGCAACGATATGGCGCACCCATTGGAAAAATCAACATTCAAAAATTTAGTGATGGGGAATTTCAGCCCATTTTTTTGGAAAGTGTACGTGGTGACTATGTTTTTTTAGTGCAAAGTACCTATGCGCCTACAGATAATTTGTTTGAATTGTTGTTAATGATAGATGCAGCAAAACGCGCGAGTGCTTATAAAATTATCGTTGTTGTTCCTTACTATGGCTTTGCCCGCCAGGATCGAAAAGACAAACCACGCGTTGCCATTGGTGCTAAATTAATTGCGACTTTATTGGAAACGGCTGGTGCCAATAGGGTGATCACAATGGATTTACATGCAGCACAAATTCAAGGCTTTTTTGATGTGCCTGTGGACCACTTGGATAGTTCTGCTATCTTTATTCCTTATATTGAGTCTTTACAATTACAAAATCTTTGTTTTGCGGCACCCGATGTGGGCAGTACCAACCGGGTGCGTGAAGTGGCGAATTATTTTAATGCCGAAATGGTTATTTGTGATAAACACCGTAAAAGAGCAAATGAAATAGCGAGCATGGTTGTAATTGGAGATGTTACAGGAAAAGATATTATTTTAATTGATGATATATGCGATACGGGTGGAACACTAGTGAAGGCTGCTGCTTTGTTAAAGGAGAAAGGAGCAAGAACCGTACGCGCTTTGATAACACATCCTGTTTTGAGTGGAAAAGCTTATGAAAATATTGAGGAATCAATTTTAGAGGAATTGGTCGTTTCCGATACCATTCCTTTAAAACATCCTTCGGCTAAAATAAAAGTAGTTTCTGTTGCTGATTTATTTGCCATCGCCATTCGAAATGCTTTTGAGAATAAAAGTATCACAAGCTTATTTGTCCATTCTCAGCTAAAATCAAGGGGTAAATAACCATTTTAGCCTAAATAAATTTATGTAGCAGCCTTGGTTGCTACTTTTTTATTTACTATCTTCGCGCTCCCTTATTGAGAAAGAATAGGGGTGAGATACGCATTAAAGTATCCTTATTTTAAACAAACAAATAGAGCTCAAATGAAGACAGTTACAATCGAAGGCCACTTGAGGACCGAAGCTGGCAAAAAAGTCGCCCGCCAACTCCGCTCTCAGGAAAATGTGCTAGGTGTAATTTACGGGGGTGCTACAGAAGTGAATTTCTATGCTTCTGCAAAGGCTTTCAAGCCATTGGTGTACACAAGTGAATTTCAATTAGCAGAAGTTACCGTTGAAGGTAAAACGTACAAGTGTATCTTGAAAGATTTACAATTCGACAAAGTATCAGATGCATTATTACATGTTGACTTATTAGAATTGGTTGATGACAAAAAAGTAATCGCTACTTTACCTTTAAAATTAGTAGGTTCAGCTGCTGGTGTGAAAGCCGGTGGTAAATTAATTGTAAAGTTAAAGTCATTAAAAGTAAAAGCCTTTCCAAAGGATTTAAGAGAGTTTATCGAATTAGACATTACCAACTTACAATTGAATGGCAACATCCGCGTTCAAGACGTTCAGGTTCCAAATATTGAAGTAATGAATCCACCACGTATTCCGGTAGCTTCTATTGTAATGACGCGTCAGTTGAAACAAGAAGAGTCTGAAGCTGCTAAAGCAGGTAAAAAATAATTTAATATTATTTGAATAGTAAATCCCTCCATGCAATTGGGGGGATTTTTGTTATTATAGCTCCATCATTTTTGCTTATTTTTGAAACCGAATGTATACGATACTATGTCTAAATATTTGTTAATAGGATTGGGAAATGTTGGTGCCGAATATGCACACACTCGACATAATATTGGTTTTGATGTGTTGGATGCTTTTGTTATAAAGCACGGTGGCTTTTTTAAATTAGACAGACTAGCAGAAGTAGCAGCAGTAAAATGGAAAGGGAAAACATTTATTTGTATAAAGCCAACGACCTTTATGAACTTAAGTGGAAAGGCATTTAAATATTGGATGGATAAAGAAAAAGTGGATTTAGAAAATACATTGACAATTGTGGATGATTTAGCGTTACCTACATCAAAAATTCGATTACGTGCTTCGGGTTCTGATGCGGGACATAATGGATTAAAAGATATTCAATTAACACTCGGAACGGATGCTTATCCAAAACTTCGTTTTGGCATTGGAAATAATTTTGCAAAAGGTCAACAGGTTGATTTTGTATTAGGCAAATGGGCGCTTGACGAAAGAAAGTTGATTGATTTAAAAATTCAAAAATGTGTTGAAGTAATTGAGTCCTTTGCAGCAATAGGATTGTTGCGTACGATGACAATGGCAAATGCATTAGAGTTAAAAGTGGAGTAGCATAGTGGGTTTAAAAAGTTAAAAATATTTTTATGAGTATATTTTGTATTGGACGTAATTATGTTGAGCATGCACATGAATTAGGAAACGAAGTGCCAACATCAGCAATTATTTTTATGAAGCCTGATACAGCGGTATTGCCGAAAGGTGAAAATTTTTCTATACCAAGCTTCACAAATGATTTGCATTTTGAAGGAGAGTTAGTTTTGCGCGTTAGTAAGAAAGGAAAAAATTTAACTGATTTACATCCTGATGGAATACCTGTTATTGATTACTGTGATGCGATCACTGTTGGAATAGATTTCACAGCACGTGATTTACAAAATAAATTAAAAGAAAAAGGGCTACCATGGGAAAAAGCAAAAGCTTTTGACAATGCAGCCATTTTAGGGGACTGGCATCCATTGACTTCTGAAATTTTATCAGGTCCGATCCAATATACTTTATCTAAAAATGGGGCAACGGTTCAAACGGGCAATTCAAGCTTAATGATTTTCCCATTGGATAAAATATTAGCAGGAATTACTGAGTATTTTACCATTTACCCAGGCGACTTAATATATACTGGAACACCCGCAGGTGTTGGTCCAACGGCGAAAGGGGATACTTTTGAAGGTTTTTTTGAGGGACAGTCCGTATTTACACTCAAAGTGAACCCATAAATTCAAAAAAATTAAGTAGTTTTGCCACCCTTTAAAGGGTATAACCAATAGGTTCTGGCGAGGTAGCTCAGTTGGTTAGAGCACAGGATTCATAACCCTGAGGTCACGAGTTCAAATCTCGTTCTCGC
>Ga0114960_10000222_pt1 | contig 46645 bp, 43 predicted proteins | sample C_130625_MF_Meta_FD_92637 | JGI IMG/M metagenome (GOLD analysis project Ga0114960, IMG submission 92637) | Freshwater microbial communities from Lake Croche, Canada to study carbon cycling - C_130625_MF_MetaG | ecosystem: Environmental > Aquatic > Freshwater > Lake | place: Lake Croche, Canada...
AATTCTGCAAGAGCCGCAGCAAACGCTTCACAGGTAACTTTAAGTTATGACTATATTCGCTCGCCTATTTCAGGTCGGGCTGGTGTCATTAACGTATTTCCTGGCTCCCTGGTTTCTCCAAGTAATATTGTCTCCACAACCTCATCGATTACAGCAACTACTTCTCAAGGTGCGATGGTCACGATTAGCCAACTCAACCCCATTAATGTTCAGTTCACGGTTCCTGAGGTGCATATGGCTGGTCTCATGCAACTACAAAAATCTCCTGAGGGTTTAATTGTGACGGTGGATATTGGCGGCGGAATCACCAAGCAAGGAAAGGTGTATGTCATTGATAATCAAATTGATACTGTCTTAGGATCTGTCCGCGTCAAAGCAACTCTAGATAACTCGGATTACAGTCTCGCCCCCGGTAGATTTGTTCATGTTAATTTACAAACTCAAATCATAAAAGACGCACTTGTTGTCCCTAGTCAATCTATTATTTCGAACACACTTGGTGACTTGATTTATACGGTAGATGCTGAAAATAAAACCGTGATGAACAAAGTTAAAGTACTAAATCAAGGTAATGGCAGCGCAGTCGTAACCGGCCTAAAAGTTGGGGACCGAGTGGTTGTTGAGGGTAAACAAAATATTCGACCAGGCCTCAAAATAGCAGAAGGCTCAGCCAGAAAAATAACCGAAGAAGATTCAAAAAAATAATCTTAATGGGTCCTAAAACCTTCTCTATGAGGAATCCTCAATGACGATCTCAGAATTATGCATTAGACGCCCTGTAATGACAGTGCTTCTGTCTTTAGCAATTGTTGTGGCGGGCTCCATTGCCTATACTAAAATTCCAGTTGCCGCTCTGCCAAGTTTTAACTCACCCGTCATCCAAGTATCGGCAAGTTTGCCTGGGGCTAGCCCAGAAAACATGGCGTCTAGCGTTGCTCTGCCTTTAGAAAAAGAGTTCTCTACGATTGATGGCATTAATGTTATTAGCTCCACGAATTTTTTAGGTACAACGAGTGTTACGCTTGAATTTAGCAATGAAAAAGATATTGATAAAGCTGCTGTAGACGTTCAAGCAGCTTTATTGCGTGCCCAAAGGCGCTTACCGATTGAGATGACCATCCCACCATCTTATCGAAAAGTCAATCCTGCAGATGCGCCTGTTTTATATCTCACGATGACGTCACCCTCCTTGAGCTTATCAACGATTAATGATTATGCAGAAAATTTACTTTCACCAAATCTCTCAACCATTGATGGCGTTGCGCAAGTTTTAATCTTTGGTGCAAAAAGATATGCAGTTCGAGTAAGGGCTCTCCCCGCCAAACTTGCTCTTAATAATCTAACTCTTGACGATATTAGTACCGCCGTCAATAAAGCCAACTCAAATTCTCCTGTTGGCTTATTAGAGGGACCAAGACAATCTTTAACTATTTATGCAAATAGTCAAATGATTAAAGCGCAAGATTACTCTGATTTAATTATCGCCCAAAGAAATGGCTTCCCAATTCGTTTGGGAGATGTTGCTGAAGTTTCAGAATCTTTTGAGAATGTCAGAACATTAGGTCGTTATGGCAATGAGCGTTCTATTACGCTTGCTATCCAAAAACAACCGAATGCCAATACCGTTAAAGTGGTCGACGGTGTAAAAGCGATGTTACCGAAATTTCAAGAGCAACTTCCAGCTTCCATTACTATTAACCAATTAAATGACCGCTCCAAATCTATCAAAGAAGCGATTCATGATGTCAACCTTACTCTTCTCCTCACTATTTTCCTGGTTGTACTCGTCATTTTCTTATTCTTAAAACACGTTTCAGCGACCGTCATTCCGGCTCTTAGTTTACCGATTTCTTTAATTGGTGCTTTTTTCTTAATGTACTGGATGGGCTATAGCCTAGACAACATCTCATTACTAGGAATTACCTTAGCCGTTGGCCTAGTAGTAGATGATTCAATTGTGGTTCTTGAAAACATTATCCGCTACCTTGAAGAAGGGATGTCTCCTTTGCAGGCTGCCCTCAAGGGAAGTAAAGAGGTTGGATTTACGATTATTTCTATTTCTATTTCTCTGGTTGCAGTCTTCATTCCTATTTTCTTTATGCCAGGACCAGTTGGCCTGCTTTTTAGGGAGTTTGCTGTAGTGGTAAGTTTGTCGATTCTTGTGTCTGCGGTAGTTTCTTTAACCATCGTACCTATGTTGTGTAGTCGGTTTTTGCCTGATATGTCGAAGCAAGCAAATCATCCTAAAGAGTATTGGATTACGAAGAAATTTGATATCTTGTTTAATGCTGTATACCAAGCATATTCAAATTCATTATCATTGGCGCTTGAGCACAAGAGGATTATTTTAGGGGTGGCTTTTGCGACTTTTGGAATTACAATCGCTTTGTTTATTTATGTCCCAAAAGGCTTTTTTCCGGAAGAAGATATTGGTCAAATTTTGATTACTACAGAAGCATCTGAGGATATTTCTTTTGAAGCCATGCTGGCATTACAAGATCGCGCCGCAGACATGATTAATCAAAATCCAAACGTAGAGAACTTTGTTTCTGTTTTAGGTGGCGGTGCGAGCACCGGCACTAATTCAGGACGTATGTTTGTAAATTTAAAGCCTAAAGGCGAACGTCTCAAAATGAGTAAACTCCAGGAGGAGTTCCGCAAAGAATTTAGAAAAATACCCGGTCTAGTCGTATTTATGCGCCCTATCCAAAACTTACAATTAGGTGGCAAATCCAGTAAAAGTAGGTATCAATACATCTTACAAAGTGTTGGCCTTGAAGGTATCAATGAATGGTCAGAAAAAGTTCAAGCCGAAATGAAAAAAGATCCTATTTTTAGGGATGTCACAAGTGACTCTCAATTAAAAGGACTAAGCTTAAAAGTAGATATTGATCGAGAAAAAGCCGCCTCTTCTGGGGTTACTGTTCAGGATATTCGTACCGCACTCTACAGTGCCTATGGTGAAAAACAGATTTCAACAATTTATACACCTGTGAATACCTATCAAGTCATCTTGGAGGTAACTCCTCAAGATAAACAATTTGAATCTGACCTCAACTCGATCTATGTGCGTGGCAGAAGTGCCGATAAGCTGATTCCTCTCTCGAGCCTTGCAACTTATAAGCGCTTTATTGGTCCAACTTCTGTAAACCATCAGGGTCAAATTCCTGCTGTCACGATTTCTTTTAATTTGGCTCCTGATGTACCTTTAGGTAACGCGACGAAGAAATTAGAAAATATCACCAAGGACATTAAACTACCAAACACAATTTTGACAAGCTATGGTGGGGATGCTGCGGTATTTAAAGATAATCAAGGTGGGCAAGCTATTCTGTTAATCGCCGCTTTAGGTGTGATTTATGTTCTTTTAGGTGTTTTATACGAGAGCTATATTCATCCGCTAACTATTCTTGCAGGACTTCCATCTGCAGCCATTGGTGCTTTACTGTTCCTTCAGGCCTTTGGAATGGAGTTAACGATTATTGCCACGATTGGTATCTTGCTATTAATTGGTATTGTGAAAAAGAATGCGATTTTAATGATTGACTTTGCGCTAGATGCCAAACGAAGTAGAAATCTTTCAGCTAAGGAAGCTATTCATGAGGCTTGTTTAGTTCGTTTCCGCCCCATTTTGATGACTACCCTTGCTGCCATGATGGGCGCACTGCCTATCGCCCTTGGGCTCGGTGCTGGAGCGGAATTAAGGCAACCTTTAGGTATTGCTGTCGTTGGAGGTCTGGCTTTTTCTCAAGTGATTACGCTCTACATTACTCCAGTCATCTATATTTATTTGGATAAGTATGCTGGCAATGGTCCTATGCAGATTTCTGAAGAAACTCTCAAAGGTGTTTAAGGATTGAACTTGAAACATACCCGACAAATTATTCTCGATACTGAAACCACGGGTTTGCATCCCAATAATGGTGATCGACTTGTAGAGATCGGTTGTATCGAACTCATTAACCGCCGTATGACTGGTAATAATTTACATTTTTACATTAATCCACAAAGAGATATGCCCGAAGCTGCCGCAGCGATTCATGGGCTTCGGGAAGATTTTTTAAAGGATCAACCAGTATTTGCAGATGTCGCAGAAGCAATAGCTGCGTTTAGCAAGGGTGCTGAAGTTGTGATTCATAATGCAGCTTTTGATTTGGGATTCTTAGATATGGAGTTTAAACGTCTAGGCCAAAGCCCTTTCAGTTCGCAAGTCGGTGGGGTCATCGATACTCTTACTGACGCCCAGCGGATGTTTCCCGGTAAAAGAAATAGACTAGATGACTTGTGTAATCGTTTTGGAGTAAAAAATGATCATCGAACTCTACACGGTGCCTTATTAGATGCAAAACTGTTAGCTGAGGTTTATCTTTGTATGACGCGTGGCCAAAATGATTTAATGATGGAGCAAGGTCCTGAGAAAACAACTTTAACAGGCGTTCATTTCGAGCTACCTAAGTCTTCAGATTTAATTATTTTTTCAGCCTCCCCTGAAGAGGAAGAAGAGCATCAGCAATTAATGGAGGATATTGCAAAAAAAGCAAAGTCTCCTCCATCATGGTTACATTAGTTGATCAAGCTTTTGGTTGCCCGACCTTTGACGGCAATAACCTGTAAGTAATCACTACACCATCTACTTCTTATGGCAATCCCCTCATCCAATCAACATACTGACAAGTACGAGGTCCGCTCAGGTCAATCTACTGAATTATTAAAAGAGTTACATATCTTGACTCGTGATGGCAAGATGAATCAGGATAGCCGTCGAAAATTGAAGCAAGTTTTTCATTTGGTGCAATTTATTGAACCCATCATGCTGGAGGTCGATCAGCAACAACCTACTTTTAACCTGGTTGATTTCGGTGCTGGTAAGTCTTATCTCGGTTTTATGTTGTATGACTTAGTTGCCAAAAGTCTTCAACATCCATTTCAATTAATTGGCATTGATATGAGAGCCGATTTAGTTGAATATTCGCAAAAGTTAGCCGCACGTATTGGCTTTGACCAAATGGCATTTTTCCAGCTCGACTCAGCCCAGTCCTTGCAAGCGCCCCAACTCCCTGAAAAAATCGATATTGTTACAGCGCTACATGCATGTAATACCGCAACCGATGATGCCATTGCCTTCGCGCTTCACAAACAAGCCCCTCATATTATTCTTGTACCCTGCTGTCAGGCAGAATTAGCTAGTCTTCTGAAAACAAAGAAGTCTCATGCTTTAAAAAATAATTACTTTTCTGCGTTGTGGAGATACCCTATTCATACACGTGAATTCGGTAGCCATTTAACGAATGTGCTGCGCTGCTTGTTCTTGGAATCACAAGGATATGATGTAACAGTAACAGAGCTTGTTGGCTGGGAACACTCAATGAAAAATGAACTTATTATTGCGCGTAAAAAAAAATCCCCCCTCCAATCATCAAAAGCCTTAGAGCAATTAAAGAGTCTATTACTTGAATTCAACTTAGAAAGTCTTGCCCCAAGATTCCAAATTCATTTGTAAGACAAAAACTGTTAACTTTTTCCTATCTGTGCCGTTAATAAAGTTAAGAAGATAGATAAAGGAGTCTCAAATGAAACATATCATCAAGGCTTTTATTGTGTTCAGTATGTTTGTCCACGGTGTGGCCAATTCTGAAACTTGGAGTACCAATCCTTCAAATAGCGCAAGCTTTAAAGCATCTCGTCATGGCTGGGAAGCATCCTCTAAAGAGCACTATCGGCCTTTTGCACCGATTCAAATTCCTAAAGTAATTATCGTGCCCAGCATACGGGTTTATCCTCACAATCATGAATTGAGGGAACGAGATTATGGTTACCGCTATTACAACCATAGACCTCATCACAGAAGAGATTTTAGGTAACTATTGATTCGGGAATTACTGCTTTTTTGTGCCCACAATCAAAGCATAATTCCCATCTTTAAAATAGCCAATGCGAAATGGTAATGGCTTCTCATCATTGCGATCTTTATAAGCCTTAGCTAATTCGGTATTGTAGGTAGAAAATACTTTATACGCTTTTACAAAACTACCATACAGGACGGTGTTGTATTTTTCATTCAAGGGATGATAGTCTAATCCCGTTTCATCCTGAACCACCATCGGGGCATTCATCAGCATTTCATCACGAATCATCGTAAAGCCCTTGTGCTGAGGTAAATGAGACGCTGCCTTTAACAAAATTGGGGATTTTGTGGATTGACGAAAAAACGCTAAATTTTGTGGATGATCTTTCATCCCATCATTCGACAAATCCATCCTTACGTAATCAAGAATAACTGACTTACCATTCTTCTCTAAATAAAACCGCACTGAATCCCATGATTGATCTTCCCCGAGCTCCTCAAGAGCACCATCCTTATTAATCTGTATGGGTACTATTTTTTGAATCGAGAATGCGTGTAAATGTGCAAATGACGCAATCAAGGTCGTCGCACCAATTTTTACTTTATTGGTCGATATGTATTTATATAAATACTCTGTTACAAAAAAACCATCTGATCCAAAACTCTTCCAGGCTGAACTTAATACTTCCATCGTTTGCGTGGCTGCAGTTGGGCTTAATTGATCAAGCTGTACCAATCGCTCGCCTCTTTGCTGCGCAGTCATTATGTAGTGATTCGCATTGGGATAAATTTGATAAAAGGTGGTGAAATCAGGTCCTGAAAAAGGATAGAAAACCTCATTGGCATCCGTCTTCACTTCATCTGCAGACCAACTGATCATCGGTTTACCCATTTTTGTGGAGTAATTTGACCAACTCGCCTGAATCACTCCATTTAAATGGAGCCAATCATCTGGCTTCACATTGGCTGGCTTGTCTAGCTTATATGTGTTTCCAGTAATCAAATCAACTTCTAAGTCAATCTGAGATGGAGTTTTTTGTTTTTGAATATTGACTGAATTAACTTCCGCGACATTAACCTGACCGGTTTCAGAAGAGGTAATTTGTTTTTGTTGACGGGCCTGGTGCCACATCTGATAGCTGAGTGCTGTTACTAATACTGTTATAACAAGGGCGACATAGGCGATTCTTTTAAGCGGCATTCTCATTAGTTATAAATTAAATAATTGTTTAATTTGCTAATTCTAAACTATTGTTATGAAAGCTCTTTTATTAATATTTCATAAGATTTTTTTCTCTTCTCAAAGCTGTAAGCCCAAGTAATTAGCGCTACCTCTTCAATATCCAATTCATCAGCAAGTGTTTCTATTTTTCGTATGACTGTCGGGGCATCACCTACAAAGCCTTTTTGACACATATTTTCATACATAGCCAAATCTTGGCTATTAAGGCCATCAAGCGCATGTTCTGGATTTTGCATCGCCCCCAAAATACCTCTTTGGCGATCGATTTTCCATCTCGCACGACTCCGGAAATGATAATAAGCCTGTTCAGAGTCCTCTTGTGCTAAGGCCCATAAACAAACAATCACTTGCGGCTCCTGTAATCGTGGTGATGGTCTAAATTGTTGGCGGTATAAATCAATCGCCTGCTTTGCCCCTTCGCCATCAGTAATAAAGTGCGCGAAAACGTAAGGTATCCCAAGATGTGCTGCCAACTGTGCACCGTAATCAGAACTTCCCAATATCCATAGTTCAGGGGAGGTATCCCCTAGTGGAAAAGCTTGAACATTTCGCCCAGGGTGTCCAACTGGAAACGGTTCATCGTGTAACCACAGATCGAGTTCTTGTACTTGTTGGGGAAAGTGGGCTGCTGATTGCTGATTCGGATTGAGTAATTGTGCTGTCCTCATATCACTGCCTGGCGCTCTACCAACTCCTAGATCAATCCGCCCTGGAGCTAAACTATCTAAAACACGAAACTGCTCTGCAACTTTTAAAGCACTGTAATGCGGCAGCATGACGCCAGCGCTTCCCAGTCGAATTGTGTGCGTTTTTTGCGTGAGCGCTGCCATCAATATCTCTGGGGCTGTGCCAATAATACTAGGATGACTATGGTGCTCTGAGACCCAAAATCGGCGATATCCGAGTGCCTCAGCATGAACAGCTAAATCAATCGTGTTTTGTATCACTGTGGAGTGTGTTACGCCCTCCACAGCAGCAGATTGATCTAAAACTGATAAATATTTCAACATGATTTATACAGTTCCTTTAAATAGCTGCTGCAATCACTTTACCAAAGTCCTGAGTATTTCCTGTACCGCCCATGTCTGGCGTGAAAGGCGCATGCTTTGGACCTGCGGCGAGTACTTTTTCAAAGGCTGTAATAATTGCATTTGAAGCATCCACATGTCCAAGATGCTCTAACATCATTGCTGCACTCCAAATTTGTCCAATCGGATTTGCAATACCCTTGCCAGCAATGTCTGGTGCAGAGCCATGCACTGGTTCAAATAAAGAGGGATATAGGCCTTCAGGATTAATGTTTCCGGAAGGAGCGATGCCAATCGTGCCGGTACATGCTGGTCCTAAATCTGACAGTATGTCGCCAAATAAATTACTGCCCACAACTACATCAAAGTGATTCGGGCGTTGTACAAAAAAGGCCGTCAATATATCAATATGGAATTGATCTACTTTGATTTGCGGGTATTGCTCAGCCATTAGAGCTACTCGCTTATCCCAATAGGGCATCGTAATCGAAATACCATTCGATTTTGTAGCGGAAGTGACATGTTTCTTTTCGCGCTTACTGGCGAGTTCAAAGGCAAATTTAAGAATGCGATCCACACCGATTCTTGTCATCACTGTCTCTTGAAGCACAAACTCTCGATCAGTGCCTTCAAACATGATTCCACCAGCATTGGAGTACTCCCCTTCTGTGTTCTCCCGCACTACATAAAAATCAATATCTCCTGGTTTGCGATTGGCAAGTGGGCTTGGCACCCCAGGAATAAGTTTTACAGGTCGCAAATTAACATACTGATCAAAACGCTTACGAAATTGAATCAAACTACCCCATAAAGAAATATGATCAGGAACCAATTTTGGCATACCCACTGCACCAAAGAAAATGGCGTCTTGACCCACAAGAAGATCAAACCAATTATCAGGCATCATTTTGCCGTGTTTGAGGTAGTAATCACAGCTCGCAAAATCAAAATGATTAAGTTGAATCTGAATGTTAAATTTGCTACAAGCTGCTTCTAGTGCTCTTAAACCTTCTGGCATTACTTCAACGCCAATGCCATCACCAGCAATGACAGCAATTTCATGTTTTTTCGTCATATTTAACTCACAGCCCTATGTATCGTTTCTTTTTGTTGGTCATCAATGTTTTCAATCGTGGGTTCAATCACTTCTTTTGAAAATTCTTCCATCCTGACTTTATCTTTGGGGCAAATTGGTGCGCCATAATCTGCCCATCGCTTCAATAAAGTAACTTCATAGCCGCATTCTGGACATTTTGCTTTGTTACGTGATGCATTACTTGGTCTTGGCGGAGGAAAATTAAGGGCCCGGTGTGGATATGAGCCTAATTTTTCACTAATGGTCATCAACCTAATTTTTAGTGCGGGGCCTGCCATCGCCATCCGAGCAGGACCTTCTAAACCCACAACATGCGCAATCCCCTGAAAGTCTGCGCCATGCCCCGATTGGCAATCATCGATGGCGTGACAAATTTCATGGACAAGTGTATCTAATACTTCTACTGGGTCATCAATCTTGGGGGAGATAAATATCTCATTCACCATGTCATTGGATCGTTGCCGTGGCCAACATTGACCTAAAGTAGTTCTTGGACTACTAGACGCTGCAAACCCACAAGATACTTTTAGTGGGGGAATCCCATATCCAACTGCTGAAAAAATGGGGTCAAGTGCCTGAACCGCTTGTTGAAGCCACGTCTCTCTATTCACGGGTAAGTCCAATTTAAATATTTCTATGAATTGTGTAAAAGCTCTATTATCGCTCGAATTGCCTTCAATCAGAATTGTAGGTTCTGTAATTATCGGCAATTACTTGTGCATGAATGTAAAATACTGTAATTCCTCAATCAAATCCCTTTGGAGACTGGTATGACAACTGCAGCATTTACTTCTTCTGATGATGTAATCCATTACGTTGGTGGTCAACGATTTACTGGGACTTCCCCTCGTTTTCAGGATGTTTTTCATCCTGCAAGTGGTCAAAAAAGTCGCCGAGTTGCCTTAGCTAGCACAGCCGATGTTGCGCATGCCGTTTCTGTTGCACAAGCAGCATTTCCGAAGTGGGCAGATACTCCGCCTTTAAAGCGTGCTCGAATTATGTTTAAGTATCTTGAGCTTTTAAACCAACATCAAGATGAGCTTGCCGCAATTATTACCGCTGAACACGGCAAAGTCTTTACCGATGCCCAAGGCGAAGTCACTCGTGGTATTGAAATTGTTGAGTTTGCTTGTGGTATCCCAGAATTACTTAAAGGTGAATACACCGAACAAGTCTCTACCAATATTGATAATTGGACCATGCGTCAACCTCTAGGTGTTGTTGCTGGTATTACGCCTTTTAATTTCCCTGTGATGGTCCCTATGTGGATGTATCCAATGGCTATTGCTAGTGGCAATACTTTTATCCTCAAACCAAGTCCGACTGATCCATCAGCATCATTATTTTTAGCAGATCTATTTAAACAAGCAGGTTTGCCTGATGGTGTTTTTAATGTGGTGCACGGCGATAAAGAAGCTGTTGATGCACTCATTGAAAATCCTCATGTAAAAGCATTAAGTTTTGTAGGCTCAACGCCGATTGCCAACTATATCTATGAGCGTAGCGCTCACTTTGGCAAGCGTGTTCAAGCTTTAGGTGGCGCTAAAAATCATATGGTCATCATGCCTGATGCGGATATTGATAAGGCGGTAGATGCTTTAGTCGGTGCGGCTTACGGTTCTGCTGGGGAGCGCTGTATGGCGATATCAGTAGCTGTGCTTGTTGGTTCTGCTGCTGAGCGTGTCATGCCTGCCCTTATTGAAAAAACTAAATCTTTAAAAATCAAAAACGGTATGGAGCTCGATGCTGAAATGGGTCCGATTGTGACTGCAGCAGCTAAAAATCGTATTAGTGGTTATATTCAAGCGGGAGTTGATGAAGGCGCAAAATTATTAGTCGATGGCCGCAGTTTTACAGTCCCTGGCTTAGAAAATGGCTACTGGTTAGGCGGCACTTTATTTGACGGCGTAACTCCGGAGATGAAGATTTATAAAGAAGAAATTTTTGGTCCAGTTCTGTCCTGTGTTCGCCTTGATAACTTTAGTCAAGCTGTCGATTTAATTAATGCTCATGAGTTCGGAAATGGCGTTGCTTGCTTTACTAGTGATGGTAATATCGCTCGTGAATTTGCGCGCCGTATTCAAGTGGGAATGGTTGGTATTAATGTTCCTATCCCAGTTCCAATGGCTTGGCACGGTTTCGGTGGCTGGAAAAATTCTTTATTTGGCGATATGCACGCTTATGGGCGTGAAGGTGTTCGCTTTTATACGAAACAAAAAAGCATCATGCAACGCTGGCCGGAGAGTATTTCTAAAGGTGGTGAATTTGTAATGCCAACGATTAAATAAGCTTCCCTCCAATATAAAAGCCCTCAGCGATTTCACTGAGGGCTTTTTTTATTCTTCGAATTTATTGGAGTGTTGTTTTGAGTGATGGCGGTACTGGGAGTGAATATACTTCAATACCCTCATCCATTAATTCTGCAGCCTCATCTACCGTAGTTACCCCGCGAATACTGCGCTCGGGGGATTCCTTGTAATGAATTTTACGAGCCTCTTCTGCAAATGATTCACCAACGTTTTCTGTTTTTTCCATAATCTCGCGAACAACTTGCAACATCATTGCCTGCATTTTTTCTTGAAAAACTATTTTTTGATCTGGGCTTAAATGCATCGCATCGTTAGCTGTTGGTAGATCAAGTGCTGCTTTTTCGAATGCCTCCATCGTGGAGTGATTATGATGATTCTTACCCCCTAAATAAGGAGCAGATGGCATACGTGCAATTTCTAGGCTGTCACACATAGGACAACACAGGACTGATCGTTCTTTTTGGGACGTAAAATCCTCTTCAGAACTAAACCAACCTTCAAATTGATGATTGAGTGGGCAAGCTAAATTGTAAACTTTCATATTTTTATATTATTACCAGTAAATTCCGATTAATTATGACATCAATTTATATTCTATCTAAAAAATAGAATAATACTTATTTATTCACAAGAATCTAAGTGGCGCTCTTGCATCCAATAGAAGCTGATAATAGTTTTAACGTCAGTTATTTTGCCTTCTTTAATCCAATTGTGTATTTCTGCTAAAGAAGCACCAAATATATCTAAAAACTCACCTTCATCAAGCTTGGCTTTGTGCATTCGCAGGTCTTTAGCTAGGTATATATCAATGAACTCTGTTGAGTGGGAAATAATGGGGTGAATCTTACCCAAGAACTCCCAACGATTAGCGATGCAACCCGTCTCTTCTTCTAATTCTCTCTTGGCGCATTCAAGAGGATCCTCGCCAAAATCTAGTTTTCCTGCAGGAATTTCAATAAAGGCTTGATGTAATGGGTATCGATACTGCCGCTCAAGTAGAATTCTGCCATCTGGCAACACTGGAACAATCGCAACCGCACCAGGGTGAATCAAATACTCTCTGCCTGCGGCATTACCATTAGGCAACTGAACTTGATCTTGAATCAGCTTTAAAAAGTAGCCTTCGTAAACCTGTTTAGATGTCAGTGTTTTTTCAGCAAGGTGTGTGTCCCCAACAGGTAGATCTGCAAAATTGGGTATCTCAGGAAATCGTTCTGACATTAGCCCTGCAAGGAAATGCGCATTGCACTTAAACACAATGCCGTTAAGAATGCAGGGAATATTCCAGCCAACAGAATAAAGAGTCCATTGATGGTTAATATACCTTTAGCAAAACCCTGTCCAAGAATCAAACTATTATCAGTCGGCTCTTCAAAATACATCGTTTTTACAACACGCAAGTAATAGAAAGCTCCAACTAAAGAAGCCATTACTGCGAAAATTGCCAGCCCTAAATATCCTGCATCAACTAAAGAATCTAAGATTGATAATTTTGCGATAAAACCTACCGTTGGCGGTATACCCGCTAGTGAGAACATCAATAACAACATGATAAATGCCAGCAGTGGACTGCGACGATTGAGTCCTTTAAGATCTTCAATCGTCTCACACTCAAAACCTTTTTTCGACAACACCATAAGCATCCCAAATGTGCCCAGTGTGGACAAGACATAGGTAATCGAATAGAAGAACGCAGTACTATAGGCAAGATCGTCATATACGCACAAGAACCCAAGTAACATAAAACCCATATGAGAGATCGTTGAGTAAGCCAACATCCGTTTAATATTCGTTTGTGCAATGGCAGTTAAGTTCCCAACAATCAAAGATGTGACCGCTAAGAAGATAAGTATCGGTTGCCAATCAACATCAAGGGGCAGAAGCCCCCCCACGAGTAGCCTAAACGTAATCGCAAAGGCTGCAATTTTAGGTGCTCCACCAATTAATAATGTCACTGATGTTGGAGCGCCATCGTAAACATCCGGTACCCACATATGAAATGGTGCAGCTCCTAATTTAAACGCTAAACCAGCTAACAAAAATACAATCCCAAAAGAAAGTACTAGACGCATCACTGCATCATTTGTCGTTGTGCGCAAAATATCATCTAGGTCTAAAGATCCTGTAGCGCCATAGATCATCGACATGCCGTACAACAAGAATCCTGAGGATAGAGCTCCCAAGATGAAATATTTCATGCCAGCTTCAATACCTCTTGGGTAATTAGGACGCATCGCTGTTAATGTGTATGTAGATAAGGCTAACAACTCAAGTCCCAGGTAAAGGGTGAGCATATTGGCGCCTGAAATCATGACAAACTGTCCTAGCAAGGCTAATAAAACTAATGCCATATAGTCTGTTCTAAAGAGCTGACGATCCATTAAGTACTGCTTGGAGTAAATAAGTGTAATCATCACTGCAATTGAAGATACGCTTTTTAATACATTCGAAAACGGATCAATAATATACATGCCATTCATGATTCTTAACGGGGCATCGCCAACCCGCATTGCAAACATGATTGCCAAACCTAATAAAGTCAAAATAGTGATTTGATATGCAACACCAGCTGCTGATGGGGTAAAAAATACATCCTCATCATTGACCTCGGTCTCTTTAAGAAAAGGTGTCACTGCCAAGATAAAACAAATCACGAGTAATAATATTAACTCGGGGAAAATTTCAATAAGATCGATTGCTTGCATGCTAGTTCCAGTTCTTTATATCTTCGTCATGGCAACGTGCTTGAGTAACTCAAGAGCCGCTGGATGAATAATATCCGTAAATGGCTTTGGATAAACTCCCATACCAATCGTTAATATCGCTAATATTCCAAGAATAAGATATTCCCGTGCATTAATATCGGTTAAATGTTCGACATGCTCATTAGTCACCGCACCAAAAAATACCCGCTTAGTCATCCATAATGAATATGCCGCACCAAGTATTAATGCCGTAGCCGCTAATAAACCAATTGTGAAGTCATAGTCGATTGCACCTAAAATCACCATGAACTCACCAATGAATCCAGATGTTGCGGGCAAGCCGCAATTGGCCATCGCAAATAACACTGCAAATACTGTAAATCGTGGCATCTTATTTACTACGCCACCGTAGTGGGCTATTTCACGGGTATGCATCCTGTCATATAAGACACCAATCGAGAAGAACATGGCTCCGGATATAAATCCATGAGAGATCATTTGAATGATGCCGCCCTCAATACCCATCTGGTTGAATATAAAAAATCCGAGGGTTACAAAACCCATATGGGCAATTGATGAATAAGCCACCAATTTTTTCATGTCTTTTTGCACCAGCGCCACTAAGCCAACGTATATCACTGCAATCAATGACAGGGTAATAATGAATGGCCCTAAATATAAACTGGCATCTGGTGCTATCGGCAATGAAAACCTTAAGAATCCATAAGCGCCAAGCTTTAACATGATCGCTGCTAAAACAATCGAGCCACCTGTTGGAGCCTCAACGTGAGCATCTGGTAACCAAGTGTGAACTGGCCACATTGGTACTTTGACTGCAAATGCCATTAAGAAGGCAAAGAATAAGAATATCTGTTCTTTGAAGCTGAGTTGCGCTCTGTGCCACTCTAAAATATTAAATGAGTCAGTTGCGTTATAAAGATACAAAATTGCGATCAGCGTCAATAATGATCCAAGTAATGTGTACAAGAAAAACTTAAAAGCAGCATAAATTCTATTCTTTCCACCCCATACACCAATGATGATATACATTGGTATGAGCGTAGCTTCAAAGAAAACATAAAAGAGTAAGCCGTCTAAGGCTGAAAATACCCCAATCATTAATCCAGACAAAATGAGGAATGCCGCCATGTATTGAGAAACACGATCTTGAATAACCTCCCAGCCAGCAAGGACAACAATCACATTAATAAACGCTGTTAATACAACAAACCATACCGATATACCGTCCACACCTAAAAGATAATTTAGGTCATAGCGCTCTACCCAAGGAATGTTTTCCACAAACTGCATACCTGCATTAGCCGTATCAAAATCAATGACTAGTGGCAAGGTAATGATAAAACTTAAGGTAGCAGCAAATAATGACATCCACCTAACGTACGATTTATTGGTGTCTGAGCCACTGCCCAGAATAATTAACCCGAACACAATCGGCATCCAAATTGCTAAAGATAAAATCATAAATGGCCGCTTATTGAATTGAACCCAAATGGGTGAAAAGAATCCATGCTATTAAACCAACTACACCAAGAATCATGGCAAATGCGTAGTGATATAAATAGCCGGATTGAAAATGTCGTACCAATTTAGAAAGCCAATCAACCACTTTAGCGCTTCCGTTCACAATGAATCCGTCAATGGCAGCTTGATCTCCGCCTTTCCAAAATCCATTGCCGAGAATTTGTGCACCTCGTCCAAATACCGCTTGATTCAAGTCATCTAAATAATATTTGTTGTCCAACACTTTTTTTAGCGGTGCAAAAATTTGCGCAAGCTTAGCCGGTATCTCCGGTTTAACTAAGTAGAAAATCGCTGCAGTCACTACCCCGCCCACAGCAAGCCATAAAACAGGGGATGTTAAAGAATGTATCGCCATATTAAATGCGCCATGGAATGCACTTTCTAATTCTTCCATTGCTGGGTGTTCGTTTAAATCGATGGCGATTGAGCCGTCAAAAAATCCGCCAAACAACATAGGCTCAATAGTAAGGTAACCAATGAATACAGAAGGTATTGCCAATAGAATCAGTGGCAACGTAACCACCCATGGTGATTCATGTGGCTTTTGACCTGGCGCTAAACCGTGATGTTCTTCACCGTGATCGTGATGGTGGTCAGCGTGAGCTTGACCAAACCTCTCCTTGCCGTGAAAGACTAAAAAGTACATTCTGAAAGAGTAAAACGCTGTTACAAATACACCTACCATTACTGCAAAATAAGCAAATCCTGATCCATAAATATGACTTTCAGCTACAGCTTCGATAATGGAATCTTTCGAATAGAATCCTGAAAAGAAAGGGGTCCCAATTAGGGCTAAACTTCCAATCAGTGAGGTTATCCAAGTAATAGGCATGTACTTTCTTAAGCCACCCATGTTGCGCATATCTTGGTCATGGTGCATGCCCATAATCACGCTTCCTGCACCCAAAAATAGTAAGGCCTTAAAGAAGGCATGTGTCATTAAATGGAATATCGCCACTGGGTAAGCTGACACTCCGAGTGCCACTGTCATATAACCTAATTGAGAAAGTGTTGAGTACGCAACGACTCGCTTGATATCCGTTTGCACTATCCCTAAAAAGCCCATAAACAACGCCGTAATTGAACCAATGATTAAGATAAATGATAGAGCGGTGTCCGATAACTCAAAGAATGGTGACATTCTCGACACCATAAAAATACCTGCTGTTACCATGGTGGCAGCGTGAATCAATGCAGAAATTGGTGTTGGCCCTTCCATGGAGTCTGGCAACCATACATGTAATGGGAATTGCGCAGATTTACCCATCGCTCCGATGAATAAACAAATGCAAGTAACAGTCATCAGTCCCCAAGTTGTGCCTGGTAGTGTTTGTGCTGCAATATTTTCTACTTGACCAAAGGCAGCCTGGTAATCCAGAGTTCCGGTATTAGCAAAGATCAGTCCAATCCCAAGAATAAATCCAAAATCACCAACGCGATTAACTAAAAATGCTTTCATATTGGCAAAGATAGCGGTTGACTTCGTATACCAAAAGCCAATTAACAAATAAGAAACTAATCCTACCGCTTCCCATCCAAAGAAGAGTTGCAAGAAGTTGTTACTCATGACTAACATCAACATCGCGAAAGTGAACAGCGAAATGTAAGAGAAGAAACGGTTATAACCTTCATCTTCGTGCATATAGCCAATGGTATAAATGTGAACCATAAGGGATACAAAGGTCACAACGACCATCATCATCGCTGATAGTGGATCTATTAAAAATCCAATCGGTAAAATTAACTCATCGCCAAATCGCATCCATTCATAGATGTTGCCATTAAAGCGCGCGCCAGTCATCACCTGCGTTAATACATAAATAGATAATCCACAAGCTATTGCCACACCTAAAATAGCGATGCGATGGCAAGTTGTTCGGCTGAAATGATTACCCATAAACCGGGTTCCAAAAAAACCAGTCAGCATTGCGCCAATTAATGGTGCAAGTGGGATCAATATTAATAGGTTGGGATTTAAAGTTGACGTCATGATGTTTTCTGTGGGGTAGCCCTATTAACCTTTTAACTGTCCAAGATCTTCTGTACTGACCGTATCGCTGCTCCGGAACAGAATCACTAAGATCGCTAATCCAATCGCTGCTTCCGCTGCTGCTACAGTCAAAATAAAGAAGACAAAAACTTGACCTAGCATGTCACCTAAGTAATGGGAAAATGCAATGAAATTAGTATTAACAGCAAGCAGCATGAGTTCAATCGACATCAACAAAACAATAATGTTCTTACGATTTAAAAAGATGCCGATAATGCCAATGGCAAACAACATCGCCGCCAATACTAAATAGTGGGCCAATGTAATCATGATTTTTTTCCAGTCTGACGATGGTCGTTTTCTGATTCCATCGAAACAATCCGAATGCGATCAGCAGGTTTGACACGTATTTGCGCTGCAATGTCTTGCGTTTTATGGTCTTTGCGCCGACGTAGTGTCAGGGCTACTGCAGCAACAATTGCTACCAATAATATAATTCCCGCAATTTCAAAATTAAACACATAATCGCCATAAATCATCTTCCCAAGACTCATGGAATTACTCTCACCTTCAGGGGTTTGTTTTGGTAGTGGGTTAACCGTTCCAACAAATCCTCTTACCAAGACTAAAGTCATCTCTGCAACAATCAGAGCGCCAACTAAGGATGCCACCGGAATAAACTGTTTAAACTGGCTGCGTAAATGCGCCACATCTAAATCCAACATCATCACCACAAAGAGGAATAAGACCATCACAGCTCCCACATACACCAGTATGAGTGCTATCGATAAAAACTCCGCCTCTAATAACATCCAGATTCCTGCCGCATTAAAAAATGCCAAAACTAAAAACAAGGCAGCGTGAACTGGGTTTTTTGCAGTAATGACTTTTAGCGCTGAAATGACTAGCACCGCAGCAAAGCCGTAAAAAAATAATAAGGTCGGATTAATGTTCATAAATTTATTCTTAGCGATACTTGGCGTCTGCTGCTTTATTTTCTGCAATTTCTTTTTCGAACTGATCACCAACTGCCAACAACATATCTTTCGTAAAGTACAAATCCCCACGCTTCTCGCCGTGATACTCATGGATATGGGTCTCTACAATTGCATCAACTGGACAGGCCTCTTCACAAAAACCACAGAATATACATTTGGTTAAATCAATGTCATATCGTGATGTTCGACGCGTGCCATCTTCTCTTAAATCAGATTCAATAGTAATCGCCATAGCGGGACACACTGCTTCACACATTTTGCAAGCAATGCAGCGCTCTTCTCCATTTGGATACCGACGCAATGCATGCAATCCTCTAAAGCGAGGTGACATTGGTGTTTTTTCTTCGGGATATTGAATCGTGGTTTTAGGCGCAAACAAATAACGACCTGTAAGACCCATACCCTTAAACACTTCTTTAAGAAGTAAGCTGTTTAAAAATTCGCGGACATTATTTAACATTAGTAATTCCTGTTGTGTAAAGGTTCATTATTTCCAAACACTCCATGGGGAAACAATCCATGCGCCAACAACCACAACCCAAAATACAGATAATGGAATAAATACCTTCCAACCTAAACGCATAATCTGGTCATAACGGTACCGTGGTAAGGATGCTCGTAACCATATAAATACTGATAAAAGTATGAAGGTTTTTGCAAATAACCAAAAGAATCCTGGTATGTCTCTTAAAATAGGCAAATCAAGTATTGGCAACCAACCACCCAAGAATAATGTGGCGCACATGGTTGTAATCAATATCATGTTGGCATATTCAGCCAAGAAGAACATCGCAAAAGCCATTCCTGAATATTCAATCATGTGACCCGCCACAATCTCAGACTCACCTTCTACAACATCAAATGGATGGCGGTTCGTTTCCGCTACGCCAGATATAAAGTAAATGACAAACATGGGCAGTAGTGGCAACCAATTCCAGGATAAGAAATTAATCCCATGTGATGCAAAAAAACCTTGCGATTGCGATTTAACAATATCACCTAGGTTTAAGGAACCGGTGATCATCAATACAGTTACAAGTGCAAATCCCATAGCGATTTCATATGACACCATTTGCGCAGAGGCACGCATCGCACCAAGAAATGCATATTTAGAATTCGATGCCCACCCTGCCAAAATGACGCCATAAACACCCACTGAAGTAATTGCCATGACATATAACAATCCTGCATTAACATCAGCAAGTACCATGCCATCTTGAAAAGGTACTACTGCCCATGCGGCAAATGCTGGGGCAATCACCATAACAGGCCCAACGATAAAAAGTACCTTATTAGCACGAATCGGTTGAATCACTTCTTTTAATAAGAGCTTTAGTGCGTCCGCAATCGGCTGTAATAAACCTAGCGGGCCCACACGATTAGGTCCCATCCGGCTATGCATCCAACCAATTAACTTTCGTTCCCACAAAGTTAAATAAGCCACACATCCAAACATCGGCAAAACAATAATAACGATTCGCACTAATGCCCATATCACTGGCCATGCTGGCCCAAAGAATGCTTCGCCTTGAGTTGTTATTGTCTCAATCATGTCAAGCACGCTCCACGACTAAGGGTCCAAAAGAATCTCCTAAGAGTGCACTTGCAGGTGTCCCACTTGCAATTCTGACTACCCCTTGTGCTAATCCTTTTTGTAAGGTGGCTGGCAGTACAACAGAATATTCTCCTTGAGAAACCTTGATTGCGTCACCTTCTTTTAACTGCAACTGTTCAAATAATCCAACAGGGATTCCTGCCTTGTGTGCATTTTTGCTATCGACAGTGAGATGCAAGGATTGCGCTCTTCGTACAATGGGGTCTGTAAAGTGACTCGCCAAGTCAGTGACTCTTTCAATATCCATACTTATGGATGCTGGTCCCATTTCAAGTGGAGTTTGTGTTCGATTTGAAAGTTCGCTAGTTACATTGAGTCCACCTAAAGCAGAATTGGTAACTTCATCAACTGCGTTAAATTGAAAACCTTCTACTTTGAGTAAGTCTCCCAATACTCTCAATACCTTCCAGCCGGGGCGGGCCTGTCCAAGAGGACGAACGGATGCTTGTACTGTCTGGACATCACCAACAATGTTAATGTATGTTCCAGCTTGCTCGGAGTACGGCGTAATCGGCAATATCACATCCGCTAAATCAAGTAAATCATCTGATATGAATGAACTCACCGCAATCACGGTTTGTGCTTTTAGAAGAGCGGCTTGAGCCAGCGCAGGGTTTGGTAAATCGGCAAGTGGCTCTACCTGATATAAGATAACGGCTTTTTTATTACCATCTAATATGGAATTGATTCCTGTAGAAGTTGCGCCAACTAATCTTGATCCAACAAAATTAGCTCCCTCTCCTAAAAATCCTAATTGTGCACCTGTTTGATCAGCAATCCATTGTGACCAAGCAATAATTTGACTTGCCTGTGGATGTGCCAAGGCAGTATTACCAATAAAGATCGATTTTTGTTCACCACTTAACAGCAATTGTGCAAATACTTTTGCTTGTTCAGAAGTACTAGTGATATTAATCGGCAAAGTAACTGATTGGGCTTTTGCGACTTCCATGGCAATCGACTGAAGTTCGCTCAACCATTTTGAAGGCGCAAGTGCAATCGATTGCGTTGGGATTAGCCAGTCATCTGCACCACTATCAAGACGCATGAGTTGTAAACCAGCTTTAGCTGCTTTGCGTAAGCGAGTAGCTAATAAAGGATGGTCTTTTCTGAAGAAACTTCCTACAACTAAGGTCCTATCTAACTTTTCTAGTTCCGCAATAGGACGTCCTAACCATGGCACAGTGATGTCATTGATAGGGTCAATTTGTCGCAAACGCGTTTCAATAAAACTAGAACCTAATTCTTTAATTAATTTTTGTAACAAAAATAACTCTTCAAGGCTTGTCATCGGATGGGCTATGGCAGCAATAGATTGCGCACCGTGATCAGCTTTCACCCCAGATAATCCACTAGCAACATACTCTAGTGCTGATTGCCAATCTGTCTCAATCCACTCACCGTTTTGTTTAATCAAAGGCTGTTGTAGACGATCATCACTATTTAATCCTTCGTAGGAGAAACGATCTTTGTCAGATATCCAACATTCATTAATCGCTTCGTTCTCAAGAGGTACAACACGCATCACACGCTCTGATTTGGTTTGCACAATCGTATTACTTCCCATTGAGTCATGTGGGCTAAGCGATTTTTTTCTTCCTAATTCCCAAGTTCTTGCTGCGTATCTAAATGGTTTACTCGTCAGTGCTCCCACAGGACAAATATCAATCATGTTTCCTGACATTTCTGAATCGACGGTTTGACCAACAAAGGAAGTGATTTCAGAATGCTCACCTCGTCCAAGCATACCAAGTTCCATCACGCCAGCAATTTCCTGTCCAAAACGTACGCATCTTGTGCAATGGATACAGCGACTCATTTCTTGCATAGAAATCAGTGGTCCAACATTCTTATGAAAAACAACTCTTTTTTCTTCTTGATATCGTGAGCTTGATTTTCCATAACCTATCGTTAAATCTTGTAATTGACACTCTCCACCTTGGTCACATATTGGACAATCTAATGGATGATTAATAAGCAAGAACTCCATGACAGATTTCTGGGCACTGATTGCTTTTTCAGATCGCGTAAAAATCTTCATCCCTTTATTAACGGGGGTTGCACATGCTGGTACTGGCTTAGGTGCTTTTTCAACTTCAACTAAACACATTCTGCAGTTAGCCGCGATCGATAACTTCTTGTGATAACAAAAGTGGGGTATGTACGTGCCAATACTTTGCGCGGCTTGAATGACCGTTGAGCCTTCTTTGACTTCGACTAATCTGCCATCAATCTCAATTTCAACCATTCTTCTTACTCACCTTGATCTTAAATAATTAAACGTACTGCGGAACTAAACAACGTTTGTTCTCGACGTGATACACAAATTCACTCATGTAATGCTTGAGCATGCCTCGAACAGGCATAGCTGCAGCATCACCTAAGGCACAAATTGTTCTTCCCATGATGTTGCCAGCAACGTCATTGAGTAAATCTAAATCTTCAGGACGACCTTGTCCGTGTTCAATACGATTGACCATCCGCCACAACCATCCAGTGCCCTCTCGACAAGGTGTGCATTGCCCACAGGATTCTTCATGATAAAAGTAAGACAGTCTCAATAAAGACTTCACCATACAGCGCGTCTCATCCATCACAATCACTGCCCCAGAACCTAACATCGATCCAGCTTTAGCAATACTGTCGTAGTCCATATCTGTAGCTAACATCATTTCACCAGGAATCACTGGTGCAGAGGATCCACCTGGAATCACAGCCTTAATTTTCTTACCATCACGCATTCCACCTGCAAGCTCTAATAACTTAGCAAATGAGGTCCCAAGGGGAATTTCATAATTGCCAGGACGTACTACATCACCAGATATAGAGAATATTTTGGTACCGCCATTATTGGGTTTTCCTAATTTTGCATAGTTATCAGCGCCAATTGAAAAAATAAACGGTACTGCCGCAAAGGTTTCAGTATTGTTAATCGTCGTAGGTTTTCCATACAAGCCAAAACTTGCTGGGAATGGAGGTTTAAAACGTGGTTGACCCTTTTTACCTTCTAAGGACTCAAGCAATGCTGTTTCTTCTCCGCAGATATAGGCTCCATATCCATGGTGGGCATGTAACTCAAATGAAAAATCTGAACCCATAATCTTATCGCCTAAATATCCAGCAGCGCGCGCTTCTTCAAGTGCCTGCTCAAAGATTTCATATTCACGCCAAATCTCACCGTGGATATAGTTATAACCAACGGGTATTCCCATCGCATAAGCTGCAATCGTCATTCCTTCAATGAGTGCGTGTGGGTTATAGCGCAAAATATCACGATCTTTAAATGTCCCTGGCTCCCCTTCGTCGGAGTTGCAAACCAAATACTTGTCACCCGGTAATTGACGTGGCATAAAGCTCCATTTCAAGCCGGTCGGAAAACCAGCTCCCCCGCGCCCTCTTAAACCAGATGCCTTAACTGTGGCAATCACTTGATCTTGAGGTACTTTATCTTCAATAATTTTTCTTAAAGAGGCATATCCGCCACGAGCCACATAATCTTGCAAATGCCAATTAGAGCCATTCAAATTGGCAAGTATTAAAGGGTTAATATGCAAATCGTGTAATGAAGTCATTGTTCTAACCTGCCACTTTCGCACTTGAAGTTAATTCTTCTAATAAAGTATCTATCTTGTCGTTAGTCATCCAACTACACATTGTTTTGTTATTGATCAAAGCGACTGGTGCATCTCCACAGGCGCCCATACACTCCCCTTCAACCAGTGTGAATGTTCCGCATGATGTTGTTTGTCCAAAACCAATGCCTAATTTTTGCTTTAAATATTCGGCTGCTCGCTTACCACCAGATAACTCACAAGGGAGGTTTGTGCAGACCGCTAATTTATATTTTCCAGCTGGAGAATTGTTGTACATGTTGTAAAAGGTCGCAACTTCTTGAACCCAAATCGCTGGCATATCTAAAATTTGTGCAACTTCTGCAATCGCCTCAGCCGATAACCATCCATATTCATCTTGGGCCACAGTTAAGGCAGCCATAACCGCTGATTGCTTCTGCTCAGCAGGATACTTGGCTACGTTACGTGCAATTTCTTTTAAAGATTTTTCCGACAGCATCTCTGTTTTCCTAACGATCTATTTCGCCGAACACAATATCTTGCGTTCCAATAATGGTGACTGCATCTGCAATCATGTGCCCTCTAGCCATTTCATCTAATGCTGCTAAATGTGGGTAACCTGGGGCACGAATCTTTAATCGATATGGCTTATTTGCACCATCTGAAATTGCATAGATACCGAACTCTCCTTTAGGATGCTCAACTGCAGCATAGGCCTGGCCCGGTGGCACATGAATTCCCTCAGTAAATAATTTAAAGTGATGGATCAATTCTTCCATGTTGGACTTCATGTCCACACGATTTGGTACAGCAACTTTATGATTGTCACTAATGACTGATCCTGGATTAGCTCTTAACCAGGTGATACACTGCTTAATAATATTATTCGACTGGCGCATCTCTTCCACCCGAACTAAATAACGGTCATAACTATCGCCATTCACGCCAACAGGTATGTCAAATTTTAATTTGTCATACACTTCATAAGGCTGCTTTTTACGTAGGTCCCACTCGATACCTGAACCCCTTAACATTGCACCTGTAAATCCAAGTTGCAATGCACGCTCAGGTGTAACCACTCCAATGCCAACTAAACGCTGCTTCCAAATGCGGTTATCTGTAAGGAGCGTTTCATATTCATCAACATAATTTGGGAATCGATTCGTAAAGTCTTCAATGAAATCTAATAAAGAACCAGTTCGGTTTTCATTGATTTTTTTAATTGCCTTCTCGCCACGTATTTTGTTTGCGGTGTACTGCGGCATACAATCCGGCAAATCACGGTAAACGCCACCAGGTCGATAATATGCGGCATGCATGCGTGCGCCTGAGACTGCCTCATACATATCAAATAAATCTTCACGTTCTCTAAATGCGTATAAGAAAACAGCCATCGCACCCACATCTAAACCATGACATCCAATCCACAATAAGTGATTGAGAAGTCGTGTAATTTCATCGAACATGACACGAATGTATTGCGCCCGCTCAGGAACCTCAATCTGTAATAACTTTTCAATAGCCATCACATATGCATGCTCGTTGGCCATCATGGAAACATAATCTAAACGATCCATGTAAGGGATGTTTTGTACCCAGGTTCTCGTTTCTGCTAATTTCTCTGTAGCTCTATGTAATAACCCAATATGGGGGTCAGCACGCTGAATCACTTCACCATCCAACTCCAATACCAGTCGTAATACGCCATGTGCTGCAGGATGCTGGGGGCCAAAATTGAGTGTGTAATTTTTGATTTCCGCCATATCAAGCCCCGTAATTTTCTTCACGAATGACACGGGGTATTACTTCACGTGGCTCAATCGTTATAGGTTGATAAATAACACGTTTTTGTTCTGGGTCATAACGCATTTCAACTTGACCTGACACTGGAAAATCTTTTCTAAATGGATGACCTATAAATCCATAATCTGTCAGAATTCTTCTTAGATCATCATGACCTTCAAAAATAATACCGAAGAGATCAAAAGCCTCACGTTCATACCAATTGGCGGAACTCCAAACATTCATTAAACTTGGAATCACAGGAAAATCATCATTACTCACCATCACAATTAAACGAAGACGCCAGTTTTTACTCACGGAGAGTAGGTGAGATACCACACCAAAACGTAACCCCGACCAAACCATGTCACCGTATGACTGATAATCTACACCACATAAATCAATCAACTGCTCAAAAGCAAATGCTGGCTCATCACGTAATTGTGTAGCAGTTTGTAGGTAATGGTCTGCAGGGACCGTCATTGTTAACTCATTAAGTCGAGCATCAATTTTGGCAAAACCACCAAAAGATTTTTCTAATTGCTGTTGAAGTAGAACAAGGCTTTCATTCATCATTTGATACTATTCTTTTCTAGCAATGGTCGAAGTGCGTCGTATTTTGGCTTGTAATTGAATAATCCCGTACATCAAAGCTTCTGCAGTTGGGGGACATCCTGGAACATAAACATCAACAGGAACAATGCGGTCACACCCTCTGACGACAGAGTAAGAGTAGTGATAGTACCCACCACCATTAGCGCATGAACCCATCGATAAAACCCAGCGTGGCTCAGGCATTTGATCGTAAACTTTACGCAGAGCTGGTGCCATTTTGTTGCAGAGTGTGCCCGCCACAATCATCAAGTCAGATTGGCGTGGTGAGGGTCTAAATACAACGCCAAAACGATCCAAGTCGTACCTAGCAGCTCCTGCATGCATCATTTCTACAGCACAACAAGCTAAACCAAATGTCATTGGCCATAACGAACCAGTTCTCGTCCAGTTAATCAGCTTATCTGCTGACATCGTGACAAAACCTTCTTTTAATAAACCTTCTAGCGCCATATCTTTTTTATTGACCCTTAACTATTCCCAGTCAAGAGCTCCCTTTTTCCAAATATATACAAACCCAACTACGAATTCCAAGAGAAAAACAATCATCGAAAAATATCCAGCCCATCCAATTTCCTTAAGTGCTACTCCCCACGGAAATAAAAATGCAGTCTCAAGGTCAAATAAGATAAATAAAATTGCTACAAGGTAGTAGCGAACGTCAAACTTCATTCGAGCGTCTTCAAATGCATCAAATCCGCATTCATAAGGAGATATTTTTTCGGGGTCAGGATTTGACGGCCCAAGAAGCTTACCTAGCGCCATCGGTACAAGGCCAACGCCTACGCCGACCAATATAAATAAAAAGACTGGGAGATAGTTACCGAGGTTCAATTTTATTCCACAATTTATTTATGTCAAAAAAGTTACATAATCACAAATGATATTGTAGAGCATATTTAATGACAAAATAAAACTTGGTGCCGTCGGCGAGACTCGAACTCGCACAGCCATAGGCCACTACCCCCTCAAGATAGCGTGTCTACCAATTCCACCACGACGGCATCTATAAATCAAGGTGTTATTTTAGCCCTTTTGGTTCTTAAGGGCAAAATAATTTCTTTCTTTTTTTGTTTATTTTGGTACAGAAGACCCTACATCAGAGTCGGCTTCTTTTTCTGCGTCTTTTACAATCTTATCTGGAGTGGTCACTGTAGTCGACTTTGATAAGACTCCAGCGTCATTTTCATGCTTAGTTCCAACATAGCTAATCGATAAAGTCGACAAGAAAAATACGGCGGCTAAGATTCCTGTAGTTCTAGATAAAAAATTAGACGATCCAGTTGCCCCAAAAATACTTCCGGAAGCTCCAGAACCAAAAGCAGCTCCCATATCAGCCCCTTTACCCTGTTGTACCAAAACAAGTCCAATAATTCCAATCGCTGAAATAATTTGCACAACCATCAGTACAGTTTTTAACCATTCCATTTTTACCGCCTTTCCTATATATCTCTATTTGCTGTGCAAATAGATAAAAATTCTGCAACCACTAAGGATGCGCCACCTACCAATAAACCATCAATATCGGACATCTTTAATAACTCTTCGGCATTTTCAGCCTTCACACTTCCACCATAAATAATCTGCATGTTTTGCGCAACTAATGGACTTACCTTTTCAAGCATACCCCTTAACAATGCGTGCACTTCTTGAGCTTGCAGGGCACTAGCTGTTTGTCCCGTTCCAATCGCCCAAATAGGCTCATACGCCAATACAATCTTCTCGATGTGTTGACCTAATCCGTCTATAAGTGCAGACATCTGACCAGATAATACCTTCTCAACCTGCAAACTTTGTCGCTGATCTTGTGTTTCCCCAATACAAACTACAGGCGTTAGTCCTGCTGCGATAGCATTTAAGGCTTTTTTTACAATCAATTCATTTGACTCTTGATACTTCAAACGTCTCTCAGAATGACCAACCAACGCATAACGACATCCAAACTCTTTGAGCATAACGCCAGAAATTTCGCCAGTAAACGCTCCAGCCGTCTCGTCAGATAGGTCTTGACCACCCAAATAAATTTCTTGGTCAACCAATAAACCATTCATTTGCTGCAAATAAATACTTGGCGGGCAAATGATAATCTGACGATTCGTTAAATCAACACCTCTTAAGCCATTTGATAAAACACTCGCATACTCTTCATTAAATGACCAATTGCCATTTAATTTCCAATTCGCGATGATGAGCATGGAGCGCATATCAATAACATTAATTACTGCTGGTCAGCTGGTTGTTCACCTGCTGGGGCTGCCACAGGCTCTTCAATCACTACACTAGCCTGCTGAGCAACGGCCGGAACAGGTCCACCCTCTTCTGGCGTTAAGGCTTTCATCGATAACTTTAAACGTCCGCGCTCATCTGCAGCAAGTAATTTAACCTTAACGATTTGACCTTCTGACAAGAAGTCTTTAACTTCTTTAACGCGCTCATGGGCAATTTCAGAGATATGTAATAAGCCGTCTTTACCAGGAAGGATATTAACTAATGCCCCAAATTCTAATATCTTCACAACTGGACCTTCATAGATCTTACCTACTTCAGCCTCAGCAGTAATTCCTTCAATTTGACGCTTCGCCTCTTCCATACCTGTCGCACTTGTAGAAGCAATCGTTACTGTACCGTCATCCTTAATATCAATGCTGCATCCAGTTTCCTTAGTCAGAGCCTGAATGGTTGCTCCACCTTTACCAATCACTTCACGTATTTTGTCTGGATGAATCTTAATCGTTACCATTCTTGGTGCATGCTCAGATAACTCAGTACGAACAACTGACATCGATTCTTGCATCTTCGACAAGATATGCAAACGGCCTTCTTTAGCTTGCGCCAAAGCTACTTGCATAATTTCTTTCGTAATTCCTTGAACTTTAATGTCCATTTGCAGAGCTGTTACACCATTCGCCGTACCAGCAACTTTAAAGTCCATATCACCTAAATGATCTTCATCACCTAAGATGTCCGTCAATACAGCAAAACGATTGCCGTCTAAGATAAGTCCCATTGCCACACCAGCAACATGCGCCTTAATTGGAACACCTGCATCCATTAGAGCTAAACAGCCTCCGCATACAGACGCCATCGATGAAGAACCATTTGATTCTGTGATTTCTGAAACCAAACGAATGCTGTAAGCAAAGTCTTCTGATTTAGGTAGAACGGGTATCAAAGCACGCTTGGCTAAACGACCATGGCCAATTTCACGACGCTTAGGACTGCCAACGCGACCTGTTTCACCAGTGGCAAATGGAGGCATGTTGTAATGGAACATAAAGCGGTCGCGATATTCGCCTTCAAGCGCATCAATGATTTGCTCATCTCTTGCTGTTCCCAATGTAGCAACTACCAAGGCCTGTGTTTCACCACGTGTAAATAAAGCCGATCCATGAGTACGCGGCAATACACCTGTACGAATCTCAATCGGACGAACAGTTCTTGTATCACGTCCATCAATACGTGGCTCACCGCTTAAAACTTGGCTGCGAACAATCTTAGACTCTAAGCCAAATAAGATATTGCCTACAGCGACGTCGTCTACAGCACCATCAACAGCTAATTGCTCGAGTACTTTTGCCGTTACTTGCTTTAACTCTGTAGAACGCGCTTGCTTTTGACGAATTTGATATGCTGCGCGAAGGCCTTCTTCGGCAAGTGCTGTGACTTTAGTAATGAGTTCTTCATTCTTCGGTGCTGGCTTCCAATCCCATTCTGGTTTACCTGCGTCACGAACTAATTCTTGAATTGCCTCAATGGCAATCTTGGCTTGGTCATGTCCGTAAACTACTCCACCCAACATGATCTCTTCAGATAACTCATGGGCCTCAGATTCAACCATTAATACCGCATTTTGTGTTCCAGCAACTATTAAGTCTAATTGGCTTTCTAACTGCTCTGAACGCGTTGGATTGAGCAAATACTCACCGTCTTTATAACCAACTCTTGCAGCTCCTAATGGACCGTGGAATGGGATACCGGAGATCGCTAGTGCAGCAGATGCGCCAATTAATGCTGGGATATCAGCAGGAACTTCAGGATTGATCGACATGACATGGATAACAATCTGAACTTCATTATAAAAATCTTCTGGAAATAATGGGCGAATCGGACGATCAATTAAACGTGAAGTGAGTGTCTCACCTTCCGATGGACGACCTTCGCGCCTAAAAAATCCTCCAGGGATTTTTCCTGCAGCATACGTTTTTTCGACGTAATCAACAGTTAAAGGGAAAAAATCTTGTCCTGGTTTTGCATTTTTAGCAGCAACAACCGTCGCTAAAATCACCGTGTCATCAACATCCACCATCACCGCACCGCCAGATTGTCTTGCAATCTCGCCTGTTTCCATTTTTACTGTGTGCTTACCCCATTGAAACGTTTTTGTTACTTTATTAAACATACTCATCTTTTTCTCCAATTCATTGACATTAGACGCAAAACATCATTGCGTCACTTACCGACGGTGATTTAATCCGTTCGTACGATAGAGAATGAGATTTATTACCGAAATGAACCAGAAAGGGCATGCCATTCCAATGTTGCTCTAACCCAATGTTTAAAAACAACATTGGAATGACACATACCCATTTATTTCTTTATAAACCTTAACTCTCTATTACTACTGATAAAACAATAATGCCCGCTTTATAAGTGCGGGCATATCTGATTTACTTACGTAAACCTAATTTTTCAATTAATACTTTATAGCGATCTAAATCCTTACCCTTCAAGTAGTCTAAAAGACGACGACGGCGAGATACCATCTTTAATAAGCCACGACGACTGTGGTGGTCTTTTAAATTTGCTTTGAAATGAGGGGTTAAATCATTGATGCGGGCAGTTAAGAGTGCAACTTGCACTTCTGGACTACCAGTATCATTCTCTGCACGAGCGTGCTCTTTTACAATACCTGCTTTTGCTTCTGTATTAACAGCCATTTTATTGCTCCTTACTTGCGAACACCAAAGCTTGCCCCTTACAACTTGACCAAACCTCATGAGTGCCGTGATTAAAAAATTCTATCTCTTTTCAAATAGATAGCCATACATTCTATCAGGAATTGGCCGATTTTAAAAGTTTTCACACTAAAAACCCTCAATAAGCTTACTTTTCCTGAATACCCAAGTCCTAAAACCTCAATTTCTTCAAATTTTGGATTCAATTACTCATTAAGGTGTCATCTGGGCATTCAATTTCTCTTGTGATGGGTCATGTAATCGATTTAATGCTGCCAAATATGCCTTTGCTGAGGCTGCCACAATATCAGGATCAGTTCCAACACCATTCACCACACGCCCACCTTTGGCTAAACGTACTGTAACTTCTCCCTGGGATTGTGTTCCAGTTGTGATTGCATTCACCGAATATAAGAGTAACTCAGCACCACTTTGTGCTTGTTTTTCAATGGCGTTTAAGGTTGCATCTACTGGGCCATTGCCATCGGCCATGGTTTTACATTCTTGTCCAGCCACCTGCAGAACAATCGATGATTGTGGCTTCTCTCCAGTTTCTGAGTGCTGTGCCAACGAAACAAACCGGTAATGATCTGCGTCATCTCTTAATTCGGCATTAGATACTATTGCCAAAATATCTTCGTCAAAAATTTCGCTTTTTTGATCAGCTAAGGCTTTAAACCGACCGAACGCTTCGTTGATATCCGTCTCGGATTCCATCGTTACGCCGAGCTCCTGTAAGCGCTGTTTAAAAGCATTCCGTCCAGATAATTTCCCTAATACAATTTTATTAGCGCTCCATCCAACATCTTCTGCACGCATAATTTCATAAGTGTTTCTGGCTTTTAATACGCCATCTTGATGAATACCCGATGCATGGGCAAAAGCATTGGCTCCTACGATCGCTTTATTTGGCTGCACCAAAAAGCCTGTAATTTGAGATACCATCTTAGAGCTCGAAACAATTTGGGAGATTTCCGTTCCCACTGTTAAGTTGAAATAATCTTTTCTTGTTTTCAAAGCCATCACGACTTCTTCAAGAGAGGTATTACCAGCTCGCTCCCCAAGTCCGTTAATGGTGCATTCAATTTGTCTAGCCCCGCCAATCCGAACGCCAGCTAAAGAATTCGCTACGGCAAGTCCTAGATCATTATGGCAATGAACAGACCAAATCGCTTTGTCAGAGTTAGGAATTTTGTTACGTAAATCTAATATAAATTCTCCATAAAGCTCAGGGATGGCGTAACCAACTGTATCAGGGACATTAATCGTGGTCGCCCCTTCTTTAATAACTGCCTCAAGAACTTGGTACAAAAATTCTGGGTCAGAACGATAACCATCTTCTGGCGAGAACTCAATATCATCCGTAAAGTTACGCGCATATCGAATCGATTGAATTGCCTGCTCTAATACCTGCTCTCTTGTCATTCGCAATTTCATTTTCATGTGCAATTCACTCGTTGCAAGAAACACATGAATTCTTTTTGAGTTGGCTGCCGCTATCGCTTCAGCTGCTTTAGAGATATCTTTGTCATTTGCCCGAGCCAAAGAACAGATAGTTGAGTCTTTCACCGTGGCTGCAACTGCCTTAATCGCCTCAAAATCACCAGGTGAACTCGCCGCAAAGCCCGCTTCTATAACATCTACCTTGAGTCTTTCCAGTTGACGCGCAATTCTGACCTTCTCTTCTTTTGTCATTGATGCACCTGGCGACTGTTCGCCATCTCGAAGAGTTGTGTCAAAAATGATAATTTTGTCTTCTGTCGTTTGTTTCATTTTTCATTCTCCTAAAACATGATTCTTTAAAGCAAAAACCCCAGCAAATTTGCTGGGGCTGGTATTGTGAGCTTCAATCTTGTTCTATTGATCCGCCCTTACACCGGCCCCGATTTTTAAATCAAGTCCTAGTAGGTTTGGCAGTAATAAAGATTTGGCTGTGAAATTCATACTTTTACTATACACCGAAATGGTGAATGTGTCATTTTTCTTGTTCATGCGATATTTTGATACGCTGATTACTCTTGTACCGTTCCCAAACCCATAATACGTATCCAGAAAATGCATATAAAAGAAAAAAGCAAAAAATGGTTAATGGCGGGTAAGTTGAGACGAGTACAAAAACCAAAATGACAAATACCATCACACCAAAAGATACTTTATAACGTATGTCTAATGCCTTACCACTGTAGAACTTGGCATTTGATACCATGGTGATACCTGCATAAACAGTCAAAAAGAACATCGTCCAAGGGATAGCGGCGTCATTTACTGGCAAATGATTGTCTTCTGCCAACCAAACAAATCCAGCTACAATCGATGCCGCTGCAGGGCTTGGCAAACCTTGAAAAAACTTTTTATCAATAACTCCAGTACTAATATTGAATCTTGCTAAGCGCAACGCTGCACCTGCACAGTAGATAAAGGCGGCTACCCACCCCCATTTACCTAAACCCTTTAATGCCCACTCATAGGCAACCAGTGCTGGAGCCACACCAAACGAAACCATGTCCGCTAAAGAATCGTACTGCTCCCCAAAAGCGCTTTGGGTATTTGTCATACGCGCTATACGTCCATCCATACCGTCTAATATCAGTGAGCAAAATATCGCGATTGAAGCCACTTCCCAATGTTGATTCATGGCTTGTACGATGGCAAAAAAACCGAAAAATAATGCCCCAGTCGTAAATGCATTTGGCAGAAGGTAGATCGCCTTATTCCGTGGGCGAACAATAAACTCTTCTTGTTCATCCTCAGCAAGTTCATTATTGATATTTCTTGCGCGACGATTGACTTTGGAACGGCTAAATATCTTCGGGCGCTTTGGACGGAGCCTAGATTTCATGAATCTAAATCACTCAATATAGCCAGCAGTGTACTTGTTGCATAAACAGTGTCTCCTACAGAAACGAGGGGCTCTGACTCTAAAGGTAAATAAACATCGACCCGGGATCCAAAACGAATGAACCCATAACGCTCACCTTTTTTGACGAAGTCCCCTACTCGGGCATAGCATAAGATTCTGCGGGCAATTAATCCGGCAACCTGAACAAGGGTAATGACTTGTCCATTAGCGTCAATAACAACTGCATTTCTTTCATTCTCAAGAGATGCTTTGTCGAGATCTGCATTAAAAAACTTTCCTGGAAAATATTCAATTGATTTGATTCTGCCATTAACCGCAATACGGTTGGAATGCACATTGAATACGTTCATGAAAATACTAATTTTTAATGCTTCTCTATTGGCATATGGATCAGTAGTCTTCTCTACTACAACAATTTTCCCATCCGCTGGAGCTAAAACCGCATTCGGCGCAACGGGCACAAGTCGCGGTGGATCACGAAAAAACTGTAATACAAATAGAAAAATAATCCATACAGGCAGAGCAATTAACACCCCAAAAAACTTTGTCAGGACAATAGCAACAATTCCAAGACCTATCAAATAAGGCCATCCCTCTCGAGCAATAATGGGGTGCTGGTATACAGACATGAATTAGTTCTTACTTTGATCAACTAATTTATTTTTAGCAATCCAAGGCATCATGGAACGTAATTTGCCACCGACTTGCTCAATTTGATGTTCTGCATTCAAACGTCTACGAGAAATCAAGGTTGGTGCTCCTGCGCGATTTTCTAAAATAAAACTCTTCGCATACTCACCTGTCTGAATGTCTTTTAAAACGTCACGCATCACTTGCTTAGTTTGTTCCGTCACAATACGCGGTCCAGTTACATACTCACCATATTCAGCATTGTTAGAAATTGAGTAATTCATGTTAGCAATACCGCCTTCATAAATTAAATCAACAATCAATTTAAGTTCATGCAAACATTCAAAATAAGCCATTTCAGGAGCGTAACCAGCCTCAACCAAAGTTTCAAATCCAGCCTTAATTAACTCAACAGCTCCACCACACAACACGGCCTGCTCACCAAATAAGTCGGTCTCAGTTTCTTCACGGAAGTTGGTTTCAATAATGCCAGCACGTCCACCACCATTTGCAGTTGCGTAAGATAGGGCGATATCACGAGCAGCGCCAGATTTATCTTGAAAAACAGCAACTAAATGGGGAACTCCACCACCTTGTGCGTAGGTACTTCTTACAGTATGTCCAGGTGCTTTTGGAGCAATCATAATGACATCGACGTCATTGCGAGGAACAACTTGACCATAATGCACATTAAAGCCGTGAGCAAACGCTAAGGCAGCGCCTGGTTTGATATTGTCGGCAACTTCATTTTTATACACTTCAGCAATTTGCTCATCAGGCAAGAGCATCATCACAATGTCAGCACCTTTGACAGCCTCAGCAACTTCTTTGACTTCTAAGCCAGCATTCACTGCTTTAGTCCAAGAAGCGCCATTCTTACGTAAGCCAACTGTGACCTTTACGCCAGAATCATGCAGATTTAATGAGTGAGCATGACCTTGAGAGCCATAACCAATAATTGTTACTTTTTTTCCTTTTACCAAGGATAAGTCAGCGTCTTTATCGTAAAAAACTTTCATTTTTATTCCTATTTAAATATCGTTTTAATCATGCACAGCAACAACAGTTTACGAATTTTATACTCGTAAAATTCTTTCTCCACGACCAATTCCAGATGCTCCTGTTCGCACAGTTTCTAAAATGGCTGTTTTATCAATTGATTCAATAAATGCATCTAACTTAGCGCTATCGCCAGTTAGCTCAATCGTGTAACTCTTATCAGTAACATCAATCACACGACCACGGAAGATATCGGCTGTGCGCTTCATTTCTTCACGCTCTTTGCCGACGGCACGAACCTTGATGAGCATTAGCTCTCGCTCTGTATGCGACCCATCACTCAAATCATAAACTTTAACAACTTCTACTAATCGATTTAAATGTTTCGTAATTTGCTCGATTACTTCATCTGAACCATTGGTAACAATAGTCATCCGCGAAAGAGATGCGTCTTCCGTTGGAGCCACAGTTAAACTTTCAATGTTATAGCCGCGTGCTGAAAACAATCCTACAACGCGCGACAAAGCGCCTGGTTCATTTTCTAATAGCACAGAAATAATATGCCTCATTCCGCATTCTCCGAACCTAAAATCATTTCTGTAATACCCTTACCGGCTTGAACCATTGGCCAAACATTTTCTGTTGGGTCAGTTTGAAAGTCCATAAATACTGTTCTATTTTTCAATGCCAAAGCTTCTTTTAGAGCGCCCTCGACATCTGATTTCTTATCTATTTTCATGCCAACGTGTCCGTAAGCTTCTGCCAACTTCACAAAGTCTGGCAAAGAGTCCATGTAAGAGTGGGAGTAACGCTTGCTATAGCTCAACTCTTGCCATTGACGAACCATACCTAAGTAACGATTGTTTAAAGAAATAATTTTGATAGGCGTTTCATATTGCAAGCAGGTAGATAGTTCCTGTATACACATCTGTACAGAACCTTCGCCAGTAATTGCACAAACAGTTTCGTTAGGAAATGCTTTTTTAACTCCCATGGCATATGGCAAGCCAACACCCATTGTGCCAAGTCCACCGGAATTAATCCAGCGACGGGGTTTATTAAATTTATAAAATTGCGCCGCCCACATTTGATGTTGTCCAACATCTGAACAAATAAATGCATCGCCATGCGTGAGCTGCGATAAGGTCTCAACTACATATTGTGGCTTAACAATTTGTGAATCGCGATCATACTTCAAGCAATCCGTTTTCCGCCATTCATTGATTTGCTGCCACCAAGCATCTACCGCTAATTTATTTTTTAATGGTCCAGCAGCGCGTAATTGCGCAATCATTTCTTGTAAAACTTCTTTCAAATTGCCAACAATAGGTACATCCGCGCGTACCCTTTTTGATATCACTGAAGGATCGATATCAATATGAATCACTTTGCGCGGCAAACTCATAAAATGAGCAGGATTACCAATGACGCGATCATCAAAACGAGCACCAATGGCAATGACGACATCAGAATGTTGCATTGTCATATTGGCTTCGTAAGTACCGTGCATACCAGGCATGCCTAAGAAATTTGGGTGCGTACCAGGAAAACCACCTAAACCCATGAGGGTATTAGTGACTGGATAACCTAGTAACTCTGCAAATTCTTTTAATTCTGCAGAGGCGTTAGCTAAGATGACGCCGCCGCCTGTATAGATATAAGGGCGCTCAGCATCTCGCAAGAGGCTTACTGCTTTGCGAATTTGTCCTGAATGACCTTTTAATACCGGACTGTAGGAACGCATTTCAACTGAACTTGGATATTCATAAGCAGTTTTATGAAATGAAATATCTTTGGGAATATCTATAACAACTGGTCCAGGTCGTCCTGTTCTGGCAATATGGAACGCCTTTTTAATTGTGACCGCAAGGTCTCTTACGTCCTTGACTAAAAAATTATGCTTCACAATCGGTCGTGTAATACCAACAGTGTCACATTCTTGAAAAGCATCCTCTCCAATCATGTGAGAAGGAACGTTTCCTGTAATCAGCACTAAGGGAATAGAGTCCATGTAAGCAGTTGCAACGCCTGTTACAGCATTTGTTACACCAGGACCTGAGGTTACTAAAGCAACGCCCACATTACCAGTAGCCCTTGCATAACCATCTGCAGCATGAACTGCACCTTGTTCATGCCGAACTAAAATATGTTCAAATTTATCTTGTTTGTGAATCTCATCATAAATGTACAACACAGATCCACCAGGGTACCCCCAGACAAATTCAACGCCTTCTTCGGCTAATGCACGAACAAGTATTTCTGCGCCAATAATTTCTGGAAGATTTTTGGAGTTTTGATTCTCGGAATCAAGAGGTATTTCTTTTATCGTATTCATTTTGCTTTCTAGTCCTTTGCAATTTTCGGCAAAAAATTGGTTGGTCTGCTCTCAGTTTTGCTTGTGGCCAAACGTTGAACCCTTTGCTTGTATTGTTCTCAATCCATCTTTTGAAAGGTTTCGTACAAGCGAACTGACAATTGTATTACATTTCTTTACCTTTTTTCTACAAAAGTTTTCAATTGAAGTCTAAAATTAATACTATGGCCTCTGAAAAAGAACTATCTGACTTTCTAAAAGCAAGTGAAAAACGCGCTTTTAAACAAGTTTTTTATTCCGTCAGGGATGAAGATGCAGCCTTGGATATTGTGCAAGACTCCATGATTAAGCTCACTCAAAGTTATGGCGATAAAAATATTGAAGAATTACCATTACTTTTCACAAGAATTGTGCAAAACTGCACAAAAGACTGGTTTAGACGTCAAAAAGTGCGCAACACCTGGGTAACTCTGTTTTCAAAGTTTGGTAAAAATGAAGATGGGGATGATGTTGATCCTCAAGACTTTTTTGAAAATTCCGAAGATTCTAGCTTTGGCAAAGAATCCTCCTTGCAAATAGAAAGAATGGAATTATCGACAATTTTAGAAAAAGAGATAGAAAAGTTGCCAAGACGTCAACGAGAAGCCTTCCTCATGCGTTATTGGGAAGAGTTGGATATTTCTGAGACTGCTATTGCTATGGGATGTAGTGAAGGAAGCGTTAAAACACACTGCTCGAGAGCTAGTCAAACTCTTGCTGCAGCCTTAAAGAAACTTGGGGTAACTTTTTAAAATTTAATGAATATGAACGTATCGCAACCTAATCTCTCTTTATTAACCACTTCTTCGGATCATACGTTGACCAGTGATGCGCTTGATGTCGATCAAATCGGCAAAATTGTCGCTCGCTCACTCGATAAAGAATTGACTCATTTATCTCCAAAAATATCACAACGTCTTGAAAATGCTAGAGTTTTAGCTTTATCTCAACGAAAAATTGGCAGTCCAGCTGTTGCTAAACCATCCTTTCAATTTAGTTTTATTCCAAGTTTAAGGTTGATTAGCCCGATTTTTATTGTTCTTGCCCTCGTTTTTGTCATCGCACAGTGGCAGCAAAATGCTCGGATTAGCGATATTGCTGATATCGATACTGCAATTCTGACTGACTCAGTCCCGCCAGATGCCTATGCCGATGACGGTTTCAGATTGTTTATGAAAAAAATGATTAAAGCAGCAAAAGAAGAAGAGGCTCAATTAGAGAGCAAAGCTTTAACTGACTCTGCAACTGTAAATCAAGATCGCCCTGCAGAGTCTAAAAACGAGAGTCGTGCCCCGGACATAAGCAACAATCAGTAAGTATTTTTTAATAAAAGGCTAAAAGCGCCATCATGAGTCGACGTATTTTTTTAGTATTTGCATTTCTAAGTTTGACTCTGTCTCAATCACCTCTGTGCGTTGCCCAAGGTGTTCTATCCAACGGTCCCTCTTGGTCTAATTTAACGAAAGCCCAAAAAGAAACCTTAGCGACTTTAGAAGAGGATTGGAACACCCTTTCGATAGAACAAAGAAATAAGTGGGTTCATTTGTCTAATCGTTACGAAAAACTTCCTACCGATGATCGTGAACTACTAAAATCAAGAATGTCCGATTGGGCAAAACTTTCTCCAAGTGATCGTCGTGTTGCTAGAGCTAATTTTATTAACAGCTTAAATATTCCTAATGATAAAAAAGCAGAAGCATGGGAAGCGTATCGACAACTATCTCCAGAAGAAAGAAAACAGCTGACTGAAGAAGCTGCGGAAAAAAATAAAACAAAAAAACCTTCTTTGGTTAATTCTCCAACACTCAAAAATTAAACTCGAGCAGTTTTGCAAACTATTTCACCAGCGCCAAGCATACGTCGTCGAATTTCAGTAATCATGTATGAAATGCTCATACTTGTTGGCGTATGGGCTCTGGGCTATCTTGTGCCTTCGCTCATTTTAGGGGTTGCTTTTAAGACTCAAGTTCCAAACTGGCTTGCCTTCGCTCATGTCTATATTCTTTTTGGGGTTTATTTCACATGGTATTGGACGCATGGTGGCCAAACGCTTGCTATGCAAACGTGGCATGTAAAGATGGTCGATGAGAATGAACAACTTCTATCTAGAAATCACGCCCTAATACGATATGCAATTGGATCTCTATGGCTGTTGCCAACAGTTCTTATCTATATTATTTTTAAATATGTTTTTTTAATGCCACTTGGGAATTGGCCAACCATTGAACTAATGTTTTGTATGATTCTTTTCTTTTGGCCCCTCACTTGCTTATTTAATCGCAAAGGTGTGCACGGTGCTCAGTCTTTAGCAGACCGCCTAACTAAAACTAAATTAATCTTAGTTCCGAAAAAAAATAATTCCTAAGATTTTAGAATCATCATTGGAGCAATATGTGCGGTTTTCTGACGTAACCAATAACTCGCTATGCCATTAATCGATACCCCAAGAATCACTCCAACTAAGATAATCCAATAAGGAAATTGCATCTCAATTTCCAATAATTCATTGGATACGTACCAACCAGCAAAACTTGCAAACGCTCCACTCAAAACTCCAGCTACACTGCCGCATAAAAGAAGTTCAAATAACCATACTCGCATTAAAAATTTCTGATCAGCTCCCAAGGTTTTTAATATCGCAACTTCTCGAATTCTTTGTTCTTGTATAGAAATTAATGAAATAATTAATACGATGAATCCAGCTATTAGAGTAAATAAGAACAACACCTGGATAGCAAAGATTAATTGCAACAAAATATCCTGCGCCTGGGCAATGGAGTCCTGAATATTTAATGCAGTAATGTTCGGATATTGACGCACGAGGTCCATATCAATACGCTGGTCTGACTCCTGCCTAAATGCCATGATCCAACTTTGTGGCGCATCTTGAAGAAGCTCCCTTGGCATCATGGCAAAAAAATTAACACGCATCGAGTTCCAGTCAAGCTTCCTCACAGAGGTAATCTTTACCCGGTAATCCCTACCCGCAACGTCAAAATTTAATTCGTCGCCTAATTTTAATTTTAAGGATTTCATCATCCCTGCTTCCATAGATACTTGCATTGGATCAGAATTTGCAAACCATTCTCCAGCAATCACTTTGTTTTTGACCGGAATATTAGAGGCATAGGATAAGTTAAATTCACGCTCGACTAGGCGCTGCGTATTTTGATCTTCAAAATTACTCCCTCGAATTGCGCGTTGGTTAATTGCCGTTAATCTTCCTCGTATCATTGGGTAAGCGTCATAATCGGGCTGGCGTAATTCTTGTTTTAAAAAATCCTGTACTGCATTTTTTTGATCAGGTAATACATTTAAAATAAAACGATTATTCGCCTCAGGTGGAACACTTGCTTGCCATGCATCAAGCACATTAAATCGGATGACGATTAATAATAAGATTGCCAGCATAGCAATCCCCAATGTAGTTATTTGAAAACTAATCCAGGATGGATCCCCTCCAACTCGCTGAGCACAATACCTTATTCCAGATAAGCGTGAAATCCTACTCCCAAGTTTTTTTCCAAGCCCACGGCAAAGGAAATAAGATACGCATGCATAAATAAAGCAAGCTCCGACAAAGCCTCCTAGTATCAAGATACCGATTCGCAAATTATGAGCAATCCAAATGAGCAATACACAGTAACTTAATATTCCAAAGCCAGCAGTAATGAAATAATTGAAACTTATTGTAATGTTGTCTTTACGTAAAACCTGATTCGGGGAAACTTGGGTTAATGCGATTAATGGTGGAAATGCAAACCCGAGCATTAAAATAAAAGCCACTAAAAAACCCCACACTACTGGCCATATAGATGGACTGGGTAAGTTTTTATCTAATAAGTTCTGCAAAATCCTAATGAGTATTTCTTGCAATCCATAGCCCAACAGAATTCCTAATAGGCCGGCAAACACCATAATTTTCAAAAACAAATAGATATTTGATTTTAAAATTTGCATAGTCGATGCACCAAAACATCGTTTGACTAAAGTGCTTACAATTTGCTTTTTAGCATACCGTCTACTTGCAATAGCAATGCCTACGGCTGCCACCATCCCAGTTAATAAAGCGACTAAAGATAAAAATCGATTCGCCTGGTCGATTGTTTTTCTAAGTAAGGGTTGACCATTTTCAATATCTTCAAGGCTAACACCTCTTAAATTGGCCTGCTCAATATGTGTTTTAGCCCATTCGTTAAATCTAGCTAAGGGTTCGTTACTGGGCACACGCGCCCCACCCTCTTTTTCAGTTGCAACTAATAATCGATAAGAAGCGCGACTTCCAAGTCCCAATAACTGTGTGGCCGATAAATCCATTTCATGAATCATTACTCGCGGCGCAAAATTCATAAAGCCTGCCCCTCGATCAGCCTCCCTAAGTATCAAGTTACTAACAACAAATACTTTTTCTCCAAGCGTAATGGAATCACCAAGCTTAATCTGATAGATATTCGCGATTTGTGGATCTAGCCATACTTGTCCGGACTTTAATTCAGCACCCGGAATTGTTAAGCTCAACTTACCACGTAAGGGGTAGGTATTAGAAACGGCTTTGAGTGATACTAATTTGCTTTCATTTCCCGTACTCATCATCGTGGAAAAAATAACTGTCTTCGATGTTCGCAGACCTAACTCTTTCGCCTTTTCCTCAAAGCTTGTATCTAATAGTTGGTCTCCTCGAACAATCGTATCAGCAGCAATGAGCTCTCGCGCATTTTGTGAGAATGATTGCTGTAGCCGATCGGCTAAAAAAGTCACACTCGTTATCGCCGTTACCGAGACGACGAGTGCAATCAATAGCCAAACTAATTCACTTGCAACTGAAAACTTTTTTTTAAAGACCCGCAAAGCTTCCACCATCTACACGCAGGGTAGTACCGGTGATATATGAGGCTTTCTGACTCGCTAAAAAAGTTGCTGCATCAGCATATTCTTCAGGTGTCCCATAACGCTTCATTGGTATAGAGCTGACACTTTTCTGGGTAACCTCTTCGAGTGGTTTTCCTTCATTGTTTGATCGCTGTTGATCAAGGTGCAAAATACGGTCTGTTAATATTCTTCCCGGCAAAATGATATTGACAGTAATGCCCTCACCAGCAACCTCATTCGATAAGGTTTTAGTCCAACCATTTAGCGCTAATCGTAAGGTGTTTGATATTGCCAAATTGGCAATCGGCGCAATTGTTCCAGAACTTGTTGTGGTAATGATACGTCCCCATTTTCTTGCTCTCATCCCCGGCAAGACACGATCCGTTACTTTCATAATCATCAAAACCATATGATTGAAGTTGCTTTGCCATAACTCAATCGGCTGATTGAAGGCCTGACTCATTGGTGGCCCTCCAGAGTTGTTAATCAAAATATCAATAGGACCAACGTCTTTTTCAACCTGAGTAATTTTGGCATCAATTTGATCGAGTTGGTGCAGGTCCCACGGCAATACATAAGCAAAGCCGCCGCCAGCCTTTATTTCTTGGGCGGTCGCCTCCAAGAGCTCAACACTTCTACCTGTCAGTACTACCTTAACACCCTCTTTTGCTAAAGAACATGCAATCGCACGTCCTAGCCCTTTACTCGAGGCTAATACTAAAGCTACTTTATTGTTTATCCCTAGATCCATGTCGTTCTCCTTCTGATTTTTTTAATTTGCTAACATTTCTTCCCATTTTGACATAAGAATATCTAATCGACTTTGTATCTCATGGGCCCGGTCTTGTAAGTCTTTTGCTACTTGCGGCTTGTCTACATATATCTTGGCATCACTTAATTGATGTGTAATACCTATCTGCTCTTGCTCTAATCGATCAATTTCAATCGTAATTTTATCTAGCTCAACTTTTTGGTATTTATTAACAGACTTCTTAGGCGTGTTAGTTTCATCTTTGGATTTATCTACTTTGATAGGTTTTGGGTCTTCTATTGGCTTATTTTTTAACTGATCTAATCGACGTTGGTTTTGTATTTTCCAGTCTTCATATCCGCCTTCGTATTCTCGCCATTTTCCCTCACCCTCAAAGGCGATCATGCTGGTAACGACATTATCTAAAAATTGACGATCATGACTGACCAAAAATACCGTGCCTTTATAGTCTTGCAAAAACTCTTCTAGCAAATCTAATGTATCTATATCTAAATCATTCGTTGGTTCGTCTAGAACAAGTACATTGGCAGGTTTAGCAAACAATCTTGCTAATAAAAGTCGATTTCTTTCTCCTCCAGACAAGGTCTTGATTGGTGATCGTGCACGTTGTGGGGAAAACAAAAAATCATTGAGGTAACTTTTGACATGCTTTCGCTGCCCCCCAATTTCAACCCACTCACTTCCTGGACTGATAAAGTCTTCAAGTGTGGCTTCAAGGTCCAAGGATTCTCTGAGTTGATCAAAATAAGCAATTTCAATCATGCTGCCCTGTTTAACGTCGCCTTGATTTGGTTTGATTTCCCCAAGAATTATTTTTAATAAGGTAGATTTACCAGCTCCATTAGGGCCTAAAAGACCGACTTTGTCACCTCTGAGAATCGTGGCAGTAAAGTCTTTCACAATTTGTTTATCGCCAAACGCTAATGATACGTTTTCCAGGGCCGCGACAATCTTCCCTGTTTTTTGTCCGGAATTAATATCTAACTTGACTTGTCCAACCAATTCTCTGCGCTGAGATCGCTGCTCCCTTAAATGCTCCAGTCTTGATATCCGGCTAACACTTCGAGTTCTTCTCGCTTCTACTCCTTGCCGAATCCACACCTCTTCTTGAGCCAACAATTTATCCGCCCGAGCATTTGCCAATGACTCGTCCATTAACTGACGCTCTTTTAAACCTAAATAGGATTGAAAGTTACCTGGATAACTGCGGATAATCCCTCGGTCAAGCTCAATAATGCGCGTCGCCACTTTATCCAAAAACGCCCGGTCATGGGTAATAAATACTAATGACTTGTTCATATCAATTAATAATTGCTCAAGCCATTCAATCGAGTCCATATCCAAGTGATTGGTCGGCTCATCAAGTAATAAGACATCTGGTTGGGTCGCTAAGGCCTGCGCTAGGGCTACTCTTTTTTTATTTCCACCAGATAATTCCGACATTTTTCTGTCACCATCCAAATGCAACTGATGTAATACTTCTTCAATCTTCTGCTCCCATGCCCATCCTTGATTGGCATCAATGAGGCTATATAACTGATCCATGCGGTGCTGAACTTCATCAGTCCACTCATGCATACTTAAGGCTTCATATTCGTTTCGTAAGCCTTTTATTTCTTCCAATCCCTTGGCTACGGTATCAAAAACAGTATCTGTGGACAAAAATAATGGCTCTTGAGCAACATAAGCTATCTTGATACCCTGTTGTTTTTGTATGACCCCTGAGTCTGGCTTTTCTAACTCTGCAATAATCTTCAAAAATGATGATTTTCCTGCGCCATTACGGCCGATCAAACCAACTCGCTCCCCTTCCTCCAGTGAAAAAGAGGTGTTAGCCAGTAAATCCACATGCCCATATGCAAGCTGAGCATCACTTATTACGAATAAAGCCATGAAGAATAATCAATCTAGTTAGATAAAGAAAAATCAAAGGTGATTTTGTCTGAAGCAAGTATTTTAAGCCGAACTTGTGTCGATTGCTTGATAATAGGGATGTGGAAAAAGTACGTATATCAAAATTACTCTCAGAACTAGGTCTTTGCTCTCGCAGAGAGGCTGATCTTTATATTGAGCAAGGTCTTGTCACTGTTGATGGCGAGGTCGTTAGCGAGCTGGGATCGCGCGCCTTCCCCAATCAAAAAATAGAGCTCAAAAAGGAAGCAACTTTAGCCCAAAATGCCCGTATAACGATTCTTCTCAATAAACCAGTTGGCTTTATTTCTCATTTAGATGAGGATAAAGAGTATGAGCCAGCTGTATCTTTAATTACCCCAGATCGCTTTTTTCGCACCCATTTAGATGCTGATAAAAACGCCAAATTTAATACCCGTGGCCTGGCTCCCGCTGGTAGGCTTGATATTGACTCTACAGGCTTACTCATCCTCACGCAAGATGGTCGAATCGCCAAACAAATCATTGGGGAAAATAGCTCCATTGAAAAAGAGTATTTAGTGCGCGTGGAGGGTGAATTAGCTCCTTCTGGACTCTCGCAGTTATGTCATGGACTCTCTTTGGATGGTGTTGCCCTCCTTCCGGCTAAAGTGAGTTGGCAAAATGAAAATCAATTACGCTTCGTTCTTCGGGAAGGGCGTAAACGTCAGATTCGAAGAATGTGCGAATTAGTTGGTTTGCATGTGATTGGCCTTAAAAGAATTCGTATTGGTCAAATTCCTCTAGGCAACTTACCATTGGGACAGTGGCGTTTTTTACGCCACAACGAAAAATTCTAATCAGGGCTTGGTCTTGTTTTTAAATATCTCTTCATATCGTTTTTGTTAACTGACCAATCTGCCTGCCTTAGGCGATATGCTTCTTGGCGAGTGCCTTAAAAATGAGCTAAAAGGTACGATCATTTTGGCTCCAGAAGGCAT
>Ga0114960_10000223_pt1 | contig 46534 bp, 49 predicted proteins | sample C_130625_MF_Meta_FD_92637 | JGI IMG/M metagenome (GOLD analysis project Ga0114960, IMG submission 92637) | Freshwater microbial communities from Lake Croche, Canada to study carbon cycling - C_130625_MF_MetaG | ecosystem: Environmental > Aquatic > Freshwater > Lake | place: Lake Croche, Canada...
AAAGGAATCACGCTGCACAACCCAGATGAGCTCCTTGCAAGGGTGGTTGAAGTTCAGCTTGAGCTTGTTGGAGGAGGAGTTGATGGACTCGGCACCAGTGTACTGGAGAGTCTCAATCAGGTACTCGTGGCTGACCTGGGCGAACTTGCGACGCTCGTCCGTGTCCAGGTAGATGTAGTCCACGTACAGAGAGGCAGCCACCAGGTTGGCAGAGTTCACACGGTCACGCACGGCGTGCAGGTTGTTGCTGACGTTGGGAGTGTAGTCCCACATCAGGTTCTGCAGGTCGTTGAACTGCAGGTTGATACGCACCTCGTGGTACTGAAGGGCGATCAGGGGCAGAGCCAGACCAGGGTTGCGGTTGAACCAGAACTGCAGAGGCACGTACAGGGTGTACTCAGGTGCACAGCTCAGCAGAGAGGAGGAGCTCAGGGGCTCACCGCCTGCACAGTAGTTGTAGCAAGACTCGCCGCCCTGCACGACCAGGTTAGTCAGCTGGGGCACGTTACCCACCATCTTGGCATAGCCGGCCTGCTTGCCAGCCTCCTGGGTGAGCTCATTCCAGATCTGCAGCCAGTCACCATAGTGCTTGTCGATACGCTGGCCACCAATCTGCAGCTCGACCCAGTCGATCAGATTGTGACCCACCCAGTTCAGCCAGCGGAACTGAGCACCAGAGCCGTCGCTGGTGGTCAGAGCCACAGCGGGCAGAGTGGCCTGCAGGTAGATGCGGTGGATTAAGTCACCGTTGCGCTGGATAGTGCAGGTCACCTGGTTACCGAAACGGGGGTTGCCGTTGAAAGGATTCTCAATAGACTCCATGGCAAAGTTGGTGTGACGGCGGTACACCAGCTTGAAGAAAGTAATCTGGGGATTACCAGTTAAGTACACATCCTGTGCTCCGTATGCTACAAGTTGCATCAAACCTCCTCCTGTCATATTGTTATACCCCCATATGAGAAAAAAATTTTGGAGATTGCGAAAAAACGGGTAAATCAACCGGGAGCATTAGTTAAGTTGCAAGGATTCTTTAGCCGGGAGGGATATAGTTTAGTTTCCATATTCACAATGTATACCCAAGTATCGTAGCCAACACTCTCTTAGGGAAGGGGACTTGTTCAAAATCAATGTAGCCGGTCTAAACTACTGAATTGCTTAACGGTATATGGATACATCATCTGACATATCTCGACTTGGGAAGAAAACCATAGTCGATGGAAAAACAACTCTTGATAATTTACACCAGATGCAGATGAATGATATGCGCCGGGAAGAAGGGTTGATTGATACAATCAATGAACATATCGAAGCGTTAAAGGTAGAGTTAGGTAAGCAATCCGACGTTGTGACCCGAACTCAATATGAGGAACGTTTACTCTATTTAACCAAAAAGAGGGATGATCTCACATCAAAAAGTTCAATGTATGATTACTTTTTTGAGACAGGCGAACTTTTATTCAAATATTACGATCTCCAGGAAAAAATCCAGGGAGGTGAATCCACGGGATCCAAGCAGGTTAAAGTAAAGCCGGGAAGTGTCCTTGCGGCGCTGCGGGATAATACCTCTCAAGAGGTAAAGCCATCTCTTCAACCGGAGGGGAGGGATGTATTATTGGAAAAGTATATGCAAAAGGTAAATCCTGAGAATGCCAAGGTTCAGACAAATATCTCCGAGGATCCCCATGGAATGTGTGAAAAATGTGATATTGAAATGAAGTTCAGTCCGATCGAAGCACTCTTTTTCTGTGAACAGTGCGGATTCCAAGAGTTTGTCCTCATCGATAGTGACAAGCCGAGTTACAAGGATCCTCCCCGGGAGGTTACCTATTATGCCTATAAGCGAATCAATCATTTCAATGAATGGCTCGCTCAATTCCAGGCCAAAGAAAGTACCGAAATACCCGAAGATATTTTTCAAGCCATTCTTGAAGAATTGAAAAAGGAGAGAATTGTAAGTGTCGAAGACGTGAAACAAGTAAAAATTCGTGAAATCTTGAAGAAACTAAAGTGTACCAATTTCTATGAACATGTACCGTATATACTGAACAGAATTAATGGAAAGACAGCTCCAGTAATGTCAAGAGAGATTGAGGAGAAGTTACGGTTTATGTTCAAGGAGATCCAGAGTTCCTTTGTGAAACATTGCCCTAAAACTCGTAGTAACTTCTTATCGTATTCGTATGTCTTGTATAAATTCTGTGAACTTCTGGAGCTCGATGATTATTTACAATGCTTTCCTCTGTTGAAAAATAGAGACAAATTGTACAATCAAGATAAAATCTGGGAACGTATATGTACTGATTTACGCTGGCAGTTTATTCGGTCGATTTAGTTGTTAACACATCCTTTCCCATCAGGAGTGCGCGTTTTACCAGATGGACAACTTTGATTATTTACAGCAGTATAGCTCGTCGATGCGCTGGATGCGCTGGGTAAAACACATGCTTTTCCATCAGCAGAGGGCACTTTACCAGGTGTACAGCTAATCTTAAACCCCTCAAATGCCTTCCATGCCATCTTGTGGGTAAAGTGGAACACCAGGGCAAAGACAACCGCGTGAGTGGCAGCTACCATCATCTTAGATCCTCCCTTTGGCAGAGTCAGAAGGATACCAGGGGTCAGAACGTAAAAGAGAACAGCGATAAATAAACTCATGTAGACGTGGAACATTTCTACATGAGTCTCTAGAATAAATTATACAAGGTCTCATCTGGATGAACTCGATGCGCTAGTGCGCAGGGGTCCCGCTGCATTTCCACCTTTAGATCCTGTATTTAGTGTACCTCCTGAACCTGTACCTCCTGCATTTGTACCAAGAAACCCCTCAAATGCCTTCCATGCCATCTTGTGGGTAAAGTGGAACACCAGGGCAAAGACAACCGCGTGAGTCGCAGCTACCATCATCTTAGATCCACCCTTTGGCAGAGTCAGAAGGATACCAGGGGTCAGAACGTAAAAGAGAACAGCGATAAATAAACTCATGTAGACGTGGAACATTTCTATTTGGGTATCTAGAATTTCCGCAGAACCGGAAAGTAAAAAAATGATCCAAGGCGTCGACGGTATACCCTGTCCAACCATGAGTCTCGAGTTGATTATTGGTCCAATGTTTGCTGGAAAGTCATCTACGCTCATCCAGCGTATCGGAAGAGCAGAGTCTCTTGGGTGGAAGTGTTGTACTATTACCTCGACCCTCGATACCCGTTATGGTACTGCAAAGAGTGTGTTTACACATACAGGAGATCGTCTGCCTGCACTAGGAATGGCGAAACTTGAGCAAGCATTGCTTCTTCCTGAATATGCAGAGTCCACACTTATCTTTATCGACGAGGCACAATTCTTTCCCGATTTATATGCCACAGTCATGCGGATGGTTGAGGAAGATAGTAAGCGTGTAACAGTGGTTGGATTGGACGGGGACTACAAGCGAAATCCGTTCGGACAGATCCACGATCTTATTCCTAAGGCAGACTCCTATACTAAACTGACTGCTTTCTGTAAGATCTGTGCAGATGGGACTCCTGGTGTCTTCACAATGAAGTGTTACACCAATTCTGATCAGATCTTGATAGGAGGGGCAGATATGTATAAGGCGGTCTGCAGGAAACATTTCTTGGCTAATCCATCTTCTTAACAGAAGACGCATTACTCATGCAGTGTACCTTTTGTTAACGTACCATGGGGAACCCTACCAGGTTGGCACCGATACCAAATCCAGCACCCTGTCTAGCAGTCACGCCAATAGAGGGGGAAAAGATATCCAGCACCGCAAACACGGCAGCAGCGGCAATGGTTACTGACACAATCTCATCCATGGGCAGGGGCTTGCGAGGGATGAAAAACAGAGCCAGGGCAACAGCGACACCTTCCACAACATACTTGATGAGGCGGGTTAACAGATCATTCATGTCCATTCTACCTATATTCTGGTAAAAGATTTTTCATACTGGTCTAAAGGTTAGTACGTCTATGTATTTAGAATGAGTACTGAGCCAGCTGAAGACTATTTAATGGAAGATGCCGAATTGCCGAGTCAGAAGGTTGTGCTCTTAAGTTTTCTTAGTCCGGAGAAAGTTCTGGCCAACAAGGATATTTTCCTGTTTAAGAAGTTCCTGGCTAATTACGAGCTCCAATGGAAGACAGTAAAACTTGAGCAGTGGATGGCCGAGCAGTTTCGTTCCTTGAATGCAAAGATCGACACCCTTGCCGGTAACAGTGAAACAAAGACGAAGGAGGAGCTGGTAGAGGAACTGAAGACATGCCATCTGCGCGCGGATCTTTTTGTGGAGGGATATCAGTCATATGTAAAGGAGAATCTCACCGAGATGAAGACGAACAAGCTTCAGGAGGAGTACGAGGATTTCCTGTTTACGAACTCTGCCAAGCTGGAGGAGGAGTTCTTTGCTCTGAATGAGTTCCGCACCACTATGCGCGGCATCAAGGTGCGCGGAGTGTTTCCTAGCGAGGCGGAGGCATCCATTCGAGCCAAGAGACTCCAGAAGTCTGATCCATCCTTTAACATTTATCTGGGCAGTGTCGGAAAATGGATGGCCTGGGAGCCAGACCCAAACAAGGTCGGGAACAGTGAGTATGCAAACGACGAGCTTAATAGCCTCATGAAGAAGTATCGCGAGAATGAGGAGGCACGTGACCAGTTTTACAGCGAGCAGAAGCAGAAGAAGCAAGGGACTGTAGTGACGGGAGAATCTGTTACAGAGAGTGGGAGTAGTTATGACGGCGTCTTCTCTGGTCCCGCAGATCTTGCTATGGAGAGAAAGGCCGAGAGGAGAGCGACTTCCCAGGATACTCTGGATTAAACGTCTTATCTAGACCGCAAAATAAATAGACTATTGCATCAATAGTGTATTTAATTTGATTTAGATGCTCGATGTATAAGAACTATGCAAAGACTTATTGCAAGTCCAGATAAACACCCAGCAATAAATCCCTTATAGTATTGGCCTGTATTGTATTTAGCAAGGATCATTTTTCCATACTTACCTGCGAATTTTCTAAGAAACTCGTCCATAGACTACCGAGTTACGTGCAGTTTAGGCAGGATCCACCTCATAGGTTCGCAAACGCTCAGTTTGTGCGCAAAATCCATTAATACATTTTAATCCAACATCGCAAGGAGCATTTACTCCACAGTGTACTGCATCGGTAAAGGATTCCATAACATTTAACCGTCCGTGTAAAAACACGAGGACTAGTCCCATACCCAAAATAAGCAGAAGAGTCTTGATAAGATCGTTCATTGCTAGTTGAACAGGTTAAAATTTCTTCACATTGATCATTGGTCCCTTTAACCGTCTATTTGCTGATGCATCATACTGGTTTCCTTCCTCTGGATCCTTTTCCTTATAATGTTCCATAGAATGCTTCCAGAATTCCGGGGCACCAATCTGAAATTCTCCATGCATCTCAGCCTTGTACCAAAAAACAATGTCTTCCAACTTGTTACTCTGAGAATTATTGTTCATCACAATACATTCGTAATTCTGTGTACATTGATCCATCACTTGGCAGAAGAATTCAAGGCTGGGGAAGGCACTCCCAAAATTCTCGAAAATACGTTTCCTATTTGTCACATAGGGTTCTCGTAGAATAAAACAGTAGTCTACATTTGTTCTTAACATAGGAGGAATACCAAGAGGATATTGCATAGTAATCAGGAAAAACACCTTTAACCAACGCCCATTCAAAAAAAGGTAGCGAATATTCCTATCATGCAACCAACTATCGTCGTACAAGCAATCGTCCATAATTAAAAAGGATCGAGGGTCTGTTCTTGATGTCCCTGTGGCTTCAATTTCCTTTTGCACCTTTGCCATAATTAACTTTTGTCTCTTGCAAAAGTTGGCAATAATAATCGGATTATAGTCGCCATGAATGAAGAGAGGAGGAATGAGTTTCTTGTAAAACTGGTTCGATTCTTCCGTTCCACTAATCACGGTTCCTAGAGGCATAGCTTGATGGTGAAACAGAAGGTCGCGGACAAGTGTTGATTTACCCGTGCGCCGCCGTCCAATAAATACACAAACCGCATCTTGAGGAATCATTTTCATGTCGAACTTCCGGATATTTACATTGAGAGCGGCACTCGCATCGGTCATTATAAATCTTCTTTCGTATACATAATAATTGCGGTTAATTCTCCGAGAAAGGGAGGAGATGTCATGATAGATGGATTCTTGTTTAAATCAACCGATTGAACTCTCGTTGCCAGTATGGAGTATGTATAGCAGAGTTCCCAATATTCCTGGCTATACAAACGTCTCCACGCGAATCCCCATTTTACAGAAAATCTTAGGAAGTCTCCCAGAAAAGGAAGGTCAGTTACAATCGGATGAATATTTTGCACGAGTCCACTCTTTTAATGGAAGCGGTGATTGTGTTGTCGAGACGGCGTCTAAGAAAAAGTGTCCCGCTTATTGCAAGGTTACCCATATTTTAGATCCGGTTCGAAAAATCCAGGGATATTACGATCATGGTGTTAAAGGGAATGAGAGAGTTGAGAGGAAAACTGCTCTTCCCATGAACCAGGCGTACATTGACTATATGGCGAATTATCTGATGGGGCAGTTACGGCAGAGAGATGTGTCTCCCCATTTTTGCTTATTTTATGGTGGATTTCAGGGGATTGCCGATAAATATAGATACAATATAACGGAATCCTTCGAATCTTATAGACATTATAAGAAGTTCTGGGAGAAGAAGGATCGTGGCCTGTTTTCTTTGTATATTACTCAAGATGATGAAGAAGTGTCGGAGGAGGATGCGATACTCAAGACATCAGTACATACTCGTGCATTTTCCTATTCCACGAACAAGTCTGGGTCAACATCTAGTCATATCTCTTTACTCGAGTATGCCGGAACAGAAGAGTGTACAAGCGATATAGAATCTGTATCTAGTTTTCCCTCTGAGTCTGGTTCTGGATCTGGATCTGGATCTAGGTCTGAATCTGAATCTAACTATTCGGATTCCACTGACGATATGACTTGTGTATACGCTGAATTTGCCAAGTTCCCTACTGTCCTCCTGTTCCAGGAAAAAATGGATGGGATTATGGATACTCTCTTAGATCAGGTGGATGAACAGTTTGAGGAGAAATGGACAGCATGGACATTTCAAGTAATTGCTGCACTTTGTGTTGCCCAAGCCACCTTTGGATTAACTCATAACGATTTACACACCAATAATATATTGTATAGTAATACGGATATTGAATATTTATATTATACAACTCGCGATGGATCGATGTGGAAGATACCTACGTATGGGCGCATTTTACGGATTATTGATTTTGGCAGGTCTGTCTTTCGCATCGGCACTCAGTGGTTTGTTACAGATGATTTTGCCAAGGGAGGAGATGCTCAGGGACAATATTCCTTTGGTGACCATACCGTGAATTCTACCATTGTCTACCCGAATCCATCCTTTGACCTTTCTCGGTATGCGGTGAGTGTTATTGAGGCACTATATCCAAGCATTCCTGCTGAAAAGGAGGATGGGGTGGTATTAAATCAGGAACTCTGGACAGTCAAGGAAACCGTATCTCCCTTGTGGAATTTACTGTGGACGTGGTTAGTTGATGATGAGGGGAGAAATATTCTTCGTGACGAAGATGGAATAGAGAGATTTCCTGATTTTGACCTATACGAACACATTGCTGCGCATGTGTTTACAGCGAAACCTCAGGATCAGGTGCGGAAGGATATTTTCAAGCAGTTTACTGTTTCACGAAGTGATATTCCTGAAGCAGTGAAAGTATAGTCATTGTTTTGTTAATTAGTTTAGCTAAAGACGAACTACAGATACCTCCTTGGTATTATATTTCATTAAAACCATAGGATTATATTTTTTCAATGGAAAGAAATTTACAGACAAAGGGGTTGATCTACCCTTATTGTCAGGATTATCCTCCACTTGGTTACAGCAGTTGCAGATTAAAATAAACTTACATTTTTTCGATTCTACCAGTTTATCTAAAAACTCGTAAATTTCATTCATATGCCAGTGTTGCAGAACATCCTTTAGTATAAAAAGATCGGCAGATTCTATAGAGTCAACCTTTGATTGAAAGTCGAGATGTACGAATGAAAACTTCGGATATAAAATACGATTAGCATCAATTATTTTTTTGTATGTATCGTATCCCGTGTATTTAATATTTAAATCGCCGTATATTGCTTCACCGCATTTCCAATCTCCACATCCAAGATCACAAACACTTTTAATAGAATTCTGTTGTATAAAATTTCTTAAGAATGGAATATAATGAGGTCTATTAAACTCTAATGATGACCCTCCGCCAGAGCTTCCTGAATATAGAGTATTTCCATTATCTCCCCATGATTTATTTTCGTATACCTCTGTAAAAAAAGTTTCTAAACTCATATATAAGTGGAGTATAACTCTTGCTTTAGACCCACAGATATTTCAAACCGGCACTTATGCAACATAAAATTGATTAAAAATAATACATATATTCTAGGTCATATAATGAAATTCCCTATTACACGCGAATGCCTTCAAGCATTTGATTATGTCAAGGAACAAGAAGAATTAAAGGAGGAAGAAATTCAGAAGACATTAACTCTGATATTAGAGGAACTATGTAAGGATTTTAAGAGAAGTATGCGCTCAAATTCTAAAGAAAAGAAGTATATCTGGAGACAACTTAATCATATTCGCCAATTTCAAGGATCTAATTCAAAACTTGATGCTTATGTTCCTCAGTTCATTGAAAAACTCAAAGAAGTCTTTATTGATTGTGATATTATTATTGATCCATTAAAGACATATCTTATTATTGATTGGTCTTAATGCCGGTTTAAAATGCCCGCCGGTCTAAGTATATCAATCAATATATATCCGAAATCTATATAATTAAAAATTATACAGGTTTCGACTGAGAAATTGGTTAGAACCTTGCGGGACCAGTTTGTAATTCAATATCTACAGGAGCTGCTACGGAAACAGCAGCTGTTGTCGTATCGATAATCGAATCAATTGATTCAGGCAGGAACATATAGATTGAAGCACTCACAAAAGCTCCTAGGCAGAAATCACGAACAATTGGGCGAACTCGGACAGATTCGGATGGATCCTTAGTATACACTTGGTAAATATAGCTTGCAAGGGCAATAATTACTCCGCCAGCGATAACTGCTTTCCATGTACCGGACTTTGTGAAATCCATTCTACCGCGTAGCTCTTTTTGCGAACGATAGTCTGTACGCGTTTACTCGAGAGTCTCATCGAATTCCATAGGAATTTCTTCTCCTTCAACAAATTCCTCATCTGCAAATGGGATGTCTTGAAGACCATTCTCTTCCAGAGTATTGGAATCAAAGAGAACGTGATTGTTTGAAAATGTTACACTTGGCTTTACATCTAAGTTGATAATCGGTTGTTCAACTGGCTCGGGCTTCGGCTCGGGTTCAGGCTTCGGCTCGGGTTCAGGCTTCGGCTCGGGTTCAGGTTCGGCTTCAGCCTTTGACTCGGGTTCAGGTTCGGCTTCAGCCTTTGACTCGGGTTCAGGCGCAGGCGCAGGCGTCTCGCCATCCTCCACATCCTCCTCGTGTAAATAATCGCGCAGGATAGATTTCACAGGCAACATCCCCATAATCGCCTGTGAGATTGCTCCGTAGAGCAAAGTCGATACCTGGCGAAGATTCTTCTGGGTTTCAATACTGTTTGTCTCAGCAAATAAATAGGCATTCGTCCACAGTGTTCGTGCACATTCAGACAAGACCCGATGTAAAAAGTGGTCAATCTTAGGAATGGTGATCTGCAGTTTCTTCTGCTTGGTTGTCAATCGAATAGACGACAACACCTTGGTCTGAGCAATAAATACTGCAGTAACTAACTCCTCAAGATAGTCGCATGGACAGTCATTCTGAAGTTTCGTGGTCTCGCGAATCACCTTATCCTGATTCCAGTCCGGAATTCCCTGTAACAGAGTCTGAAATTGCCAAAGCACCTTGCTTGGTGTCGGGGCTTCCTCCTTTGCCGTGGCCAAAAGATTTAAGATATAGCTTTCAAGGGTAGGAACTAGAAACGAACACAACTGACGAGAAAATTCTCCTCGCGCTTCCCCGTATACTGAAAAATCTCCTTCTCCGTTCATATTCTAGTCTAGATATATGTACTCAACCATTCATTATAACCGCATACTTTGTAAATAAAGTAAGCGCGCCCAAGGAGATCCACCTGAGCCAATTGCACGCAATGCAAGCAGTGCTTCTTCCCACATATCTTCCTGTTGCAAATACTCTTGAATTTGTTCAATTGGATTTTCTCCATTTGAGAAAGATTCATTAAGTGTTAAAGAGGGTGTTTGTTTCACGGGGGGGTTTGCCGTTTTCCGAAAGGATTCTGTTCCCGCGGGTTGTTTCCATTCGCATCGAGATTGAATTGCTGGAGTAATTCGATTTGGATCTCTACATTCTAGAATACATTGTACCGCTGGAGAAACGGTTTCTAGGATTCTTCGTAAAAACGCCTGAGATTCAGGAGTTAAATCATCCGCTCCTTCAATCCAAACAAAAAGTGGTTCCTGACTCCGAACTTGGCGATGTAACGATTCTCTGCCTTCTCGTAGCGTTCGATCAGTTCTCGCGTTCCAGTGGTAAAGTTTAGCCTTACATTGTCGAACATGAGAGAGAATCCATGTTGTCTTTCCGCATCCTGGAGGACCATACACAAGCCATGCTGGTTGAGGCATCGCTGTATCTTTTTATACAGTGGTGTGTCAATTTAGACCTGCACTTATTTCCATGCGTTTAGGTGAAGACTTTGCATTAATGGATTATCCTGGGTCATTTCAATAATATCGCGTGTATTACGCTCAGTTTGAGTATCTAGATTAATGGGGGCTCTATATTTCACTCTGCCAATGTCCGATGATCCTGGTCCCAGGTCAATACTTCTATTCACAGTGAGTTCGCGTTCATTACGAATATCAGCGTCTAATTTCCTGGATGTTACATTAGGCTCGTCGCCCTTGAACATTTGGATGTTTCCTCCCATTGACTCCCTCCCCTGCGCAATCACCTGCTTATTTGGATTGAGGGTCATGTTATAAGCGAATCCTTTACTCATCATGCGCTCATTTGCCGATTTAGGCGCACCCGTGTAGGCAGATTTCGCAGAGATTTGTGCCTTCTGGGTTGGCCGTGCAATATCATCTGGATCATATGCGGTCAGGCGAGTAGGACCATCTGCGATGGCCATAATGCCAAACCGATCATTGTGAATAGTTCCCTCGCGGACAGTGGTACGAGCAATATCGCTAGGATCCCATACAGTTATGGCGGGTGCTCCGTTGGCATACCCTGTCGCATTTCCTGATTGTTGAATATTTCCCACAGTCTCCCCGCGGCGAGTGGGGCGGGACTCGTCTTCAAAGTGAGTTGTTACAGCACCTGCTTCGGCAGGACTTAAGTTCAATCCCATTACACGGTCACCTGTGTAAAAGCGTTCATTGGGGCGAGCATCGTAAGAACTCTTACCATAATCATCTGAAGTACTGGAGGAATACTGGCTTCCATCTGCATTTCTGTATCCGGCGCCTCCATATTGGTGACCCGTTGGCTTCCTGTAACTTCCCACGACGTAGTTCATGCCAAAATCCTGACTTGCCCCAGGACCAGTGTATTCTACACTCGTATCCTGGCGGTTCGTGTCTGGCATGATTTGAATCGGGCGATTCATTTCTTTCGTATACTCGCCCTGACCCGCAATACCCATGTGCTTACCATCTTCGTCGCTGTAAAAGCCGTCGGGGCGATACTTCCTGACTTCGCCAGGATTTTCTGCGGACTTTCCAATGAATTGCTGTCCTTCCACGACAGGCATTGTATACGAATTTTTAGGATTTGTCTCTACACGTAAATCTTCAGTCTTGCGAATATTCTTCATCATGAATTCATTGACTTCTAGTTGCTGGAACCCTCCCTTTCCTGTGGAACCATAGCCTTCATTGATTGCTGGGGCTACGCGTACTTGTTCGAAGGGTTTTTCACCTCCGCGGTTTCTGGGCTCATTGATACGACTGTGAACAAAATCGGAAGACGCCTCAAGACCGTAGACATTGCCAAAGGGGGTCTGGGTGTTGTCGAACATTTGCTCGACTTCCTGCTTCTTGACCTGAGTCACCCCAGATCCAGTGTAACGATCCAGGCGACCTGAGTTTGCTTCTGAATCTACATTCTGGCGGACTCTGCCTCCGAAAAAGGGCTGCATGTTATTGTGAGTAAAATCCTTTGATGGAAGAACCTTCCCAGAGAGACCGCTTGTGATATATTCCTCGTCAAGATAATTTGGGGTCAGTTCTTTACCACCGGCGTTCATCATCACATCGGGTGTGGCAGAAGCGATAGGAAGTTGTGTGGGAAGTTGCTTAACGCCGGATGGATTTGGTTCAATGGGTGGCGTATTCATTCCCATAAGACCCTGGTACATATGATCGAGTTCTGCGGCTGACCCTCGAAGACTGGTGTTTGGATTTGAATCAGATTCTTGGCTATTGCTAAAGCGTTCCTTTCCCCCGTTGGCGAAAGCCTCTTTGACTGGAAGTTGAGGACGGGCGACAGGATTTGTCCCATTGGGTTTGGTAGGGTAAGGTCCTGCTGGTGCTGTTGATCGTGCAAGTAACAAGCCGGCTCCTCCTAAAACTGCTAGGACTGCTAATTCCATACTAACAAGTGACGAGTAAATAGACACTACTGCAGCCGAGGTTGGGAAGAGACTTGGTTCAGGACTTCTTCAGTATAAGTTCCCTTGGAAGGAGTATGAGTCCTGAACCTGTATTTGTCAACATCTCTAGAAGGAATGAAAAAGTCAAAGGGTGTCTCGAAAGTTTCCTGGGGATTGTGGAGAGGAAAGTCCCAGCGATTCCATCCCGTAGAGCGAAGTGTACACGGGGGGTTAGTTAAATGATTGAAGATGAGAGGGGAACTTCCATCAGGAGCATTTTCCAGGGGTCTCTGATTAACAGGATTAGTCGCTGGATTGTAGAGTAAGTCATTCTCTCTCCACCTTGCAGATGGGCGACCCACACCCATCAAATCAGATTCGACCTCTGTCTTCCACAGACCAGAGACCCAACTTGCTCCGGATTGTTGAATACGGGTAGTGGTATTTACAGGAAAACTAGTAGGGCAATTGCGGAAGGGGACAAAAGCATATGATCCAGCATACGATGTGATTCTCATGTCGTCTGCTTGATGTACATCATCCCACTTTGACCGAGTGAATGCTGTTTGTCGGGGCGTACACATCTCTACTAGTACTTTTCAGGACGATTACATACATCCACGACAAAGGGTTCAGGTGCAAGGGTGGCGGGATATGCCCACATCTGGGACGCCTTGAGGGGGGCGCCTGATGTATTTATTGTCACAGTTTGTTTAGGAGTCTGGCGTTTTACTTCAGTAGTCTTATCATCCTTTGGCAGATGCTGTCTGGTTGGGCAAAAGGTGTTGGCACGGGTGATCCCTCTCAGATCGGATTCGATGTTGACTTGCTTTTCCCGGGTTTCATAGGGCACCTCATTTCCTCCGACCAGACCGAGAGTATGTTGGGTTGGCTTAGGATGTTCGGCATAGCTTTTCATTAGATCGTAGGTTTGAGGATTTTCCGTTGCTTCCCAGGGATGAGGAGTATAGGAACCGATTGCATCCATGTTCTATCCTGGAGGAATAAATGATTCTTGTAGAATGGCGACGGAGGCTGGTGCTAACACTTGCGGTATTTCATCAAGACTGTTACCTAAAAACGAGTCGAATACATGCTGGTGGCTGAGTGCAAATTTAGCATTATTTCATAAACACCGTCCTGAGCTTGATGCATATGTCGCTGTAACCGAATCACCTCCCCAATCAAATGGTTCACCTTCCCAATTTGGTAGCAATCTGAAACAGGGATTTAAAACTATTTATGAGTATTACTCGTCGGGTACACTTCTAGAAGGAATTGATGAGCAGAGTAATGTAAACTTGCTTGTTACGGCAAGAACTGCGGATGGAATGAGCAATGCCTTTACTACAAGTAACTTTGACGTCGCAGGATCGAATGCACAATCGTCAGATGATTATATTACAAAACTATCTGGGTATATCGGTCTTGACCATGGATTACTGCCGATAAATTCTGGGGCTGCTACTGGTATATTAGAGACCGATGGATATGATATTAATATTCACGCCCAACATTTTGGAATCCCACTCGATGATTCATCAAATATCAAGCATGAATTTCAGGTAGGTTCTGAAGTACAAACGCTTATCTTAACCTTCGGCCGAAAAGGTACCGATGGAAAAACGGACATTCCTATACAACCGCTAGAGACAATCAAAATACCAACCATAAATGGATCGAATCTTACACCTGATGAAAAGACTGCACTTACTAGTAACGTAACATCCAATATAAATTTTGCTGCAACTCCATATAAAGGGTCTAATCTTCGCATGTATACGGAAATAGCCACGTTTTACTTAGACGCAATGATTGTCTACGAACCAGATCATTATGTTTCCTATGTAAAGTGTGATACATCATGGTATTATTACAAAGCAATTAACAAAGGTACATTAAGTAATTCGACGGCTGGAAATAAAACGTTCTCCAATTTTGACCATATGATGACAGAGCATGCAAGAATAAAAGAAAATTTCACTCACTTATTCTACTCCAAGGTGACCCCCCCCTAATCCTGTCCCATAGTTGACGAAACAACGCGACACAATTAACAACTCACATCTCTGGCATATGCCCTGCTCGGTAATCCTCCACGAATCCACCCATTCGCAGCCACTTCCTCCACCAAGTGCTTAGGATTCTGGATATTATCCTTGACAGGCTTGATCAGAGGCTCAAATACACCATCAAAGCCAACCTCTGTAACACCACCACACTCCTTTCCTTGGCGCACCTGCTCGCTGTGTAAAAGCATAGACTCCACATCAGAGTTACCGCGACCAGTTCCCATGAAGGGTACCGTCAGAAAGGGTCTTGCTTGGGCGCGAATTAAGCAACGGTTATTCTTAAACTCTGGCTGATTCTTTAACAGAGACTCAGAGTCAATCTCAGCATTGTTTCCACCGAATCCCTCTCTTGGGTAGACGAATACATTATCAATAGACAAAGGGTTAACCTTGCGTGCATCAGGCACAAGATTCATTGTGTTGTATTTCCCTGGTCCCACAGACTGAGAGTAATAGGAGGTAATACCACAAGAATCATCTCTTACATGTGTAAGACGGTTAATATCCATTCTTCTAGCAGAGTAGAAGAAATGGTGGGAGGAATGCCTAGTCGATTTTGTTCCTGTATAAAGAAAGTCCGAAAAACGAGTAAGGTTCCTGAATCTTCGGCAATCGCCATCTGCGTAAAGTCAGTAATCCAAGGAAAACGCCGGAGACGTACCTTAAAGCGATTTTCATGTCGCGGAACACCTAAGCTCTCCTTGCAAAAGGCTCCGCTCAACTAAGGAGAGCTTTTGTGCTAAGCCAAGGAAGGGATGATAAATTCAACCAAGGAAGAGGCGCTCCATCTGTTCCCCCATAGCAGGCATCTCCATTCCCTTCTTTGCATGTCAGCCCCGGTATCTTGTATAACCAATCCTGATAGGAACCCTGGTCATTAGGAATACTTGTTACAGGTTGTGTGATGAACATACGCTGGCTCTGTGTCTTTCCAAAGACGTCGGTAGGATCACTTGACCACTGCACTCGGAAGAAAGCATCCATTTCCTCCTTTGCCTCAGGGGTCTGTAAAGACGGTGCCGGATCTCTCGTCGGAGCATATGAATATTGGTCAATCGTTATATTCTGGAATGGATTTCTAACCCCGTCGATAGTTTCCTGAAAGGGAAGGGTATCTTCTGACCCTTCCACTTGCTCAAGAGTTTGCACAGGCCTTACTACACTGTCATTCTCCGTGGCGAATCCTTCCTTATTCGGAAACTTGCTTCTCTTAATTTCTTTTAATGTCATAAAGGTGGGAATAAGAAAGATAGTCGCCACCACTCCCAGAATTAGCCCGAGAAACTGGCTCTTTATCACTGTGCCAAGTAACAGACCAATGAGTATAGCTAATGTATACACCGCAACAACTCTGTTTACCATATGACTTGCACATGGGCGCTTGGATGCCTTAAAGGAATGAACAATATATGTGGGATCTTCCCAAAAATATGGTTCGCATAACTCCATCTAACGCTTCTATTTGTTTTTCTTCCTCTGTTCTAATTTCTTCTTCAGCCTTTCCTTGACTAAGGACAGCCTAGGATTTGGCTCACGTCCTGCAGCGCGTTCAAAATCAGCCTCCCTTGCACCAAAGGCGTTCTTGAAGGATGACATCATTTCCACAAACTGTGGATTATCGCTAAAGGCCTTCATCAACTCCTCCGCCTCGGCCATCAACTCCTTTGGACGAATAGCACCGGACTGTATTTTCTGCTGTAACTTCTTTGACAGCTTCTGCACAGTACCCTGTAACATCGTCGGGTTTTTGCCGAAGAGATTCATCATAATTTCAAATGTCTTGGCTGGATTCTTCTTTGTCTCCTCGACATCCTCGGGGCTGATCCCGAAATCCTCAATATTCAATTCCTTGACAATTTCCTCCGCCAGGCGAGCAATTTGCCCCTTCATAAACTTTTCAGGTAACTGAGGAAAGGAAGATGGATCGCTGAATAACTTTCCAATCTTCTCACCCATCGCCATGAAATCCATTCCTCCCATCTTTTCCTTCAGCTCATCCATCATCTTATTCGCCCATCCCTCTGTCCACCCAGATCCGTTTACATCGGCCTTAGTACCCATGTCGATCATCAAGCAAAAAGAAAGGAGTGTCAAGTGCTGCTGAATCGCCTCTCTTGTCTTCTCACTGAAAGACTCCCACATTTCGTCGGTAATGAACACTCCAGGCAAAACCGTTCCTGGACTCTCCTTAAAATTCCTCTTGGGTGAACACGAAGGAAGAATTCTCTCGCGAAACTGTGCCACCTTATCGGAATCAGAAATGAACATTGCAAGATCAATGTCGGATTTCAACTCTGGACAGGTCTTTAACAGATCTACGGCAAATTCTGCGTACTTGTCAAGAAACATCTTTGGCAGAGATTTAGAAGCACTCATCTAGCCTATATAGCGTAGTTTATTATCATATCTTTACGCTCTTACTTGGACGCCTTCTCACACAACAATACTAAAACCTTCAGGTGCTTCCAAATGGCAGACCTGTTCGCGTCCGACATGTCGCCCCAATATTTCTCGAAAATTGTCAATGCCGGATAAATTTCATTAAACTGCGTTTGAATCGCTAGTCGGGTATACTCCAATACCTTATCCAAATCCTCTGCTAAAATAGTATCGCGCAAGGGAGTGTAAATGTGTGTACTGAACAAATCGTGTACCAGCCTAGGATTTACCTTCTTCGCAGCCTCGATGGAATCTAGCGCTGCCTTGATTTCCTTTTCCTCTGGATAAGTTTCATTCAAGTCACGAAAAAATGCAATAAGCTTATCCACGAACAGACCAAGTGGGCTAACAACCTTCGACATACTAAGTAGTTCTAGGGTGATTTCTTTAGATTACTGACGGGCGGGTCCTTGGGGAATTCCCAGATCTCTTTGCTGTTTATATAAATCCATCTGTTTGTCAAAGACCGCCTCCTTCTTCGAGCGTGTTCCTTGATTTTGTACAGCAGCCGATAAGCCAATATCGCTCTGCTTATCCCCAAACCCCTGTAAAAAGGTAAAGCTGCCTGGAATGGTATTCCCACCATTCCCAGCCGTACTCATGTCCGCGTCAACGAAACTATAGCCAGTATCTCCGTAGCCACTCATTTCTCCTCCTAGCCAGGATTGTGGTCCGTCGAGCAAGGCTTGGGCGGCGTTCACAGAGGCGACCTTGGGAGGATCAGCTTTCATTTTCTTCTCGTACAACCAATTCATTACCTCTGTATCAGTCTTTACGGGAGATTCGTCGGCAGGAATGACGAGAGTGGGAACTTGCTTTAACCATTTAGGAAGATTGGGTTTATTTCCTTCTTTATCAGCATCAACGCATTTAAAGTCAAATTCTCGCATCCACGGGGTCTTGGATAATTCTTCGATAAACGCCTTGGACCATTTATCTTTGTTACTGTAAAAGCATACGTTCTTTTGACTCATCTATATATTTGGCAACTCTTTGTAAGGAAACGTTACACGCGAAGCGTAAACCCAGAACGATAAAGTTGAAATCCGGACATTTCAAGTAGAGGAGTCCAGCATGTCAGTCTTCCATGAGTCCGAAGCGGTTAACGCAAAGACGATTAAGTTTACCATTGCACCAACCAATGTTACATTTGCAAATTGCTTGCGGCGTTCCATTCAATCTGAGGTTCCCACACTTGGATTTCGTGCAGATATGACTGATACAGGAACAACAAGCGATGTCAAGATCCTGAGAAATACTACACCTATGTCGAATGAAATGTTGGCTGATCGGATAGGTCTTCTACCTCTTGCTATGCCACAGGGTGTTTGGGAGAAGGAGCGGTTTCTCTTTCATCTGTCCGTAGAGAATAAGACTGAGGATGTTCTTCTGGTTACTGCATCAATGATTGAGTGTTTGGAGAAGGTGCCAACCTCGGATGAGAGAGTGCGTGTGCCTAATACTCAGTTCTTCTACCCAGACCCTGTAACAGGAGATACGTGCATTATTGCCGTGTTGAAGCCCCTTGTACCTGGTCAGGCACCAGAGGCGATTGAATTTACTGCATTTGCAACCGTAGGCAGGGGTAAGGAGCATGCGCGATTTAACCCATCGTCTCAGTGCGCCTACAGTTACACGAGGGATCCTGATGAGGGGCGTATTCTTAAGAGGTGGCAGGAATGGCTCATTCAGAAGAAGGTTTCCATTAAGGATCTTGATTCAGATGATACCCGCAAGAAGCAGTTAAATACGGAATTTCGTAGTCTCGAACTCCATCGATCGTTCAAAATCGATGAGAAGGGAGAGCCCTATAGTTATGACTTTACTGTGGAAAGTATTGGAACCATGTCTCCTTACCTGATGGTATACCAGGGTCTTTTGGAACTGGCTGCTCTCTGCGATAAGTATACCTCTCTCGATATTGGGGAACTTCCGGATACGATGGATATTCGGCCAGCAGAGGGATCCATGAAGGGATTTGATCTCTGGTTTCGCGGGGAGGATCACACCCTGGGAAGTATGTTACAGGCGTGGATTGTGGAGCATACTGTGGGGAATGATCTTGACTTTGCGGGGTATAAGGTTCCTCATCCTCTTCGTAAGGAAATGGTTCTGCGCTTGGGCGTGGAAGATACGAAAAATTTCGAGGAAAAGACGGCCAGGTTTTGCCTTGCTTCTGCTGCAAAAGGGTGTGCAGATATGTTTCGCGAGTGGGCAATCGAGTGGACAGTGGTGGCGAAGGATAATGGCTTCCCTCTGGGCGGTGACTCCATAAAGAAGCCTTGGGAGGCACACAGCGAGATGAAGAAGTAGTGATGAGCACGGCTTTAAACCAAAGAGCTAATTCCCTGTAGATGTTTGTTCATTATACGCGCAAATGTATAAGTTGTCTTAATAAAGTCGTTCTTGTTATTCGGTTACCGAATACGCAGAGTCAAGCTCCTTGTCCACGTTGCACTGCTATGGTGAGAATTTGGCCTTAGGTGTTGGCCTTTGATACAATCAAACTACATCACTTTTTAGTGATGTAGTTTGATTTATACGGACTAATACTTAATCCACCTCCTCGATCTTAGGACCAGGAGCTGCATTCGCCTCAGCAGCCTTCTTTGCCTCAGCATCGGCCTTTGCCTGGGTTACACGAGGATCGTTGCTCACCTGCAAGAACAAGATGACATCGCGTACTGCCTCCTCAACCTCCTTCTGCTTAGCCTCGTAAGTATCCTTCTCCTCATCCTGGTGGGAATCGAGCCAAGTAATGGCCGCCTCCACGCTCTCCATTGCCGCAGGACCATTCTCACCCAGAGAATCCTTCTTCTCTGTAAACGTATTCCTCGTTGTGTACAAATAAGACTCCAACTTATTCTTCGCATCAACCTTCTCGAACTTCAGCTTATCCTCTGCCTCATACTTGGCCGCCTCCTCCACCAGACGTTCCACCTCATCACGGCTCAGACGCCCCTTATCATTCGTAATGGTGATCTTGTTTGACTTACCCGTACTCTTCTCAGCAGCCGACACATTCAGGATCCCATTTGCATCCACGTCAAATGTAACTTCAATCTGCGGGACACCACGAGGCATAGGAGGAATCCCCTCTAACTGGAACTTGCCCAGGAGATTATTGTCCTTCGTGAACTGCCTCTCCCCCTCATACACCTGAATGAGTACACCCGGCTGATTGTCTGAATATGTGCTAAAGGTCTGTGTTGCCTTCTTTGGGATTGTGGAATTCCTCTTGATCACTGCAGTCATCACACCACCAGCAGTCTCCAGGCCAAGGGACAGAGGCGCCACGTCCAGAAGGATCACATCCTCAGTCTTGGCAGATCCGCCCATGAGAATATGCGCCTGTACAGTCGCACCGTATGCCACTGCCTCATCGGGGTTCACACTATCATTCAGCTTCTTCCCACCGAAATAGTCAGACAGAAGCTGGCGGATCTTGGGAATACGAGAAGATCCGCCCACCATGATAATCTCATCAATCTGACCCTTATCCATCTTTGCATCGCGAATCAGGCCATCGAGAGGAGCAATAGTTCTACGGAAAAAGGGTTCGCACAGACTCTCGAACTTTGCCCGTGTTAACGTAGTCTGAAAATCATGTCCCTCGAACAAAGAATCCACCTCGATCGTCGCCTGGGTCGCAGAACTCAGAGTCCTCTTTGCACGCTCGCAGATGGTACGAAGGCGGCGCAATGCACGGGCGTTGCCAGATAAATCCACCTTCGTCTTCTTACGGAACTCCTCAACGCAGTAGGACACCAACGTATTGTCGAAATCCTCGCCACCCAGATGAGTATCACCAGCAGTCGACTTTACCTCAAAGACACCATCGTCCAGGGTCAGAATACTCAGATCGTGAGTGCCGCCACCGCAGTCAAAGATGAGCACATTCTTCGCCTTGCTGCCGTCACCAACACGATCCAGACCATAGGCCAGAGCCGCTGCAGTCGGCTCGTTGATGATACGCAGAACATTCAGGCCGGCAATTGCACCAGCATCCTTGGTTGCCTGTCTCTGGGAGTCGTTGAAATATGCGGGAACCGTGATTACGGCATCCTTGACGCTATGCCCCAGAAATGCCTCGGCGGTGGCCTTCATCTTCTGTAACACAGTGGCAGAGACCTCCTCGGGCAGAAACTCATGCGTCTCGCCCTTCCATTCAACCTGGATCTTTGGCTTTCCCTCGGAATCCACGACCTTGAATGGCCACAGCTTCCTCTCTGACTGAACAATCTGATCGCTGAACTTGCGACCGATCAGACGCTTGGCATCAAAGACAGTGTTGGTTGGGTTTGTTGCCGCCTGAGACTTTGCTGCATCTCCTACCAGCCTCTCATCCTGGGTGAAGGCAACATAAGATGGAGTTGTACGATTTCCCTGATCATTAGCAATAATTTCAACATGATCATTCTGCCAAACGCCAACGCAACTGAAGGTTGTTCCGAGATCAATACCGATAGCGACACCTCTGGACATGGTTCTAGAAAGATAGAGCACTACGAGTTTAGGCCATTAGCCATGGGTCTAGGAAATCCAATTTTTTGTCCAGGGGGAATTATAGAATGAGCGAAGATACTTCGCCTGGCATTCAAATTGGAGACAGAGTATTATTAACAGGAGGAAATTTGGATGGAACACGAGGAAAATTATATGGAATGTACCCTGATCATTTGGCTATTCTCCCAGATGGTGTAACGGATCGTATTATTCGTATACCGCTTGTGGATGGGGCGCCTGATCCAGAGTTAGGGTTGGAGGCGTTCGATATTTTAGAAGAAGCTCCGCGCCCAGGATTTATCCATCTTACGGGGATGCGAGCAGGAGATACCATTCAGACGTTTGGGGCGGATGGAACCGTTATGGGAGTCTTTACCGTCGAGTCTCTGAATCTAGACGAGGATTCTGCAGTATTTGCGTCAGAGAGTGGTGAGCAGATTCCCATTGCTTTTGGCTTCACAGGAATCCCGCAGTCAGAAGTTGATTTCGAAGTATTACGTGCACGCGAGCCTCCGGTTACAAAGAGCGAGGACGAGGACGAAGACGAGGACGAGGACGAGGACGAGGACGAGGGCGGCGAGGGCGTTGATGAGGAAGGTGAGCCAATGGAACGGATCGAGAAGGTCGACGCTGATGCTGCCGCCGAAGCTGACGCCGATGCAGATGCCGATGAAGACGAGGCCGAGGCCGAGGAACCAAACTTCCAGCTCGTTGAAGAGATTTCTGCCCCTGTAGAATTTCGTCTAAAAAAGAAGGATTCCGCTGATCGCGTTATTCTCGACGTCTTTCAAAAATCAGATTTACTCAGCCAACTCATTCAAACCCTTTCCCCCGAAGATCAGAAAAATCCGTTAAAGTTGCAAGAGATTCGCCGTCGCATGGAAGTTCTGATGTTCCTCCAAAAGAAAGTCGTTCGCTACGGACTCACGGGAGAACCTCGCGGTCTGTTAGAAACCTCTGTAACAACTCTTGCAGAATACGTAAAACGTTCAATTCCTATGGCAAGAAAAGTCGTTCCTGCGACTAAAGTTCTCTACGCCACCGAAGAAGCCGAGTTAGATGGGGATATCCGCGTTGAGGTGTTAAAGGATGTTATTCACCGTGCATCCGCCCTTCAAAAGGAAATGGATATCGACGGCGGAGTGAAACTTGGCCTGCCGGCCTTTTACGTTAACATGGAAAAATATCGTTCAATTGTACAATCTCCCTATATATTTCCCGAAGATAAACCCGTCGACGTAGATCAAGAAGCCTTTCGCACAGATATGCCAAATTTTGAAGACAAGGGGGTTTTAGCGAGAGATGTGTTTGATTCTGGTAAAGCCCCTCCTCTCACACAAGTTCCTTTTTCTATGCTCCGCCTTGTAAAACCAACAACCGTAAAAATCAATGATTCTGTCCGTATTGTGGAAAGCGGAGATTCCGCAAAATCGACGAATACTCTTCTATTTCCACGCCGCGTGGGGAGAGAATTCGGTCCCATTCGCAGTGGTAGGTTAGCGAGGGATATCAGTTACGGAATGAGAGATCCAGTCCCTTTAGCAACGACATTGACTAACCTAGGAACTCCCAGTGAATTTCCTACCGCGAATAGTATTTTGAGTATCGGTACCGAAGGAAGTATTCAAGGAACCGTTTTACTCGAAACGTGGCTAGATTTACAGGAGTATATTTTATTTGGACAAGGCGATATTTTTGAGGAATTGCTTGGATATTCCTTGGATACCCTAGACTTTACCCAAGAACAACAACTAGTCCTGAATAATAAAATCCAACAGGGAATTGCCGCCTTCCGCCTTTATATTACAAAGAAACGGGAAGAGAATCGCGCCACTCTCGCCAATCTCAGATTTACGCGCAACGATTTACTTCCCTTGGATAGAAACGGACGTTTACATACACGCGTTGCGAATGAGCCAAGTTTCCAGACCATGTTACAGGAGTTAGATCAGAAGGTTGGTCCACTTGCCCCAGTTGACACGATGTGGTTTTCCTATCTCTATACAAAATATCCTGATTTCCTTCTCGCCACTTTGGGAGAAACGGCAACCGTGGTAACAAAATTTCGCCACGCCCATGTGAGAGATTCCATTCTAAAGTCTATATACAGCGCCTATTTGGATACAGTAATTCAGCAGAACCAGGGAGAACAGCCAGAAGAGAATAAGTGTCGGCATGTAAAAACTCTCTATGCAATTGAAAAAACGCAGGACAATGTGGAGCGGATGAAAAAGTATATTTCTCTGCTTGGAGAATTTCGTGGCGAAACGGTGGATTCCTGGATTAATTGCCGCGTCTGTAAACAACATTTACTCTGTATGCACGAACTTCTCCAAGTTCAGGAATATTTACGCCCAAAGGAAAAGGATGTTCTCCACAAGGAAATGTTATTAACCTATTCTGGTGGTCAATTCGGCGGAAGATATATGTGCAAAAATTGCGGGAAATCCATCGGTGAATTGGAATTTGACACGAGTTTGGAATTCGATGATCAGGGACAACCATTAATGGGACGCGCGGTTCTTAACGAAGAGCCTGAGTCCGATGACGATGTCGATCTCGGTATAGAGGTTGTTGAGGAGGAGGAAGGAACCGAAATCGAGAAGAAATATATCCGTATATTCAAATCCGTTACGGGGAGACTGGGAATTAATCCGGATCTCAGCGATTACAGAGCCATGATAGAACTCCTAGGTCAATATTTACTGACCCTGATTTCTCGCGAAGATTACGCGGAACTGTTAAAGGCGAAGCGAGTCCGCCAGGATTACGATATTTATTATAATATTCGTTGCGTTGCGGCAGTTACGGCAATTCTTCTCTTAAATATCCAATTCAGAATTCCCGATTATACTATTTACTATTCCCGCGCCGAATGCAAGGATGGATTCATGGGATTTCCTATTTCTGGAGATGAGTCGACGGCAGGAATTCAGTGTGTAACCCTTGTTGTTGCGGGAATTCAGGATAAAGAGGAACCGTGGAACTTGACCTCTCTGCAAAAACTCTCTGACATTTCCAAGAGACGCGAGGTGTTACAGCCGATAGTAGTGAAATTAATTGAAGAGTTTATTGAAACGAAACCCATGTATCAAAATGCAATGAAGCGCAAGCGCGAATACATGAAGAAAACCTTCGGTACAGTAACTGGCGTGAAGCGCGATACCTTTGCATCGTCTTTTCGGCCTGAACCGTATGTGGTTGTTGCTGAAGCGGCGTCGGCGCCTATTTTACCTGATGGGGCTAAACCTCAGTTTCAAGCGACTGCCTGGATTCGTCAAGCCCATGCCATTGCAAAAGAAACGACGAATCTGAAAGATGGATCTGTTCTTTCTCAGACAACCTCGTGCCTACATTCCATTCTTCGCCCGAACGAATTCTGGGAAGGAAAATCCATGCCTCGTTTGCCGTTAAAGGTGGTTGAGGAACGGGTTACGCGGACGAAAACTCTTGCAACGAATAATGTATACAGGGCGAAGGAACGGGTAAGTGGAAAAGTCGAGGAGCAGAATCTATATAAACTGTTTTTGGATGTGTGTTACACTGGGGCGAGAAAAGGATTTCCTCACGAACTTGGTCTGGGATTAACATGTCTGCGGTGCGGAGTGACGTTTGATGAAAATCCAAATCTTCCCAATGTATTTGAAACTCGCCCTGAAGCGCAGAAACTCGAGGAAGAAAAAGCGCGGGTCAAACAAAAGTCAGGATTGGAGCAACAGGGTGTTGATATTGGTATCGACTCTTTTACAGATTTACTTCTCACCTCTCATCGTCTGGCAAAGATGGAAACGCCGAAAGCGAAACTGATTTTAGGGACGGATCATTTGTTAAAGGAATTGGTTCAGTTGCCGGCATTCGAGGGGTGGGGAAAACTCCTCTTGGATGCAAATAAGGCGTTAGAGGAATTGGGTAATGTATCAGAACTGCAGATCGTCAAGGCCTCGGAACCCCTGGTGACTCAGATTTTAGAGATGGAAGAGGATATTTCCCGACGTCTGGGTGCGGATGTCAAAGATGCGCTAGTGTCGATGACGAGCGGGACGGTTACCCAGACGGGCGAGTTTATTCGTACGTATTTAATTGTTCCCTTTCAGAGATGGATTAGCGGAATTACCCGAGATTCCTATTCTATATTGAATTCGTATAGTCTAGATCGTGAAGCCGAGGAAGCTATTTTAACAAAAGGGATGGGGCGTCATCTATCGCCCTTGCTGGAAGATGCTCCTGAGGGTGTATTCTTAGACATTGTTCAACAGTTCATTAAGGATCTGGCACTTGCCTGTAACACGGTATTTCCTAAAGTGCGGGCTATCTTTGTACGTGGGGGAGCAACAATGGTAAAATACATTCTTCGGGGCTACCTGATGGGATGCGTGGAAAGATATATCAATCCTAATTTTTCGGACTTTGGGGATTCCACTGTACCTATTGAAAAGATGTATGGAAGTGTGAAAAGGGCAATGTTACGGTATTCAGTAGGAAGCCGTATACCAAATGAGCGGGAGATTCAGACACGGTTGGAGGAACGTGTGGAAGAAGAGAAGCAGTTATTCATTGGATCCTTGGCGGGAATGACGGCCGAGAAGAAGAAGGTAGAATTAATGAATAAGCAATTGGGTATTGGGAAATGGGCGGTGAAAGATAAAGATATTCGGAAATATAATTCTCAGCGATTTTTGGTGGAGCAGATGGAACGCATTGAAGGAGGATTTGCTGTTGGGGCTGAGGGGGATTTAGCGGAGGCAGATGCTGGATATGATAATGCGCAATTGGCAGAAGATGATTATTAGAGGGGGTGGATGGGAGAAAATCACAGGAATGTTTCGTTACTGTGATTTGTTCCTCTTAAGATAGATGTGGACATTCCTTGTTGCAGGAATCATTTATTTGGTCGGTGTTGCCGCTATACTAGTAATCCGACCATCGTATATGTTTACTCCGGATGGATTATGGAAGGAATTTGGTATTGAGAAGGGGAATGAATACACATTGTGTCCGTTTTGGCTGTTTTGTATTCTTTGGGCATGCGTGTCGTATTTTCTTGCCTTAACACTTTCTCCTGAGGCACTGGCGTCACGGGAGTCGAATACAAGCCCAGTTGATATGAGTAATCCTGTTCAGTTACCAAAGGGGTATTATGTCTTAAATAACAAGGCAACTCGCTTGGCAGGTGTACCTAAATACGTGTATCTGGGAGAAGAAAACCCACACGCTTAATATTAACACGTACCGATTAAACTGAGTAACGTATACATGGGTAAAAGTCCACTCCAGAACATCCAATAGGCATATGCATAGGAGTAAACGTGTTTATTCTTTGTTATTGATTCTGCTTCAATAACTTTTGGATCGGATTTATCGAGGGGAATTGGGCTGGGAAGTTCAGTATAGGGAAATGCCGACTCGACTATGCCAATGAGGAATGGACCAATGAGTGGTATATAGAGAATAAGTGATGTGAACAATACCACGATGGTAGTAATGAGACTTGCTACCGACACGGTAACCGGATTATATGGGCATTTTTGTGTAAGTTGGAAGATACTATTGAAGAGAAAGGCGAAAACAAAGGAGAGAAGAAGAAGAAATCCTGTGGTTCTCAATGGACTGAAGGGTGTATAAGCGAAGAGTACAAACCCAGCAGTGGAAAGGAGTGCACCAAATATAATTGAAGTCACGTATTTATTGATTTCGGATGGTCTATGTTTTCTGTTCATAGTTGGCATATATGTTGGAGGTGTTGTATCTGGCATTCTACTATCTTTAGTTGAAAGTAGAGAGATGGAACCCGGACACACCGAGCCAACTCAAGAGTCTGGAACAAGTCCTGTTGTCGTTACCGCGCCAGCTGCCACTCCAGCTCCAGCTCCAACTCCAACAGAATCATTCAATGTAATTAAAGAAGTAACTCAATTTTTCACAGGGGCTCCCAAGGAAGGGAATCCCAAGGAAGGGGCTCCCAAGGAAGGGGATTCCAAGGAAGGGGCTCCCAAGGAAGGGGCTCCCAAGGAAGGGGATTCCAAGGAAGGGGCTCCCAAGGAAGGGGCTCCCAAGGAAGGGAATTCCAAGGCCAATGCAAAGGCTAACGCCAATACAAAGGCTAATGCCAATACAAAGGCGAATGATAAGCCAACAAGTATTATCAAAAATGTTACTGAACATAGTGTAGTTTCCCCTCAAGAAGAGGAAGAGGGTGAGGCCGAAGAGGAAGCGCCGGCAGCTCCCGCTGCCCAAGCCCAAGTCCAAGCCCAAGTCCAAGTCCAAGTCCAAGTTCCCAAGGCAAAAAAGCGGGAAATTAAACCAACAGACAGTAAATCGTTTTTCAAAGCCCGTGCTAAAGATGTTGCCAAGTTCGCCTTTACATCTGAAGGAGATCTTCGCGTTCCTTCCCTAGGCGGCGAGGAAGCAAAGACAATCACACTTCCCTTTTACAGTCAAGCAACTCCGGAAGAACTCGCAGAGATCGATCATAAACGTAAGGAAACAATTCAAGCGGTTGAGAAAGAATACGATGAACTCTGTCGCCAAGTCTCCACTGCAATGGATGAATGGAAATCTTCAGGAGATTTTACAGACGCCATTCTGTTACAAAAAGAACTTCTTGCTCTCGATTCCCGAAGAACCAGTCTTCGGTCTCCTTTACGATGGGGGAAACTACTAAAAAATCCGACAATCAAAAGTGTACAAATGCATGAAACAGCAGTCGTCGATGAAAAACAAAAGGATCTTAAACTTGGCTACGATGTCATGTCGCTTGTTGGACGCCCGTATACTTTCGAACAAACTACGTTACCAAGAAAGGATCGCCCTAAGCCAGTGGCAGAGGTTGTCCAAGAAACTAGAGAAGAAACCTTCATTCTCTTTGACTCCCCTGCAGATCCTGAATACGGTCTCCTCTCTCCCGAAACACCAGTGGAATTTGTATTTAATACAACAAAATATAATAGCATTTTACAGGCATATCACGTCGAACGTGTAACTAAGGTTGGTCGTACAGATATACGAACAGCTCTGTTAAAGATGGTAAATCCAAAAACGATTCGTGGGACTGGATCTCGTGTTGTATCGAAGGATTTCCCATCGTTGGACTTACTGACAGATATTGTAAATTCTCTGGTTCTTCAGGATAAACGGTATATTCCCTTATTGACCAAGACAGGAAAAGATACGCTTGTGTATGCAGAGCCGGCGGATAAAATTCTTGGTACGGGAATCTCTATGGACGATGATAGTGCAACAAATAAATCTGCCTGGGGACAAAACTTACTTGGGTTGTCTTGGGAAGCGGCAAGGAAAGCCCTTCCAACAGAAACCGTTCAGCAAGGGGGTGCTTTAGAATCAGGTAGAACTATACATGATGTTAAAGAGAAACGTGCAAAAGTATTAATGGGTTATTATAAACGGAAATCCTAACTCTCACGCCTGGACAGGATAATCCTTTAACGTTCCTTCGTTTGCATCACAATTCACTTCGTGGCTTGTGTAGGTGTAACAGATATTATTGTGATCCTTAAATGTCTTTGTCTTCGCATCGGAGGGATGGGGGTACTGATGAATAATCTGTCGTTCTGGTTTGTAGAAATGAGCAACAAAAGCACCTACAGCGAGACCAGCAAGAAGTGGGACTAGCTTAAAATGCCAATATCCGAGTTCATATAAACGATCCATTCTATTTCTTACCCTAGACTATTAGATGTTCGCCGTTTTAAAAACGTCAAAGTTTGATATTATCTTTAGTTTCTTGGTGGGATTTGCAGTAATGTCTCTGACAATTCCCCTTTGCAAGGGCGAGGAGTGTTACGTGAAAAAGGCGCCGTCTATCGAGGAAATGAAAAAGACGACGTTCAAGCTTGGAAGCAAATGCTACCAATTTAAACCAGAAACCATGACTTGTCCAGAGTCAGGGGTAATTGAAGCCTTCAAGTTATGGTAAGGTATGCGCGTAAACAAAGTCAAGATGTAGACATTAGATTCTTTAGAATCATAATGGCTGCTGCTGGAACTCTCCTTCAGGATTTAGAACCTACCTCCGGTGGGGATAATGATCTTGTACAGAGAATCCTGTCCGACATGAATGTTCCCTCTGCTCCCTCTGGATCTCGTTCACCACCTCCTCTCCCTGCACAGAGCCAGGATCAGTATACAGGGAATGGAAATAGCCATTTGACCATGGATAATACGATTCCAACCTCTCATATGATAGGAAATCAACATCCATCCCCGGCAGATTTCGCGGCTGCTGTTGCCGGATCACGTGATGTATATACTTCTCCTGTTGGTCAGATGCCTGGATCACAGAATCAGCCCCCGTCAAAGGGACTCTCTTGGTTAACCTCTGCGATTCTGGATGAACTCCGAGTTCCTTTCATGGTGAGTATACTCTTTTTCCTCTTTTCCTTACCACCTATCCGTATACTTATTTCCCATTACATGCCAAGCATAATTAAACAAACAGGCGAATATTCTCTCACGGGATTGGGCATTGTATCTTTACTTGTAGGAGCATCCTTCTGGATTTTACAACGAGTTGTCCCTCTTCTTTCCTTATAAGATTAGAATGAAGTGGCTCAAATGTACGGATCAAACACGAATGTTATCGTATGTCTTATTGACCGTCTATTTTCTCTATGGAATGGTGAAGATACCTCTAGTTGAGTATGTTACCTCTCTGTCCGTGGGGGCAGTCGTTTATGGTGTTACAGGGTGCATTGAGTTCAGTGTACTGGCATTGTTGGTCTCGACGTTACTTTTACCGATGTTTCGTGGAAGCAATGAGGGATTTGCTACTACTGTGCCCGCCGCAGGCGCATCTCCCGCGTCTTTGCCCGCCGCAGGCGCATCTCCCGTCACAGGCGCGGGTGCTGGCGCGGGTGCTGGTGCTGCCACATCTGGTGTCTCGGGCACTGTATCTCCAACGGTGGCAGCATCAAGTGACGTAAATTCCACCTCTCTGACTCAAGGGAACTCCGCACTCTCCACTGGAAGCTCTACTCCAGCATCCACTGTAACAAATCCCCAGGTGAAGACGATCAATGAAAAGACTGCCCCAGCAAATCAGCCTGCCGATTTAATCAATGAGAAGTTTGAGGATTCACAGACACAGACAGGCGGCCTATTCAAACTCGGCAAAATTCCTGCCGATGAAAAGGGTGGATTTCATATTGATACAGGAACCAGTGTGTTAAATGCATTGAAATCTCTGAAGCCCGATCAAATATCCGCCATGACCCAGGATACGAAACAGTTAATCGAAACCCAGAAAACCCTGATGAATATGTTACAGTCTTTCAAGCCTATGATGACGGAAGGGAAAGAAATGATGGACACCTTTCAACAAATGTTCTCCTCCAATGGATCTGCGGCAGGTGCTATTCAAGCAGCCCAAGATACATTAAAAAGTCAATAAATAGTAATGAGTAACCAAATATCAGTAGAAGTTATTCTTTTAGTGATAGTTGTATGTGGAACCTATTATGTAACACACAAGACACAGCATCCTATTCCTAGTGAATATCGTGAACCACCGCGCGAAGTCCCAGATATTCGTATCCAGGGAGATGATCGATATTCAATTGCCCCCCGACCAGTACGTGTTGAACCCGGTCTCCCCTCAATTCCATCTCGAGGAATGCCAGATGCATATCAACAAATGGGAATTTTAGACGGAGGAGATGGAAAACTCCTTCCCCTCTATGGTCGACGTGTCGCCCCGCGAAGCGACTACTTCAACTACTATACGCGAACAGATACATACAACCCTGTAGCAGTTCCTATACGAATCAAGAGACGCGATTGCCAAGATAGTGTTGGCTGCCCTGAAGTATTTAACGGCGATCATGTTGATACTGTAACAGGAATGAAAGCAAAAGTAACCTTGTACGGATTTGATGGTCCAAGATATGAACCATAGATTAGTATGGAGGTTACACTAGATTCATTTTCCCTAGATTCAACGCCACAGTTTAGCGGTGCTCCAATAAAACTAAGACCCTTCTTAATTCAAGGATCTACGACAGGAATTTCGCCTGCAAATCCAACTCGTATAAATACCTTATATAAACACAACGACAACACTCCGAATTATTCCACAAATCCGGCAGAATATGATCCGATCCAAATAAATACTAGGAATATTATACGAAACGATTATTGTCCAGGAACTGTTTTGGTCGACATGGCTGATCCCGCATCTCCTCGGTATACCTTTGCTTTTGCAGGAATTCATCGTAATGATCTAACGACAAAATCAACTGCTCCTGTACGAGCGATTGCATCCCTTGTCTTTTACAGTGGAAAAGATGTTTATCATATACAAATCCCCCTTTGTATTGGAACTCCCAATCCCTTTTTACGGTGTTGGATGGATTCTACAGAAAAGGAAAGTTCTTTTTCCATTAACCAGTTGCTGAGTAGTCCGAAACTTGAATTCGATATCTATAAATATACACAAACATATAATCGAACGGCAACAACGATTTCTGCATCCAAGACTGGGATTTCCCCGTTCACGGGAAAGTATATTCTATGTCTAATGAAAACTCCTCAATTTGTCTTGGATGGCGAAATGTTAACGAGAAATGATTTACCGACGTTTACATCTCTCTTTAACTTTGCCATGTACGATCTATTCGGAATTTCTCATCCGATCTATCCGCTGCAATTGGGGTCTGATCTATACATGGAGACGGGTATCGCAACAAAACATCCGAAAGCAACCTTTTACAGAATTACTGGGACAGATGTAAGTAAAACGGTAGAGGGGTTTGAAAATCGTCTCTTAAACGATGTAAAGTGTTACCCGATTGATTTGGCAACTCAGGTTGATTCTGCGGGGGCAATTACAGTAGATGAAGATACATTGAAACCGGTTGATGTCCGACCTCAAATGACGATTGATGTTGCACCGAGCGCACCTTCTGTAAACATAAATGTAACAACCTGGATTATTGTTGGGGTAATCTTTGTGGTAGGGTTATTAATCATTTTAGGATTTTTGTATTGGGCGCTACAACCAAAGGCAACGGTTAGCGGGGGTGTTATTGATACTACTCCTGTTGCTTCTGGTGGTACTCCTGTTGCTGGTGCTTCTGGTGGTACTCCTGTTGCTGGTGCTCCTGTTGCTACTCCTCCTGTTGCTGGTGCTCCTGTTGCTGCTCCTCCTGGTGCTGGTGCTACTCCTGGTGCTACTCCTGTTGCTGCTGGTGCTCCTGTTGCTACTCCTGTTGCTACTACTCCTGTTTCTGTTGCTACTCCCTGAGCTTCTGGAGCTGCTCAACTTCCCCTAAACTAAATACCATCCATTCTATTCTAAAGGTAGCCTAGATGAGGCTAAGTCTTAGCTGGATACTCGTACTCCTAGTGCTAGCCTACCTTATATTTTTCTCTGTATACGGCTACAGGGTATATGAATCATTTCATAATACTGAAGGATTTCAAAATACACCAGGGGATATTTCCTTGACCACGTGTCCGCCAATGGAAGACGATGAATCGCAACAAATGACCTCCAAAGTTCCCCCAGGAAGTACACAAACCTACTGTTACGATAAGGGAGTACAAAAGTGTTCGTTATCTGTCGATAGTTCCTCTCCTAATTCCTGTAGTTCCTATTATTTCTTCCTCTTAGCATCAAAAAGTCAACAGTGTCCCGCATCTATGCCGAACTATTTCCAGAATCTGAAGTATACAAATAATGTAAATAAGTCTCTCCGTGGATGTACATCTGGAGCAAGAACACCAGATGGGAAATCTCCGGCAAATGCTAGCGATTCGTATTGCGTAGTCTACAACACCCAAAAGGATGAATTAGAACAAACCGATAGTTGTACAAATGTAAAACGATTAGAAACAACGCAGTGCTTTAGAGCTAGTACAACTGATACCAAGGTCTTACAGGCGAATTTTAAAGGAAGTCCCTATGTTCAATGTACTCATAGCCAAACAAATATAACTGAAACACATAATACGTACGATGCGAATGCAAGCGCGGAAGCTCTGCAGCAAAAGCAACTGACTGCACAACGAAATGCAATTGTCAAAGTACAAAGCCAAGGATCAGTTACTGCTCTTAACGCGGGAGATATTCAATCCCTTTCATTTATAACGTTAGTTATACGGCGGAGAACTGATCTGCCATCTAGCCAACTTCCCCCCTTTTTACAGGCATTCTTTCATCAATCTCCGTTAGCTGCACCTAATAATATTCCACCTATTAATATTTCGCAGATTGTTATACGGGATCAAAATGGAGTAAATATTGCCCCCTCTTGTACAATAAGCTCATCTTCAGTTGGGTTCGGTACTTCCCTTTCCACTATAAATGATGGACAGGAAGTAGCAAGACCCTATCCATCAATTTTCCACTCTCAGGATGGAGACAATGAATGGGTATCAATACCCATTCCACATTCTGTTACTATTTCATCAATTACAATATTTAATCGTTCCGATTGTTGTGGGGATAGACTTTCAAACTATAGACTTACAGTTGGCGGAAATACCCTTACAAACCTAAGCTCCGAATTAGTCCAAACCTTTACATTTTTCAGTACACCAATTCAACCAAATATGGTTACCCAAGATATCTTTACTCCTGAAAATGTTACCTACAGTTGTACAGAGATTGAGAGTTATAAGTCTTGGATAGAATCTATACGAATCCTATACCCTTATCTATATGCAACCTATAGCAGTAGCCTCGATTCCTCCCAAACATGGTCTGCAGATAAGAAAAACACCTTTTGCAATATTTTAGAACAAACAAAAATACAGAAAACAATGACAGATACACAGCTGAAGGAAGTGTCTATATTATAGGCATATTCACATCTGTTTCAATACGTTTACTCAATACCAGTTAAAGTTTAATTGTGTCTCTTTCAAGACCACAATTAAGCTTATGAGTTTGGCATAATCTTAGCGACGCCTTAGGCTTTTTCGTTTATTTTTTCTCCCAGGCAAACGTCTGCGCCTTGATTTACCCTTTGGTAGTTGTTTACTATACGTAGTATATAAGGTATTCATCTTTGCCTGAACCCTTTTAGGTAACTCATGCTCTAAAACAACAGTTAATGCATTTCGCCTTGAATTGTTTGCGGTGCGCGTCCCTAGTAAATGTTGTATACGTTTTGTTATCCTATTTACTATGGGTGTTACTTTATATTCATGTTTTATGCGTTTTAACTCTCCACTATTAAGAGCAGTTAGCTCATTTTGTACTTCTTCTTCAATGTGCGCCCGCTGGTTTTCTACTCTCATCTTAACATCACTTTCTGTGAAAGGGGATATCATCCTACTTTATACAGATAATTTTTTAGCCATGTAAAATTCGGCAGATCGAGCTCCTGTTGGTGCAGCAGCGAGTCTAGGGTTACTATCTTTGTATATTTCCTCGCTGACAAAGGTCTGAGGATGATCAGGATGATCAGCAGGAGGTTCAAGTAAATAGTTTTTCTTGACCGGAATACGCGCATGTGTCTGAATCCCCGTAATTGTCATATAATTCCTCTCTGACACAAGAGAAACAATAGCTAAGAGAGCAAGAAGACCGCTGAGTTCAGAGACTTGAATAGAATAAAGGAGAAACAATAGGAGAGCAAGTCTTACCATTGAACTTGAAACTATAGGTAAGGATACGAGGGGTGCCCCGAGAATAGCTATAAGAGATACTAATGTTACAGGGCTATCCATCTGTTTTACATGGTTAAATTTGATATCGTTCCCTTCGTTAAAGATAAGTCCACGATGTTAACTCGGAGAGGATATGCTATTCCAAAACTAGGGTTGAGTCCTGAACACGAGAAGAAGATTCTCAAGGAATTAAATGTTGCGCCTGTTATTCCAGGCCGTCGTTTTGCAAATCCTCAGACCTTTCGAATTTATGCAGAATCTCTTACCCAATATTTCCTTCCTCGTGTCTGGGCAACTGAAGTGTTCGGTGTTCCTAAAACCTCGAATCTTTCAGACGGAGATCCTCTTCGCGAAGACCTCGTCTTTACAGGAACTCCCTATGACTATCAGACGGAAATTGTCGATACATTTATTAAAGCTGAAAATGGCCTGATTTGCGTTCCTTGCGGACGAGGAAAAACCTTTATGGCAATTCTCATCGCAAGAAAGCTCGGGCACAAGTTTATGATTATCGTTGACAAGGAGTTTCTCTTGGATCAATGGATGGGTGAATTACAGGCACTTATGCCTGGAATTCGCGTGGGGATTTTACAAAAGGATGTGAAGCAATTGGGAGAAGTGGAACAAAAACCCATGACAATCGATCAATTGAAAGCGGCTCTGAGAGAGGCTGGACTCCCTGTATCAGGAACCAAGTCTGTTCTCATGGAACGTCTGCGAACCGTTATTCCCGAGGAAAAGGTTTCTTACGATTGTTGTATCGCAATGATCCAGACGCTGGCGCAGAGGGAATTTTCTCACGACGAATTTAAACATTTCGGGTTTACAATTTTCGACGAATGTCATCACCTAGGGGCTGAACATTTCTCTCGTGCTCTGTTAAAGGTTCAGACCAAGTGCATGCTAGGACTGAGTGCGACTCCTACCCGCGACGATGGGTTGACGCGAGTCTTTGAATGGTTTATCGGTAAACCTGTGTACTGGGAAAAAATCCGTGAGGCAGATCCAGATGTGATTGTGCAAAAGGTAGAGTTTTCTGTTGATGATCCAGGGTATACAGAAGTGCCTGTAGATGCTCGGGGTGAACCTGTGCTAGCGCGACTGTTAACTCAGGTTGTGACGAATGAAGCGAGGAACTGTGTGATCGACGGGATTCTGCAAAAGGTTCTTGACGAACCGCTTAGGAAAATACTAGTATTGAGTGAACGAAAACATCATTTATTTAGGATTCAGGCAAATCTTCCTCCTGGAACTAGCTCGAGTTACTATATTGGAGGAATGGATAGCGAGACGCGACAGACGGGAGCAATGGCCGCGAGGGTGTTGCTAGGGACGTATGCGATGGCATCGGAGGCGATGAATATCAAATCTCTGAACACAATGATTATGATTAGCCCAAGGAAGAAGATTGAGCAGAGTACTGGGCGCATTTTGCGAACACAGAAGAGTGTTCGCGAAATCCCGCCATTAATTATTGATATGGTCGATAGCCATGGAGTGTACCAAGGACAATGGTGTAAGAGGAGGGCATATTATAAGAAATGTGCCTACAAGATTCGTGATGTAAATGGGGAGTATTCCTTGCCTGACCGGGATCCTCCTATGCCTGCAGTGCCTCCTGAATCTACGAAGGAAATCCCAACTCGTTACATGTTTGAGGATTAGCGTCTGCTTCTGCTTCTGTTGGATCTGCTTCTGCTCTTGTTCTTGTTGGATCTGCTTCTGTTGTTCCTTCTCCTATTGCGCCTAGACCCTCCAGCAAGCAATGGAGAACCAGGAATAGGAACATTCAGTTGACCAGCTGCGCCAGACTGGTTTGCACAATTACTTGTGTAAGCTACATTCCCTCCTGCAAGACCACTCCCAGTAAAGCCATAATGAGTACCACCACCCCCTCCTTTTTGCATCCCTGGAAGACCGCCTCCTGCAGGAAGATGAGACGCGCTACCACCCCCGCATCCGCTAGAAGCCCATGCCATGCCATTATTCTGGGTTAATCCAGCGGGAGCAAATGTCCATGATGCTGTTCCACCTCCACGATGTAAGCGACGAGTCCTAGGCATTCTACCTATGCAAGAGAAACAATCTCATGGGAAGAGAATTCGGAATTCCATGTTACTATAACAGGGATTTTATCTGATGTTTTGCTTGCCTCGAACAACGAACGACTTAATGCCAATCCTTGTACCGCAGCAAATCCCTTGTTCTCTCCGTTCACATATAAGACATAGGTGTCTGGAAACTCTTTTGATGGGATCACATATGCTTCCGTCTTTCCTTGCGGCTGAGGCTCGGGTTGAGGCTTTTGGGGGTTCAGTTCAGGTCTAGGTTTCCCACCAGGCTTCCCACTCTTGAGTTTCACCAGCTGCGACGGCTCGCGGGTTGGTGGATAGGCTCTCTCCATCGGCGGCTTAACATCCTTCTCGCGAATCTGAATGCGCACCCGCTTTTTATAGGTCTCCCCCTGAGCAATCATAATCATCGGGGTAGTATCATTCCAGTCGCGTGCAGACTCTAAAGGAGAATAAACAGCCGGTTCAATAGTCAATCCACCCTGTAACACAGTATCTACGATATAGGAATTCTGATAAAAGTCGAGCAGAAGATCCCATCGCTTAGAAAATACATCCTCCACACGCCTTCCACATGCATATCGAACATCTTCCAAGCGCAGAATCCCATCACTCAACTGTAACGAGGCTAAAAACACGCTTCCTTCCCACTCCTTGCTCACTCGCATCGGAATCTTATAGGAAACCTTCCCCTGTTCATCCATCCAAACAATAGGAGACTTCGGGGCAATCACCAGAAATCCACTCCTTCCACCGGGTAACCAATACCATGTTCCCTTCTGTACAAGCGTTGCTGCATGGGTTAAATCAGCAAATTGACTTACGCGAACATCTGGTAAATGGCTCTCCACGAATCGTTGTGTCGCGTCGTGGAGAGCCTCTTCTGTTTTCATTACTCGCACATTCAGTGCACGTGGGGCACTTGATCGTATGCTTGGATCCATCTACAGTACACCACAGCACACCTTTAACCCTACCACTAAAATCCAGAGTAGCTGACTGCCGTGCTATCATCATTTGCACTAATTCCTTCCATAAATTGCCCTCCATTCTGCACGAACTCAGGACCAAAGGTTTGCTCGGCCTTCTGGGTCGCCGCAGCTGAATAACTCGCCACGCCAGAAGCTACTGCCGTCGCCGTTTCATCGTTCACATAGCCGGGACTAAAGGAACGCTCGGGATGACGTAACCGTTCAGGAATCTGGGCGGATTCATAGCTACTCTCTTGGGTGTCATAGGGAGACTCGGTCTTTCCTTGTACAGGCAGTCGCTCATGGTTACGATCCATTTCCATGGGTTTATGTACCGCAGTTTCCAACAACTGCATAGGAGGAGTTGGTTCACGCTGAAATGTTTCCACAGAGGAAGCAGTTGATGGGGTTAAGGCAAACACAGGATCGTATACATACCAACAATAGGCCAAATAGAACATCAGAACAATCGAAATAGAAGCATAAAGTCTGGCGCTCATCTGATTAAGATAACAATTAACCTACTGACAAATCGCGGTACAATGATGTTGCGGGAATCCAATTGGCCAGAGGGCTCAATTCCCAGACTTGAGGATATACTTCAGCTTCCTGTTCACATTCCTTTTCTATCCCCCACCGCATATCAGTGCGTATATGTTTCGCATAGATCTCGAGAGGAACAGCACATTCCTCTAACCGCTCGAGTACTTCTCTGATCCGCGTCCCTTCTGCATTCATTGTCCTGCTAAGTATTCGGTAATGCCGTAGTTCTCCTGTTTGGTACTTTTCCCAGACTTCATTTCCTGCATCCCAGATGTAGACTGGAGTAAGTTGTGAATGCCCAATTGCCCACGTTCTTTCCTCGTAACCCATAGGTAAAAGTTGAACGTTCAGTTTAAGCAAACACCTTGTCCATTCACTATGCCACCCTCTGACATTCAGATTGTTATTCTTGGTCAATCAGGCGATATCCGCCAAGGAAAGCTAAAGTCTATTCAAACCGCCGATATGATGCGTACGCTGAAGAAGAAGGAGCCGCCATCTCTGCTTGGATCTTATCCCTGCAAGCAGAAGACTCTCTTTCTCTTTGGTTACGTCGAGGGAACTGACGCGACGGAAAATCAGCATCATCTGCCCCCTCCTCTCGAAGGGATGACCTTTTATGGAGATATCTTGGTTCTTGCTTCAGAGGAACCGAGATCCTATACAACCCCTATTCCCCTGAAAACAGCAGAGTACGAAACTCTGTATACCACACTCCTGGAGGGAGATGGTGACGATGAAGAGGAAGAAGAGACAGAGGTTATTGAGGAGGTTGAGCAAGACGACGACGAGGTAGAGGCACGAGTAGAGGTCGAAGAGGAGGAGGAAGAGGCTCCACCGGAACTAGAGGAAAAGCCAATCCGTGTTGCACGAGTGAGAAAGACCGCCGTCAGTGCTGCTCCTGCGGATTTATCTGAGCTAGACGTGAACAGTCCCGTTGAAGGAACTCCACGCGCCAAGCTTCTCGCAGTCATTCGCGGTATATTTACGGATAAGCTTGCAGAGGAACAAACCGCTGTTCTCGAGCACTGCATCTTTCGGGCATCCCTGAAGCTGGCGGAGGACGAGGATATTCGGAAAAACTGGTCATATCCCGCATTTTGTGACGTATACTCTGCCATAATGCGCCGTGTTGTTGGAAATCTCGATCCCACGAGTTACGTGAAAAATAATTCCCTCTGGGGTCGTCTGATGAATAATGAAGTTACGGTTGAAGAACTTACTGCAAAAAACTACTATGAACTCTTTCCAGAGAATTGGAAAACCTTGGTTGATTACCAGGCAAAGAAGGAGAGAATTCAATTGGAGGGAGACTTTTCTCGAGCAACCGACAAGTGGCTATGTAATGGATGTAAGATGAGGAAGTGTACATACTACGAGCTTCAAACACGTTCAGCAGATGAGCCAATGACAATCTTTATTCAATGTTTAAATTGTGGAAAGAGATGGACGCAGTAAAATATATTCGAAGAATAGAATGTACTCGGTAAAGAAGGTGCCGAGCCGTCGCTCATATTCAGAAATATACAGGAGAGTAGATGAGCGACGGCTCGCACAAGGAGACTCAAGGACGAAAAACCCGCCGTCAAAGGAAGAACCCTACAGACGGGTTATCTTGCAAAAAACCGACGTATCCTGCTTTAACGTATTCCTCTAAATGGATCGGTAAAGACTTTTATACATGGGTCAATAAAGAATGGATTTCCGACACGACAATTCCACTCTTTGAAAATGACTTTGGTGCAAGTGAAGAAATTGAAGAGTGTATTAATCGCGAGATGACCTCTATTTTTCGTACAGTTGCAGAGAAATCGAATAAGACAAAAGAAGATCAGGCGTTACACACTCTCCAGAGATCCTTTGACAGTGATTCTCTTCCGTTTATAAAAGAGATTTTAGATACAATTTATTGTGTACAGTCACCACGCGACGTGATGAAACACTTTGGACTCTTGTCTAAATATAGACTACCCAGCCTGATTAATGTTGAGTATATACACGCACAAGATAAACGACTTGAACTTCTGCTCGTTCCAAATATTCCCGCAATGGCCGAAAAATTATATGATTCTCCTGAGTTTATTCACAAGTATAAAGACTACCTCGACTCGATTGGAAAGGCTCTCAAGCTCGACAGACTTGGTCGCATTGTTCCATTTGAGAAGAAACTCATAACTATATTTGAATCATTTACCGATGATAAGATATCATCGATGAAGGGATATGGATTTACGAGAAAATACAAACTTCCCTGGGACGCCTTTTTCGATGCAATTGGCCTTCGAGACTGGCGAACAATGCAAACCTCTTACAAATATCCAGCTATGCTCCGAAAACTAGGAACCCTTTTACATCAGGTACCAATTTCCATGTGGAAATCGTACTTATATAAATGTTACTTGTTTCCGATTGTGAAATATTTGGGAGATCCCTTTGCAACCTTTAACTATACCTTTATTGGAAAGTATTTACAAGGGCAAGAAACTCCGACCCCGAAACATCTCCTTTTCTTAGACTTTGCCTATCAAACCCTCCAGGATACCTTATCCAGACGATTCTGGGAAACCTGCGGCGATCCAGAGATTTTGAGCGGCGTGGAGAAATTAGCGAAATCTATTCAACGCGCGGCAATTCGACGAATGCGCGAAAATACATGGTTAAGTACAAGTTCGAAAATCGCATCGATTGAAAAAATCAACGCAATTACGTATAAATTAGGAAGGCCGGCAAAATGGGAAGCTCCTCTCGACGTCGACCTTGATCCAACGAGTTTAGTAAAGAATCGCTTGACGTTGGGCGAAGCATCCTTTAACAAAGTATTCGAACGGCTTGGAACTAAGCATACGTATTGGGAAGAGGGGATTTACCGCGTAAATGCGTATTATTACAGCGAATTCAATGAAATCGTCTTTCCCTATGGAATTCTCACACCACCCTTTTACAGAAAAAGGGGAAATCCATCGTGGAATTACGGCGGAATCGGAGCTACTCTCGGCCATGAACTTTGTCACGCGTTTGACGATGATGGCAAGGAATATGATCAGCATGGGAAAGTTCGGCAGTGGTGGACAAAAAAAGATCGACGGCGGTATGCAGCGAAAGCAAGGGCTCTAGATAAACTCTATACTTCAGAAACAATTCAGGGTAAGCATTTGGACGGTGAGAATACGTTAAGTGAAAATATAGCCGATTTAGCTGGAGTATCGATTTGCCTCGAGGCGCTTCGGGAAAATCTAAGAGAAAGAGGAGTTAAGGATTTTATCCCAGAGTATAGAATATTCTTTATTTCCTATGCAACGTCGTGGAGAACCTTATATCGATCCAAGAAGTTGAAGCGGACAATTATGACTGACGTACACTCTCCTGCCTATGTTCGAGTGAACAAAGTCGTCTCTCAACTCGACGAATGGTATGAAGCGTTTGATATTGATGATACGTCGCCTCTCTATGTGAAACCAGAGGACAGGGTGGTCTTTTTTTAGACGACTTGACTCTAGGAAGTAATAATCATCAGATCGGAAACTCTCCAGAGTTCATGGCTTCCATCGGGCATGGTGCGGCAAAGAATAAAGGGAATGCACCTCTTCTCTAGCTCTAACTTGGCAATATCCAGAACATCGGTCATGTGAGGAGGAACTGTTACAAAGGGGCGCGCACCTTGACTTAGCATATTTGCCCTCTTACCGAGAATATGGGTTTTTTCGTAATGTGAAAGGAAAGGCTGGGAACGGTGATTAGCGTCTCCTTGCGCGGGAAAGGAAGTGAGTTGTAACTTGGAGAGGATTGTCTCTGAATAGTGAATTGTACATTCGGGGTGATGTTTTCTTAGGGAATCAAGAGGATCTTCTTGTTGGGCTGGGATAATCTCGTCAATTCCACTATCAATGGCATAATCATCTACTTGAAAATCTTCTTCGTCGTCCATTCTGGTAAGGACTTATAGGAAAAACCTTTGAGCCTTTCACTTTTTAGAGTGGGCAAAGCCCAGGTCTAAAAAGTTGATTTCTTCGGCCTGGCTTAAGACAAGTCCAACCTTATATTCAGATGGAAACGTCAAATGAACCACTTACGGACGCGACGGGAAATGTGATTGAAGATGCCGAGCTGAAGGAGTATCTTAGCTTTGAGGATATGGATCTAGAGGAGAATCTTCTTCGCGGCGTCTTTGGACATGGTTTTGAGAAGCCAAGCCCAATCCAGGCAAAGGCTATCGTGCCTATTAAGAATAAGCGCGATATTCTTGCGCAGGCTCGCTCAGGTACTGGGAAGACCGGTGCTTTTGTGATTGGTGCGTTGACTCAGCTAGACCCTGCATTAAAGAAGCCCCAGATTTTGATTCTGGTGCACGTACACGAGCTTGCACATCAGATTGCAAAGGTTGCCACGGCAATCGGATGTACACTAAAGTTAAATGTTCTTTGCGCTGTTGGAGGAAACCTGGTGCGCGATGATATTCGTGAGATTGAGAATGGTGCACAGCTAATTGTTGGTACACCTGGGAGGATCTTTGATTTGATGAATCGCAACGTGCTGTCAACGAGTGACATCCGCGTTCTTATCATGGACGAGGCGGATCAGATGTTGAAGGATCTGTTTTACAAGCAGGTGATGTGCATTTTGGAGAATGGATTTCCTGCACAGACCCAGGTTGCTCTGTTTTCAGCAACCATGCCAGAGTCGGTTATTGCAGTAGCGAACAAGATTCTCCAGAATCCTGTGAGGATTCTTATCCCTCCTTCGGCGGTAAGACTTGAGGGAATCCAGCAGTTTCATGTTCCTCTTGAGCACGAGGATCATAAGTTCGAGTGTATTTGTGACCTGTATAAGAATTTGAATATTAGCCAGGCAGTAATCTTCTGTAACAAGCGTCAGAAGGCAGAGCAGCTGGCGGCTAAGATGGCAGAGCAGGGGTATCCTATCGCCTGTATTCACGGTGAGTTGAGTAAGCCTGAGAGGGCTCAGCGCATGAGGGCATTTCTGAGTGGAGATTGTCGTGTGATGATAAGTACAGATATGTTGTCCAGAGGTATTGATGTGCAGCAGGTTAGTTTGGTGATAAACTATGAGCTTCCTCTGGACACGGAGAGTTATATCCACAGAATTGGCAGGGCGGGTAGGTTTGGTAGGAAGGGAACAACCATTAATCTGACAATCCCTGCAGAGCAGACAATGATGGTAGAAATCTGTGAGAAGTATGCAATTAAGCTGGAGTTTCTGCCAGAGGATCTGACCAAGCTGTCTTTGTAACTGAACCGCTGAGAAAAAAGGCCATTTTTTACATGGGTTCAGCGTCAGCATGAGCAGCAACAGGAGCAGCAGCAGGAGCAACAGGAGCAGCAGGAGCAGCAGGAGCAGCAGGAGCAGGAGCAGTTCGAATATCCATCCTACATGTAGGACAATTTACATTCGTTTGAAACCATTGATCAATGCACACAGTATGATATATATGACGACATCCATTTAACCGCCGACAAGAGTCAGTTGGAATAATGGTATCCTGGCATATTGCACAGTAATTGTTTTCTCCAGATACGATGGCTGTATGTGAAGAAATCACTTGTTCAGATGGAGTAACAAAGACGGGATCCAGAAATGTTCTGGGAACATATATCTCCGAGGGTAAATCAAATAATCCAGTTAAAAGGGCTGTCAGGGCTGCCGTATTAACAGCATTTCGAGTTGGGACAATACCCATTTGATTTTGCTGTGGCGGCTGTACCTGAGGCTGTCCATGTGGTTGAGAAAATCCCGCCAATCTTGCTCCAAATGTGGGAAGATTAAAGCGAGAATTCATTTGACTACGAATATAACTAAAGACTTGCACAGGGGTTTGAAATCTTCCTGAATCATACAAGAACGCAGGAAAGTAATTGTGTACATCATCGAGTAATCCTACATTATATACATAATCATAATTCGTATTAACATTTGACATGTTTTATATATCTTAATGGCAATACGTCTTTATACGACATCTCTTAATAAAAAGTGAACGCCGTCCGCCCTGAAGTGAACAGTCCCAAAATGGATAGTACAAACGGAGTCTGTGGTCTTACAAATATCGGCAACACCTGTTACGGAAATGCAGTGTTGCAGGCAATTCGCCATCATGTTGATTTAACCCTGTTCTTTATACAGGACAAACATCTCCCTCTTCTAAAGACCCAGGACTCAAAAGATATGCTCGAATCCTACGTGAATCTGTTAAAGCTAATGTGGACATCGACAGGTGTTGAGAAAACAAAAGTATTCTGGAAGGAAATGGTAAGTCTTGCTATTAAAAAATCGTATGACCAATTCCAATTTCCCCATCCCCACGACGCTCATGAATTTCTGGGGTTTCTGCTTGACCAATTCCACGAAGGTCTATCCCAACCAGTAACTATGCATCTACGCTCGACATCCAAGACGGAGACATCCTCTGCTCTCTCATTCTGGAAGAAGAGTTTCGAGAAGGGATATTCTCCGCTAGTCGAGCTATCCTTTAGTTTGCGGAGAAAGTGTACACGTTGCGAAAAATGTAAGAATGAATCCATTACGTGGGAGACATTCAATATCCTAGATGTCAGTATGGGCACACCTGAGCAAACTCTTATGGATCTTATTCTCGCTGATGGAAAGGGAGACGAGCTGGAGGATTATCATTGTCTCGCGTGTTCTCCAGAAAAAACCAAGGCGACAGTCTTACGATCAAACTGGCGTCTGGGTAGTTGGTTAATCATTACACTCAAGAGATTCGACAATCATCAGAGGAGAATTAATACGGTCATTGATATTCCTCTCGAGACGACATTCACTCCTTCCTTTCATCCCACAAGCCCAGAGCCAAGTTTCCGCGACACTTACGAACTCTTTGCAACTATAAATCACCATGGTGCAGCTGGTGGTGGGCATTACACTTCCCAAGCCAAACACCCTGTAACAGGAAAATGGAACCTCTTTGATGATGAGCGAACAACCCCTCTTCCTTCCCCCGTTATTGATCAAAGTACCTATATCATTATGTATCGAAAAAAGTCCGATTAAATCGAGTGAGTTTTATATTTGCTGGCTGTAGCCCCTTGGGCGTAGTTTTTAGTTTGTCAACTACACATTTATTGTCATGATTACATTCACCTTGATATTTATACATAGATTCCCATACATTTTTCATATATAAGTTAGGCGTATAAGAGATCTGGGTTCGAAGGACATATTGGAGGCAGGCATGTTGGGTTAAATAGACATCATCGTTATCTCTTCCATAGAGATAGGATACGTCTATCTTGGAAAATACCTTCTTCTTATAGGCTAAAAATCCAATCTCCACAGCTTCTGTAAATTCATCGAACCATACACGAATAATATTACTTTCCAGGGGAGCCATAAGAAAAAAGTTTTCGATATAATCATTTGTACCAGTTGAATATGCGGTCAATTCACTTTGATTCTTTACAGACATTGTATACATATCTTCAATCTCTTCAGAACGATTCACCAGAATCGAGGCATCCATCCAACACCCCCCATAGCGTTTTAATAAATACAGGCGTATCCAATCAGCCTTATGTTGATGGCCAAGATCATTGTATTTATGAGGAAACTCTTCTCTTGC
>Ga0114960_10000229_pt1 | contig 46213 bp, 24 predicted proteins | sample C_130625_MF_Meta_FD_92637 | JGI IMG/M metagenome (GOLD analysis project Ga0114960, IMG submission 92637) | Freshwater microbial communities from Lake Croche, Canada to study carbon cycling - C_130625_MF_MetaG | ecosystem: Environmental > Aquatic > Freshwater > Lake | place: Lake Croche, Canada...
AAACAAGAAAACAAGAAAACAAGAAAACAAGAAAACAAGAAAACAAGAAAACAAGAAAACAAGAAAACAAGAAAACAAGAAAACAAGAAAACAAGAAAACAAGAAAACAAGAAAACAAGAAAAAAACAAAAAAAGAATTAAAAGAAAAAAAAGAAAAATATAAAATGAACACAAAAAAACAAGAAAAAGCGGAAACGCTTTTTTCACGTAGCGATAAAACATTTCAACAATTTGTAGATGAAAGATGGAATCTTGAACGGCTCGGACCTTATGATTATATTGCATTTTGTAAAATGATGAAAACCCACGAATTCTTGGAATTGGTAAAAAAAGATTACCAAAATAAAATGAAGGAAGAATCTATAGAAAATGAAAACAAATAACGATCCTACTGTAGAACCTCTTGACCCACAAAGTATATCACATAAAAAAACCATTTCCCCTTCCATAAAAGAAACGATATTAAGCAACATGGAATGCCCCATATTTCCAGGATTAACATGCGATAAAAAACACAATGAAAAAACAATTTCAAAACTACGGAAAAAAGACGAGTCACAAACAGAAATCGAAATTGGAAAAAAGATAAAATCATCCATCACCCTTTTTCACAACTATTTTGCACCTATTATATCTAGTTGTCCCATAAATATAGGAGAATTAGACCCAAGATCCATCGAACATTGCAAAATGCTGAATCATACAGAATCATCCACAGACAAATCAACGTATGAATTATACAATATGCGATATGTGAGTAATCAAACAATGCCCATTTTTTTCCAAACTCAAACATCACAAGAAATAAGAATCGCTATGGGATTCGAATGTCATATACATTTACTAAAAAGTATAATACTTTTAAAAACACTCAATATTATACACAATGATATAAAATCGAGTAATATTCTATATGACAATACAAGCGGATTACCCATTCTCATTGATTTCAAACGAGCATTCATAATAGACAATCCCGTATTTCATAAATCCCCGGAACAATGCACAATCGAAGAATACATATTATCCCGCATTTCGAAAAATGAAAAAGAGAAAAGAGAAGAAGCCATTTTCTTAGAAACGGATTTGGACGGCTATCTGGAAGAATATACATCCGCCAATCAAATACCCAATGATACCTATAAGACACAATTGAAAGAATGGTTGAATATATATCGGGATAAATCTCATGAAAATTTTTATTCGGAAAATATACAATATGCGGAATTCTGGGATGTATATTCTATAGGACAAACTATGCAATCCATTTTACAAGATCATCCCATCAAAGAATATAATACATTTCTATATGACCTATTGCATGCATTACCAAATGCCCGAATAAGCGCACAAGATTGCTTAACTCGAATAGATGAAATATACAAATCAGTGAATCATTCAGACATACATGAGAGTGATTCTATAGGACAAAACGCAAGATTACCTCTCATGAATACAATACAAGAACCCATGGAAAAATCCATAAAAGAACCCATAAAAGAACCCATACAAGAACCCATACAAGAACCTATACAAGAACCCATAAAAGAACCCGTACAAGAACCCATAAAAGAACCTATACAAGAACCCATAAAAGAACCCATACAAGAACCCATAAAAGAACCCATAAAAGAACCCATAAAAGAACCTGTACAAGAACCCATAAAAGAACCTATACAAGAACCCATACAAGAACCCATAAAAGAACCCATACAAGAACCCATAAAAGAACCTATACAAGAACCCATAAAAGAACCTATACAAGAACCCATAAAAGAACCCATACAAGAACCCATAAAAGAACCCATAAAAGAACTTATACAAGAACCCATAAAAGAACCTATAAAAGAATCCATAAATGAACCCATACAAGATTCTGAAAAGGAGTCCATAGATCAAGAGATGAAAGATTCTGAAAAGGAGTCCATACAAGAACCTATAGAAGAATCCATACAAGAACCTATAGAAGAATCCATACAAGAACCCATAGAAGAATCGCTAGAAGTTCAAAGCGAAAAAGATATCAACGAACATGTAACCGAATATAATAAAATAACAAAAAAAAGAATCATTCCAACAAGAGTTCCTTCAACTGATATTCATATATAGGATATAAATCCCAAATACAATAAAAATAAAACAACAATATAACGTTTGATAAGATTATATTTATATTTTATCAAATATGTCGTCATGGCAAATCCGCCACCACCTAAAACCAAAATATCGTACACAAAAGTCATTAGATATTTTCGCGAATTCTCAAAAAGTGTAAACATGGTAAAATCGGAAATGATAAACATACAACATCCAAAAATAAACGATTCTTTTATAGAAAGCCCTTTTTCAATAACAAAAAAATACAATAAATATACAAGAGTCAAATAGCAAACCAAATAACCAAATGTAAACGAAAGATCCACGTGATTAGGTTTATGTTGAACATCCATAATCATTTGATTAAACTCTGACATTTCGGTCAATAACAACAAATGGTGTATAACCATAAATACCACAAATACATGCAGAAATTTCATATAATATTATTCCTATTTTTTCTGGAAAGATTTCCCACTTTGGAATCATGTTTCCGCATACTTTTCCGCATAAACTTTTTAAACTTTTGTTTATCGGCGTCTTCCAACGAAATCTGTACTTTTTTAGTAACACCCTGGACGCCATTTTTTCGCAAGATCGATTTGGGGAGTGCTTCTCTGAAAAGAAGATAAACATGATTAATTTCATGAAAAATGAAAATCGAGGGTTCAAACACAATGTCTTTAATCATCGTGGATACAGAAGTCAATGGAATTTCAATTTCACCATTGACAAAGTGTTGAACGCGTTCGGATTCAATATCCACATTATATTTCAAAATGTCTTCCAAATGGTATACTTTATTTCCTATATGACGTTTTTCTTCAATCATCCGAAGAAGCCTCTCTTCTTTTATAACAGAAGCCTTTTCTTCTACAATACAATTCTCAGATTCTTGAATCACATTGACAATTTCATTCAATGTATTCAAATAAATAAAAACCATACAAACAGAATCCATAAAATCCTTTTTATAATTATGATCAATTGCAGTCATACGTTCATAATTCTGAACCCATGAAGTATCTAAATCAATCGAATCGTCATCCATTATACCAAATATGGATAAACGGTTTAGATCACGTAAACGATAAAAAACGCGTTTATACAATAAAATAAAATTATTTTAGAAATTATATGAACTACGTCGCCATCAAACATAAATACCAATGCAATCAACCAAGTGATTGTAATGAACATCTCCCAAAATTATTGGAACTCACCAAAGAATGTGAAAGTGTTCTTGCACTATGCGGATGCGGATTCAAACCCTATTGGACATTCACCCACGGATTACTAAACAATCAATCGCAAAATAAAACCCTATATTACAATAATCAATACCAAGTAGATTTAGATGAATACAAAAATGTGACAAAACACTTGAAATTGAATACATATTTCACAAATGCTTTTTCGCTCAATGTAGATGTAAATCCGATAGATCTCCTTTTCATCGATTCATGGCATATATATGGATGTGTAAAACGAGAATTAGACCGATTCGCGCCTAAAACAAACAAATACATCGTATTGCATGATACAACCGTAGATGAATGGGAAGGCGAAACGGTCCGATGTAATTTGGATGCTGTTCAACAAAGCCAAGAAACCGGGATCCCTGTTTACGAAATCAAAAAAGGTGTATGGCCCGCTATTCAAGAATTTTTAAATGAGAATTCAGATTGGACACTAAAGGAACGATTCGAAAATAACAACGGTCTAACTATATTAGAAAGGATCGCATAAGTAATTCTATATGACCCAGCCCCAGCCCCAGCCCATTATGACAAGTCAGCCCAGAGTTTTCTCATTCTGGTTTGGACCCCCCATGTCCGAATCGCGCGAACTGGCCTACGCCCTAATTCAAGACGAATTCGCACATCATAATATCCAACACCATCTCATCACACAAGATAATCTATATGACTATACAAAAGAACCCCTTCATAAATCTTTCCACCATCTATCCGCCACACATAAATCGGATTATTTGCGCTGTTATTTCATGCATCATATAGGAGGCGGTTACACTGACATCAAACCAATCACGGGAGATTGGCATGATGCATTCAATGCAATCCGCGATGGAAAATACGCATCGGGATACCGGGAACCCCGCGAAGATTGCATCGCGCAAATCCCCAATCAAGATATCTATAGGACATTATGCGCAAATTATCGCGATATCATCGGTTGCTGTCATTTCATTTTCCAGAAAAACACGGATCTTACCAAAGAATGGCTTGACGAAGTCAATTGCATTCTAGATGCCAAATCAGATGATCTATCGCAATTTCCAGCAAGACATTGTCGGGAAGGATTCCAAGACGGATACGATCCCAAATATGCATACCCAATCGAATGGACTGAAATCTTGGGAAATGTATTACATCCCCTCATTTATAAATATAAAGACCACATAAATTATGAATGCCCTGCTATTATGCAGGGACATCCATACCGATAAATACGCGGTTCCCTGTAATTAAATCATTCGTAAATTCCGAAATGATTTCTCTATTGAGAATTCGGACAAAATATCGGATATATGGACTAATCATCATTTTATATCCCGCATTACGAATTTGGTCCAATAAATTGAAATCTTCTGCATCAGAAGGTTCAAACCAAATCCCTCCCGAAAAAATAGATCGACGCAACGCAAAACTAATACCAATATTCCCTTCATAAAAATCCCCCGTTTCTAATGAAGGAAATATATCAAATGTTTTATCAGAGTACATGCGAAAAATAATAATATCCACATTATATTTCGCAATCTCTTTATAAAAGGTTTCGACATATCGCAGAGAAATCAAATCGTCGTCATCTAAAAATGCGACCCATTCCGTAGAACATTCACGAATCCCCGAATTGCGAACAAGTCCCGCACAATTCGTATGCCGTCCGCATTTTTCAATTTCCATGATTTTTACACGGGGATCCAAATCAATTTGATCTATATTACAAACAATACCATCAAATATTATAATCGCACGCCATTCCCCACATGTTTGATCATACAAAGATTGCAATGTTTCCCGTAATGTGGCTCTACCAATCGTAGGAATAATAAAGGTCAACATATATATAAAGTTTTATAATAAATCTTTATATATATGAAAATTAAAAACGTTATACTAATAACTTCTATCATACACACACCAAACCAACCGCTATCATATTGGCATACACGAAGTATATATGATTCAAATACGCGATTCGAACAAACGAAAAAAACAATCAAATCAATACGAGAAAAGATGCAAGATGACTACATGATTATTTTAGTAGAATGTTCGGAATTGTCAAAAGAAGAATCCGATTATTTTATCGCCAATGTAGATGTAATGTTGAATCTATATGACAATCCGGAATTGAGGCAAAATATCCATTCTCTATCAAAATCATTGGGCGAAGGAACCATGACAATGGAGGCATTCAAATTCCTGAAAAACGTGGAATACGAAAATCTTTTCAAAGTCACGGGAAGATATTGGTTAAGTGATCGTTTCCAATATGCGCATTTTAATCATGATAAAAGCGTAGTAAGATTCATTAAAGATGATACGACATGTGGATGCACATCTCTTTATAAATTGAATCACGCCCATAGTATTCTATGGGACAAACACTTGCAGAATTCACTAGAAGAATTATTGGACTGTCGATCTTATGAAAATATATTTGCAGATTTCATGCGACAAATAAGTCCCGATGAATATATTTCAATCGATCATATAGGAATTTCGGGGACATGGGCCCCAGATGGAACAATCATCAATGAATAAAGCAAAATAAAAATATAAATGAATAGTATATTTTCATCATATGAATAACCAAGATTTATATGATATAACTTCATATACAGAATCTCAACTATATGACATTTTAGATTTAAATAACCCTACAGACCGAGAATTGGAAGCAAAAATATTGAGCAACATAGATTTGTATGAAATGAATGAAACAAAATTAGGACGACAATTATACCGTTTTTTTCAGGATGTATATAACCACTTTTTTAATGATGAAAATGAAATTGAAGGATTTCAAATACAATCCAATCCTGGAGAAAATGCAACAGTAAAATTTGGCAATCAGACATTTGAATTTAAAGGAAACACAATCACTGGAAATACGGTAACTGGGAATATAGTAATGGGTACTGTATCGCCAAATTATCCTACAATTATGCCTCCGGGATATACGCAACCACCAGAGAGTGTGAATCCTATACAAAATGATGGAAATTCACAAGAAGTCTTTCAAACGCTTTATACAAGTGATCCAATGGGAATAAACCCACTTTTAAACAAAACCATACAACGGATTATTTGTGTAGATAGTCAATTTCGGAATAAAAAATATCAACCGATTTCTACAAATTACACATTTAATTTATCTGAACCTTTAACCAATGTCGTTTCATTAAGTTTATATTCCGTAAATATTCCTTATACGTGGTATACAATTCGTCGGGGGTATGGTAGTAATTTTTATTATTACAAAGGAAATTCACCGGGAATAAATAATGGAATGCACGATTATAAAGTAACGATTTCACCTGGTAACTATGGACCATCTGAATTGCAAAAGTCGATTGAACAATCAATTTATCAATTGCCAAATACTTACACAGATGTAAGTTTTGGACAAAGTGATATATCATATTCGTCCACGGATTCATTGATCCGATTTACCACAGATATACAAAAGGTCTATAATGAATGTTATTATCAATTGGAATTTTCCGATATAAGTATGGCGAATTTTTTAGGGTTTGATAATCCAATCATAAAAATGAATACAATTGTTGGTAAACAGATTTCAGATCCGAGTCAATACAATTATAATTATAGTTTGAATACATCTAATAATTATTTTATAATACATCGATATACTTCACGTTCCGGTGGATATGATCTTACAAATCTTATTACCGATATATCCTATCAAATAAATATAGACATACCAACAACTCCAACTGCATCAAATATATATGCAAACATAAATACAGCATTAAGTAAACCTCTATTTATAGAGTCAAATATACAGTTTTTTCCACAAGGCGATACGGGATACGGACATTACGAAATGAAAATTGTATTAAACCGTTCAGTAATATCACAATCCATGCCAAACGAGAAAATAATGATAGAGTTTCCAAATGATCCATTATGGTTGAATATACAAACATCAACTAACCAAAATCAACACTTGTTTTATTTTAATGATCAATATACAGAATTAAGTATTTTGAAAGCAAATAACCCATTGCCTGTAAATAGTATACGGTTAGATGGTAATTCAAAAATACAATTTACGTGTAACCGTCCGAATTATAATGTAGGAAACGACTTTTCTTTTAATACAACATCCGGGGCATTGAATACAACTCTAATACCAAGTACATTAGAAACAAATATATTGAAAAATCAGTATTTTGGAAAACAGCCTTACTATTACAATACACAATTAATGTCAAACGCAACAACTGTAAAACTCGACGCAAATTACAATATAGAATTTGATATATTTATATTGAAACAGTTTGATGATTATATTATTGAAATTAAAGATCCATTATCAGTATTACATACATTATTTGATTTATCCGTGAATACACCATATAATACGAAAACTGAATACAGAACGAGTATTCTATATAGTGGAACTAATAATCTTGTTTTTGATACAAGTTACATATGCACATTTTACCCAAACAAAGGAGGAACAAATAACGGAAATTGGAATGATATCTCGTATAATATATATTTGACAAACACTAGTGTAACAGTGAATAATGGAAGATACAGTTATTCAGGTGGATATTCTTTATTGGTTAGTGACATTCTTTCATCCATGGCAAATGTCACACGTCAAAGTTATGATAATCATTTTGTTATGAATAATACAGATATTTCTTATAATCGCAATATCCAAATGGAGTATGAATATTTTATTTTCAATTTTAGTATTATTAATATGCTTACACAATCAGATTATACTGCACATTTCTTATATGATGGAAGTTATAATGACAAACCAGCCGATCCGGCTATATTTGGTTTAAATAATTCTGACAGTGTAAATTTATGGGCATTTCTTGGATTAAATGACAAATATCAAGGGGTCCAAGATGCCAATGGTATATATCATTATGATGCATCTTTTAATTTGAAAGATGCGACAAATAGTGTATATACAAATTTAACACAAATTCAACAAATACCAATAAATAAAATTTATGGATCAATTCCATTATTACCACCGAAAAAATATATCTCTCCGTACAATTGTACAATTTCAATAAAACCAAGCACGATAACGGATTTATCGGGAGTATTATCTGCATCAACCAATGTATTCATAAGACAAGTCCCTAGAGAAGAATATGATTTATTTACATTATACGAACAAATCAATACATTATTTTCTTATATACAAACTACTTATAGTTCAATCAAAGGTAGCAGGCTTTATAATAAATATATATATTCTAGCAATAACCTCATGGGCGGTTATTATACAAGTATTTATATGAATGTAAACATTATTTATACGACAAAAGATTATAATTTGGTATTTTTCGATAATACCAGTTTTACGACATGTAGTTATGGAGAATCTACTATATTAAATGCAAAAATAGATAATACATTGGGTTGGATTTTGGGATATCGAAATTATAGTTTGTTTCATATGACTTTGCAAAATCAAGTACATGACTTGGAAGGTTATTCTTATTATATAAATCCATATCCATCATATTATAATTATAAATCTATACAAGATCCATTTTCCGGATTAGAAATAAAGACAGTAACGCAAATATCTGGAGATACAACTATAACGTGTGGTGCAATATACAACTATTTTTTGATTGTATTGGACGACTATATTCAAAACCATTTGAATGATGGATTAGTCACTGTAACAAAACCGGAAAATCAAATACCAAAACCGTCTTATTCACGTCGAGCAAACTATGTATTGGATCCAGTGACTAAAAAATGTATTGCTGTATCACACTCGGATTCAACGTCAAATCGATTAACACAAAGACAATTGTATGCATTGAATACAGTATCAAATCAAATCAATCCAAATGCGAATTATTCAGATAGTCCATATGTACAAGATATTTTTGGTATTGTACCTATAAAATCCGGAACAAATGGACAATATTATGTGGAATTTGGAGGTACATTACAAAGCCAACAACGAAAATATTTTGGTCCCGTGAATATCCATCGAATGTCTATACAATTAGTCGATGATAAAGGACATATTGTGGATTTGAACAATAGTGAATGGACATTTTCATTAGTGTGTGAACAATTGTACATGCAACCCTCTTCTTCAAAATAGTTGAAAATAGTTTAGGAATATTATAATATATAAATGTCACAGAGTGATTACATTGAATTTAAAAAAACGCAAAATTTATTATATGATCTGAAAAAGTCATCAAAAATATTGTCATCACAAGATTATATACGATTCAAACAATATGCTGTAGAATCGAGTGTTGTAAATACCCTACCCCAATTAAATCAACTAATACCTATGGGAAATACTATTATATTTGACATGAATGTGAATGTAAATTGCCCGGAATTGAAACGCAACGTAAATCGCGCAGGCAAATTCTTTTCATTCATTAAATGTATCCCCGGATAAATCATTATATTTCATTCTACACAAAATGAGATATAATTTTTCTATATGACATAATTCACTAGACTTTTTCAAAATATGATTTGGAGTTTCGAAATAATTACACGAGTGTTCCGATGAAAACGATAATAAATGTATTATAATTATTATTTATATAATATATAAATGTCAAATTTAGAAACATTTAATTTTTCAGACTATAATTTGTCAAAAGATACAAACGCAAATGCAAACGCAAATGCAAATTATATAAATTATATAGGGTTTACCGGACCTACTGGAGCAATTGGACCTATTGGACCCACTGGTGATTATGGCCCAATGGGACCAACTGGTCCAACTGGCAAAACCGGCCCAATGGGACCTATCGGACAAACCGGACCTATCGGACAAACAGGACCTACGGGAATAACAGGACCTACGGGAATAACAGGACCTACGGGAATAACAGGACCCACCGGCACAACAGGAGCAACTGGCAAAACAGGATCTACTGGATCTACTGGTCCAACTGGTGCAACTGGCATGAAAGGTATTACAGGTCCTACGGGTTTAACAGGTCCTACGGGTGCCACTGGAGAAATTGGTCCTACTGGTCCTACCGGTCAAACTGGTACAAAAGGAGCAAGAGGTTCTACCGGTGCTACGGGAGAAATTGGTGCCACCGGTCCAAGTGGATCAACTGGTCTTACTGGTCCTACTGGGCAAACCGGTGCAACTGGAACAATCGGAAAAACGGGTGCAACTGGACAAACCGGTGCAACAGGTGCTACTGGACAAACCGGACCAACCGGTGAAATAGGTAAAACTGGTGCAACTGGAGCAAGTGGTGCAACCGGTGCAACTGGACAAACTGGCGCAACTGGTGCAACTGGTGCTACGGGACAAATCGGTGCAACTGGTGCTACGGGACAAACGGGTCCGGTTGGAAAAGGAACAACAGGTCCAACGGGTCCAACTGGTTCAACCGGGCAAACGGGTCCAACTGGACAAACTGGCGCAACCGGACAAACCGGCGCAACCGGACAAACCGGCGCAACGGGAGCAACAGGTCAAAGTTTAACAGGTGCGACAGGTCCAACTGGACAAACAGGACAAACTGGGGCCACAGGAGCAACTGGAGCAACTGGACAAACCGGCGCAACTGGAGCAACCGGACAAACCGGAGTAACCGGTAAAACGGGTCCAACCGGTTCAACCGGCGCTACTGGTCGAACAGGTCCAACTGGACAAACAGGCGCAACAGGTGAAACAGGTCCTACTGGTTATACAGGTTTTATGGGATTCACTGGTGCAACAGGCACAACAGGAGATACGGGAGATACCGGTGCAACAGGTCAATTTGGTGCAACGGGTAAAACCGGTTCAACTGGTGCAACAGGTGCCACAGGCGCAACAGGTACAACAGGAGCAACAGGTCAAACAGGCGCAACAGGAGCAACAGGTGCAACAGGTGTCACAGGCCGTACTGGTCCAACTGGTGCAACAGGTCAAACAGGTCAAACAGGAGCAACAGGTCCAACAGGTGCAACAGGTCCAACAGGTCCAACAGGTGCAACTGGTATAACTGGTCCAACGGGTCCAACGGGGGCAACAGGTCCAACTGGGGCAACAGGTCCAACGGGGGCAACCGGTGCAACCGGTTCAACCGGTATAACTGGTCCAACAGGAACTCCAGGAACAGGTGCAACTGGTGATCCAGGTCTTATGGGATATACCGGAGATACAGGTCCTACAGGTTTTACTGGTTATACTGGTCAAATCGGTCCAACAGGTGTAACTGGTCCAACAGGTGTAACTGGTCCAACCGGATTTACTGGTCAAACAGGTTCTACTGGTGTAACCGGCCCAACGGGTCCAACAGGATCAACTGGACGAACTGGTCCCACTGGACCAACTGGACGAACGGGTCCAACCGGTATAACTGGTCCAACGGGTCCAACTGGTATAACTGGTCCAACTGGTATAACTGGTCCAACTGGTCAATATGCAACGGGCGCAACAGGTCCAACCGGTCCAACTGGAAGAACCGGACCAACGGGTCCAACTGGTATTACCGGGCCAACTGGATTCACTGGACAAACTGGAGCAACAGGTGCAACAGGTGCAACCGGTCCAACAGGTGTAACCGGTCCAACTGGATTTACTGGACAAACCGGCGTAACAGGTGCAACAGGTGCAACTGGTCCAACAGGTGTAACCGGTCCAACTGGATTTACTGGACAAACTGGTACAACTGGTGCAACTGGTCAGACAGGTGCAACCGGCCCAACAGGTGTAACAGGTGCAACTGGCTCTACTGGCTCTACTGGTGCAGCGGGACCAACTGGTCCAACGGGTTCTATTGGATACACTGGTCAAACTGGATCCACCGGTGCAACTGGTTCAACGGGTGCAACAGGAGTCACTGGAGAAAAAGGTACAATGGGTGCAACTGGCGCAACTGGCGCAACTGGCGCAACAGGAGCAACAGGAGCAACAGGCGCAACAGGAGCAACAGGTGAAACAGGAACAACAGGTACTACCGGTCCAACGGGAACAACTGGTTCAACCGGTGCAACAGGCGCAACAGGCGCAACAGGAGCAACAGGCACAACAGGAGCAACAGGAGCAACAGGCGCAACAGGAGCAACAGGCGCAACAGGTGCAACAGGAGCAACTGGTTCAACAGGCGCAACAGGTGCAACAGGTGCAACCGGTGCAACAGGTGAAACCGGTTCAACTGGTTCAACCGGTCCAACTGGACCCACCGGAGCAACAGGTACTACCGGTCAAACAGGAACAACAGGTCCAACAGGACAAACCGGTTCAACCGGTCCAACAGGTTCAACTGGTCCAACAGGATCAACAGGAGCAACCGGTGCAACGGGTTCAACAGGAACAACAGGTGCCACAGGTGCAACAGGATCAACGGGATCAACCGGTCCAACCGGTTTAACGGGTCCAACCGGTTCAACCGGAGCAACCGGTGCAACGGGTTCAACAGGAACAACAGGTCCTACTGGAGCAACAGGTTCAACAGGTCCAACCGGTTCAACTGGAACAACAGGTCCTACTGGACAAACAGGTGTAACCGGCGCAACCGGTTCAACGGGTCCAACCGGTTCAACTGGAGCAACAGGAGCCACAGGTGCAACTGGTGCAACAGGAGCAACGGGTTCAACAGGAGCCACAGGTGCAACAGGAGCCACAGGAGCCACAGGAGCCACAGGACAAACTGGCCCAACGGGTCAAACAGGTGCAACTGGCCCAACAGGTAAAACTGGACCTATAGGACAAACTGGTTCAACAGGCCCAACAGGTGAAACAGGTGCAACTGGATCAACCGGCGCAACAGGAGCAACGGGTTCAAGAGGATCAACGGGTGCAACTGGATCAACCGGCGCAACAGGAGCAACTGGCTCAACGGGTGCAACAGGTTCAACGGGATCCACCGGTCCAACTGGTACAACTGGAGCAACAGGCCCAACTGGTTCAACGGGTGCAACAGGTCCAACAGGTAAAACTGGTGCAACTGGTTCAACGGGTGCAACCGGAGCAACAGGTGCCACAGGAGCCACTGGTTCAACGGGTGCCACAGGAGCCACTGGTTCAACCGGTGCAACAGGTGCAACTGGTTCAACGGGTGCAACAGGCGCAACAGGATCAACTGGTGCAACCGGAGCAACCGGTGCCACAGGAGCCACCGGATCAACGGGTGCAACCGGAGCAACAGGTTTAACAGGTGCAACAGGTAAAACCGGTCCAACAGGAGCAACAGGCGCAACTGGTGGAACGGGTGCAACAGGAGCAACCGGAGCCACAGGAGCCACCGGATCAACGGGTGCAACCGGAGCAACAGGTTCAACAGGTGCAACAGGTAAAACCGGTCCAACAGGAGCAACAGGAGCCACAGGAGCCACAGGAGCCACAGGAGCAACAGGTAAAACAGGCGCAACCGGAGCAACAGGTGCAACAGGTGCAACAGGTGCAACAGGTGCTACAGGAGCCACAGGAGCCACAGGAGCCACCGGCGCAACAGGTGCAACAGGTGCAACAGGTGCAACAGGTGCCACAGGCGCAACAGGTGCCACAGGCGCAACCGGAGAAACAGGAGCCACAGGAGCAACAGGTGCTACAGGTGCAACCGGAGCCACCGGCGCAACAGGTAAAACAGGTGCAACCGGAGCCACCGGCGCAACCGGAGCAACAGGAGCAACTGGAGCAACAGGTGCAACTGGAGCAACAGGTGCAACTGGCCCAACAGGTTCAACTGGTAAAACAGGTTCAACAGGCGCAACCGGAGCCACAGGCGCAACAGGTGCCACAGGCGCAACCGGAGAAACAGGAGCAACCGGAGCAACAGGAGCCACTGGTCAAACAGGCGCAACAGGAGCAACAGGCGCAACAGGAGCAACAGGTGCAACAGGAGCCACAGGGGCAACTGGTTATACAGGCGCAACCGGAGCAACCGGAGCAACAGGAGCAACTGGAGCAACAGGTGCAACCGGTCCAACAGGTTCAACTGGCAAAACAGGTTCAACAGGCGCAACCGGAGCAACAGGTGCCACAGGTGCAACAGGTGCAACAGGTACCACTGGTGATACAGGCGCAACAGGCGCAACAGGAGCAACAGGAGCAACAGGAGCATCCGGAGCCACAGGTGCAACAGGAGCATCCGGAGCAACAGGTGCAACAGGAGCCACAGGCTCAACTGGTTATACAGGCGCAACAGGTGCAACCGGAGCAACCGGAGCCACAGGCGCAACAGGAGCAACAGGAGCAACAGGAGCATCCGGAGCCACAGGCGCAACGGGAGCAACCGGGGCTACAGGTCCAACGGGTAAAACAGGTGCAACAGGAGCCACAGGAGCCACAGGAGCCACAGGAGCAACAGGAGCCACAGGCGCAACAGGAGCCACAGGAGCCACAGGCGCAACAGGTGCAACCGGTGCCACAGGAGCCACAGGAGCAACCGGAACAACAGGATCAACAGGTGCAACCGGAACAACAGGATCAACAGGTGCAACTGGAGCAACTGGCCCAACCGGTCCAACAGGATATACAGGTGCAACTGGAGCAACTGGCCCAACCGGTCCAACAGGACCAACAGGATATACAGGTTCAACTGGTATTACAGGTCCAACTGGTATTACAGGTCCAACAGGTATTACAGGAAAAACAGGAGCAACTGGCGCAACTGGAGCAACTGGATCAACTGGTGAAACCGGATATACAGGCGAAACAGGACAAACGGGAGCAACAGGTCCAACAGGAGCAACTGGATCAACCGGTCCTACAGGACCAACAGGATATACAGGCCCAACAGGAACAACCGGTCCTACAGGACCAACTGGATATACAGGACAAACAGGATCAACCGGTCCTACAGGACCAACTGGATATACAGGACAAACAGGATCAACTGGATCAACCGGTCCAACCGGTTCTATAGGACAAACGGGATCAACTGGTCCTACGGGATCAACTGGTCCTATAGGACCAACAGGAGTAACGGGTCAAACTGGAGAAACAGGATCAATCGGTCCAACCGGTCAAACTGGAGTAACAGGTCCAACGGGTCCAATTGGATATACAGGTATAACAGGTGCCACAGGTACCACAGGTGCCACAGGAGTTACAGGTACAACAGGTCCAACCGGTTTTACAGGTACAACAGGTACAACTGGTTTTACAGGTACAACTGGACCTAGCGGTGCAACAGGTGCAACAGGTGCAACAGGTGCAACGGGTGCAACAGGCGCCACAGGACCAACAGGTGCAACAGGTGCAACGGGTGCAACGGGTCCCACAGGAATAACAGGTGCCACAGGACCAACCGGTGCAACTGGATTAATGGGTGCAACAGGTCCAACTGGACAAACGGGTAAAACAGGCGATACAGGATATACGGGTTTAACAGGACCCACAGGATCCACAGGACAAACTGGTGCAACGGGTCCAACTGGGTATACAGGTTTTACAGGTCAAACCGGCTCTACTGGTGCAACAGGCGCTACGGGTGATACTGGTTTTACTGGATCTACTGGCGCTACCGGTGCAACTGGTGCTACTGGTGCAACAGGCGCTACGGGCGATACTGGTCCAACCGGAGCAACAGGAACTACTGGTGCTACTGGTGCAACTGGCGCTACTGGTGCAACTGGCGCTACTGGTGCAACAGGCGCTACAGGCGCTACGGGTGATACTGGTCCTACTGGATCAACTGGCGCAACAGGTACTACAGGATCAACTGGTGCAACAGGCGCTACCGGTGATACTGGTCCAACCGGAGCAACAGGAGCAACAGGAGCAACAGGAGCAACAGGTCCAACCGGATATACTGGATCAACGGGTGCAACGGGCCCCACAGGACAAACGGGTCCTACTGGATATACTGGAGCCACAGGAACAACCGGTCCAACAGGCGCTACAGGAGAAATTGGTGCAACCGGTCCAACAGGTCCCACTGGCACAACCGGAACAACAGGACCAACTGGTGCAACCGGTGCAACCGGACCAACCGGTCCAACAGGCACTACAGGCGGAACTGGTGAAACAGGTGCAACCGGACCAACAGGTCCAACTGGATATACTGGAACAACTGGCGGAACCGGTGCAACCGGAGCAAGAGGTGCAACCGGAGCAACCGGAGCAACTGGAGCAACAGGTGCCACAGGTGCAACAGGTGCAACAGGTGCAACAGGTGCAACTGGACCAACCGGATATACCGGATCAACTGGCGAAACCGGACAAACGGGAGCAACTGGAGCAACAGGACCCACAGGACAAACGGGTCAAACGGGAGCAACTGGAGCAACGGGACATACGGGACAAACAGGTGCAACAGGTGCAACGGGTCAAACCGGTACAACCGGGCCAACGGGTCAAACTGGTGCTACAGGATCAATTGGTGAAACAGGACCTACTGGTGCTACTGGAGAAAGGGGACATACAGGATATACGGGTCCAACTGGTCCTACTGGTAGTTCTGGACCCACTGGTCCTACAGGTTATACTGGTGAAACAGGTCCAACTGGTCCTACTGGTAAAACTGGACCAACTGGTTACACTGGTTACACTGGCACAACGGGAGATACAGGGCCTACGGGGCCCACCGGAATCACAGGATCTACGGGTCCAACTGGAACCACAGGAGAAACAGGACCGGCAGGTATAACGGGACCAACGGGACAAACCGGACCTACAGGATATACAGGACCTACTGGACCTTTTGGTAGAACCGGACCCACAGGACCAACGGGTTATACTGGACCTATAGGACCTTCTGGAAAAGATGCAATCGATGTAACACATACATTTGATATATCTGATAAAATCGAGACAACCACTGCGAGTTTCTCGAAAATAATGACTGCAAATAACAGAATTTCAGACAACCCTGCCACATATTATGCAAATACGAATGGATATAATACCTATAGTACAACCTACACAATCGGTAAAAATGCAAACGCAAAATGGATCGCAGGAGGCCAAGGATCCAACACTCTTGCATTAAGTAAAGATGGAATCCGATGGTTTCCACTTGGCAACTCCGTATTTTCTACATCATGTAATGCGATTGTATGGAGCGGAACTGTATGGGTCGCCGGAGGAGTCGATGGAACCAATCAACTCGCATACTCATACGATGGCATAAAATGGTTTTTCCCAACCACGAGTCCATTCACATATGAATGCTATTCGATTGTATGGAATGATTCTATTTTCGTGGCAATAGGCGATTCCAATCTAATTTCTACTAGTCCCGATGGAATTAACTGGACCTCCCCAATATCCATCGATGGATTGACGAATCTTTCCGCCGTTGCATGGAATGGACTCTATTGGACAATCGTCGGAAACGGAATTGCAACAAGTCAGGATGCCCTCAATTGGACCAGTCAAGCATACCCCGCTTTACAACAACTCCAAACCATCGTATGGACAGGAGGCGCATGGATTGCGGGCGGAACAACCGGAACTGCTAGCATCATTTTGAAAAGTACGGACGGAATTCAATGGACCAATCCCAAATCATGTCCAATCAATACGAATGTATTGTCGATTGCAACGAATGGTAAAATACTCGTCGCAATAGGAATCGGATCCAACAATACGATCGCATATTGCAATGATATCTATGGGACAACCGGATGGACCGGATTAGGAAACAGCACCTTTGATGTAACAGACGCTTCTTTCCAAAGCGTTAAATGGGTCGCGAATAAATTTGTGGCATTTTCATCGGGATCAAAATCCCCCATCGCATATTCATACGATGGAATCAATTGGAATATAGCCCAATCGGCATCGTCTATTTTCACATATGCATTCACCGCAGATTGTTCGACAAAACAACAACATACCATCAAATTCCCCACGAATTCACTCATCACAGGAAATGTCACTTCTCTCGACAATGGCAAAACCTGGCAAACATCCAAATCAATCGGGCAACAAACCGCAGTACCCATAGGGTACAATGGTAAATATTATATCTATGGGACAACACCTCCAAAAATCACCCAAGATCTTTCGGGACAACCAACACCATTGAATTCTTTCCCCACGGATGTAAGTATCAACCAAATAAAATCGAATGGCAATCAATGGCTCATCGGATCACAACCTTCCAACGGGTCAACCAATCATCAAATCATGCAAAGCCAAGATGGATACAACTGGCAAACCGTAACCCCGAGTCAATTCAATCCTACTGACAGTTGTATAGGACTCGCATGGAATGGTTTCGCCTGGGTTGCATCTTCTGCAAATACCATCGTCTACAGTCGAGATGGATTCAATTGGCAAACCGCATCTGCCCCCGGTCTAAATGGAGGAATAATCGAATGGAATGGATCGTATTTCATCGTGACACAACCCGCCGAAGGGCAAACCAATAATACATCTATAGGACAAAGCCAAGATGGAATCTATTGGACAAAACAAACGATTTCTTCGACAAAAGGTCCTATACAGAGTATTGTATGGAATGGTAGCACGTGGATCGCAAGCACACTCACACAAGAAAACGTTCCGGGCATTTTAATTCAATATGGGAATACTTGGTCGGCCACCCAATTCGCCGATGCATCTTTTAATAGCATCTCGTGGTCTGGAATCGGATTCGTGGCAAATGCGCCTTCCGAAAAAACATATACCAGTTATGATGGCGTCAACTGGACCCAAGGATCCACCAACTCGGGCAAAGAAATCGTTTGGTCGAAACCTTCTATTGGATTCATGGAAATACAACAGCCCACCATAGTGGGAGGCCAGGGAACAAATACAACAATGGCAACGAGTGTAGATGGTATCTATTATACAAGTCTTGGAAACACTATTTTTGCAAATATATGTAATGCAGTCGCATGGAATGGCACAATCTGGGTAGCGGGAGGTCAAGGTCAGAATACACTCGCTTATTCCAAAGATGGACAACAATGGATTGGACTAGGGACAAACACCTTTACGAGCAAATGTAATGGAGTCGCATGGAATGGAAATACATGGCTCGCACTCGGATCTGGAGGGAACACAATAGCCACAAGTAAAGATGGTATCACCTGGAGCGGATCTAACCAAGGATTCGATACACAAGGTCTATGCGCGGACTGGAATGGTACAGTCTGGGTAGCCGGAGGACAAGGCGCAAATACAGTCGCTACAAGCACAGATGCCATCCAATGGACATTTGGGAATGCGAATATAGGTTCGCAATGTAATACTCTTCGATGGATGGGCAATGTGTGGGCAATTGGCGGAGCCATAGGATTTGCCTATAGTACAAATGCAAGTTCTTGGAACAACCCCGCGAACCAACCTATAAGCCAAGTCAATACAATTTATTGGAACGGAAAAATCGCGGTAGCGGGGGGACAAGATCAGGCAAATACGATCGCAACAAGTGCCGATGGAATCAACTGGACAGGACGAGGAAACCAGACATTCAGTCAACAAACTAGTCAAATTGCATGGAATACAAAGAGATGGGTCGCAACGGGCCAAGGAGGCAATACAGTGGCCTATTCATATGATCCATCGGCGAACACGTGGTTCTCGGCGCAAGATACTGCCAATATGTTTTCTATAGGACAAAGTGTAGGGGCCAATTCCAAGATTGGTGTAAATCCAGTTGCAAGTAATTTATATTTGAATGCAAATGAAAAAGTCGTGGTGCATGGTCCGGAATGGTATGATGATGGATTAACGAGTGATACGGCAATTTCAATTGAAATTCATCCATAAGAAAATTATTTTTATCGGATATTATAAAAATAATTTATGAAGCAGTAGTCGCAGGATGTGAATATAATTCATTGATTTTGGTTTCTACAAATGTTTTAATATAGGCGTCATCATTTCCCCAATTTTGATAATCTTCTCCTTCTAACATAAAATTCAATGAATTTATAACTCTATTATTTTCATCTAAAATATTCACGCTGATAGTAACAGAAGTATTCAAAGTGAAGTTGTATAATGATACATTATATTGTGTAATATTGATGACTTGTTGTATAGGAGTAGATAATGGATAGGTGGTTGAATTCATATATTACTTTTTAGATATTAATTCTGTTAATAAATCTTCTATATTGTTTAATCTGGATTTGAGATTTTCAATTTCTTCTTTTTGTTGGATTTTATCTTTTTTGAGATCTTGGATTTCTTTGGTTAAAAGAGCAATAAAACCACTATAATTAATACTTTGCATTTCTTTTCCGTCTTTTTCTCCTGTAACTAAAAATGGAAAATGTTCTTGTACTTCATGTGCAATAAAACCCATATCTTCTTTTTCTGTATTTTTATTATAATAACAAACTGGATTGAGAACACCAATAGATGTAGTAATGGGTTTTATATTTTCTTTAATACGATAATCAGAAGTAGCATTAAATGTAGTTGCAGTAATAGTACCAGTAGCTGTTATTGTTCCGTTCATAGTTAAAGCATCCCACATATTTATAGTTCGAGTGCCAGAACCGGCATTTTGACCAACAATACACAAACTATAAGGTGTGTGTATACCATTGTTTATTGTACAAGATACACCATCACTACTAGAGCCAATAACAAGTGTATCACCAGTTGTTACTTTTCCAGTAAAAGTAGGAGTTGCTTTTGTAGCATAACTACTAAGACTTGATGTTGTAGCATAACTACTAAGACTTGATGTTGTAGCATAACTACTAAGACTTGCTGTTGTAGCATAACTACTAAGACTTGCTGTTGTAGCATAACTACTAAGACTTGATGTTGTAGCATAACTACTAAGACTTGATGTTGTAGCATAACTACTAAGACTTGCTGTTGTAGCATAACTACTAATACTTGCTGTTGTAGCATAACCTTGACTTTTAACATAAGCAGTGGTTGCAATTTGTGTACTATTATCACTTGTTGTTGGAGTGGGTGCGTAACATGTTCCATATAATGTAGTCGTATTTCCTGTTATTCTGATTCCATTATTAGCATCTGACCAAGCGCCTATCATTAAACTATGAGTTCCTGCGGCACTCCCTCCCATAGTTGGACCGCTTGCAAGAATAATCGAATCTCCAGTTTGGCTAGCAGGTGTATATGCACTACCATTCGCAGCTGCTGCTAAAAATTGTAATGCATTACTAGATGATGTATCACTTGCTACGAATCCAAAATTGTTTCCGGTATTTTTAACTCTTATAACACCAGATATATCTAATGAATAACTACTACTGCTTGAATCTGCAATTTTATTTATGCAAACTGCTCCACCAGTTGGATTTAATTCTAGGATCGCTCCGCTATTATTGTTATTATTATAATACGTGGCTTGAATTTTGCTAGTAGAAATATTATTAGAATTTGTATACGCAGTTATTTTCATTCTAGAATCTTGAATAGTAAAATTGTTGTCATCCGCAGCAGAACTGTAAATATTCCCTCCATACAAAGTAATTGTATTATTTGTCGTAAAAGGTGAAAATAGATTAAATCCACCAGTTTTACCGTAAAACATTCCATACGTATTGTATGTATTGTAATAAGTTTTACCACTATTCATTTTTCCAGAATTAAAATAAATATTTCCAGGTAAGCAGGTCATAGAAGGTCCATAATCAACCCTAGATGCATATGAATATCCTCCTTGAATATAAACATGACCACCATTCATGTATTCGCCAGCACTTCCATTATTACCATTTTCAGTATACCCTCCTGCATTCAAATATAATGAACCAGCATATGCCTGCCCAAGATTTGGAGATGATAACCACGCCGAATTAGCATTTAAATTAGAAGCTTGTATAACTAAATTTTTAGCATAAAATAATGTATTATTATTTGTAGTCACTACATCAGTAACACAACTAATTACACTATTAATAGTTGAATTATTATTTGTATATTGAGTACCTATATTAATATTACCTCCTACCACTATACTATTATTTAAATTAATGCCACCTGGTGCATTCATAGAAATAGTAGCAGATGATCCAGATGTCATTCTTATAGCAGTATTATAACTAGACCAAGGACAAATGATCAAAGCACCTGTATCACTTATATTAGTTCCATTTTCAGAAGAATTATATTGAATCATCATATCACCTTGTTGTCCTAATAAATTATATGAACCTGTTGCAGCAACAGTATTAATATTTATTTTTGTATTATTAACTAAAGTTGATGTAAAAGGTGTAATACTAAATATATACGGATTACTACCAGATGGTATAGTGGGCGGATTAATTGACAACGCATTATTTATTGTTTCATTATAACAATTCAATGTCCCACCATAATAAAAATTTGTATTTGAATTACTATTTATAAGTGCTTGTAATACAGATGATGTTGTACCATTTAAATTTGACATAATAGTTTCACTTGAAGGAATCGATATGCAATTATTTGATGGTTCATTTAAAACTAATGAAACATTAAATCCATATCCACCTGTGACAAATTCAAACGTAGCATACTGATAATTTTTATATAAATATATATTATAATAACCAGTTGTAGTTAAACCAGTTGTAGTTACTTTTGTAATTTTAAAATCTATATTATTCGTTATATATGTTAATGCGCCTCCATTAAGCCAACAAATACCATTTATTGTAGGAGGATCACTCCCTCGTGTTGATATTTGAATATCAAAACTAACTTTATTTGCACTATTCCATAAACCTATCCAACCTTTCATAGTCAATTGACTATCATTCGCCCCATTATCATAATCAAATATTGTTGCTAATAAAAAATATGGTTTTGAAGTGGTATTAATATTTGATACACCCAAATCATTGGCATTCCATACTTTTTGTTGCATACCTGAAATTGCACCTCTTGGTATGGTTAATATTTTATTTGATGCTACTGTTAATCCCCCGTTCGCTGTTAAAAGTAAATCAGTGGTTGTAGTTCCATTGCTATTAATAGTAATTCCTGAACCATTTGATGCTCGCAATGCGACTGATGAGGAAGGATTATTAAATTCCACCATTCCTTGTAATATAGCATCTATTTTGGATTGAATCCTTGTGCTTTGTGTAATCCAATCACCTCCAGTTGCAAATCGATAACCATATGTTTGTAATTGAATTGCATTATTTGCTGTATATATGGTATTTTGTAATAATAAAGTATTGCTTATAGACGAACCTAAATTATTACTATATGATCCGTTTGTTAATAACCCTGCAGTTGTAATACCACCAGTACCTGTAGTAAGAGAAGTACCAGTAATTGTACCAGCACAACTAAAATTACCACTAATATCTATAGTTGCAGTATTTGTTGTATTATTATAAAATGTATGTGCACCTTGTGAACAATATCTCAATGTACCGGGATTTACAGCAAATCCATAATAATTTGTAGTAGAGGTAGTTGGTGAACTACCATATAAACATATTAAACAATTAGTTGTAGAATTAGTTGTAGGAGTCCCGAAATTTATAATTTGACTAGAACCCATAGTAATACCACCATTTGCCGTTATTAATCCTGCACTTGTGATTGTACCGGCTGTATTTGTATAACCACCAGTCGTTCCATCAAATGCAGTAGAATTTTTTACTGTATTTATGCTACCAAAATTTCCTATACCTGATCTTAAATCAAAATAAATAGATGCATATTGATTTGTTTGATTAAAAGTTAAATTCGATACAAACCCGAATCCATTCCAAGAAGTTATTTTAGAATTATAAGTACTATACGATACACCATCACCACTTCCATATCCAAATGATGTAGATGATGAACCGATTGTTCCATTATTAACATACATTCCCAAATTATTATAAAGCGTAGAATTACCTTGATAACTTGAAGTAAAAGCAGAACCTATGATTGTTCCTGTTCCTGCATTTATTCCACTATTTCCTGTATTTATTCCACCATTTGCCGTTATTAATCCTGCTGAAGTGATAGTGCCTCCACAAGTTATAGGGTAAGATTGTGCCATTTGTAATCCTGAATTACTAATATTCACAATAGTAGCATATGTAGCACTATCTTGGGCATTATTTACAACCCTAAATACATGCCCTGATCCTGAAGTACCTCTTAAATATGCAATATTATCATAATATGTATTATAATTTGATGCACCATCATTCGTAGTTTGAATTTGCGTATAATTTGCTGTGTCCCCTGCTGCTCTTAAATTCAATTGTGCTTTGATACTCATAGCCCCTGTAAAATTTCCAGAACCACTATAATAAAAATTTGTTTTTGTATTTGCTACTACATTATTTATAACTGAAGCTATTGTGACAGTTTCACCAGATGCAAAAGTTGTTCCAATTGCAGTAGGTTCAATTAATACTGGACTATTACTATACTCATTACCACCTGCTAAAAACTCAAATGTGAAATATTGTTGTGGTTGTGAACTTTTTAAATACAAATAAAAATTACTTAATTCTGAAGAAGTAGTTGTAATTACAAAATCAATATAATCAGTTATATCTGATAATTTAAAATTTGAACTAACACTACCATTTGTATAAATACCTGAACGAGTCCCTATTTGTATATCAAAATATATGATATTAGTATTTGCTCCATTTTCAATACCAAAAAATCCTTTTAAGGTCAAATTACCAAAATTTGCTCCATAAGATGGTCCAGTAATATTAGTTAAATTTTGGGCGATAAGTATATATCTTGTTGTTGGTTGTATGTTTAATCCTAAATCATTACAATTCCATACTTTTTGTTGCATACCTGAAATTGCACCTCTTGGTATGGTTAATGTTTTACCTGATGCTATTGTTAATCCCCCGTTCGCTCTTATTAATCCTACTGATGTCATTCCTGAACTTGCATAAATTGGTAAAACATTATTATTATAATAAGTTCCATCTAAATTATTATTGATTAATAAAAAGTTTTGATATAAATTAACACTTCCTCCAGTATTATATAAATTTCTAAAATTAAATCCAGCATTTGAATTTGTTCCAGAAGAAGCAGATGAAGCATTATTGGTAAAATATAATTGTCCGTCATCATTATACTGATAAATATTTGATGTAGCATTAATAGTTCCACCTGAAGATGTTATATTAAAACTTGTTCCTGCAGTAATTGTTCCTGTTGTTGTAATACTTCCCGTACCAGACAATCCTACATTTGTAATTCTAAAAATTTCAGTTCCATTTACATTGAATTTATGATTATCAGGAGAATTATACACAATTGTATTACCTGTTAAACCATATATTGAACCACCACTATTATTAGGAATAAAAACACCATTTACATAACTTGATCCTACATTTATAGCACCGTTCACATCTAATGCATAACCTGTTGTAATACTTGTTTTATTAATACCAACACCGGCAAATGTAGCCCCATATGGATATGGATTCAAAAATAACGGTAATTTACTTTGTCCATTTGCTCCATTTGCTCCATTACAATCAATCGTAGTATATAATCCATTTGCAGAAGATATTGTGCAACCAGATGTAGGACTCGTACCAATAGCAGTATTTGAAATATTGAATGCATTTACTCCGCTACAAATCACTTGATTACAATACGTAGTTCCATTTATAGTTGTATTTCCGTTTATAGTTGTTGTAGCTAAAGAATTCGAATTAATCGTAGTTGTATAGGGTGTTATGCGAATACCTCCTGAAGTTCCTATTCCACTAGTTATAGCATCACAAGCAATTGTTATAGCACTATTTAGTGGAGTAGAATTAAAACATCTAATAAGTAGATCACCAATTGTATTTACTGCAGATAAACCTGTCATATAATTAAATGCACCATAGGATGTGTTATTTATGATTTGTAACTGAGATGCATTTATATTACCCGTCGTTGTAAGTGCAACTGAATTACTTGATGCCGATGCTGTTCCAGTATTACATGTTAAACTACCATATACATTTGTAATTCCAACTGCTAATGTCCCATTTAAATTAGTTGCACCATCTACTTGTAATCGATATGTTGCGCTATTTGGTGGTGCTACTTGACTAGCGGATAAGTATGTTCCACTACTATCAAATGTTATATTATTACTTCCACCATAGATTCCAAAACTACCAAATCCTGTATTTAAACTTAAACCTAAAGAATGACACAAATATATATTGTTAGATGTAGATGTTTGACCTACAAATATTTGAGACTTTACTCCATATGTAGTAGAAGAATTGGTTACTGACAATCCTCCACAATTTATATTATTTTTTATTATTACATTTCCACCAATATTTACATTCCCACCCACACTTGTACCACCCACAACAACCAATGACCCCACACCTAATCCGGTAGATTCTTGGGTACTTCCAATAAAGGCTTTTTTACCAATACCGATACCACCCACTACTTGGAATGCACCCGTTGAAATTCCATAAGTAGAATCATTTATACAATTTACAATCGTTGGATTTGTAGTGCCTACAGTTCCTAATACAACGTTACCAGTTCCCGTTTTAAATCCTCCAGTGGACTGAGATTGATCTATATTACCATTTCGAACAATGACATCACCCCCGCTAATATCCAAAAATCCTTTTATCGTTGTATTTAATATTCGATTTGTTGATAACGTCGAAGGCCACATTATATATTTTTCATATATTTTGTTATTATATGAAAAACTAGAATTGGATAATATAACCACCAGCCATTTGATAAAGATTTCCCGCTATATCTAAAGAACCCATATTCCCATTTACATAATTTGTACCAATACCCAATTTACTTACAACGACATTTCCGCTTACATCCATGATTGCATTTGAAATACCAATGCCATAATTCGCACCTTTATTCACCAAAGTAGTTCCCATAATGGTTATATTTGTATCAATTTCTTGCACTCCCGCATTCGAATTCACCACATTGCGCTGGACAATACTACTCAAATCGAATTGAGAAGATACAATCTGATAACTACAATCAACTACACCGGAAGGCGGATTTTGCAAAACAAGAATACTATTATTATTATTATTGGATGAAACTGCGCCACTTGACATAATATTTCCATAGTATTGACTCGTTCCCATACTCATATTTGCAGATCTTAAATTCAATTTCACCGGATTCGGATAATATGTATATGTATTCATGTTTCTTATATACGATGTTCCTTGGAATACGAAACCAAATGAATCAGCAGATATTTTTATAAATGCAGCTGCATCAGATGTCGCAAGGGGGACAGTCGTCGATCCATCATATATAAATACCCCTGCACCATCCAAATAATTATTGGTAGATGTTCCGTTACTTGATCCATTCTCATTTGATGCATTTAATAATATATACGGGGTTGATAATAATGTAGGGCGTTTTTGTATGACATTTCCAGTAATTACCAAATTTCCAGTAACGTTGATAACATCACGTTTCCCACCTAAATTGACGATCGTCGAATTCACATTGGATAATGCATTCGCCAAAAAAATAGTATTACTCATTTGTCCTATATACAAATTTCCATTCACTGGTGGTGAAGCATTGATCGTCGTAGTTTGTATCGTTGGAACATTTATATTCCCACCAACATATAAATTCGCATAAACCCCTACACCTCCCGAAATCACGACCGCACCCGATAATATACTATTGGACTCTACTAAAGAATTAACCCGTAAATTCCCACCAATATTAGTATTTGCAAAGATCCCTAGACCGCCCGCAATCGCAACCGCACCATCCGATTTCGTAAAAGATTCCACCACAGAATTCACCCGTAAGTTCCCACCAATATTGGTATTTGCATAGATCCCTAGACCACCCGCGATCGCAACCGCCCCATCAGATTTACTATATGACTCAACCACGGAATTCACACGTACGTTCCCGCCAATATTGGTATTTGCAAAGATCCCCACACCTCCTGAAATCACAGTAGATCCCGTAAAAATATTCCCAGATTCCACCACAGAATTCACGCGTAAATTTCCACCAATATTGGTGTTTGCAAAGATCCCTAGACCGCCCGCGATCGCAACCGCCCCATCAGATTTCGTAAAAGATTCCACCACGGAATTCACCCGTACGTTCCCGCCAATATTGGTATTTGCAAAGATCCCCACACCGCCAGAAATCACAGTAGACCCCGTAAAAATATTCCCGGATTCCACCACGGAATTCACGCGTAAATTTCCGCCAATATTGGTATTTGCAAATACTCCTAATCCACCCGCAATTGCTGTAGAACCATCATATTTTGTAAAAGATTCCACCAAAGAATTCACACGTAAATTTCCACCAATATTGGTATTGGCAAAGATTCCCACACCACCCGAAATCACGGTAGACCCCGTAAAAATATTCCCGGATTCAACGGTACTATGAACTTTTGCATTTAAAGAAATATCCAAATTATGTCGAATATACGTGTTGCCAAAATAAGAATTTCCTATAATAATATTAGTTGCATCTCCAGCCAAATTCAAATTCGGGGTATTGCGATTAATAATATTAAATATTTGATTATTTGTAATAATTTCACCTTCATCATCCACATGTATATCACCTGCAATCGTCATATTTCCGCAAATATCCAAAATATCATTATTTACACGATTAAACAAATTCGGCAAATAGCAATTATAAATTTCACTATAACCTCGATTCAAGATGGCAATTTGTTCAGATTGTAGAGTATCATTAGAAATATCCGATAGTACAAAAGGTCTCACTACATTTGTGAGAATAACGGTATTTAAATCTGTCATGGTAACACTTTTCAAATTTGCACAATTATATAAAACCGCACTTTTACCGGACGAGTTTAAAATATTATCTGGTATAGGAATCCAATGATTATAACCATTTCGTGTAATCCATATTTGACCAAGATTCGTTCCATTCAATCCATTGCCAACTGCAATTGCATTTGACAAATCATAGATATATACGCTATTAAAATTCACGTTTAATATCGGAATTTTATTCCAATTTATCCCATCATTTGTATAAGATATTAATTGTTTTCCAACTGCAATGACATGATTCGCATCAAAACATTTTATACAATTATATGATCCCGTACAAACAGATGAAAAAGAAGAATCGAATATAGTATATTTGTAAATATTTTGTAATGTCGAAATAAAAATACACGTTTTTGAAAGATCTCCGTCCATACCTGTACTATTGGATAAATCTGAAAATTGTGCAGTTGTGCGTAATGGTTGTATAGTGAAACTATTTATAGTACTAGTATCAATTGATTGATTATTCATGGTTACTCGACCAAATCCAGAAGATTGAATATGATAAAAATAACAATTCAAAGTGTCAAATATTACATAAATTTGTATAAATGGATCAGTATTAAATGAACCAGTGTTATCAAAAAGATTCGGTCTTATCCAATTCATTCCATCATATGTATAATTCATTTGACCTGAACTCAATCCCATAAATGTATAATTTGTATCATATACATAAATGGAAATTACATTGATAAATCGACTTTCTTCTTGTCCATATAATAATAGATCGCCATTGTACGTCCGATTGAAAAGCGACGAATTTCTATAAATCCAGGTTGATCCTGCATCACTCGATGTTGGAATGAGAGACGATTCAAGTGTACTAATATTTACAAGTAATGGATTTGGATATGCGGGGATAATATATCCATTGTTTGTGCCATTATATTTTTTCAAATAGGTATAATATGTAGATTTATTTAGAATCGATATATAACTTGGAATCCGTCTAGACGAAGATGCAATACTAATTTCAAAACTGACATCCAATATCATTGTAATTTCCGAATTGTCCAAATGTGTAGGTCCATTCACATCGAGTACAAATCGATCAACTCTCGGTTTAAATGTATTTAATCCGAGTGTGGAATGATACTTGATAGGATCTTTATTTGAAACAATGTGAATTGTGGGTGTATAGTTTCCAGAAATATCGGTCCAACCGATGGTATTCATAGATCGTGTAGTGTCCATGGAATAGGGCCCACCTCCAAATCCGGCCCCAATTCGATTTGGTGCAGTTGCGTATAAAAATGTGTTTGAACTATTATCTGCGGAAATGACGGAGAGTGCGGATCCCGTCTTTATTTTTGCGTTTTTATAAGCAGAATATTGATAATATCCATTAGATATATCATATATGACTAGTTGCTCGTTATTTACATGTGACGTAACATCCCCTGGTCGACTTGTAATAGAAACGGTTGAAAATAAATTGGTATTGGTCGGAATCATTTGAATGCGATTGCTCTGATTCGATACATCCAGTTGCAATGTGGATCCTTGTAAATATGTAACTCTAGCATCTCCTATATTTGTATAAGTAGATGTATTCAACGAAGAATCATTCACAAAACAAATACTCGATTTTACATCATCTGTATAAACAGAAATTCCTTTATTGTTTTGATTTTGCACAATATTATTCCGATTTTGCGGTAAATTCGATTTTACATTTAATGTAGTAATGATATTTCCGCAAATATCAAATGTAGATTGTGGTGAAATTGTGTTTAATCCAATACCTATAGGACTCCCGTATAAATAGTGTGTTTGACCAACGTCATAATAAACATAATTAGATAATGTAGCATTCCCCGTAACATAATTATTCCCGACTAAAGTAACATCTCCTACAAAAAAAGATTCGCTATTCACATTGAACGAATGTTGAAAATCTTGCTCCCCAGGAATGCCATCAATATTACCAATATAGACATTCCCGGTAATATAGACTTTATCTTTTAGATTGGTAATACTACTGACATTCAAAATGCCATCTATATTAAATGTTCCAGTTGCTGCTTTTTTCAAAAGTAGTGTATTTGTAATGACTTGATCAAATGAAACTGTCTTTGATCCAGACGATCCATATAAAAATTTTGATCCAGACATGATAATTATACAATTATCATGTATTTTATTCTTTTCATTTTACAATGTTTTTCGTTTATTTTTCTTGGGTTTTCTTCTTTTTGTTTTACGCTTCTTGTATAATTCGATACTATCTACATGATTTTGCGCGGAGAAAACCGGCATTCTCTTACACGTTCGATGGAGTCTAGGTATAAGAAATAAACGATTGTATTTTGCAAAATGAACCTGTTTTTCTAAAGGATGATTGCGTATTGTCGTTGTTTTATATATCCGCCCTTTTTTCCCTTTTTTGTAAGTAACAAATTCGTCTTTATTTATCAATGGAATTCCATTCTTATAAGCCTCTATATGACTTTGTTGAAATCCGATTTGATTCATTATATATACAAAGAAGAAAATTTTTAAGAGTCGAATAAATTTCCGCCTCAGCCTCCTTTTCCGTTTCTAGTGCGTTTTTGCGTTTTATTTCTTGAAAAAGATCTAGATTTTGACATTTTTGATTTGGACATGATGAATTTCCGTATAGAGGATAATTTGGCGAATATTTTTTTCACGATGGCATAATAAAAAGATCGGAATTCGTTTTGTCGGGATTTCATATCTTCAATGGAAAACCATCGTATTTCCTGTTTCTCGAATAATTTGCTATTATTCAACATTTGTTTATCCATTCGGTTCCATAAAAAATGGTGTTGATTTGTAAAATATTTCGTCAAATTGGCATCATATGTCATATAGAAAATATGAACATGATAATCCCCGTAGGACAATTTGTAGAACCCACCATTTTGTTCCACCAATGCCTTTATATCTTCTTCTCCCCCTAAAAATCCGCATAATTCTTCGGATCCCTCGCGGTATGCAGTATCTATAATAGATTCCCCTGCTTCAACTCTACCCCCGAAATCGGAGAACCCTTTTGCACTATGTTCTAATTCATTTTCTTTGCCGAATAAAAAATAGAGTTTTCCATTTATGATTGTAACGGGTAAAATACTTGATGCCACCATATAAGTATATCGATATTTTATAATCGAACGATTTTTATATCCGGATCCCCGTCCTGGGCCGTAGGCGTCGGAGACGCCGATAGAATAGATTCTATAGGACTAAGTAAAGGGATTTTCCCATAAAATTCTTTGACAACGGGATTTGCCTTTATGCGATGGGCATAAAATGCGGATAAATAAAGCCCATCTAGACTTTTGATGCGAGATAATGCTACATATGTCTGCCCATATTCAAATACCGTATTCCCAAGATCCATATCTGCCGCATCCAAAGTAGCACCCTGGATTTTATGAATGGTCATGGCCCATGCAAGACAAAGCGGTATTTGACCTACTGCGATAGATGGATAATCATCGGATTGAATCCACTGCATCGCAATGGGGACAATATTCCCATTTTCCAATTTTACGATCGGAGTATCTCCCGCAAAATCCGCGACTACTCCTTGTGATCCGTTGCATATTCCGGCTTCCACATCGACATTGTATGTGACCATAACTCGAGTACCCGGTTTCAAACAAATCACCCTTTCCGTATTTGATAGTAGTAATTGAACTTCGCGCTCCACATCACATGGAGTCAATGCATCGCACATTTTCAAAATCGATGAATGAATCGGTTTATCATTCTCTAAATGCGTTTTGCAATTTGTTTTTATATGACATTCAAACCTCCGTTCGTCGCCCTCTAATTTTCCAAACATTGCTTTATTTACATATTCTGCTTTTGAACGAATGGCGAATATTTTGGTGGGGGGAATTTCTAATTCCTTGCGGTTTTCGCGTTTGACATACCCTTTTAATATTTCTATATGACAAGGATCGAGTTCCCCCGTCCGGATTTTCGACAAAATCTCGATATAAAGCGGATCTTTCTGGCGAAACATGGTCTGCAATTCAATGTGGTTCGCCAATGAGAAAGTGCGGAACCACTGGGGAGATTCAAAACAAAATTTGCAGGTCTCTGGTTCGACCATCGAACCAACTGGAGGCAATTGATAAAAATCCCCCGTAAAAACGACCTGTATTCCGCCGAATGGCGCATTCGAATATTTCGCCATTTGTCCAATCATGTTCAATAGTTCAAATATCTTATAGGACATCATACTGACTTCGTCGACAATCAGAACACGAATTGCCTTCCATGCTTTTACAGCAAATGGACTATTCGCTACGGACTCTGCAATTCTTTCTATAGGACCACGCGCAAGTTTTATCCCGCTCCAAGAATGGAGAGTTCGTGCATTGCATTTCAAAAGAACGGATGCACATCCCGTCATTGCACATACTTGATGCGAAATATTCATGGCTTTCATATAGGTTACTAGGTGTTTGATAAGTGCGGTTTTTCCTGTACCACCAGGTCCCGTGATGAAGAGATTTTCACCCAACTTAAATTTATTGAAAGCATATTGTTGTTCAGCACTCAATTCCATGAAATATAATACTTTTATTATATTTCATCGAAAGATCAATTTTTCTTTATTCATGTTCTACTTCTAGACAAAAAGAGAAATCCAATCCATTTAGATTTACCGGTTTTCCGTATTCATTTACTAATTGTACTTTGAGTTTTTGTATATCTATTTTGCCACTATATGACCGACGATCACTTAAAAGAGTTCCTGTAATGATGCTTGCGGATAAAACCGACCCAAATGGATGAAGTTTGGTATCATAATTAAGACGGGATAATATATTTTTATTCATGATGGAATTCGAAAGAGGTGAAATAAAGGAATTTTGATTCCCTTTTGAGAATTCATCCACTACAATATATAAATATCGCGGACCATTCAAATCCACAATTGAATCCGAAACGACTCCCAAATATGCATAATTGGCAGTACCAAGTGGTGCAGATGGCGAAAGATAAATCGTTGTTTGTTTTCTATAACCTAATAACCAACCAAGTGTTGTTTTATAATCATATTTATTTGTTATATTTACTTGATTATATGATCCAGATGTGAAAGTATTTATATCAAAATGAATATATGCCAAACCGGAAATCGATTTAAAATAGGAATAATAATATCGATAACTATTTGTGGTAGATATTGCCGTTGCATTTGAAATGTCTAATGTATTTGCAATATTAAACCGAATATCATTCCCAAACCCAATTGTGGGGTACTGATTTTTCAATTTATACACAATTTCGGATTGTAATCCACTGATATCATAGACTCCATCATTTAAAATAAAAGGATATGTAACATTCACAGACACATTGTTTGAGGCTTGTCCATTGGACGAAGTGCCAAATACATTGGGTCCTGGATCCACACTATAAGAAACACTGAATACATTATTTCCCAAACTCGCCGAAATATTATAATAAGAAATCGGGATTTCCGCATTACAAATCATGATGGATTTCACATCAGTGATTGTTTGAGGCAATGTGATGATATTTTCTATATGACTACTATTGGACGGATCATTGTAATCATCCCTAAATCTCGTGTCAATATTCAAATATTTGCGTTTGGTTTCTTTTTGCACATTTGTCATGACCATATGACTCCCATATTGCGATACGGTTGGTTCTAAAAATAGGTCTTTATTTGAATACATATAGGATAAGAATTCATTTTATTTTCTATTACATGAACTACAACCGCCATTATATTGGATTCGATCAATCATGCTATATCGGAAATCAACGAGCGATATTTTCACCGATTTATTTTGCGGAAGAGGGTTGACATCCCGGTTTACATGTGAAATATATGCGGTTGATCGACTATTACTAAATACCATTTTCATCATTTCGAAAAATTGAATCAAATATAATATGTGATTACATTATAATTCATTTAATTATGGAGTGCAAAAGTTTCACGTGCGCATTATGCAATAATACATTTTATGACAAATCAAATTATGATAAACATAGCAATCAATGTATTATTTTCATGATGTTCAAAACATCGGATCCTCCCTTACCTAAAACCCAGTTATTAGAACCAGGAGAAACGCACGAAGAATCCCCCGCCAAAATAAATAAAACCACCCAGATCCAATATATCATGAAGGTTATAGAACGACAATCAAAAGAAATCCATAATTTGAAAACGGAATTGTCTAAAGTAAAATCGCAGGTATATACGCAGAAAAAGAAAAAGGCAAAATTTACGTTGGAAACCATCCCGTGTTCATACAATTTAAAATCATGGATTGACGGAATAAAAGTAAACGACGATACAATTTCTATTGTATTCAGTTACGATTTGAAAATGGGATTGCGCTACTTACTCAGTAATGAAATAAAGAAAACAGAGGGTCAACTCCCCCTTATTTCATTCAAAGAAAAGGAAAATACAGTATATTATTACAATGATCAAGGAAAATGGGACATTATGAAAAAGAATGGATACTTTTATTTAGTGAATCACCTTTCTTTGCAAATCTTGCGTTATTATACGGAATGGAAAGCCAAACAAACATTTACACAAGCGCAAGAAAATGAACATGTGAAAGACTATTTCAAAATATGCGGGAATGGAACTACCGAAGATGCAATGATGAATTACATAAAAAAATGGATGTATACTAAAGTGAAAATCGAAGGACAGATTGATGATCTATAACAAATGACATTATAATTCCAGAAAAATTGATTCCAAATTCGTTTTTATTGATACCATAACAAGTAATTCTATATGACTGAACGAATCATCCCCGATAAATTAGCTTTGGAAAATGTCCATCCAAGAGATGCGGATATATCGTTTGAAGATGGACCGCATATATACACGGTTCACGGAGAAAGAGGCACTTATACATCCGTGACAACTTGGAATCATCAACATTTTGAAGATTTTGACGCCGATGCAATCATTGATAAAATGATGTTGGGGAAGAATATGAAAAACCCCAATTATAAATATTACGGGATGACGAAAGAAGAAATCAAAATCATGTGGGATAAAAATCGGATTGAAGCATCCGGATCGGGGACTCAAATGCATTATGATATCGAACGCTACTATAATGACATCTCGGTAAAAAATGACAGCATCGAATTCCAATATTTCTTGGATTTCGCCCGCGATTTTAGTCACCTAAGACCCTATCGCACAGAATGGATGGTGTATTATGAAGAATTGAAACTCTCGGGTTCGATTGATATGCTATTTGAAAATCCATACGATGGAACACTTCTCATTTATGACTGGAAACGGAGCAAAGAAATCAAATGGGAAGACAATTTTGGAAAAACTGCGAAAACGGAATGCATCAGCCATTTACCCGATACCAATTTCTGGCATTATTCGCTTCAACTAAATGCTTATAAAATGATCCTGGAAGACAAGTACGGAAAAACAATTTCGGGAATGTTTTTGGTGTGCCTGCACCCAGACAACCCATCCCAATCGTATGAACGTATAGAAGTACCTCATTTGAAAACCGAAATGGCAGAACTCGTCCGACAAAGAAAGAATTTAATAGAAAATGTATAAAAACAATAGATACAAACATGTATCCATGCATCCAATTATACAAAAAATCATCGAATATATAAAATACTTTTTTTTCCTGATACAACTTCTATATGACAAACCAAAGTTGCAAATGCAAATATCTCCCGAAAAAGAATTCTATGAGAAGGAACTCGGTAAATTTAAAATATATGAATCAACTGATAAAAAAGACCTTTGTATCAAAAACGAAAATATAGAGGCGATTTATTACGACATAAAAAAATATAACTCGATATTTCAAGAGTTGGATAATCCACACGAGACTCTTTGGAAACGTAGAATTCTCTATATGACAACTCCAGTAGGAAACGTCGCCATGTATTATGATCCATACAAGATGGGGTTTTCGTATTATGCGGATCAGTATATTTCATACAATATATTGAATGCAGTTGCGATGCGATATGTTAGAATCTATCAATGTATGGATTTTTTTATGGATGAAATTATTGCAAAAACTGCATCTCCATTAATTGATGTACATAAAAAAGAATTATCGAAAATACAGACATTAACATCAAAGACATTTGTTCGACCCAGAAATGCACAATCGCATGGAATAAAAAATTATAAACCCCCTCCAATAACTACTTGTAGGAATACATTTATTTTGCTGGGAAAAATGCGGAATTTGTCCTTTACTCAATGTATAAAACATTGTCAAAAACAATTACCTAAATTCACATCAAATCTTTTGCAAAATATAGACTCACACCCAAATCGATTGTCCTATAAAGATTTTATAAAAACAATGCATGCAAATAATTAGATGTTTTGTTTTTTCTTCCATTCTAAAAATCCATTGCTTTTTTCTATTTGAAAAGTCATTCCAAGATGCGATTTCGCAATTTCGTGTCCCTTTTTCTCTTTCTCATTCAATGTTTTCAAATATTCTGTTATCCCTTTTTGAGTCGACGTATTCATTATAGTATATTATTATAATGAATGATTTTTAAAAGATCAATTTTTCGTTATTTTGGTTTATTACATGCAAAAGGCATAGATTGATTCTTGTTTGGTAATGGAAATACATCATTTTTTATACATTTGCTTTGTAACTTTTGTGTATAAACGCCCGAATCGATTGCAGTAACATTGACTTTTGTAATCTGTTTGACAGGTTTGATGGGAATATTTCGATTAGAAAGTAAAATAGAAGTATTGGAAGTATTGCATCCCACGGTTCCTTGACTATTGCAATGAGTATTCAAACTATTATTGCATGCAATCGCTTTATTGCGAACATGATTAATATAATGTTCTTGAGATCCTATATGAGAATTTGAGTCGTCGGGTTTCCATGAAATATGTGGTCGTCCGCGCCACATCCATCTGAATTGCGTATGATACATACCGTCTGTATTTAAAACGGATGATTTTACAATATTTGGATTATTGGTAGAAGTCACTGCAGATTGAATAATAACCCCATTGTTTGTATTATATTGACCACAACAACCACCGCTACCTCGGGCTACATTACCTCGCATGAGTGTTCTAGGAAGACTTCTACTCAAAGATGTTTGTCCTACATATCCTTGACTACGATGTGTTCCATTGAGAGAAAACCCGGCATAAGGGGTATTCAAATCATTTCCGTTATGTGCATTCGCACGAGTTGCGCTGTGTTTTGAAAAGGCTCCATATTTATCGCCAATATGCGGGTTGTTGTACTGGGCTTGTATTTTCTTTTTAAGTGTTACAATCGACATATACTATAGGATTATATTTTTACGATCGACATATTTCCAGAAGTTAAAAGTGTACCTCCAGTAAATTGACTAATACAAGTCATTTGTATAATACGTGTATTTGCCTCTCGTGTATTTATAATACATGATCCACATAGGGAATATCCTTGTTTATTTGCATATGTCTGAATTACGTTTCCACCTATACTTGATAAAACGCTATTTGCAATAATAAAACTCATAAATGAAGTCATATTCATTGATACATTCGATGTATTTTGATAATATACATTGAAATTCACTGCATAAATTCCATCATTCAATACTGTAATCGAATTCACATATTGTTGTTGATTACTTGACAAAATGGTTTTGAAGGGTTTATTATAATATTTTTGATCGGATTCTTGTGGTTTTACGTTTCGTTGTAAAATAGAAATATTCCCTTGAATGAGTCCTATATGACTATTTACAGATGTTAAATTTTTTTGTAGTAATGCGATATTTCCACTAATAGAACCTATGATTGATCCTAATGTTTTTTTCACATCTATTTCGTTATTTGATTTCAAAGTATCCACTTTCCGATCTAAAATGGTGACATTCCCCCCAATGAGTCCTATATGACTCTTCAAAGTATCCACTTTCTTGTCCATGATGGTGACATTCCCTCCAATGAGTCCTATATGACTCTTCAAAGTATCCACTTTCTTGTCCATGATGGTGACATTCCCCCCAATGAGTCCTATATGACTCTTGAAAGTGTCCATTTTCCGATCTAAAATGGTGACATTCCCTCCAATGAGTCCTATATGACTCTTGAAAGTGTCCATTTTCTTGTCCATGATGGTGACATTCCCCCCAATGAGTCTTATATGACTCTTCAAAGTGTCCACTTTCTTGTCCATGATGGTGACATTCCCTCCAATGAGTCCTATATGACTCTTGAAAGCGTCTACTTTCCGATCTAAAACGGTGACATTTCCGGTAATTTGCAAATTGTGTAAAACATTATCATCAATCTTTTTCTGGAATTGATTTAATAAAGTATTGATTGTTGTAAAATTGCGAGTAATATCATTGATTTGCATTTGCATAAAAGAATTTTGTGTTTTGATGAATGTAATTTCACTATGAATTGTTTCCAAGGTTTGATTTAAATATTCTATATTTACGATTTGACTTTTATTGATTATATTTTGTGGAGTGGGTGCACAAGCAATCCCAGTAAAATGGGGACTTTGTATGGTGGCATAATTATGGTTTTTTACAAATCGAGTGGTTGCAATATGTGAAGAAGAATTTGTAGTTTCCATAGTAATTGCAGTAGCTTTTCCTTCAATCGATAGATTTTTTTTTAAAAGAATATCTTCGGATACTATCAAACTACCATAGATGAAAAGAGTTCCAGAGATATCTATATTTTTTGTAAAATCCAAATCTTTTATATTGATCAAATTCTCAATATTCATTTATTATAGGATATTATTTTGATTTGCATAAATATTCATTGTAATGTTTGTTGGAGGTATAATTGAATTTGTATAATATTTGGGGGTAATAATGGATATTTTTTCGTTTGGATTCAGATAAAGAACATTTGGTTTATGAACAAATCCAAACCCCGAGTTTGATGAAATTCCATTTACCGATGTAAATATAGTTGAAAAACTATGATTGAAATTTACTGGATTTTTCATTTTATTATATGCGATACACCCACTTGGATCCATTCCGCCAATCATGACAAATTTCCCATTGTATGTAGAATCGTATATATTTGTTAAATTAGAAGATATATCTAGTTTTTGGAAATTCGTTGAAAGATTGTTTAATGAGTAAATGTAACCATTCTTATCAAATGCGATATATGATTCTCCATCAAAACAAACTGAAATAATATATTCTAGAAAACCCGATGAAATATCCTGAATATAATTGCATTTTAAATCATATTGATTCAATGTGCCAATGCTTGTTTGTAAAAAGAAATATTGATTTGTAATGATGGGACATATTTGATTCGAAAATGATGAAATGCTTTTATTTAGACTATTCCATTGAAACCCATTAATACTTGTTGCAACATTACTAGATCCGGCTCCATAGACAATCCATAAATATCCCGTCCATGCAATTTTTGTTATATTTGTAAAAAGGGAATTTTGTATAGACGTCCAATCAAATCCATTATAACTAATGGCGATGACTCCTTGTTCTCCGTTTGATCCAACTGCTATAAAGCATTCTCCATTCCATGCAATGTCATTACCTTCTGTCATGAGGGTTGAATTTCTGGATTTCCATTGAATACCATCGCAACTCGTTGCAACCCATCCATTTGATCCAGAACCAACTGCGCACCACAAACTACCGTTCCAAACTGCACGATTCCCGTGATTTGTAAAAATAGAAGATCCGTTTCCATACCATTGAATACCATCATAACTATATCCTATTGTATTTTGTCCGGATCCCATTGCAATTGTCATGGGTAATATAGTAGAGTTTCCAATATTGGGATAATTCCATGAAAATTGCCGAATTGAAAAAGAAGGATTTGATAATGCAGAAGTTTTATATAAAAAAGTATAATCCATTTCTGGTGTATATTTCAATGTATTCCCAGATCCGAATAAATAATAATTTCCATTATAAATGATGGATGATACATCGGTAGTAATCAATGTTAGATTTGCATAATCATTCGTTTTTGTTTCGTACAAGTTATTGCTAGAATCCATAAAAAAGGTATTTTGTTCAAGAGAATTGTATATGACATTTGTTAAAGAAGATCCGGATAAAATAGTGGAAAAAGTCCAATGAATTCCATCATAACTCGTTGCTATATTATTTTCGGCTTGATTATTTCCAATCACTGTCCAAAAAGAACTATTCCAAATAACTTTTGTTGATGCACTATCGAACGCATTTTGGGAATATTGCCATTGAATACCATCATAACTGTATGCAATGGTACTAGTTCCACTCCCAGTAGCAACCCATAAAGATCCATTGCATTCGATGGATGTACAATTCGAAAAAATAGGATTGAGTTTCCAATAAATGCCGTCATATCCGTATGCGATCCCACCTTGCCCGCCTGCAACAATAATGGATGTTTCACGATTCCAACGAATTGTATTTCCAGAAGAAAGGGTGATTGAACCGCGACCAATCCATTTTTTACCATTTACGCTCGTTGCAATTGAATTCGTCCCACTTCCAACTGCAATCCACATTTTCCCATTCCAAACTGCGTCATTACACCTAGTTGAAAATACAGAAATGGAATTATTACTAAAATCCCAAGTATTATTCGAATTATCAAATGTACCAATGGTAGATGTGGTGGATTGCCCCAATGCTAAAGTGGTATTTTGCGGAAATGTGATTGTATTGACTTGTTCTAAATTGGTTTCAATGTCATATACAATTGTATTGGAAATATCGCTTGTATTTATCCAGTGAATGCCATCTATACTATTAAACAAAGTATTGCTGGTATCTAATATATATTTTTGTCCGATCCATTTCACACTTAATGGGTCTATATTATCTAAATTTTCCGAATTTACACTACTCCAATTCACTGCATCATAACTATATAAAATATTGCCACTTGTATCTGAGGATCGATTCGTCATGACAAATATTTTTCCATTCCAATCAAGGGAAAATGCTTTTTCATAATTATAACTCATTATGTAATATATATATTATCTATATTACATAATTATTGATTGCATTATATCTGGAATACTTGATTCCAGATTATGCCATTTGTACTTGTTGCTAAAATTGCATTTGTATTATTTGTTCCGACGACCAAAAATAAATTACCATTCCAAATAACGTCAACTGCGGTTGTAAAGAAAGACGTATTTGTACCATTCCAATTCATACCATCATAACTATACATGATTTGATATGAACTACTACCTATCGCCAGCCAAACACTTCCATTCCAGATAACCTTTCCATTGTGGTTCGAAGAAACGATTTGGTTTGTGGATTTGAACCAATTGTAACTATCATAACTATAGTACAATCCATCAGTTGCAATTGCGACATATAATTCATGATTTGTTTCTATTGATACTAATTCTATAGTAGATGTCATGATTTGATTCAAAGAAAGATCGTTGGACCCAGACAAGATAGAATTGGTATCTTGAGTAATGATCCATTTACATCCATCCCAAGAAACGTGTATTGGTTTATTGCTACTTGTATTGAGAATCGAAGTCCAATGTTTCAAATCTTTACTTGTGATTACACCATATTGTCCATTTTGCTGGATTGCCGCCAAATAAGTAGGTTCCTTGCCTTTACCGAAAGTGTATGTCATTGGATTGGACGGATAACCCGTGGTTGTTGCTATAATATCACTTGGCGAATCAGTAATGTATGAGGATTTGATTATATTTTTCGAAAAGAGTTGACGTGTATGATACATGTTATCTTGAATAATCATTGGAGTGAAATTGCGCGATTGACCATCCGGTCCAATCATACCAATATTACCTATATTACCAAATGAACCGATTGGTCCTGCACCCCCTGCAAGTCCACTGACTCCCGTGACTCCCGTGACTCCGGTAATTCCGATTGTATTGTATCCCGTAGGTCCAGTAATTCCTTTATATCCAATTAAACCAGTGGATCCAGTAGATCCAAACGATCCGAGTGACCCTGCAAATCCAGTAACACCGCTAACACCCGTCAATCCTATAATATTACCATTTCCATAAATTCCGGTGAATCCTGTCATTCCAGTGTATGTGATGGATCCGGTAGATCCAATTGACCCAATCGATCTATCTGACCCCACAAAACCTGTAATGCCCGTAAAACTGGTATATCCAATAGGTCCAGTTGCTCCAGTGTATCCAGTAGGTCCAGTATCTCCTCTAGGACCATTGGGTCCAGTCGCACCAGTATATCCTGTAGATCCACTAGATCCAGTGAATCCAGTAAATCCAGTGACTCCAGTAGATCCAGTGACTCCAGTAGATCCTATAGATCCAGTCGATCCTGTCGATCCAGTAGGCCCAGTATCACTCGTCCAACCGTTTCTACCCGTAGGTCCAGTATATCCTGTTGGTCCAGTAGGTCCAGTAACCCCAGTAACCCCAGTATATCCGGTAACCCCAGTATATCCAGTTGGTCCGGTAGGCCCAGTATATCCACTTGGTCCACTAGGTCCTATAGAGCCGGTGAATCCAGTAGATCCAGTAGATCCAGTGAATCCAGTCATACCAGTAAATCCGACAAAACCAGTAACCCCCGTATATCCAGTGAATCCACTCATACCAGTAGTGGATGTATTACCTATAATACCAGTAGCACCAGTATATCCAGTAGGTCCAGTATCTCCTTTAGGTCCAGTAGGTCCTGTAAATTCCATAGATCCGGTATATCCACTAGACCCGGTATATGCAGTAGAGCCAGTTTGTCCGATTGAATAACTTGAACCAGTAACCCCAGTAGCCCCAGTAGGTCCAGTATACCCAGTAGAGCCGGTAGATCCAGTAGAGCCGGTAGATCCAGTAGAGCTTGTTGGGCCGGTAACTCCACTTTTTCCAGTGGAGCCCGTTGGTCCGGTATATCCGGTAATTCCAGTAGAGCCGGTAGATCCAGTAGCACCTGTAGATGCTGTTTGGCCGGTAGCACTAGTTGCTCCAGTAATTCCAGTATGTCCAGTAGGTCCAGTAGAGCCGGTAGATCCAGTAGCACTTGTTGGTCCAGTAGGTCCGGTTGGGCCAGTAGATCCTATAGATCCAGTAGATCCAGTAGGTCCAGTAGGTCCAGTGTCTCCCGTTTTCCCGTTTCTACCAGCAAGTCCAGTATGTCCAGTATATTCCGTAGGTCCAATAGGTCCAGTATATCCGGTAGGTCCGGTATCTCCTCTAGGTCCGGTAGGTCCCGTCTGCCCAGTATACCCAGTATGTCCTGTCTGCCCAGTATCACCCGTTTGTCCAGTTCTACCAGTGGGTCCAGTATCTCCCGTTTTTCCATTTCTACCAGTGACACCAGTTTGACCAGTCGGTCCAGTTTGACCAGTCGGTCCAGTTTGACCAGTCGGTCCTGTAGATCCGGTGAATCCGGTCGGTCCTGTGTCTCCCGTAAAACCAATTCTATATGAACTGCCAATAGGTCCAATAGGTCCAGTAGGTCCAGTATTTCCTGTATAACCAGTGTATCCGATATACCCTCGACTGCCGGTTGATCCAGTAGAACCAGTAGATCCCAAATATCCAGTAAAACCACTAGATCCCAAATATCCAATTATACCTATAGGACCAGTAGAACCAGTATTTCCTGTTTGACCAGATACACCCAATAATCCGATTGGTCCGGTAAATCCGGTAATGCCGGATGGCCCAGTTTCTCCAATTTTTCCATAAAATCCAGTAGATCCAGAAGATCCAGTATATCCAAAAATGCCAGTTGATCCAGAAATTCCAGTAGGTCCGGTTAAGAAGTTATTACCAATCAAATTATTTGATCCTATAAATCCAGTTTGGCCAGTAGATCCAGTTTTACCGGTAGGTCCAGTATCCCCAGTTTTACCAGTATGTCCAGTTGATCCGGTTTTACCAGTAGGTCCTGTCGATCCGGTTTTACCAGTAGGTCCGGTATCTCCAGTAAATCCAATACGACCTGTAATACCAGTTGCACCTATATTACCTATTTCACCAGTATATCCAGTAGGTCCAGTCGGTCCAGTATCTCCAGCAGTACCAATGTATCCAGTATATCCAGTAGGTCCAGTAGCGCTAGTAGGTCCAGTAGCGCCAGTAGCGCCAGTAGATCCAGTAGCACCAGTAGCACTAGTAGCGCCAGTTAGACCGGTGGCACTCGTTTGTCCAGTAGCACCTGTTTGTCCGCTTTGACCAGTAAATCCAGTAGGTCCAGTAGCGCCTGTTTGTCCAGTAGGTCCGGTATACCCCGTTGCTCCAGAAAGTCCGGTATCACCTGTTGTCCCAGTAAATCCAGTATGACCCGTTTCTCCAGTTTGACCAGTAGGTCCGGTTGGTCCGGTTGATCCAGTCTGACCAGTCGGTCCAGTATCACCCGTTGCACCAGTAGGTCCAGTGTCACCTGTTGCACCAGTAGGTCCAGTTTGACCAGTGGGTCCAGTTTGACCCGTTGCACCAGTTGGTCCAGTGTGACCTGTTGCACCAGTAGGTCCAGTTTGACCAGTGGGTCCTGTTTGACCCGTTGCACCAGTTGGTCCAGTAAGACCTGTTGCACTGGTGGGTCCAGTAGGTCCGGTAGCGCTTGTTACTCCGGTAGACCCAGTAAATCCAGTTGATCCAGTTGATCCAGTAAATCCGGTTGTTCCTGTTTGACCAGTGGCACCTGTTGCCCCAGTAGGACCTGTGCTACTTGTTGCCCCAGTTTGACCGGTAGCACTAGTTGCTCCTGTTGATCCAGTTGCTCCTGTTGATCCAGTATTGCCTGTTGCTCCACTAACCCCAGTTGGTCCAGTAGCCCCAGTTGGTCCAGTAGCACTTGTAGCACCAGTAGCCCCAGTAGGTCCAGTAGCACCAGTTGCACTAGTAGGTCCAGTAGGTCCAGTAGATCCAGTAGGTCCAGTAAATCCAGTAGAACCTGTAGCACCTGTAAGTCCTGTATCGCCTGTTGCTCCACTAAACCCAGTTTGTCCAGTATGTCCGGTAGGTCCAGTGGAACTTGTAGCACCTGTAGTTCCTGTATTACCGGTTGCTCCAGTAGGTCCAGTAGATCCAGTTGGTCCTGTTGAAGCCGTTTGTCCAGTCGGTCCGGTTGATCCGGTCTCACCCGTTATACCGGTTATACCGGTAAATCCACTATAACCAGAAGCCCCAGTATGTCCAGTTTCACCAGTAAATCCACTTTCCCCAGTAGGT
>Ga0114960_10000230_pt1 | contig 46196 bp, 47 predicted proteins | sample C_130625_MF_Meta_FD_92637 | JGI IMG/M metagenome (GOLD analysis project Ga0114960, IMG submission 92637) | Freshwater microbial communities from Lake Croche, Canada to study carbon cycling - C_130625_MF_MetaG | ecosystem: Environmental > Aquatic > Freshwater > Lake | place: Lake Croche, Canada...
GTACTTTTACGATTTTTCTTGTGAACTCCCTGTGATGTACGATTCTTCATGACCAAATTGGTCAATTAAATCCATGTCGGTGTGTTCTGAGTGTCACAAATGTGACCATTCGGTAATGCAGGCAGGAACTAAATGAAAGTTAGGAGAACGATCTTGAAGATTCGTTTGAATAAGACAGTTGCTGCATTGGCAACTGGCGCACTTTTGCTTGTTGCAGTGCCGGTTACCGGTTTTGCTTCAGCAGGTGCAGCCACAAAGCCAGTGTATGTAATCGGATATGAAGGTCCACTTACTGGCCCAGCTAACCAATATGGTTTGAATGAAGTTTACGGTTTGCAGCTTGCTGTTAACCAGTGGAACACAAACAACTTGCCATTCACATTGGAAGTAAAGCAGTTTGACGACCAAGGATCAGGAACACTTTCACCAGCACAGGCAGCAGCTGCAGTAGCAGTTCCTAACCTTGTTGCTGTTGTTGGACCTGCATTCTCTGGTGCGACACACGCAGCACAGCCTGCATACGCTGCAGCATCAATGCCAATTGTTACACCTTCTGCAACAGCAGTAGGCCTTGCAACAACTGGTGCTAACAACTTCTTCCGTATGGTTTACGGAGACGATGTTCAGGGTGCTGCTGACGCAAACTTCCTACTCAACGTTAAGAAGGCTAAGTCAATCACTGTTATTGACGACGCAACTTTCTACGGTGCAGGAATTGCAAAGGTTGTTGCTGACGTTGCTAAGGCTGCAAAGGTGAAGGTAGTTACAACTACATTGCCACAGTCAACTAGCTGCTCAGCTCAGGCTTCTGTTGCACAATTTGCTTCAGCTGCTACAAAGATCAAGAGTGCAAAGCCTGATGCCGTTTTCTACGGTGGATACGCTTGTGACTTTGCAAACCTTCTTCCTGCACTTAGTCGTGCTGGATACAAGGGTGCTGTAATGTCAGCTGACGGTTCATACGACGCTGCCTTGATGACTCAGGTAAACCCTGTTTCTTCTGCAAAGGGCGCTTACTTGAGCGCTGCTAACTGTGGATCTGCTGGAAACTTGACTGGTGCAACTGCTGCTGCATACGAAGCTTTGTCTGGAATTGCTCCAGCTTCTGCTCTCTATGACGCACAGGCATACGACGCTGGAAACATCATCGTTGCAGCTCTTAAGTCAATTGCTACATCACTTGCTACAAACACCATTACGCAAACACGTAGCGCAATTTCTGCCTACTTGCACGCGAACAAGTTTGACGGAGTAACTGGAAAGATTGCATTCCAGGCAAACGGAAACCTTGTTGGTTCTGGTAAGGGCAACATTGGCATCTACCAGATCACTGGTAAGGACTTGCCAACAAAGAAGACCTGCTACTAAGCATTTGAAGTAAATTAAGAGTGCACCAGGGTTTCGGCTCTGGTGCACTCTTAATGCTTTACACACAATTCGTTACAAGGGGCATTCTTGTCAGGCTTTTTTCACTACTTTTCTTCTCATTTCGAGTCATTCCGTGGTGAATTCTGGGCACTATTTTTTGGAGGAATAGGTTCAGGCATTATTTATGCAATGGTCGCAATTGGCTACACCATGGTTTACGGTGTCCTTCGACTAATCAACTTCGCACACTCTGAAATCTTCATGATCGGTGGGTTCACCGGGTTTTTCGTATTGAAGTACAGCATTGGATCTTCAACTCCAACTGGATTCTCATCAATCCTCTTTATTATTCTCGGAATCCTTGCCGGAGGAATCGCAGGAGGCTTCAGCGCTGTAGTACTTGAGCGCGTTGCGTACCGACCACTTCGCAAACGTGGCGCACCAAAGATTGCTTATTTGATTAGTGCAATTGGTGCCTCTTACTTCTTGATCAACATTGCAGCTAAAGAATTTGGTCGCATCGGTCAGTCAATGGTGCAGCCTTACATTGACCATCCAATCGCTACTATTTTTGGTGCGCCAATTCAGATGTACACAGTGATTATTTTGATTGTTGCATCTCTTATGTTCTTCGGCCTTGACCGCATTGTCAGCGTGACAAAACTAGGTCGAGGAATTCGTGCAGTCGCACAAGACTCAGAAACTGCATCACTTATGGGTGTCAACATCGATAAGACAATCGCAGTTACGTTCCTTCTTGGTGGTTTTCTTGGTGGAGTAGCAGGGTTCTTGTACGCATTGAACTTCGGTGTGCTCTATTCAATGGGATTCACGCCTGCACTAAAGGCTTTCACCGCAGCTGTGCTCGGTGGAATTGGAAACCTTCGTGGCGCAGTTCTCGGTGGCCTAATTCTTGGAGTTGTGGAAAGTCTCTCCGTTTCCTTCGTTAACCCCGCATACATCGATGTTGTTGCGTTTGCAATTCTTATTCTTGTTCTTATGTTTAGGCCGACTGGAATTCTTGGCGAGCGACTTGGTAGGGATGCATAATGAAGTCATTGCTAAACATAAAGAATTTGAAATTTGTAGGTGTACTTTTTATTCTTAGTGAGCTCACTGCGGTCATCACTGGTCCTCCAGGTAATCCAACGCACCAATTCGATGGATTCAAGGGATCAATTTCTCAATCGACATCATTGCTGGGACTAGTTACAGCTCCACGCTGGATTGTCTTTTTTGTTTATGGAATTCTTGTTTCGCTTATTGTCTATTTACTGAGAACAAAAAAAGAAGTAGTAGACAAAGCACTAGAACTTCAACGATCAGCTTCTTCTAATAAAAATCTACGAAGAATCTTCTTCTCTGCGGTCGTAATATTGGTCGTTCTTCTGCCAACTCTTGTAAAAGATGCCTTCTGGCAAAATGCGATGGTTTCTCAAATTGCTGTTTTCGTATTGCTAGCCCTAGGGCTCAATGTGGTGACTGGGTTCGCTGGGCTGCTTGACCTTGGGTTTGTGGCGTTCTATGCAGTAGGAGCGTACGCAACTGCATGGTGCACAGGCGCTCTGCCACTTCCAGCACTTTTTGGACTGCATCTGAATACGTTCTATGCAATTCCTATTGCGATTGCTCTCGCAATGATTTCAGGAATTATTCTCGGAATTCCAACGTTGAGACTTCGAGGCGACTACCTCGCAATTGTTACTCTCGGTTTCGGTGAAATTATCACTGTGTTTGCCAATAATCTCAACGGTGTTACTGGTGGGGCAATGGGAACTGCACAAGTCCCTCACTTCGCAATCCACCTAGGTCCATTGAACTACGACTGGGGCATTCCGCCAGTTCCTTACTACTACCTCACGATTGTCTTCGTCGGAATATTTATGATTGCGTTTTCTCTGCTCGAACACTCTCGAGTGGGACGAGCATGGACAGCAATTCGTGAAGATGAAGTTGCTGCCGAGTCAGTTGGAATTAATCCTTTGAAGTACAAAGTTCTCGCCTTCGCCATTGGTGCTGCTAGTGCTGGATTCGCGGGCGTTATGACCGCTGCCCAAACGAACTATGTAACTCCAGCGACATTTACACTCGGACTTTCAATCAACGTTCTTGTTCTCGTTATCTTCGGTGGAATGGGCTCAATTATTGGAGTGGTATTTGGTGCTGTTGCCATCCAAACCGTGACTATGTATCTCATTCACAACCCACCAGCGGGCTACCAACCTCAAGATCTCTACATGTACATTGGTGCGCTTCTCGTGATCATGATGATCTTTAGGCCTGCTGGAATGATTCCATCGCGCCGTAGAAGCCGTACTCATGCATCGTCAGTAAGCGGTCAGGAATAACCATGGAAAACTTATTTGACGTTTCGGGCGTAAGCCTTCGCTTCGGTGGAGTTGTCTCCTTGTCTAATGTTTCGATGTTCCAAAAAAGAGGAGAAATCCTCGCAGTTATTGGACCAAACGGCGCCGGCAAGACATCGCTGTTCAACTCATTAACTGGTGTCTACCAGCCACAAGAAGGAACAATCCTTTTCAATCCAAAAGAGAAGCCACAGCTTTCAATTATTGGCAAGAAACCATTTGTTGTTTCAGATTCTGGAGTTGCACGCACATTCCAAGCTTCAAGAATGTTCAATGCACTGACAACATTTGAGAATGTCAAGATTGGCGCAGAATCTCATAAGGGAATTGGCGTTTTAGGTGCAATGTTCAGAGGTCCCGCAACACGCAGAGACGAGCACACTTCAGATGAGCACACATGGTCGCTGCTTGAATTCGTTGGCCTCAAAGAGCGTGCAAACATCATTGCGTCAGCACTTTCATATGGTGAACGACGTCGACTAGAAATTGCTCGCGGTCTAGCTACAAATCCTGAAGTCCTTCTTCTTGACGAGCCAGCTGCCGGAACGAACCCTTCTGAGAAGAATGAACTAGCGGACTTAATTCGCAGAGTCAGAGACGAAATGGGAGTGTCGATTCTTCTGATCGAGCACGACATGAAATTAGTTATGTCGCTTGCAGAGCGTCTCTACGTACTTAACTTTGGAAGCGTCATTGCTGAGGGTACTCCAGATGAAATTCGCTCAAATCAGAATGTCATTGATGCATACCTCGGCACCGCCTCAGAAGAGGAGACTGACAATGCTTGAAGTTAAGAATGCTGTAGTTCGATATGGACTCATTACCGCTCTCCATGGAATTTCTCTAGAAGTTAAGCAAGGTGAGATTGTTACGTTGCTTGGTGCAAATGGAGCTGGAAAGAGCACAACGCTACGCATGCTTTCTGGAATTCGCTCTGCCCAAGAAGGTGAAGTGATCTTCGAAGGAACTGACATCACTAAAGTGAGTGCTCACGAATTCACCAAGCTAGGCATTAGCCACGTTCCGGAAGGACGGCGAATCTTTCCTCAGATGACTGTTGAAGAGAACCTCGAGATGGGTGCATACAGTCGCAGTGATTCGTATCACGATGACCTTGAGCACATGTACGCAATGTTCCCAATCTTGAAGGATCGCAAGAAACAGCTCGGTGGAAACCTTTCAGGTGGAGAGCAGCAGATGCTCGCAATCGCTCGTGCACTTATGAGCAAGCCTCGACTTCTTCTGCTCGACGAGCCCTCAATGGGACTTGCGCCAAAGATCATCCAGAACATCTTCAAGATCATTGGAGACATCCGTGAATCGGGTACAACTGTATTTGTCGTGGAGCAGAATGCTGCCCAGGCGCTACGGGTTGCAGACCGTGGGTACGTAATGGAGAACGGCAGAATTGCCTTCAGCGACCTGGCTTCAAACCTCCTAGATGACCCACGTGTTCGTGCTGTCTACCTAGGTGAGTCTGCTTAAATACCTTTTCATCAGGTATTTTATAAATTTCTAAAATTTCACTTGCATACGAACGTCTGTTCGCTTTATAGTTAACGAACAAGTGTTCGTATAACAAGGAGTGTCGGAAATGGCTGCAATTCAGATTGAAGAGTTCGAAGTACTAACAAGCGAAGAGGCAATACCTTACCTGCGTCTCGTAACCGCTCAAAACACCCCTCAGAGCTTTCGTACGGGTGTGCCACTTGCAGTTCGCCGAGAAGCTCGTGAGCTTCGCCGCAAGCGCAGAATCCGCCTATACGCAGGGCTTGTCCTTGCTGGCGCATTGGTGATCCTTCTCATGCCGGGCGCTGCATTTGGTGGCGTAACTGGAACGGGCCTCTCAACAGACATTGCAAGTAGTGCTGAACTTGCTTCTGGAATGGTTTACGTAGTTCAACCAGGTGACACGCTCTCATCAATTTCAAAGATGGTTAATCCTGTGAGCCCACAAAAGGCAAGGACTGTTCTTGTTGCACAACTTGGAAGCAGTGTTGTAATTGCGGGCGAACACATTCTAATTCCCTAATAAAATAGGCAATTAGGTGTATCGTGAATACATGCGCTGTCCATTCTGTGCGGCCGATGACGACCGCGTTGTTGACTCAAGACTCGCCGAAGACGGCGTTGCAATTCGACGTCGCCGTGAATGCTCTGCATGCAACCAGCGATACACAACATTTGAGCGTATTGAAGAAATCAGCCTCTTCGTGGTGAAGCGATCTGGAGACCGTGAACCATTCGATCGGATCAAAATTCTTGAGGGCGTCCGAGCTGCTTGCAAGAACCGTCCAGTAGACGAAGAAGTTCTAGAAGGACTTGTCATTTCAATTGAAGAGTCAATGAGACTGCTGAACCGTGATGTTACGAGTGAAGAAGTTGGACTAGCGACTCTTGAATCTCTTAGGTCAGTTGATGATGTTGCGTACGTGAGGTTCGCGTCGGTGTACAAAGGATTCGAGGGCACTGAAGACTTTGCTCGAGAAATTGGCAACCTCGTTAAGACAACCGCACCAAAACATCGGGGATAAAAATGCGCGCTATGCGACTACAGCCGAAATCGGCCATGGCCATTTATGCGCATCCTGATGATGCAGATGTAGCCGCTGGAGGAATTCTTGCGCAGTGGGCGAGTGAGGGTTGCCAAGTTCATCTCGTAGTTGTCTGCGATGGTTCAAAAGGATCTCATTCTCCCTCTGCTGTCTCAACGGCAGTTGCTGGTGTGAGGAGTTCTGAACTGCAGCACGCCGCAGACCTTTTAGGAGCAGCCACCGTTACCGAAGTTGGGCTTTCTGATGGTGATGTCTCGAATGACGAAAAGCTCCGGAAAACTCTTGTAGGACTAATCAGGAAACACCGTCCTGAAGTTGTTCTAGGTCCCGATCCAACGGCCACATTCTTTGGTGGCGTCTACGTGAATCACCGAGATCACCGTGAAACTGGATGGGCACTACTGGACGCTGTGGCCCCAGCTGCTGCAATGCCGCTTTATTTTCCTAAGGAAGGACCTGCGCATCAAGTAGGTCACATCCTTCTCAGTGGAACTCATGAACCTGATGTTGTTTTTGATGTCTCTTCAACAATTGACACCAAGCTGAAAGCTGTGATGGCTCACGCCTCTCAGCTCTCTGGTGACATTGAAGACATCCGTGACGTTGTTTACGGCCGTGCTGAACAAGCTGGCCGTCCAGTCGGAGTGGCCTTTGGTGAGGCCTTTCGCTGCGTTGAACTCGCCTTCTGACAACCCCTCGGTTGACGAGGCACCAATACTTCACATTGACCTCGATGCATTCTTCGCGTCAGTGGAGATTCTTGATAATCCGTCGCTGAAGGGCAAGCCAGTCGTTGTTGGTGGCCCAGGAGAACGTGGAGCAGTGGCGAGTGCCAGTTACGAAGCGCGTCGCTTTGGTGTGAAGAGTGCCATGCCAATGGTTATCGCAAAACGCATGTGCCCGAACCTTGTTATCTTGCCCGGCAGGTTTGATCGCTATGAAGCGTATTCGCACGACTTTCACGACATCATCATGGACTTAACGCCAGAGTTCGAACCACTGGGACTTGATGAAGTGTTTGCGGACCTTAGAAGTCTTCGACGACTAAATGTGCAGCCAATTGCTGCGGGTCATGAACTTCGTCGAAGAATCAATGACGAGCTTGGACTTCTCTGTGGGGTAGGTCTCGGGCGCAACAAACTCTTTGCCAAACTCGCATCAAAGAAGTCAAAGCCAATAGTTGTTGATGGAAAGCTCGTTGATGGCCCCGGTGTTGTGTGGGTTTCTCCCAAAATGGAAAAGAAGTGGATAAGCGAGCTTCCAGTGTCTGCTCTATGGGGAGTGGGTCCGGCAACAACAGCGAAGCTTGAACGCATTGGTATTCGCTGGGTGCGAGACCTGCACAAATTTGAAGAGTCACTACTTGCGCGCCACGTGGGTCCGTGGATGGCTGGAACCCTTGTTAACTACGCCAATGGCGAAGACGAAAGAGAAGTTGTCTCTGACCACATCACTAAGTCAATTGGCCATGATGAGACCTTCATCAAATCTCTCAATGGCATAGGTGAGCTGCTCGAAGAAGCTAAAAGTCATTCAGCAATCCTCTCAAGGGCCATCAGAGCCAAGGGCTGGGTTGCTCGAACGGTGTCAGTAAGCGTCAGGTTTGATGATTTTTCTTCAATTGGTAGATCACAAACCATCAGTTTTGGGATTGACGACGAACGCGCGATATTTCTTATTGCTAAGGCGCTACTGGAATCTATGGAGTATCCATTTGCAATCAGGTTGTTAGGCATTCACCTTTCATCATTTCTCCCTCGTTCAAGAAATGACATGCAACTTACGTTCGGGATCGACACGGCAGTTGATGAACGCCAGCAGACAATTGAAGCAACGAGAGACCGACAAATTGGTTACGAAGCACTTAGAGATGCGATTGACGATGTTCGTGAGAAATTTGGAAAGTCTGCTGTGGGGACTGCTTCAGAACTCAGTGAAGATGGAATTGAAATTGAGCGTCAGCGAGGTGGCACCTCGCAGGGACCACTCGCTAAACCCGAACAGTAACGAGCGTTCCTATTGGGGTATGCGGCCAAATGGTTCCGGCCGAGCTGAATGGAAGTTCAATGCATCCGAGACTTTGTCGTGAACCGTACGTTGAGCGAATGAAACCGTGAAGACCTTCGCCACCGTTGTAATAAGAGACCCAGGGAATTCCAGGGTCGTAGTACTTCGTTCCGTCGGGGTTCTCACCAGACATTGTGGTGGTGGTGTATCGAAGATAAATAGGAAAGGTTCCTGGATCACTTGGTGCTGCAGTTATTCCTGCATTCGCCAGTGAGCGGAAACTTGGAACTCCAGCAATGTAGAGCGTTAGAAGCTGCGGGGCAGCCTTACCAATGTTTTGAGCAACGTCTACATAATTGTATGGACGTGGACTGAACTCAGATTTCTTTGCGGCCTTCAGGAGCGCGTTCCAGGTTGGAATTGTTGTTGTTCCTGTTGTTGCAAGTCCATGAACAGCTTGAAAGCTCATTACGGCTCCCTTGAGGATCTGATTTGCAACCCCTGGAACCCACTGAGCACTAAGAGACTGTGGAAGTGAGGGGTAGAGCCAGGTAAAAGATCCAGAAGTTTTTTCAACTATTGGTTTTGCCATTTTCAGACTTACTTTTGGCACCACCAGTGTCGTTGTCGTCGTGGCGGATGTTGTTGTAGTTGTCGGAACTGTTGTTGATGTCGTTGTGGACTGATCCACACTTGATGTGGTTGTTGAAGAAGTTGAGGTTGTTGTTGTTGTGCTTCGCACTATCAGCGAAGTTGTTGACTTTGATGAACCCGCTGGAACAAATCCGACTGGCATGTATCCGAGCTGGGAGAGAAGTTGTTCTTCCCAAAGAATGTCAACACCAGAAACAAGTGTCTTTGAATAGCTTGATACGACAGTGCATGTTGAAGTACAGCTAAATGATGTTGGAACCTGAACCGTGTAAGCAACGTTTGGAATTACTGAATTCTTTACGAATGCATCGAACCGTAATTTTGAAATCTGAACCCAATTTGTCTGCAGTGAGTGTGAAATCGTCAGATTCGGAATCTGCTTAATTGTCAGGGGTTGGCTGAGGGTTATGCGTGCAATCGGCATTGACTGATTGATGGATGTAGAAAGCTGAACCGTAACTTGAACTGGCGTTTGTGCCGCCTCTGCGTTTGACGCGAGAAGGATCAATGAAAGCATGAGGACTACTGGAAGGGCGAGAAGTCTCTTGTGCTTAATCACTCTTCAAGGTTACTCACGAAGGTTTGTAATCCAGACCAAAACTACTGAGGCGAAAGAAACTTAGGTAATTCTGTTTCTGGGTATGTGCCTGACCAACTAGGATTAAACCTTCTGGCGGCGTGGCCGAGCGGTTAGGCAGGGGCCTGCAAAGCCCCGTACTCCGGTTCGAATCCGGACGCCGCCTCCAGTGAAATAGGTTATTTTTGTAGCACTGCTGTGGCGAGGTGTCACAGCAGTCTGCAAAGGTATCCCTGTGAGCAAGAACGATTTGAAGCTACCCAGACTTCTTTTGGGCTTCGACACCGAGACCACAGGGCTCGATGTAAATAGCGAACGAGCAATCTCGTACGGCTTCATTGCCTATTACGACAATCAGCCAATTTGGTCAGAGCATTTTTATGTAATCCCAGACAGACCAATTGCCGAACCGGCAATGAGAGTCCATGGCCTTTCAGTCGAAGCAATCATTGAAAAGAAAGATAAAGAAATCGTTTACGAAACGGTTGCGGGCGGCCTGGCAAGAGCGGTCACAATTCTTCGAGAATTTCAAAAACTGGAAGCTGCAGTTGTTGGCGCAAATGTTGTCAGATTCGATCTCGCAATGCTTTCGAAAACGTTTGAATCAGTTAACGCAAGAAATCTTTTAGATGAAGGTTTAGATTTTTCAAAGCTGCCAATTATTGACGTAATCGAGCTCGATAGAAGTATCGACAAAGACTTTGTTGCAAGACCACGCAGGGGTCTTGAATTCCTCTGCAAACACTACGGAATTGAACCGGGTGGTCACCACGCACTCGGAGATGCACGCGCCACCGTTGAAGTGTTGCTAAAGCAAAACAAACGCTCTAGACCAGATCAGCTTGAATTCAATGTAACTTCTGTCTCGCCTGAGTTTCATGAATTATCTGAACGGATTACTTCACTTCTTGCTAGTTAAGGTTGAATGACCAAAATGGTAAGGTTTAACCCTTAGGGGCCGTTAGCGCAGTCTGGTAGCGCACTTCCTTGACATGGAAGGGGTCACAGGTTCAAGTCCTGTACGGCCCACTAATGAATTTCGTACTAACTATTGGCGTCATGGTGATCATTAGCTCCCTCTACGCCGGCTTTTATATCTGGATGAGAAGTGAATCCTTCGGCGAAGGAAAGAAACGTCGAAGTGATCGAGCGAAGTCAAGTAAAAAGAACTGAAGTTCTATTTACTGGGGTCAGTGATTTCTAAGGCCAAGAGTGGTGCAGATGCTTTATTGATGCACTCTTGATATTCGAGCTCTGGCACTGAATCTGCAACAACGCCACCGCCAGCTTGGACAGTTGCTGTTCCATTGCGCAGCGAAAGTGTTCGAATCGTGATTGCGAAGTCTGCTTCACCATTGAGAGAGAAGTAGCCAAGTGCTCCGCCATAAGGACCACGGTGCACCGGCTCAAATTCATCAATAAGTTCCATTGCCCTAACTTTTGGAGCTCCGGTCAATGTTCCAGCGGGGAAGGTGGCATTGAATGCGTCAAAGGCATCTTTGCCTTCGGCGAGCTTTCCACTGACCTGTGAAACTAGATGCATTAAATGTGAGAAGCGTTCTACGTGTGCGAGACGATCTACTTTTACTGTTCCAGGTGCAGCAACGCGTCCAATGTCGTTTCTTCCAAGATCTACAAGCATTACGTGCTCTGAGATTTCCTTTTCGTCGTTAAGCATTTCCTGCTCGATTGCAAGGTCTTGCTTTTCGTCGGCCCCACGTGGGCGAGTGCCTGCAATTGGGTGAGTGATTACCTGTCCTTCGTGCACTCGCACCAACATCTCAGGTGATGCGCCAACGATTTGGCTTTCACCAGTGTCGAGCAAGTACATGTATGGAGATGGGTTGAGAGACCTAAGTACGCGGTACAGAGTTAGTGGATTAACAGTTGTTGGTCGCTTGAACTGCTGGCTCGGAACAACTTGAAATACATCACCTGCGAAAATGTATTTCTTAGCTCGCTCCACAACACTGCAGTACTGCTCTTTAGTGAAGTTCGAGAAACTAGCGGCGAGCGTCTTGATGTCAATTGCTGCACGCGCACTTGGTGCGGTGGCGACTAGACGTTCAGTTGCGGGGTCATTTGCAGGTGAGGGACCAACGAGTACTTCAATGATCTCTTGCAGCTGTGCTGTGGCGAGATTGTATGCATCCTTAGGATCAGCGCCTTCATCAATGAGTGCGTTCACAACCACTGTTGTTGAGTGACTCAGGTGGTCACAAATGAGCACTGCACCCGGAAATGAGAAGTCAATGTCTGGCCACATGCCGTCGACGTCTTGGCGAGGGAGGCGCTCTAGACGTCGAACATAGTCATAGGTAACGAAACCAACGGCCCCACCAAAGAATGAAGGTAATTCGGTTGGGATGTACGTTTTGTATCGCGACATGAGTTCACGTAGAACTTCAAGAGGTCCGCGCTCAGCTGCGTTTGCAACGTCAGCACCAGTGACGAGAGTTTTTCCATTGAGCGTTGTTACTCGCCATTTTCGGTCAAGACCAATGAACGAGTAACGCCCAGTGTCCTTACCTAGGGCAGCGCTTTCGAGCAAGAAGATTGATCGGCTGTTAGCGAAACGTTGGTAGAGCGAGACCGGGGTTTCGCGGTCAAGCTGCAGCGTGGCGTGAAGAGGTATGACGTTGTAGTCACTTGCTAAGGCTAAAAAATCGCTTAGTTCAGTTGTCGCCATCTAGAAAGAATACTTAAGTTCTAGGGGCATCTAGGATGCATGCATGGCGAAGAGCCCCTCAATCCTGGTGGTCGATAACTACGACTCTTTCGTGTACAACATTGTCCAGTATCTGGGCGAACTTGGGGCGAATGTCCAAGTACTCAGAAATGATGAAGTGTCAGCCGGTGACCTGAAAGCAATGAATCTTGATGGGGTCCTCATTTCCCCTGGGCCAGGGCACCCGAGTGATGCAGGTAACTGCATTGAAATTATTAACTACTGCGCCGAAAACAATCTCGAACTGTTTGGTGTTTGTTTAGGTCATCAAGCACTCGCCGAAGCCTTCGGTGGTGTTGTTTCCTCTGCCCCTGAGCTTGTACATGGCAGGTCGTCTCTCGTTACTCATGACAACACAGGCGTTTTCGCCGGCGCACCTAATCCAATGATTGCTGGCAGGTATCACTCACTCGTGGTTCAAGACGCAACGCTGCCTGACGTGTTTGAAGTCACTGCACGAACTGGCGATCTCATTATGGGAATGCGTCACAAAACAGCCCCTCTCGAAGGTGTTCAGTTCCACCCAGAATCAGTTCTCACTGAAAGTGGCTACTTGTTACTGGCTAATTGGCTGGAGCGCTGTGGCGCAAGTGATGCAGTTGCAAAGTCGGTTGCACTCAACAAAATCAGCGCAGTGACACGCCAAGCGTTACCGCATCCAGTTTCTTAGAAACTAGATCCAAATCCGAAACGGGTTTCTGTAATTTCTCCGTTTAGAAGTTCAACCTTGTATGCGGCTGGACCAGACTGCGGGTCAACTGGAATGTCACTTACAACTGTGGTTGGCTCAAGTCCTTCAAACCAAATTCCAATTCGGTCGTCTGTTGCGTAGCCAAGTGACGGCAACGTTCCATCTTTCATCCAGTTCTGGAATGTTTCACGTCGACGAGGCTCACCGGAGTAGTGAACGCTGTTGGCGTAGGGAAGAAGTGAAAGTCCATTAGTTACAGGATCTAGGTCATTGCTATAGGAGTCAGTGTTGCCACCAGTGAACCAGCAAAGACTTCCCGCTGAGCGTCCACCCATAATCACTCCTTGTTCCCAAGCCGTGCGCATGTAGGTATCAAGGCCGTGCAGTTCCCAGAGTGCGAGCAGGTTGGCTACTGATCCTCCACCAACCCAGACAAGATCAGCACCAAGGACTGCTTCTTCGAAGTTCGCCGAAGGCTGTGGGAAGAGTCGCAACGCTGTCACCTCACACCCTGCGTCACCGAAGGCTTGGTAGTGGCGAGCGTATTCACTCTCCATGTCTCCAGTCGCTGTCGCTAAATAGGTCACTTTGGGTCGGACCTTTTCGGTCATGCTGAGGGCATCGAGAAGCAATGTGCCAAGTTTCCAAGTTTGTTGGATTGGCCCAGGAATTAGCCCTCCAGATGTAGCCAGGACTCGAGGTGTTTTCATCTGTCATTTTTAACACCTGGCCACTGCTCAGTATGTCTAATATGCGATAAATAGATCTTGGAGGGGCAATGGCTACCACTGAATTTGAACTCGACGTACTCATTAAAGAACTGGTGACCGATTTTCCACCAACGTCGACTGATCCCGTAACGTTTCTTGGAGCACAGTTCGACCGTGGTCTTGCATGGGTGCACTTTCCTAAAGGAAAGGGAGGACTCGACGGCAGCCCAACTGATCAGCTCTACGCGCTACGTAAGCTCATAGAGCTGCAGGCTCCATCTGCTGCGGGACCAAACGTTATTGGTTATGGAATGTGCGCGCCAACAATTGTTATTCACGGAACGGAAGAACAGCAAAATCGCTACCTTCGCCCACTCTTCACCGGTGAAGAGATCTGGTGCCAGTTGTTCTCAGAGCCAGGTGCTGGTTCTGACGTTGCAACTCTCGGAACACGCGCTGACCGTGATGGAGATGAATGGATCATTAACGGCCAAAAAGTGTGGACAACACTTGCGCACAATGCGCACATGGGGCTCCTCATTGCACGTAGTAATCCAGACGTAATAAAGCACAAGGGAATCACTGCATTCCTCGTTGACATGCACGGACCAGGTGTTGATGTTCGCCCGCTCTTCCAAGCAACTGGTGAGGCTGAGTTCAATGAAGTCTTCTTCAATGACGTTCGAATCAATGACGCTGACCGACTCGGTGACGTTGGAGAAGGCTGGGGAGTATCGATTACAACGCTCATGAACGAGCGTGTATCTATTGGTGGAACTATTCCTCCACGTGGATCTGGCCTCATTGGCGAAGCAGTAAAGATCTGGAAACAGAAGTGGTCTGGTCGTGACGATTCCTACGCACACTCAGTTCGTTCTGAGTTAATGCAGGCGTGGGTTCGAAATGAAGTTGGTCGCCTAACTAACTGGCGTGCCAGTGACCTTCGTAAGGCCGGCACCCCTGGACCAGAGGGATCAGTTGCGAAGCTTGCGTTTGCTGAAGAGAATCAGCGCACCAGTGAGCTGTGTGTGAACCTCATGGGTGCTGAAGGAATGCTCTATGAGAACAACTATCCAATGGTTCGTCCAAAGGGTTCTGCCATGCATGGCGGTGACATGCGTAAGGCATTCATTCGTATGCGTGCGAACTCTATTGAGGGTGGAACGAGTGAAGTCATGCGCAACATCATTGGTGAGCGTGTGCTTGGACTCGCGGGTGAACCACGTAACGACAAAGACGTTGCTTGGAAAGACGTTCCGCGCAGCTAATTATTTGTCGGTGAGTTTCTCCGCAAATAGTTTCAGTGTTTTGGCGTAAGCGTCTTTTGCCGCCTCTGGGTTGTAGTCAGCTCTTGGGTCCGAGTTGAACCCGTGCCCAGCGTCTGCGTACCTCGTTATTTCAGTTGGTACTGAAAGCTTTGAGGTTGCTTCTCTGAGCTGCTCAACTTCTTCAACAGGAATTCCCTTGTCGAGGTCTCCAAAAAACCCAATCCATGGACACTTAAGTTGGGGTGCAAGTTCAAGTAGTGGGTCAAGTCCAAATCGACCATTGGCAATGCCACTGCCGTAGTAACTAGCGGCTGCCCCAACGAGTCCAAGCGATGCTGCGTAGAAGGTAACAATGCCACCCATGCAGTATCCGACGATGCCAATGTTTGACGTCGTGTATCCAAGTGAGTTCAGAAAATCTATGGTCGCTGTCAGGTCGTTAGTGATGCCCTCTTTGGTAAGCGTCATCATGGTCTGCATAACAGGTCCGAAGTCGTCGTAACCGTATTCCGGTGATCCTTCACGGTGATAAAACTGCGGCGCAACAACGAAGTAGCCCTCGTCACTAAAACGATCAGCAACGTCACGGATGTGATCATTAACGCCGAATGCTTCTTGGACAACAATGAGCGCGCGCTTAGCGTCAGTGTTCCCGGTTACGTAAATAGGGAAGCGTGGAGTGGCTGCTTGGCTGCTCATTCGAAACTCGGTCCTACTGTTCGCGTTCTCTTTAACTCGTAGAAGCCTGGTGTTCCAGCAACAAGTGAAACGCCATCAAATAGTTTTCCAGCAGCCTCACCCTTTGGTGCAGGGGTTACAACTGGACCAAAAATTGCGACATCACCAAAGTGGATAACTGGTGTTCCAACATCCATACCAACTGGGTCCATGCCTTGGTGGTGGCTCTTCTTTAATGCTTCGTCGAAGTCTGTTGTGTGCTGAGCATCTGCGAGGTCTGCATCGAGTCCAGCTTCTTTCAGGGACTCTGAAATGATTACATCAACATCTTTTTCGCCCTTGATGTGAAACTGACTTCCCATTGCGCTGTAGAGCTTTTCAACGACTTCATTTCCGTGTCGCTGTTCTGCGGCGATAAGAACTCGCACAGGACGCCATGCCTTTTGCATAAATTCGACGTACATCTCAGGCATCTCGCGACCATCATTAAGAACCGCCAGGCTCATTACGTGGAACTTGACATCTATGTCTCTGACTTTTTGTGCTTCGAGAAGCCATCTTGATGTAACCCAGGCCCAAGGGCATGCTGGGTCTACCCAGAGGTCAACTTGTTGTGTCATGTCGTTCCTTACTTATTCGCGTGTGCATGTAACACGGTAATAACTGAATTAACTACGCCAACCGCCATTGGAATGTCGAGCATCTCATCAATGCCGTGTGCATTTGAATCAGGTCCAAGTACTCCAGTCGCTAAGAACTGAACACCGGGGTAGCGCTTGCCGAGTGATGCAAGGAAGGGGATTGATCCGCCTTCTCCGGTAAAACCTGGGGCCGTTCCGTAAGCGTCGGTTGATGCCTCTTCGAGTGCTGTGGCAAGCCATGGAGCAAGGGCTGGTGCATTCCATCCGTCAGCGTGCTCAGTTTTAAATGTGACCTGCGCGTTCGAAGGTATGTCCTTAGTCATTGCATTAACAATGGCTTGTTCGCAAAGCTTTGAGTCAGCGGTTGGTGGAAGTCGAAATGAAAGCGTTGCCGTCGTGAATGCACGAAGGACGTTTCCTGCAATGTCAGGTGTTGGAATTCCACCCATGCCAGTTACTGAAAGTGTTGGTGACCACGTTTTGTTAAGTATTCGACCAGCTGGAGAGTTGCCCATCAGCGTAAGGCCAGGAACGAGTGGGAATTCGTGCTGGTACATGTCGCCGAATTCTTTCGCGGTATTTGCAGCTGATTCTCTAACAGCTTCAGGAATTTCAACGTGAAGTTCCTTTAAGAGAATTTCACCAGTTGCTGAATCTTCAACGCGCTCAATCAGTTGGCGAAGAATTCGAAATGACGAAGGAACAACGCCACTCGCCATTCCACTGTGACGTCCTTGTTCAAGGACTTTTACTGTTAGCTCAATTGATGCAAGTCCACGAAGTGATGTTGTCACCCAGAGTCGGTCGTAAGAGATTGCACCTGAGTCGAGACAGATGAGAAGCTCAACATCTCCGAGGTGGTCCTTTAGTGCATCGAGGTACGCCTCAAGGTCTGGGCTTCCGCTCTCTTCACATGCTTCAATTAGAACAACGCAGCGACTGTGAGCAACATTGTTCGCTTCCATTGCTTCGAGTGCACTGAGCGCTGCAAAGAGTGAATAGCCATCATCAGAAACACCGCGAGCGTAAATTCTGTCGCCACGACGAACAGGGCTAAACGGCTCAAGGCCTTGTGACCATTCTCCGAGCGGCGGTTGCTTATCTAGGTGACCGTAGAGAACTGCTGTTCCATCACCTCCGCCAGTTGACTCAACGGTGACGGTAATGACTGGGGTGCGACCATCAAGTCGGTGAATCTGCACATCAAAGTTCGCGAGCTTGCGGTTTTTTGCCCACGTAGCGAGCATATGTGTCGCAGCCTCAATGTGGCCATTCTGTACCCACTGAGCGTCGAACATAGGAGACAGGCAAGGGATCTTGCAATACTCCAGAAGAGTGTCAAGAACTGAATCTTCGAATTGTTTTTGGGTAACTAAAGCCATACGGTGAGGTTACTTCTCGTTTCGTGAGAAATGCACTGTCTGCCAGCAATACCAAGCAACCGCTGAGCGCACTCCAAGAAATGGCTCTCCAGCTTGCTTTAATTCTTTTTCAGAGATGGTTTCTTCTAGGTCGTGCAAGATACTCCAACCCACTCGAACGGCGTAGTCACCAATTGGCCAAACATCGGTTCTGGCGAGCGTGAACATTAGGTACATCTGCGCGGTCCAAGGCCCAATACCTCGCACGGACGTTACTTCTCGAACAATTTCATCATCGGTCATTCTTCCGTGCCGATGTAATTGAATTCGACCATCAAGGGACATGGTGGCGAGCTCAACCATTGCTTCGGCTTTCGTTCTATTTAGTCCGGCTGACTTAAGTTTTTCAGCGCCAGCCTTGATAATGCTTTTTTCAGAAACCGTTCCATTACAAACATTGACAACTCGCGCGTGAATTGTTGCCGCAGCACTTGTGGCTAGTAGTTGTGAAGTGATTGAACTTGCTATTGATGGAAACCGCCTATCAATCTTTGAAGCTCGGCGTGAAGGTGGTGCTCCTGCAAGATGGATTATTTTCTTAAACGCTGGATCAGCCTTGACGATTCTCTTTGCAATGTCTGATGGTGATAGCGCGCTAGCCATCTACTGACTATTACAGAGATTTTGGAGTGTCGACGTAGACACCTGAAGGAGTATTTGGATTTGACCTAGTTACTTCATGGAGCATTGCTTCAACGGCGCGTACTGGCGCAGAGGGGAAGCCGAATCGTCTTGATACGAGGATTACTCGACGCTGCGATATGTCAGAAATTGGAATAGCTCTAAAGCTTTCACGTAAAAACTTTGAAAGCATCGTGATTGGAAGAATTGATGGACCGTAACCATCAAATGTCATTGACGCAATAGTTCTAATTCCGTCCAGTTCAACTATTGGTTTAAGTTGCACACCAGCAATTCGACACGCATCATCAATTTCTTTTCGAATAGGTGTTCCTGACAGTGGAAGCAGTAGCTCATGCTGAGAGAGCTCTTTGAGCGAGATTGCTCCTTTTTGAGCTGCAAGTGGATGGCTGTGGTGCGCAATGACTGCGAGGTCTTCGCTGTACAGGTCGAAGTCCTTAAGTTCTGGAGCACTAGCGGGCCATCCCAAAACTGCCATGTCAATTGTTCCATCAACAACTCGTGGTTCGAGCGTTGAGTTTGTTCCTTCGGTGATTCGAAGAGCAATGTGTGGGTAATCACGACGTTGGGCTTCGAGGAGTAGTGGCACTACCCATCGACCTGCTGTTCCGATCATGCCTAGGGAAACTTGTCCTCGGACATCTTTTGTAAGTTCAGAAACGTCTGAAGTAATGGCATTCACTTCAACAACAACTCGGCGAGAGCGCTCACTAACTATTTTTCCTGACTCAGTTAGCTTTCCGCTGGATCGATCAACTAGTTCAGTACCAAGTTCAGCTTCGAGTTTCGCAATTCTTGACGAGATGTTCGACTGAACTGTTCCGAGAGCGGCGGCGGCGTCAGAGAAGCTTCCATGGTCTGAAATTGCTAAAAGGGCTTCAAGTTGGCGAATCTCCATGTATCTATTATACAGATAGCAAGTATTCATCTAATCAACTTGCGTGATACTTGGTCAATCGGCATACTTATATCAACGCGTTTTGCCAGAAGCCCCCCTGATGGCAAGGCGCAGGTTTTTGCAGAAGGACCAGCCTCCCCCCGGCTGGTCCTTTTGTGTTTTCAGGGTTGTTAGCGTTAGGGCAATGAGTAATCGCCTTTCACTTCGCGGATTTCTGGCGCTCAGCGCCCTTCGCACGGTTAACTCACTTTCAAGGGCAACCGGACGGGGCTCTGGGACTGTTGCTGGCGGGCGAGCTGGACTCGCGATCTACCCGAAGCTTCTAAATGATTTGAGCAAGAACCGACAGATCATTCTAGTAAGCGGGACAAACGGCAAAACCACCACAACAGCTCTCTGCGTGGCTGGATGGGGGGACAAAGTCTGTTCAAACGCAACCGGCGCCAACATGCCAGCAGGTCACGTCGCTGCGCTCAGCGGATCTAGTTCACCTCATGTTGTATTAGAAACTGATGAAGCATGGCTCCCAGTTGTTCTTGAGGCAACGAACCCACGTGTTGTTGTGTTGTTAAACCTTTCAAGAGATCAACTCGACCGAGCTACAGAAGTTCGCTCAATCGCTGAACGATGGCGAAGTGCACTCTCTAAAACAGCACATGACCTTGTGGTTGTTGCGAATGCAAGTGATCCTCTTGTTGTCTACGCAAGTGAGTCAGCTAAAAACATCCGCTGGTGCAACATTGAAACGCCATGGACATCTGACGCAGTCTCGTGCCCAAAGTGCACTCAGTCAATAGTTAGAACATCAGATTCTTGGTCGTGTGTGTGTGGATTTACTAAACCAGGTTGTGTAGCAAGCGTCAGTGGCAACGAAGTTCTCATTGGTGACGAAACAGTGCAGACCTCTCTCAGCATTCCGGGTCAGTTCAATGTTGGAAATGCCGCAATGGCGGCTACGGCGCTTGACGTGTTGAACATTGATCCCTCAAAGTCACTCACGAGTATGAAATCGGTCACTGGAATAGCTGGAAGATTTACAGTGCGCAGATGGCAGGGAAGAAAAATTCACATGCTGCTCGCAAAAAACCCAGCAGGATTTGATGCGCTTCTTGAATCACTCAGCCCAGGAACTGATGACGTCTGGATTGCCATCAACGCTCGCATTGCAGATGGGAAAGATCCTTCGTGGCTCTACGACGTTTCATTTGAGCAACTGCGAGGCAGAAAAGTTTGGTGTCTAGGAGAACGCAGACTCGATCTTGCGACACGACTTGATTATGCGAATGTCACGTACGAAGTTGTAAATGACTTGAACTCGCTTCCAAAGACTTCAGACACGACTGAACTTCTTGCTAACTACACAGCCTTTAGTGACTGGATGCAGAGGACAACAGAATGATGAAGATCGCCCTCGTCTATCCAGAACTTCTTGGAACCTACGGGGACTATGGAAACGCACTCGCACTTTCAGAGCGCTCTACTCGACGCGGTATTGACGTTGACGTTATGAATGTTTCCGTAACCGATGAACTTCCTGATGCTGATCTCTACCTACTTGGTGGAGGTGAAGACGGCCCACAGCGACTCGCTGTTGATCTTCTAAAGAAGGCATCTTTGAAGCAGCGGGTTGCAAATGGCGCGCACGTATTTGCTGTTTGTGCGGGACTTCAAATTCTTGGCACATCATTCTGCGTAGAGGGCAACGATGCCTACGAGGGGCTCTCACTCGTTGATGTCGAAACGACCAGAGGCTCAGTTCGCTCTGTTGGCGAACTCCTCAGCCAAGTAGGAGAGAACAAACTGGTGGGGTTTGAGAATCACGGCGGGGTAACAACGTTGTCCCCTGGAATTGAACCACTTGGCACCGTGCTGCATGGTCGTGGGAACAATGGACATTTTGACGGCTTTGTATCCGAAACTATTTGGGCAACGTACGCTCACGGTCCAGTTCTCGCAATGAATCCGTGGCTCTGTGATGAGGTAATTGCGAAGGTGACTGGCAATAATTTAAGTCCGCTTAAAACAGCTGCAGATCTGCTTTATGCAGAAAGAGTTACGAGTCTGAGTTCTCGCTAGGGCGACTTACGCTGTACGAATTGTCGCCACTGATTTCACGACCAAGTGCAACAACTGCATCTTCAATTCGAGTGTTGAACTTACGGATGTTTTCTCCGTCACCACACTTCAAGGGCTTTCCAAAAGCAACCGTCACTGGATGACGTGACTGGCTTGGTCCTTTGATGTACTTAGGAGCCTTTGCGTATTTTGGCCCACGTAGGTAGCCAATGTCGTGAATGTAAATAGGAATGATTGTTGCGTTAGTGCGCTCCGCTAAGTAAGCGGCGCCACCTTTGAATTGCTGCAGATTTCCGTCTGGCGTCCTTCCACCCTCTGGAAAAAGCAACAGGTTCCATTTATCTTCGAGAACTTCAATAGCGAGCTGTGAACTCCTGCGGTTTACTTTGTGACGATCTATGGGAATCACGTTGAATCGAAGTACGGCTCTAAATGCACTTACTCGACTCATAAAGAATGTGTCCATCGCTCCTGCAACGACAGTGTGTGTTCTGACCTTCGCTGGAAACGCAGCAATTGTTAATGGGGTGTCAAGGTTGCTTGTGTGGTTGGCAACAAAAATAAATGGTCGTTCACCTTGAATGTTTTCAACACCTACAACCTTGAGTGATGCCATGTATTTGATGTAGGGCGCTACGTAATAGGACTGATACATGTGTCGAAAAATTCTGGCGGAATATCTGCGACCCCATGCTGTTGGAAAATCAAGTCCTAATTGAGCCATGCTAACGACGACGCTTGCGCTGCTTTGGTGTGTAGCGCTTTGAAGCTTCTGGTGCTGGTTTCACTAATGGTGTGTCTGACGACTGGACAGGCTTACCTTCTTTTCTTGCCTTCGAGATTTCTTTTGCCTTACGCGATGATCCAGAGAATGAAGCATCTCCGTACTTTGTAAGTCGTTGTGCACGAATAATTAACCATCCACCTACAAATACGAACAAAAGACCATTACTTAGTGCGCCAATGTAGAGGCCGAGAAGTAGGCAGCTAACAATTACTCCGGCACGCTTCTTTCGGAAGGCGAAGAACAAAATGAACAAACCAATGATTGCCAGTGCCATGAAAGCAGGAAGCCAGTAAGCAGGATGTGTGACCAGTGTGCGTATGCAGAGCGTTGCCTTGTGCGTGTAGTCCTGAGCACAAAACGGCTCTACTTTGCCAGGCTTTGCGGTGAGGTGAAGAATGGTTGTCTTGGCAAGGATTCTTGGAAAGTAAAGAGCAGCAAAAATTAGTGCGACACCTGCGGCTCCGAAACTGACTCCGCGCTCTAATTTGTCGAGCCCCATGACAACTTCTCTTGGAGCCATTCCTGGCTTCTTTTCTTTTAACCAACGGGACTTTGAATTTTCGTTATCTGACACGCGTAGAGGCTACAACTCACGTCGCTCATGCGTGGACCATCACTTCCAACTTGAAAACCCTTGGTTTATTTACTTTCATACCAAGGAGTAGCGTTACTTGCAATGTCTGCACTGAGTCACAAGATCCCAGTTACTCCATGGAGAGCCAAATCAACGTGGGCGTTTCGACCTTCCATGTTCCTTCCATTGATTGGTGGACTTGGAATCTTTGGTTTTGGCGAGGGACTTCTGGTTCAGTCGAATTGGGGAGCGACACCTTGGACTGTTTTCGCCCAGGGCATCACAAAGCACTCCCATCTATCAATTGGATGGGCGACGCTTCTAATTAGTGTTGCTGTTTTACTTCTGTGGTTTCCACTTCGTGAAAAGCCAGGGCTGGGAACGATTGCGAATTTGCTAGTCATTGCTTACGCTCTTGATCTAACTGCAGCCCACTTGCCAGTCGCTACGAACTTTGTCATGAAGACGCTCTACATGGTCGGAGCAATATTGGTGATTGGCATTGGTAGCTCGCTCTATCTGACAACGGGACTTGGACCAGGACCTCGAGATGGATTAATGACGAGCTTGCACCGAAAACTAGGTGTCAGCATTGTCTATGTTCGAATTTCAATTGAAGCTACTGTCCTCACAATTGGATGGCTTCTTGGAGGCACCGTTGGCGTTGGAACGGCAGCATTCGCAATTGGCATTGGTTTCAGTATTGGTTTCTGGCTCGGCATTATGGAGCGCATAGTAAAATTGACTCACCATGATTGATAGCAGCCACTTCTTTGAGTTCTTTGTCGCTTCTACGATCATCATCATTGCGCCTGGACCGAGTGTCATGTTCACCATTGCGCGCGGAGTTGCTTGGGGAAAGTGGACTGCAGTACTCACCACACTCGGTAACAGCCTCGGTGCACTCGTTCTCTCAGTCTTAGTTGCCGTAGGACTTGGGCCACTCATCTCGCATTCGAAAGTATTCTCAGCTGCACTGCAGTTCGCTGGTGGTTGCTACTTGATTTGGCTAGGCATTGAAGCCTTTCAAAAAAGAAAAGCTCACGCCGCCGCGATGATTGACCAAGCAGATGACAAGCCGTCCAAGGCAGTCATTATTCGCCAAGGCTTCATTGTTGGTGTACTTAATCCGAAAGCTTTAATTTTCTTTGCTGCAGTCTTTCCACACTTCGTAGATCCATTAAAAGGACATGTAACAATCCAGTTGTTGATTTTCGGAGTGATGTTCAGCGTCATGGCCTTCTTTAGCGATGCAACATGGGGATACATTGCCGGCTCAGCACGTGAGTGGCTAGCAACATCGCCTAACCGTCTTGTGGCACTTCGAACAATTGGTGCATCGGTGATGATGATTTTGGGAGTTCTGATTATTTTCTCTGCGTTCACGACGCTGTGATGAAGTTGTCGAGGAGATCGCAATGAGCATGCATGGTGGCGGTGGTGGTGCGGCTAGGAGTGGTCGCATGGGCATGCGTGGTCTAACTAAAGACCGCAACATGTTGGAACACCAAATAAAAAAGGGAACCTTTCCTCGCGTGCTCCTGTACGCAAAGCAGTACAAAAAGATTCTCATCATTTTCCTCTGCGCAGTAATAACTGATGCAGTTGTTAGCTCGGTTTCTCCACTGCTGCTTAGAGCAATCATTGACAAGGGAATTATTGGTAAGAATCAGGGGCTAATAATTGCTCTCGCATTACTAACTGCGCTGCTCGCTGTCTTTGACGCTTTGCTTTCTCTAATCGAGCGAAGAATATCTGCAGTGATTGGTGAAGGACTTATTTGTGACCTCCGTTCTGAAGTGTTCCAGCACATTCAATCAATGCCGATTGCTTTTTTCTCTCGCACTCAAACGGGTGCGCTCATTAGTCGTCTGAACAATGATGTAATCGGAGCCCAGCAGGCGTTTACCGATCTCTTTTCAAACATCGTTGGAAACTTAATTCTTGTCAGCATCGTGCTCGGAACAATGTTTGTCTTGAGCTGGCAGATCACTCTGGTCGCTCTGCTACTCGTTCCAGTGTTCTTGCTACCAGCACGCCGGGTCGGCAAGCGTCTTGGTGGATTGTTTGCTCGTGGCAACGAACTTAACGCCAACATGAACATGGTGATGACTGAAAGATTCAATGTTGCGGGTGCAATGCTGGTGAAGCTCTTCGGTCGTCCTGCTGATGAACAGAAGAACTTCAGAGATAGCGCATTGGAAGTTCGTGACATTGGAATTGACCAAGCGATTTATTCTCGTTTTTTCTTTATTGCACTTTCGCTCACCGCGTCACTCGCTACTGCGTTCGCGTATGGATTCGGTGGGGTGCAGGCACTTGATGGAACTCTCGCCGTTGGAACGGTCGTCGCAATTACTGCGTATCTCACGAGACTCTATGGCCCGCTAACACAGCTTTCAAACATCAACATTGACTACATGTCAGCAATGATTAGCTTTGAGCGTTTGTTTGAGGTTCTTGATCTTGAGCCAATGATTAAAGAAAGTCCAACCGCCTCGTCTATTCCAAGCGGACCGGCGAGACTTGAATTCGATCACGTTGTCTTCTCGTACCCAGGCGCAGAAGAGGTTTCGCTCGCATCACTAGAAGCTGTTGCAAAGCTTGAGAAAGTCGCCAAGACCGATGTCCTGCACGACCTCTCTTTTGTCGTTGAACCTGGAACCATGACTGCACTCGTTGGTCCAAGTGGAGCAGGTAAGACAACCATCTCACTGCTGGTATCACGCCTCTATGACGTGATTTCTGGTTCAGTTCGAATTAATGGACTCGACATTAGAGATGCAACAACTGAGTCACTAAACGCAACTGTTGGCGTTGTTACTCAAGATTCTCATCTCTTTCATGACACCATTCGTGTAAACCTTCTGTACGCCAAGCCCGACGCCACTGAGCAAGAACTCGAGAAGGCTCTTAGGTCTGCACAAATTTGGACCTTGGTGGAATCACTTCCGTTAGGCCTTGAAACTGTTGTTGGAGAACGCGGCTACCGACTTTCAGGTGGCGAGAAGCAGCGCATTGCTCTGGCTCGGTTGCTTCTAAAGTCACCAAAGCTCGTTGTGCTTGACGAAGCAACTGCTCACCTTGACGCCGAAAGTGAATCGTTGGTTCAAAAGGCTTTGGAAGAAACCATGTCAGAGCGCACTTCGTTGGTGATTGCACACAGACTTTCAACAATCAGAAATGCAGATCAGATTCTTGTAATCGAAGACGGCAGAGTTGTTCAACGTGGATCGCACACAGACTTACTTCGCGAAGGTGGACTTTACAAAGATCTCTACGAGACGCAGTTTGCGCAGCAAGAGAGTTAGCCCATTGCGTGGGCGCCACCATCAACGTGGATGACTGATGCTGTCGTTCCTCGCATGAGTGGTGACAAGAGTGCAACGCCAGTATCTGCGACTGCACTTGAATCATTTACATCCCAGCCAAGTGGAGCTCGTTCGCCCCAGGTGTCTTCGAATGCTTGAAAACCTGGAATAGATTTTGCAGCCATTGTCCTAATAGGTCCAGCAGCGAGCATGTTGACGCGAATCTTGTCTGGTCCAACTTCACGAGCCAAGTAACGACCAAGCGATTCAAGCCCTGCCTTCATGACTCCCATCCAGTCGTACATGGGATACGCACGTGAGCCGTCGAAGTCGAGTGCGATTACTGATGCACCACCTACTGCTTCACTCTTTTGCAGCAGCGGACGAAATGCACCAACGAGTGCAGCGAGTGAATATGTAGAAATCTGCATTGCTGTAGACACATCTTCGTAGGGTGCAACGAACATTCCATTACCTAGGCATGACTGAGGCGCGTAACCAATTGCGTGCACGAGTCCGTCAAGTCGCCCAAATCTTGTTTCAATTTCTTTCACGGCAGCCGCAATTTGCTCAGGGCTGGTGACGTCTAATTCAATGATTTCGCCGACGTCACCGAGTTTTTTGGCGACCCGGCGGGTGAGTGAGACTCCACGCCCAGCACCTGAAATTGCAACGGTGGCGCCCTCTTCTAGGCAGCGCTTGGCAATGCCAAAAGCCAAGGAGTCATCGGTAAGTACGCCCGTAATAAGGATGCGGTGATTTGTGAGTAGTCCCATGTTGTTAGCGTACTTGGCAATAAGTAAATAAATGAGGACGATGATGGAATCAATTGGCATTCTTGGTGGAACTGGGCCTGCGGGCCGTGGAGTAGCAGTGCGACTCGCATGCGCTGGATACAACGTGGTGCTTGGATCACGCGATACACAACGTGCGAGTGAAACTGCATCAGGCATCACAGTTCGTGGTGACGGAAAAATCTCAGGTGGAACAAATGAAGATGCTGCGTCATGTGACATTGTCATCGTCGCAACTCCTTCTGACTCTGCGGTTGAAACTGCAGCGTCGCTGAAGTCAAAGCTTGATGGAAAGATTGTTGTGTCAATGGTGAATGCTCTGACACGTGGCAACAAGGAACTAATTCCTGTCTACCCACCGCTTGGATCAATGGCCGCAGAAATAGCTGCAGTGTTGACTGATTCAAAGATTGTTGGTGCATTCCATCACCTTCCTGCAGCACAGATGGAAGACCTCGAAAGTGGCATTGATGCTGACGTAGTTATTTTCGGAGACGACGAAGATGCTCGCAAGCGAATCAATGACATTGTCAGTGAGATGCCAGGACTATTCGCAATCATTGCTGGCACCATGGCTCTCGCAAGCGCGGTGGAAGCATTTACCGCAGTTTGCATTTCAATCAACATTCGTCACCGTGCTCACAGCTACGTGAAGATGGCAGGACTTAATCACTAATGCGTCTGTATGACACACAACGTGGTGGTGTATTCCCGCTTGAAGCGGGACCCGTCGTCACCATGTACAGCTGTGGCATTACTCCATACGACGCTGCACACTTAGGTCACGCTTTTGTTTATTTAACTTTTGACATTTTGCAACGTCGACTTCGAGACGCTGGTCATGAAACTCGATGTGTGCGAAACGTAACAGACGTTGATGACAGTATTTTGCAAAAGTCTCGCGAGATTGGTGTTAACTATCTCGACCTTGCCGCACAAGAGATGGCTAAGTTCGATCGAGACATGCAACTAATTAATTTGTTGCCTGTTTACTCAGAACCACGCGCAACTGGAGCCATTCCAGAAATCCTCACTCTCATTGAAAAACTCTTTGCCGCTGGTGTCGCGTACGAAGTTGATGGATGGATTTATTTTGAATGTTCTAAGTTCCCGCGCTACGGACAAGTAAGTCACGAGACGTACGAATCAATGCTGGCGCTATCTGCAGTTCATGGGGGCAACATTGAAGACACACGAAAGCGTGATCCTCTTGACTTTGTTCTTTGGCAACCTTCGCTCGATGATGAACCTTCTTGGGAATCAAGATGGGGAGCTGGACGGCCCGGTTGGCACATTGAGTGCTCTGCACTTGCGCAACGTGATTTAGGCGCGACGCTGGACGTTCACGGTGGTGGTAGAGACCTTGCGTTTCCACATCATGAATCTGAAGCTGCACAAAGTGAAACTGCGAATGGTGTTCAGTTTGTTAAGCACTGGCTACATGTTGGCCTCGTTGGTCTCGACGGCATCAAGATGTCGAAGTCACTTGGGAACTTGGTATTTGTTTCTGCTCTTGCAGAAAAAGCAGAGCCAGCAGCTGTTCGATTAGCTCTTCTCTCGCAGCATTACCGCCACGACTGGCAATGGACTGATGATCTTCTCTCAATAGCGCAGTCAAGACTGGCGACTTGGCGTTCGACACTTGTCAATGGGCGCACCGGAACTGTCCTCGATGAGGTGCGCAGCGCACTTGATGATGACTTAAATACTCCGTTGGCCCTAACTAAAATTGATGATGCGGCACACGCTGGTTACAGCGTTGGCTCAGCGGCAGCCCTTCTCGGCATTACGCTGTAGGGAGCGAAAGGCATCATGTCGGATATTCAAGTACTTCTCCCAGACGGTAGCGAACGCACTCTAACTAGTGGCGCAAGCGCGCTTGATCTCGCGACCCAAATTGGTGCCCGACTCGCAAAGGATGCACTGGCTGCAGAAGTTAATGGTCAACTCACTGACCTCGGCGCTCCTCTTAAGTCTGGCGACAAAGTTGCGATTGTTACTCCAGCGAGTGAAAACGGAAGAGATGTTCTTCGCCACTCCACAGCGCACGTTCTAGCTCAGGCGGTGTGTCGACTCTGGCCAGGAGCGCACTACGCAATTGGGCCATCAATTTCGAACGGTTTTTACTATGACTTTGAACTTCCTGGGGGAGCACGATTCTCTGACGATGACCTTCCTCGCATTGAAGAAGAAATGCGAAAGATCTTCAAGGAAGACCAACCCTTCACTCGCTCTGAGCACTCCTTTGAAGAGGGTCTCAAATTATTCAAAGATCAGCCGTTCAAAGTTGAAATCATCAATGCCGTTAAAGATGGTGGATCTGAAGAAGATCTGAATGAGGTAGAAAGCACAAATGCTGTTTCTGCTTATTCAAACTCTCCGGCATTTGTTGACCTTTGTCGCGGACCCCACGTTCCATCAACATCACGACTTGGTCACTTCAAGTTGATGCGAGTTGCTGGTGCGTACTGGCGTGGTGATGAAAAGCGTGCACAACTTCAGCGCATCTACGGAACGGCTTGGGAATCTAAGGATGCACTCGCTGCACACCTTGAGCAGCTGGAGCAAGCAGAGCTTCGCGATCACCGTCGCCTTGGTCAAGAACTAGACCTCTTCTCTTTCCCATCTGAACTCGGGCCAGGCCTCGCGGTCTTTCACCCACGTGGTGGAACTATGCGACGTGTGATGGAAGAGTATTCAAGAAGCCGTCACGTGGCTGGTGGCTATGAGTTTGTGTACTCACCACACATCACCAAGGCTGAGCTCTTTGAAACTTCAGGTCACTTGCAGTGGTTCGCTGATGGCATGTACCCACCAATGGAACTTGACGATGGGCAGAGTTACTACCTAAAGCCAATGAACTGTCCGTTCCACGTACTTATCTTCAAGTCTCGTCAACGTAGTTACCGTGAACTTCCACTTCGTATGTTCGAATTTGGAACGGTATATCGCTACGAAAAGTCTGGTGCAGTTCACGGACTGACTCGTGTTCGTGGAATGACACAAGACGATGCACACATCTTTTGTACTCGTGATCAAATGACCGAAGAATTAACAAGTTTGCTGCAGTTCGTACTTGACCTGCTTCGCGACTTCGGACTTAATGACTTCTATCTTGAGCTTTCAACACGACCTGAAGGCAAGGCCGTTGGAACAGATGAAGAGTGGAACGAAGCAGAAACAACGCTTGCGAGCGTTGCTAATGCCGCTGGTCTAGAACTTGTCATGGACCACGCTGGTGGAGCGTTCTATGGTCCAAAGATTTCTGTACAGGCTCGCGATGCAATTGGTCGCACTCACCAGATGTCAACAATTCAACTTGACTTCCAACTACCTCAACGCTTCGATGCCACCTTCATTGGTAGCGATAATGCTCGTCAGCGTCCAATCATGATTCACCGTGCACTCTTTGGTTCCGTTGAACGCTTCATGGCTATTTTGATTGAACACTACGCAGGGAACATGCCAACGTGGATTGCCCCAGAACAAGTACGAGTACTTGGAGTTAGTGGCGCCCACGATGACTACGCCTACGAAGTTGCTAATGCACTCAAGCTTGACGGCGTTCGTGCGATTGTTGATCCAGCGAATGAGCCGCTCGGTGGTCGCATTCGCCGTGCGAAGTTAGAAAAGATTCCTTACATTGTGGTTGTTGGCGACGATGATGTTGCTAACGGAACTCTTGGAGTCAATGCTCGAGGAACAAACGACCCAGACCGTGGTGTGACTCGTACACAGTTCCGCGAAAAATTGCTCGCAGAAATTGCTAGTCACGGTTCCCCTGAGGCGAACTAAATGCCTTTAGAGCGTTTCTCCGCAGCGTGGCGAGAAGAGTACGTCAGCAGTAGTGCAGCGATTGATAACTCCAAGGAGAGCACCAGCTGCGTCTTCTGCAAATTAAGTACTGATGATGTGAGTTCTGAGTCTGGAGTACTTCTTAAAACAGAATTCTCATTCGTAACTCTTAATGCGTTCCCTTATGGATCTGGACACCTTCTCGTGCTTCCTCTTCGCCATCTACAGGGGCTAGGTGATTTAAGCGACGACGAATACGCAGATTTCTATCTAACGCTTCGACGTGCGGTTGTGGCGTTAGAAAAAACGTACGCGGCTGACGGGATGAATGTTGGAATGAATCTTGGCCGCGCAGCCGGGGCGGGGATTCCTAAACATCTTCATGCACATGCGCTTCCACGCTGGGACGGCGACACAAACTTCATGGCATCAATTGGAGAGACAAAGGTATTACCTGAATCCCTGCAGTCAACGTGGCAGAAAGTTCATGCAAATCTTTAAGTCCAATGGGCAACTTTTAGCCCATTACACTTGTAGCTAAGGGTCCGGAGGCTCAATGTTCGACGGAAAGTTTCGTAAAACTTTAGATGCAGGCACAGCGCCAATTGGACGAGTTCTCGTCAAAATTGGTTTCTCGCCAGATGTCCTAACAGCCTTAGGGCTTGTCTTCGCCGTCGCTACTGGGTGGGCCATTGGATCAGGACATCACTGGTTTGCAATTGTTCTACTCCTTGCAACTGGACTTCACGACATGTTTGACGGTGCCGTTGCCAAAGCATCTGACCGAGCCAGTCAACGCGGAAGCTTCTTTGACTCTGTAATTGACCGCATTTCTGATGCGGCGTTGCTCATGGGTGCTGCGTATTACCTAACTGCTCACAACCGCGGCCAATTGGTACTTCTTCCATTCGCCATCCTCACAACCACCTTCTTGATTTCGTACCAGCGCTCTAAGGCTGAGAGCTTGGGACTCACAGCAAAAGGTGGCCTGATGGAGCGCGCAGAGCGAATGCTTCTTATGGGTGTTGCCCTTCTCGCAAAACCAATCTTCATTCCAGTGCTGTGGATAATGTTGGTTCTAACAACAATGACGGCGCTTGGTCGTTTCATGCGAGTTTGGAAAGTTGCCGCAAGTCCTCCACCACAAGAACACACTCCTCTTACAGATCTTCAGAATTCAATTCGTCGTCGTCGAGGACTTAGTCGCGCATCGCGTCGCTAATCGTGTCAAACAAGTCGCGCGTTGCGCTCTTTAAGTCCCTGGCGACAATTCTTGAAGCACTTCCGCTCTCGTTTGTTTCAAAAGCTGGCGAGAAGGTTGCTGGAATAGTTGGTAAGCGAGAAACATCTGCTCGCAAAAACCTTCGTGTGAACATTCGCCATGCGCTGAGTGATCCGTCGAAAAATGTTGACAACGACCTTCTCGAAGATTTTTGTGATCGTGGATTCATGGCGTACGGAAGATACTGGGCTGAAAGTGCAAATCTTCCAGCGATTCCAACATCAACAATTTCAAGTCGCTTCATTATTGGTGAAGGATTCGAACACTTACTTGCTGCAAAAGAGCGGGGCATGGGAACAGTAATTGCCTTACCTCACACTGGTAACTGGGACTGGGGTGGCGCATTTTGGTCACAAATTGGAATGAACATGACTGCAGTCGCAGAAGAACTTGATCCACCTGAATTGTTCCAGTGGTTTAAGAAGAAGCGTGAAGACATGGGGATGAAGATAATTCCTCTCAATGAGCACGCTGGATCTGAACTGCTTAAAACGCTAAAAGATGGTGGCGTTGTAGCCCTTCTTTGCGATCGAGACATTCAAGAAAACGGCATTGAAGTTGAATTCTTTGGTGAGATGGTGACAATCCCAGCGGGACCAGCAACGCTTGCGCTTCGCACGGGTGCCACACTCGTGGCATGTGCTTGTTACAGCGGACCTGGAGATGATCACTACGCAGTTGTAACCCCACCTATTGAGGCGGTTCGACAAGGAAAACTTCGTGAAGACGTGACTCGCGTTACTCAGCAAGTTGCATACGAACTAGAAGGACTTATTCGTCGTGCCCCAGAGCAGTGGCACGTACTTCAGCCGAGGTTTACTTCGTGAGTCGTCGAATTGCGATTGTTTGTCCTTACGCACTTTCTATCTACGGTGGAGTACAAGAGCAAGTGCTTGCAATGAGTCGAGAATTAACAGCTCGTGGAAATGAAGTCCTCATTGTTTCTCCAGATAGTTCTGACCTATCTGAATATGAAACAAATGCTGTAGTTGCTCACTTTGGAAGACTCTTCTCAATTCCAGCGAATGGCTCACGCGCTCCGATCACTCTGTCTTTTTCAGCAGCGAGAAAAGCTCGAAAGCTCGTTAGTGAATTCAAGCCGGACATTGTCCATTTTCATGAACCCTTTGCTCCATTAGTTGGCTGGGCAATACTTCGCAGCCATGCAGCCCCGGCTGTAGGTACATTTCATCGAAGCGGTGACGGCCCTGCGTTCACGCTCACTTCTCCACTGCTAAAAAAGCTCTCGAAATACTTGGATGCTTTCGCGAGTGTCAGTGCACAAGCCGAAAAGACTATTAAAAAAGCTGTTGGTATCGAAAGTGCTGTTTTGTTTAATGGTTTTGAAACCAGCAGATTCGTAGCAATCCCTCGCGAGCGAACTGGGGAAGTGACCCTAGCGACGATTGGTCGGCTCGAAGATAGAAAAGGAACCGCAACTGCAATCACAGCAGTGAAGTCCCATAACTCGAATAGTTCTGAGCAGTGGAAACTTGTCGTCATTGGCGATGGACCAGATCGATCAAAGCTCGAAGCATTGGCCGGACGCGATGAAAACATTGTTTTTGTGGGTGCAGCGAATGATGTTGACAAGCGCGCGTGGTTGCGTAGATCGAACGCACTGCTTTGTCCAGCAATTAGGGGTGAGAGTTTTGGTCTGGTACTTCTTGAAGGTATGGCCAGTGAGACAAGCGTTATCGCAAGTGACATAGATGGTTACCGTGATGCTGCAAGTTCATTCGCCACCCTCTTTGAGCCAGCGAACCCATCATCTCTGGAGCAAGCAATTACTTTGTCGCTCAGATCAGAGACAACAGACTCAATCGCCGCTGCTCGCAATCATGCTGAAAACTGGTCCATGTCTCGACTAATTGACCAGTATGAGGCGCTCTACGACGAAGCGACTCTGCGCTTTCAAGCAACCCGGTAGCCTTTAGTCGTGGCAACTAAGCAACGTTCGCGTCAACGCAGACCAAATTCATCACGTGACCGTAGCCCTCGCTACGTTGCGCCGGTTCTTGACCCAACCTGGCAAAACCCTTACGCACCATCTTCTGGTGAGCGCACCGCGAATTTGCACGCCGTTGCAAAACTCGCACGTCGCAAAAATCTTCTTAAAACAATCATCGTGGCGGTCATCGCTCTTGGACTGCTCGCAGGCTTTGTTGTTTCACCATTAATTGCTGTAGGCGCCCCAGTTGTTGTAGCACTCTACGTATTTGATTTTCGTCGCTCAGTTAAAAAGTTCACACAAAGCGGAAACTCACTTGGCAACGTGCTTCTCGATGCCTTTAAGGCAGGTGGAACACCTAAAGACCGTCAGCGTCTCGTAACTGTTCTTGACAGACTTGCTGCAACCTTCGGAGTTGACAGCGTGAGTGCATTCATTGTTGAAGATGAGGGCTACAACGCAACGTTGGTTCCTAATGGTTCAGGACATGCATTGTTTATTACGAGTGCGCTCATGCGTGACTTTGAACTCATTGAACTAGAGGGCGTTGTCGCTCACTGTCTTGCTCGCCAGCGACTCGCTCTCTTGCAGCGACAAAGTGTTGCGTCTCTTGCATCTCTTAGCGCTGAAGATCGAAAGTCACTGGCTGGACATGGTGCTGCGTACCGTGCTGATGAAGTCGCCGCCGCTGCAATCAGGTATCCACTCGGACTAGCTGGGGCACTACGCAAGTGTTCTCGCCAAGTTGTCCCTGCGGGATCCTTCTTTTTGACCCCTAATTACGACCAGGGTCGCTGGGTTTGGTTTGACATCTGGAGTGACCGTAAAGACTCAAATATCAGTGATTTAGATGACGTGGAACTTCGAGCACTTGCGCTTGAAGAATGGTAATCAGCCGTTCCAGTTAGTCTTAGAACATGAGTTCTTCTAACAATTCCAAAGTAGGTTCCGCACTAGTCAAGCGCGGTCTAGCTGACATGCTTCGTGGTGGCGTCATCATGGACGTCGTCAACCCAGAGCAGGCGAAAATCGCCGAAGACTCGGGTGCCGTTGCTGTAATGGCACTTGAGCGTGTTCCGTCTGACATTCGCCGTGATGGCGGTGTTGCTCGTATGAGTGACCCTCAAATGATTCAAGAGATCCAAGCAACTGTGACAATCCCAGTTATGGCTAAGGCTCGCATTGGCCACTTCGCAGAAGCTCGAATCCTTGAGGCACTTGACGTGGACTACATTGACGAATCTGAAGTGCTCACTCCAGCAGATGAAACAAACCACATCGACAAGTGGGACTTCACCATTCCTTTTGTCTGCGGTGCAACCAACTTGGGTGAAGCACTTCGTCGCATTGGTGAAGGAGCCTGTCTCATTCGCTCTAAGGGTGAAGCAGGAACTGGAAATGTCGTTGAAGCTGTCCGTCACCTTCGCACGATCAACGCCCAGATTCGTCGTCTACAAACCGCTGACGCATCAGAACTCTTTACTCTCGCAAAGGACCTCCAAGCTCCACTGCCTCTAGTTCAAGAAGTCGCAGAAACTGGAAAGCTTCCAGTGCCGTTGTTTTGCGCTGGTGGTATTTCAACCCCAGCCGACGCGGTACTTGTTCTTGGACTCGGTGCCGAAGCGGTATTTGTTGGCTCAGGAATCTTCAAGGCTGAAGACCCAATCCGCATGGCCCGTGCAATGGTCGAAGCTGCAACGCACTACACCGATGCCCACCTTGTTGCGAAGGTGTCAACTGGGCTAGGAGCTGCAATGCGCGGAGCAGAAACTGCAACGCTCGAGCAACGACTCGCCGAGCGCGGTTGGTAATGCCAAAAGTTGGCGTACTCGCTCTTCAGGGCGATGTGCGCGAGCACGCAACCATGCTTAGCCAAGCTGGTGCAGATGTCTCTCTTGTTAAGAGGGCTGAACAGTTAGATGACCTCGATGGTTTAATCATTCCCGGTGGTGAGTCAACGACTATTGCGTATTTGCTGACAACCTCTGGCGTTCGTGACGCTCTCGATAAAAAAATCAATGATGGTTTTAACGTTCTAGGAACCTGTGCGGGACTCATTATGTTGAGCTCTGGAATTGAAGGTGGGCGAAGTGACCAGTGGAGTTACAACGCAATTGATGTTGTTGTGAAGCGCAATGGATACGGGCGCCAGATTGCAAGTTTTGAAACTGACATTGACGTCAAGGGCATTGGTCAAGTTCCCGGGGTATTTATTCGAGCCCCACGAGTTGTCTCTGTAGGAAGCAACGTTGAAATCCTCGCTACCTATGATCATGGTGACGGTGAGCATCCTGTGCTCATGCGCCAGGGCAACGCTTGGGGATGTTCTTTTCACCCTGAACTCACGAGTGATTCTCGGGTTCATGAGCTTTTTGTAAAATCGCTGTAGACATTTAGTTAGGATTACATCGCCCCAACGGGCAGGAGGAATTATGTCTGGCCACTCGAAATGGGCAACTACGAAGCACCGCAAGGGTGCCAAGGACAGTGCTCGCGCAAAAGTATTCGCAAAACTCATTCGCCAAGTAGAAGTTGCTGCCCGTGAAGGTGGTGGCGACCAGAGCGCAAATGCCGCACTTCGCACCATGTTCCAAAAGGCTCGCGAAGCCTCTGTCCCTCTCGACACCATTGAGCGCGCTGTTAAGCGTGGAACTGGTGAACTCGAAGGTGTTCGCTACGAAGCAATTAGCTACGAAGGCTACGGCCAGGGTGGTGTTGCAATCATTGTTGAAACACTGAGTGACAATCGCAACCGCACCAGTGCTGAAATCAAGCATGCATTTTCAAAGAATGGTGGCAACATTGCTGAGCCGGGTGCAGTTTCTTGGCAGTTCGACCGCAAAGGAATTATTGAAGTTCAAGGCCCGATTGACGAAGATCAACTTCTTGAATGGGTGATGGAAGCCGGTGGAGAAAACTTCACTCCAAACGGCGATAACTTCTTTGTGACGACTGATCCAACAGAAGTCGGAATGGTCAGAGACGCACTTGAAGGATTCGGCGTAAAAGTCTTATCCGCTGACCTCACTTTGGTGGCCCAGAACTCGATTCCAATGACTGACAAGGTCGAAGCTCACAAGTTGCTTCGCCTCATGGACGCCATTGACGACCATGACGATGTCCAGAACGTTTTCGCTAATTTCGACATTTCTGATGAAATTCTTGCCTCATACGAGGGCTAATTCCTAGCAATTTGGCCCCTAGGGCAGTAGTATCGAACGTATGTTCGTACTCGGAATCGACCCAGGACTGACCCGCTGTGGCTACGGCCTGGTCGAAGGCTCCTTTGATGGACTCGAATCTTTCCGTGCAATCAAAGCCGGCGTCGTCGAAACCGACCCCGCAACTCCAGTCGAAAAGCGCCTTAGTCAACTTCTCGTAGAGCTACGAGACCTCATGGATGAAACCAAGCCTGACGCCGTTGTAGTTGAACGTGTTTTTTATCAGCGAAACGCGAAGACTGCGATTCCCGTAGCGCAGGCGAGTGGCGTAGCGGTTGCGCTCGCTGGCGCGATTGACATCCCAGTTCGACAGTTCACTGCGCAAGAAGTGAAACTTGCTGTAACTGGTTATGGTGCTGCAGGAAAACTTCAGGTTCAAGAAATGGTTGCGAAGCTTTGCGGTCTCGCAGAAATCCCAAAGCCCGCTGACGCAGCTGATGCACTTGCACTCGCAATTACGTACTTCATGATTGTTCGAACCGAACAGCGTTATTTGAATGTGAGCCAGTCATGATTGGTTGGCTATCTGGTCACGTTCTGCATCATCAGAACAATGGAACCATTGTTCTTGACGTTCATGGCGTTGGTTACGAGGTTCATGTTGCAGTTGGCGAAGACTTTGTCGTTGGTCAATCTCTCGAACTGTTTATTTATACCGTCGTGAGAGATGACGCGATCATTCTGTATGGATTTAAATCATTCTCTGACCGTGAATTCTTTGAGTTACTGCTCGTGACACCTGGAGTGGGTCCATCTACAGCGCTTGCTGCGCTGCGGACTATGAGTACCGATGAAATTGCTGGTGCAATTGAAGCAGGTGACACAAAGCGCATTTCTCAAATTCCGGGCATTGGTCCAAAGACGGCTAGCCGGATTGTTTTGGAGCTGAAGGGGAAAGTCTTTTCAGCCTCGAATTACGAACCCGCCGCAAACCTCTCTGCAAAAACAACAGCCATTGAAGATGCGCTTCGTGGGCTCGGGTATAACCCACAAGAAATTAGACAGGCACTCGATGGTGTTGATCTGCCCGATGATGAGGCAACCGCACTTCGAGAAGCGCTGCAGTTATTGAGGCGTAAATGAGCCGTCGAGACATTGATCTAACTCAGATTGAACAGAGCGTCGTGGCTCCAGTAGCCAGCACTCAAGAGCGCCAGGTTGAAGTGTCGCTTCGACCATTAACGCTTAAGGAGTTTGTTGGACAAGGTGAACTCGTTCGCCACTTAGAAATTGTTCTAGGTTCTGCGAAGTCACGTGGCCAGACGGTAGACCATTTGCTCTTTGCTGGTCCTCCCGGACTTGGAAAAACATCACTTGCGAGCATTGTGGCAAGTGAGATGGGGTCGGGGCTTCGTATTACGTCTGGTCCTGTTCTTGCGCGACCCGGCGACATTGCGGCTCTTCTTACAGACTTGCAAGATGGCGATGTTTTGTTCATTGATGAAATTCACCGCCTGTCGAGGTCGGTTGAAGAAGTTTTGTACCCAGCCATGGAAGATCACCGCCTCGACGTCATGATTGGCCGTGGCCCATCTGCACGTTCTATTCGACTTGATCTTCCAAACTTCACACTGGTCGGCGCAACAACAAGAACTGGACTTGTGGCAGCTCCACTTAGAGACCGATTCGGTTTCATTGGACAACTTGATCTCTATGACGCAAATGAACTCACTGTGATTGTTGAACGTTCTGCAAAGTTGTTAGAGGTTGTTCTTTCGGGTGATGCTGCAGCAACAATTGCGCAACGCAGCAGAGGAACACCACGAATTGCGAACCGACTACTGCGACGTGTCCGTGACTTTGCAGCAGTAAAAGATCACAAAATCATTTCTACTGAAATTGCTGTCGAAGCGCTTGATCTCTTTGGCGTTGATGTCTATGGACTTGACAAAATTGACCGAAGAATTCTTGGGCTTCTTTGTGATCAATTCTCGAGTCAACCCGTGGGTCTCACAACGCTTGCTCACGCCTGCGGCGAGGAGCCCTCGACGATTGAAGATGCTTACGAGCCCTATTTGCTACGTGAAGGCCTTTTAATTCGAACCCCTCGGGGTCGCATAGCGACCGAGCGAGCGTTCAATCACCTTGGAATAAAGCCTCGTGGCGGGGGATTGGTCTAGGTCGGACCTGTTTAGCGACTAGGGTTTCGTTGTCTATTGACGGAGGAAATTCAAATGTTCGCAGCAACATCATCATCAGGTAGTTCATCTATTCTCATCATCTACGTAGTGGTTTTTGGAGGTATTTACTTCTTCTACCTACGTCCACGTCGCAAAAAGCAGGCAGCAGCTCGCGCCGAAGCACGTGTCACTGAAATTGGCGTTCGTTACCAAACAATCGGTGGCTTTGTTGGCACAGTTGTGAAGACCACTGATGAATTCGTTACTCTTCGTAGCTCAAGCGGCACTGAACTCGACTTCATCCCAACTGCAATTGCCCGTCGCTTCGACCCAGCACCAGTTGTTGAGTCATCTGACGAGACAGAGGGCGACAAGTAGTAATGGCTTCACAAGTTGGATCAAAGAGGTCAATGATTGTCAGTCTGATCCTTTCGATAGTTATTTCGTTCGGATCATTGATTGCAACACTCAGCCTTGGATGGGGACCAAAACTTGGTCTTGACCTAGCTGGTGGACTTTCTGTTGTCTACAAACCTTCTACTCCAGCAACATTGGCTGAGATGCAAGAAGTGGTAACTGTTCTTTCTAACCGTGTGAACGGACTTGGAGTTTCTGGTGCCACAGTAAATCTTCAAGGCACCAATGTTGTTGTCAGCATCCCAGGCGTCAGTGACGCTCGTTCAGTTCTTGCAGCAGTTGGACAAACCGCTCAGTTGTTGTTCCGACCAGTTCTTGCATCTGTTGGAACCGCAAAGAAGCTTGTTGACATTGGAACAACACAAATTCCAACTCCAACTGGTAAATACCTCATGAGTGCTGCAAACCTAAATGTGCAGCAAGCACCTAATACACCTGCTGGATTTATTGAAAACACTCCAGCACCAGATCCAATGTACGCAAGTGTTGCAAACACCAAGCCAGCTAATGACAACCCAGCCGCGAATGTAATTTTGCCGGTTCTCGGTGGCGGTGGAGCTCGTTACGTTCTTGGGCCAGCTCAGCTAACTGGAACCGCAATCAAAAAAGCATTCGCCCAGCAGGACCAAGCCGGCGCATGGGTTGTTAGCTACACATTGACCTCTGCTGGAACTCCGCAGTGGGACCAGGTTGCTCAGCAAAACTTCCATCAACTCGTTGCTATTGAACTTGACGGTGTGATCCAGTCAGCTCCAATTATTCAGCCAACACAGGCATCGTTCTCAAGTTTCGGTGGATCTGGACAAATTTCTGGTTCGTTTACTCAAGAGAGCGCTAAGAATTTGGCACTCGCCATGAACTTCGGTGCACTACCTGTGCGCCTCGTTCCGCTTTCAACGCAGACTGTTTCACCAACACTTGGTCACAACGCATTAGTTGCTGGCCTCGGCGCTGGTCTTGTTGGACTCGCACTTGTGCTTCTCTACACAATTCTTTATTACCGTTCACTTGGTCTCGTGATCATCCTCGGACTTGTTGTTACTGCTGCACTGTTGTGGGCGATTATTTCTGCACTAGCTCACACCGCGTTTGCTCCTAGCTTCAACCTGGCAGGTGTTACCGGATTAATTGTGTCCATTGGTATCACTGTTGACAGTTACATTGTTTATTTCGAACGACTGAAAGATGAAGCTCGAGCGGGCAGATCCGTTCGCTCATCGGTTGATCGTGGATTCAAATCTGCCTGGAGAACAGTCCTTGCAGCTGACACCGTAAGTCTTCTCGCCGCAGTTTTGCTGTACTTGATCGCTGTTGGAGACGTGCGTGGATTCGCATTCTTCCTAGGGCTCTCAACACTTCTCGACGTGGTCATCACGTGGTACTTCACACGTCCACTTGTTGTGCTTCTAGGTCGTCGTGGCTCAAGCAGCACTTCAGCTCTTTCTATGGCCGCCGGACTTCAATCTGGAGGTAACGACAATGAGTAACGAAACTAAGACACCAGGGCGCTTTGGTCGTCTGTACCGTGGTCTTACAACCGTTGACTTCGTTGGACGAAAGAAACTTTGGTTCACCATTTCAATCGTCGTAATTATTTTTGGACTTGGCTCACTGGCAATTCGTGGATTCAATCTCGGCATTGAATTCAAGGGTGGAACCACTTGGGAAGTTCTTGCGCCTCACTCATCAGTTGCACAGATGACGAGTGCAGTTGAAAAGGCCGGAATCTCTCAACCAATTGTTCAAAAGCTTGGAAGCTCGACATTTCAGGTGTCTGCAGACATAAATGCTCTTTCTCAGGAACAGCAAGTAACGGTTACTAACAATGTTGCACAAGCAATGGCCACTGCAGCAGGCGTTAGCTTCAACCAAGTTTCAACGAGCAGCATTGGACCAACATGGGGAAGCGGCATCACCAAGCGCGCGCTTGAAGCACTCATTGTCTTCTTCATTGCGGTTGTTGGCTACATCTCAGTTCGATTTGAGCCAAAGATGGCACTCGCTGCATTCGTTGCAATGGTTCACGACCTTCTCATCACAGTTGGTGTGTATTCGCTACTGGGATTCCAGATAACACCAGACACTGTTATTGCTATCTTGACGATTCTTGGTTATTCGCTGTACGACACCGTGGTGGTGTTCGACCGAGTGCGAGATAACACGTCTGGCGTTCTTAAATCTGGTGACATGTCGTACGCAGAAATGGTCAACCTTTCAATGAACCAAACACTGGCACGATCAATCAACACATCTCTTGTGGCGATTCTTCCAGTGCTTTCAGTTTTGGTCGTTGGTGCCTACATCCTTGGTGCAACAACACTTCAGAACTACGGATTAGCGCTCTTCGTTGGACTACTTAGTGGTGCGTACTCATCTATCTTCATTGCCAGTCCTTTGCTGGCACTTATGAAGGAACGCGAACCACGATTCAAGGACCTAGCTAATCGCGCTCGCGATCGTCAAGAGCGCTCGGTAATGACCCCCGCTTCAGCGGCACGACTTGGATCTGATGGCGCACAACGCCAATCGCGTTCTAGTTCTGCTCGTTCAGGCATTGCGCCACGTGCAAGAAAGCAAAAGCGTCGTTAAAGCACCGGTAGGCTGGATGTATGGTCAGCCTCTCAACTCGTCCGTCAGCTGATTCTGAGCTAACGGCCTCAATTGAGCGTCTAATTGGGCGTTTTAGCGAACACCACCTGAACGGTGATGTCTCGCTCATTCGTCGTGCCGGACTAGCCGCAATCAATGCCCACGAGGGCCAACTGCGCCGTACCGGTGAACCATACGTAACCCACCCGATTGCGGTCGCTGAAATCATTGCTGAGCTTGGACTTGATGAACCAACGATTGCCGCGGCGCTACTGCACGACGCCGTTGAAGACACTGTTGTCACCACTAAGTGGCTCTCTAAAGAATTCGGCGAGCAAGTCGCGTCAATTGTTGATGGGGTTACCAAACTTGATCGTTTGGAATTCGACTCAAAAGAAGCTCAACAGGCAGCAACGATTCGCAAGATGTTTATTGCCATGGCTCAAGACTGGCGTGTACTTGTAATCAAACTTGCTGACCGACTTCACAACATGCGAACAATCTCTGTGATGCCCATGAATCGCCAGCAAGCAATCGCCCAAGAGACCATGGATGTGTACGCGCCGCTGGCGCACCGTCTCGGTGTACAGCAAGTTAAGTCGCAGTTAGAAGATCTTTGTTTCGCAACACTTCACCCCAAGCGATATGCAGAAATCGAACAAATGGTCGCTGCTCGTCAGCCAGAGCGCGAAGAGTACTTATCTGACGTGATGAGTTCACTCGGTGACAAGCTCACTTCATTTGGCATTGAAGCTGATGTTCGTGGTCGTCCAAAGCACCTCTGGAGTATTTACGAAAAGATGGTCGTTGGCGGAAAAGAGTTTGATGAAATCTTCGACCTCGTTGGAATGCGAATCATTGTTGAAGACGAGCGCGACTGTTGGGCAGTACTTGGAGCAATCCACTCGCTCTGGTCTCCAGTTCCTGGACGATTCAAGGACTACATCAACTCTCCGAAGTTCAACCTCTATCAGTCACTGCACACCACAGTTATTGGACCAAGGTCTAAGTCGGTTGAAGTACAGATTCGTACTTCTGAAATGCACCGTCGCGCCGAGTTCGGTATCGCTGCTCACTGGGGCTATAAAGAAGGCGCATCACAAAAAGAGATTGCTTGGATGCAGCGTCTTTCTGACGTTGAAGAAGAAGAGACCGACCCAATTGCGTTCCTTGAAGCATTAAAGCTTGACCTTGAACATGATGAGGTCTATGTCTTTACTCCTAAGGGTCGAGTTATTGCTCTGGTGGAAGGGGCAACTCCAGTTGACTTTGCCTACGCCGTGCACACCGAGGTTGGACACAAGTGCGTTGGAGCAAAAGTAAACGGTCGACTCGTTCCGCTTGATACGCCACTTCGCTCCGCTGACGTTATTGAAATTGTTACTAGCAAGCAAGATGGATCTGGCCCGTCTAGAGACTGGCTCAACATCGCAAAGTCATCGAGAGCGAAATCAAAGATTCGCCAGTGGTTCCAGCGTGAACGCAGAGAAGACGCCATTGAAGGTGGAAGAGAAGAACTCACCAAGGCACTTCGTCGAGAAGGCCTGCCAATCGCAACAACATTCTCTTCGAAGGCTCTTGATGCGGTAGTTCGCGCGCTGAATCTTGATGACCATGATGCACTCATGCTGGCCATTGACAGTGGTCAGATTTCTGGGCTCGCTGTTGTGCAGAGGCTTTCACGTGAACTCCAAGGCGGTGAAGGCGAACAACTTCCTACAACTGTTTCACGCATCCCTAAGACGGGGCGAACAAACCGTCGTGGCGCTGGTGTGTACGTTGAAGGTCTTGATGACGTAATGATTCACCTCGCTAGGTGCTGTTCTCCAGTTCCTGGTGACCAGATCATGGGCTTTATTACCCAGGGTCGAGGAGTATCTGTGCACCGCAGTGACTGCTCGAATGCTGTGGCTTTGGCGCAACGACTCGGCGAGCGAATCATTGAAGTTGAGTGGGACGGCTCGACTGGCGGTCACTTCCGTGCGGTTCTTGAGATTATGGCCTTTGACCGCACACGTTTGCTGCTTGACGTCTCGAGCGTTATTGCCGAATATCAGCTCAGCATCATCTCCAGTAATTCAAGTACGTCAGGTTCTCGAATTGTTCGAATTGTTTTCGATGTTGAGCTCGCAGATCCAACTCACCTAAGTAGTCTTCTTGCAGCACTTAAAAACGTCGACGGCGTTTTTGATGCCTTCCGCCAACTACCAGGTCAGAACAAGAACTCATGAGCGAATTTCAAGCACCCATAGGAACACACGACGTCATTGGTCCTGAGTCGCACGAGTGGGAAGGCCTCATTGGCACGTTTGCTGAGTTCGCCCACCGTTTCGGTTTCTCACTCGTCATCTCACCAATGTTTGAAGACATTGGTGTATTTAATCGTGGCATTGGTGAAAACAGTGACGTTGCAAAAAAAGAAATGTACGTTTTCACTGACCGTGGAGATCGTACCTACGCACTTCGCCCAGAAGGAACTGCTTCTGTTGTTCGCGCATTTGTTCAGCACAATCCAACAACGCCGTGGAAGGCTTGGTACGCAACACCAGCATTTCGCTACGAACGTCCACAAGCTGGTCGTTATCGTCAGCACCACCAAGTTGGCGTTGAAGTGCTTGGTTCAGATGACCCAGCAGTTGACGTCGAGGTTATTACTCTCGCGTGGCGTTTCTACGAAGCAATTGGCCTAAAGCGAATTCGTCTGCTTATTAACTCCATGGGACATGATGAGTGTCGCGGTAAATACGTTGAGTTACTAAAAGCTCACCTGAAGTCGAATGCATCATCGCTCTGTGAAGAACACCAAAAAGTGTGGGAGCAGAATCCGCTTCGAGTCCTTGACTGCAAGAAGGCACCATGTATTGAAGTAACGGGCAAGGGTCCAATGTTGCCTGATCATGTCTGTACTGACTGCAGTGAGCACTTCGCAAAAGTTGTTGCTGGTCTTACGTCACTTGGCATTACGCCAGAGCTAAATCCACGACTGGTTCGCGGATTCGACTACTACACCAGAACAACGTTTGAATTCGTTGCGGACTCACTTGATGGTGCACAAAATGCCATTGGTGGGGGAGGGCGCTACGACAAGCTCGCCGAAGAGCTCGGTGGAAAGCCAACGAGCGGCATTGGATTCGGATCCGGCATTGAGCGACTACTTCTAACAAGACAAGCTGAAGGCGTTTCGTCTGCGCTCGTTGACCGCTCGGTTGATGTGTTTGTGATTGACACCACAGATGATGACCTTGCTACATCGCTCTGTGATGAACTTCGCCGACACGGACTCAGTGTTGAGCGTGCATTTGACGGACGCTCAATGAAGTCTCAAATGAAACTCGCTGATAAATCAGGAGCCCGCTTCGCACTGCTTATTGGTCCCCAAGAACAGGCTGCTGGTCAGGTTACGATTAGAGACCTACGTAGCGCGGATCACGAGCAGGCACAAAGCCAGGTCTCTCGTGATGCGGTGACTGCAGCGATTTTCAATCTAATAACGAAGTGAAGTGACAATGTCAAAGAATTATGAAGCCACCAGCATGCGCGACATGCTTTGCGGATCAGTTAACGCTGCCCACATTGGACAGAAACTGAGCGTATGTGGCTGGGTTGCCAAGCGTCGTGAACACGGTGAACACCTCGCGTTTGTTGACCTCCGTGACCGTTCAGGACTTCTTCAGGTTGTCGTTGACGGCAAAGTTGATGTTCGCTCAGAATACGTAATTCGCGTCACTGGAACTGTTACTAAGCGCCCAGAGGGCACCATCAACGACAAGCTCGCAACAGGTGAAATTGAACTCACTGACTGCACGGTTGAAATTCTTTCAGCTGCAGAACCTCCTCCATTTCAGCTTGACGAGCGCGTCGACATTGACGAGCAAGTTCGACTCAAGTATCGCTACTTAGACATCCGCCGCGAAAAAATGCAACGCAACCTTCGACTTCGCGCTGCAGTTAACACCTCACTTCGTAACTCTATGGAAGCGCAAGGCTTCTGTGAAGTTGAAACACCTCTTCTTTGGGCACCAACACCCGAAGGAGCTCGCGAGTTTGTAGTTCCTTCTCGACTTCACCCGGGTGA